>Ga0187864_10005085_pt1 | contig 10021 bp, 8 predicted proteins | sample June2016WEW_11_4_FD_132985 | JGI IMG/M metagenome (GOLD analysis project Ga0187864, IMG submission 132985) | Peatland microbial communities from SPRUCE experiment site at the Marcell Experimental Forest, Minnesota, USA - June2016WEW_11_40 | ecosystem: Environmental > Terrestrial > Soil >... | reverse complement strand
TAGGCCTCGGCTACATTGACCTGTCGCACCACGGCCAGCAAATCATAATGGGGGACGGCTTCAAGATATAACCGCCACTTTTTGTTATCGTGTGTGCCAAAGGTGTCATCATTATTATAATTAATAACGAGAGATGAAACTTTCTTCATAAAGCTTAATATATTGCGCCCAATTAATTCTCCATTATCAACGTAAGTCATATCAAATTTAAATTTACGGATAATTCGAGTAATTTTTTTCTTCAAATAACTCTCTATTAATGAAGCCCCGCCATAATAAATTAATCTTCCGACAAATTGTTTAAAGGGAAATAAACTATAAGGATCTATCAGCATTACCTCGTGTCCGAGACGTCTAAAGGCATTGGCTCTTTTTATTGCATTCCCTCCACCGGCCCCGAGAAAAAGAATTTTTAATTTGTCTTCCATAGTTACTGAGCTGAAATATAAAAGGTCACCATGCTTATTTATTGTTCATGACATCTGCCAAGGCCTTTTTCAACACGACGACATCTTCTTATATACCCCATTTCTCTATTATTTCAAGGCTCTTCCGCCCCAGGCCTCGGCACTTTTGCTGATTATTGGGAATATTATGCAGCCCCAAATGGAGCCCAGCGATATCTCGGGCTTTAAAAACGTAACCGTTTTCGCCACTCTTAACCATGTCGGGGCCGCAGCCCAACTGATCGCTGACGATGTACGAACAAATCATTTTTTCGGGGGCCGGGTTAGACTATTCAGAGATCGGGCGACAACCCCGAATCATTAGTGACCCGGCAATTTCCCGTAATATTGGAATCTTCTCCATCATCTTCCCCAATTTCTGGACTGCATCAATCCAGGCGGGGGGGGTTCGGGGATGAAGCCAATCAAACGGAGTAATCTCTATTTCCGTAAATCCGGATCTCTCAAGCAAATTGTGAATCGGCCAGCGCCAGAATGCCGTCTCGTCGGGGGAAACATACCAGAACCAGCCTCGCAAAAATGCCAATTTTCTTTCTATAAAGACCTGGGGGTTTAACATGTTTGGTTCCGCAAAGCACATATATCCGCCTGGCTTAAGCATTGTATAGATCTTTTGGAGGGCAAAATTAACATCGAGATGATGAAGCACCGACGAGCCGATGACGGCATCAAAGGGGCCATTTTCCTGACAATCCTCAAAAGGCATTTCTAAAAACTTTATTTGCCCGGCGGTTGAATTTCGAGCGCGTGCTTGTTCCAGCAAATCATAAGAAATGTCCACGGCCAGCAGGCGCGCACCGGAGGCCAAGAACATTTCGCTAAACATCCCGGTACCGCAGCCGATTTCCAAGGCAAATAACCCAGGCGCAAGATGGGCGCCTTCGATTATCAGCGCTGCACGTCTTTGGGCCCGCAGCTGCCCCGCGGGAGTACCCCAACCCCAAATTTCTATCGGATTTCTTAGGGATAGAAGCTTGCCATGGGCTCTTTCATGTTTACGCCGCTCTGAGTTTTTCATCATTGCCTCTTTAAAGGATTAACTATCCACTCTAACCAGTTCGATCTGGGCAAACATGGCCAAGTGTTTCATCAGCGGCTTGAGCAACTTCTCTAGAAGTTGCCATAATCCAAAAGTCCAGGCCGGGTTTGTACATACCAGGGACATCCCTCCGGAAAGGAGGTACCGGACGGGCATGTTCGGTTCGATTTTACGGATGTGCCATTCCGGAAATTCCCGCTCAAATTGACTCCGGTCACGTGCAAAAATAATCCAGGGCAGGGCTCCGTTGGCACCACTAAGTGGACCAGAGGAGGGAAACTCCCAGGTAGTGGCGTCCGGACAAAAAGGTTCTTTGTGAAAGCACCGATAAATAAAGCGTGACCATGGAGTCACCCATGGTTCAATCATGATTATAACTCCCCCGGGTCCTATGCAGCGAGCTGCTTCGGCAAGAAACCTACGCGGTTGCGGCAAATGATGCAATACGTCAATCATCACGATGCCGCGTAATGCTTGGGATCTTAAAGGCAGTTGCTGCCCATCCAAAACCACATCCACACCCGGGAGATAAAGAACTTCCGAGGTTAGCAAGCCGAGGATCACCTCTTTCAAAAAACCTGGACCCGATCCCAATTCCAAAATCGGCCCCTTTCCCGGCGGCAGGGCCGCGCCAATGGCTTGATACCATTCATAATATATTCGCCATAAAAATTTCTTCTCATTGATAATCTGTCGCCTGAGCAAGGTGGTCTGGGGGTCATCAAGATCGCGCCCCCGGGTGAGAGGATGGGCCAGCCGCTCTATGAGCACTCTTCACCTTCCTAATCACACAAACTTAATGCGTCTGGCAGCAAACATCACCATCTTTAAGAGCAGCCAACCATGACTCCAGCGCTTGATGTTCGTTTCTCCATAAGTACGCTCCCGATAGCGGATGGGTAAATCAAGGATCTTGAGATTCAGCTTGGCAGCTCCAAATAGCAAATCAAAATCGCCAAAGGGGTCAAAGTCGCCAAAATAAACCCGGTTGGCTTCAATTTGCCTATATTCTGACTTCCAAAGTGCCTTAGTTCCACATAAGGTATCTTTAATCGGCTGCCCCAGTAAGTAGGAAAAAGCCAGGCTAAAGAATTTATTGCCTAAAAGATTTATAAACCGCATGGCTTTTTCTTCCATGGGGTAAACCAGCCGGACGCCATTAACGAATTCGGCCTTACCCGAAACCAGGGTGGCAAAAAAACGAGGCAAATCTTCCGGGAGGACAGTCAAGTCCGCATCAAGGATCATAAGAATGTCGCCGTTTGCCTTGGAAAAACCCAAACGCACTGCGTCCCCCTTACCCACCCCTGGTTGCCGAAATAACTGGCAACGCCGCCCGGGATGATTGGCTATGGCTTCTTCGATCGCACCAAAAGTGTTGTCCCTGGAATGGCCTTCCACCAACACCAGTTCAGTTCCCGCCCCCATTTCTGGAGTTCGGGCAAATATTTTGCGGATATTGCCTGCCTCGTTTCGCGCTGGGATAATGACTGAAACCAAAGGCTCTTCGGCCGCAATCTTGTAGGATGAATCGGGGCGGGCAATAATAAAGTTGGTAAGGGCAAACATTTTAAAGGGCCATAGCTTGACCAGACCGCGATTTGCCAGAGAAGCCAGACCCGGGGTCGCCAAAGGCCAGAGAATCTCTTCCCAGTGCCTGATCACATCAAAATTGGCCAAGTTTAATAACCCGGTGAGGTCCTCGACGGTGAGCCAGTTCTGTTCAAGCCTGGCCGTCGCCACCCCGCATTTGGACGCCAAAGTCAGGGGTAATTCCCATAATCTGCTGTAAGAATTAATAATTACCCGAGTGAAAGAGTGGGACAGCGTGCCGATCTTTTCAAAGCCCGCTTGCACGTCCCACAGATCGTTCACCAGGTCGGACAGGATGATGACGTCAAACTCTTCGTTCAAGTTAAAATCTTGGATGTCGGCCAGTATAAAGCGCAAATCGGGATGACGCTGCCTGGCACGGGTTAGCATCTCCCCGGAAAAATCGACGCCTACTCCGATGCTGGGCTTTACTGCGGCCAAAAGGTCCCCCTTTCCGCAGCCGATCTCCAAGACTCGCTGTCCTGGAACAATCAGGAACTGATAAATCTCTTGGAGACGCTGATGATAATATCCCCCCCAGCCGGTCCATCGGTCCATTTTTCTCGCCATTGCGTCCCAGTGAGCTATGCGGCTTTGTTGGAAAGAATGCCGAATAGTTTCACCTCGATTTTCATATTGATTTATCATTGATCTCATATTAAACATATATTGAAGTTCAAAAGAGAAGGCGAGATTTAACTAATATTAATAGCAAGTTATCAATTAATTCTTTTTAACATTTTAATCCCAAATTTACCATCTTTGATCGGTTCATTTAGTAATTGCCAAACGCTCGTATAGTGGTTTGTTATCCAGCCCATTATCATCTTTCCGTTACTTATATCGTAACCCATAAAAACTAAGCATAATTCTTTATTTTCTCTATGAATTAGTAATCCGAGATTATGCCGCATCCATAGCTATTTCTGCCCCAAAATGGTTTTGGAGACCTCTCTTCCCGAGCGGAACCTTGAGAGGGAAAATTTAATACATATTGACACTCTAAAATTGCAGAGAGGCTACTTTTTTAAAATATTCAAGGCATTAATTTCATCTGCCAACTTCTTTGCTATGAGTGGATTTCCTTTACCTATATCATTATGGACTACATCGCAAAATATATCATCTCGGATATCATCGAAAACATTTGTTACTTCAATATAATTTGATCGAGTTTTGTTGGCAGCTTCTTTTGCATTATAAATTAAATTATCATAATATATCTTTAGATTCTTTAAGGTATTATTATCTATTAAGCATTTTTCATTAGAGGTCAGATGTTTCTTTGTTGCAATACAAGGTTGCACTGTTACAATAAAATTAGCATTATAAGCTTTGGATAATACTGCCATTTGATAGATATTATTGTAGTATTCTTTACAACATTTATTTATATCGAAACGATATTCATAATTATTTAGATGATTACTTTTTTTAAAATAATTAATTATAGCACTCTTGCTTGATAAATAATTAATAATAATACCATAGTTAATTAATGTGGTAGAATCTATTCGCTCTTTTAAATTACTGTATAAGAAAGGATAACCGACACCCTCCTTTTCATAACAATAAGGTACGTATATGTCGTTAAATCCATCATATACAATTATCAAGTCAAAATTTAATTGTAAGATATTTCTTTGTAATAATATCAGCTCTTGCATTGATATATAAGATCGTCTGCCATAATTAACTACTCTTATATCTTTATTAGGAAAATATTCTTTTAAAAATTTCTGAAGGTTTCCGGCAATGGACTTTTTTATGCCGCCCCCCCAGGCAGCAGAACCCCCTAATACTGCAATCCGTATCTCTATTGAATTCTTGAACGCTTGCAACTCAGGGCCTTCGAAGCCTTGAGAGTTAAGTTTACCGCCATGAGATACGTCAGGTTCGGCAAACATCACATAGGGACTAAGAACAAAATCGTTTCTCATTCCGTAGGCGTAATAAGGCTCAGGCATTGTATGCGTGATTAAGCGAAATGCTGATTCAATAAGCATTGAAGATAAAATTATAACAACCACAAACATTGTAAAATTAATGACGGTGGTCATATATTTATTAATATCCATTAAATAACCTTTACTTTTCTTTTAAATAAATATTTAAATAATAAACTATTGATTATTAAAATAGGTGGTATTGTAATAATCATAAAAATACCAAAATAGACACCAATATAACTATAATTAAAGACATATAACCAAGGAATTAACACACCTAAAATAAGCAATATAATGGCATTAATCAAGAGGAATAATTGATATGCAAAAAATATTGCATACTTTTTCAACATGATAAATAATGAATAAATTCCTATTGCCAGTAGTAATAAGACAATCAGGGGAAATACAACACGAAAGTAGTGGATATTAGTTAATGTATTATTAGATGCTGACAATATATTATTATAATTAAAGTGATAAAGTTTAATTGAAAACCAACCATTAATAATAAATAATATAACATATATTAAAAGATATTACAATGCCACAATTAAAAAGTCTCCTTTCCTTATAATACTCATATTTCATCTGGGATTATGCCGCATCTATAGCTGTTTCTGTCACAACGAGGTTTTCGGGACCTCTTGCCCCGATGGAAGGCTTCAAAACGACCCTCATCTCTAAGCCACATTGTATCAAAAAATACGTTAGCACAAATTTGGGCGTAAAGTCAATTTTCCCCAGATTTCGGGTATACACATCTCTCGGCGACCAGATGCTATCTAGCTGATAAGCCTAAGGACCCCAGGCCAGCACCGCACGGTATTGGTGCGCCAGCGGAAAAGCGGAAGCTACATGCACATACCATCTACGGGCGTGGTAAGAGACTCTGGCCACTACCTTAATCAGTCGTTTGATCAGCCAATCAATGGACCGAGCGCTTGCGCAGTAGTTGGTGAATTTTTCTCCTGCCAGTTTCCCCGGTGGCGCCTCGACAAACCAGGTTTCCTGGTAATACTGAATGCCCCGAAGGTAGAGGTCGTCCACCAGGAAGAATTTCGGTTCAGGCTGCAAAGGCTTGGCCAGGTAAATCTGGGGGCGAAGGTCCAGCACCCGGTAAAGCCAGGTAATACCTGAGCGGGGTGCGTCTCCGATGATAAAGTCTGGCAATTTCTTAGGCATAATCGTTCTTTTCTTGGTTGAGATGGCTGATGACAGCCATGGGTTATTGTATTGTGCGGACGGGCTTGGTGGTCTGAGAGCCGTAAGCCACATCCGGGCGGCTCGGGTCCATTCGGCCTCCGATGATGCCGCCCGCCAGCCAAAGCACCAGGAAAAACAGGAAGGTGGAATTCACCCGGCAAATGAGACTCGACCAGTCAAGCCATAGGTTGACAAATCGGAACTCCACAGTTTGCCGCCCCGGCGGGAGGAGCACAGCCTTATAAGCATAGTTGGCCCGGTATACAGGAATGCTCCTGTCATCCACGCTGGCAGTCCAATTAGGATGCCAGGTATCGGCATAGTATAGCCAAACTGGCTCCGTTGACGCATGTTCTAACTCCAACTGGAGAAAATTGGCTCCATAGGCTTTGACCCGATAAGGCAGCCGGATGCTGGCATCACCACCGCCGCCATCACCGGAGCAATTCTCTTTCGGCGGCATTTTGCCTGGAGAAAGAGCCAATAGGGGCACTCCGGCCTTGTAATCGGGCGCCTTCATCATCGGGAGAATAGCTTCTACCTTTGGGGAATAGCAAGCCCGAGAGTAAAACTGGATCTTGGGCCGACTCACCCCTGAAACCGCCCGTCGAACCGGATTGTCCTCCGATCCGAAAAAAGCCTCAAACTGCTGGCTCTCTTTTTGCCGCTCAACAGTGCGCAGCTTTTCCTGGTATAATTCCGCAAAAACAAAGGCATCGGTCCAACTGTAGAACGCAAGGCCCTTAGAACGTTGAAGCATGGGCAGCAAAACAGCATAGCGTGACCCTGCACCGGGATAATCGGAACTTCGTTGGGCCACAAAGGGCATGGGGGTGAACCGCCACAAGGCATAACCTTCCGCTTCCAGCTTATACGCCCGGGTAGTGAAGAGCATGTAGCGAAACGCCGTGACGTCGGCGGTCTGGATGACCGCGAGCAACACCATAAACCAGATCCCATCCCACCGGCGGTAAGCTCCCAAGGCCATGACGCCGAGACTTGATAGAAGGATGAGGAACATGACGCGGATTTGCTGGGGGGTTATGGGAAGGCGGTCCGGGATGCCTCTGAACCATTGCGGCCTGAGGGATAGACTTCCCCCAAATAATATCAGGCAGACTACCAGCACCAGACATCCCACCCACCGGCGAGCTTGGGCACCCTCGCTTCTAACCGCCAGAGCATCAAAACCGAATCCGGCGCAGAAGCACAAAAACGCCGTAGCCACGGGGGCTGTATAGGCTATGTGCCGGTAGTATTTCATCCCCGGGAAAATTAGCCAGGCCAGGGTGCTGACCACTCCCGGTTGCCCCAGAGAAAACAAAAAGATCGTCAGGGTCACCGCCATAAAAACGAAGAGGCGGCGACTGGGAATAGTAAGTGCAAGAGCGGCGCAGGCCAACACTAGGAAACCCCGGTAGGGAATGATATCCGGGGTGAATACGTTAAGACCGATAAACATCTCCAGGTACTTGCGGATACCCAGGAATCCACCATAGTTGTTGAAGACCTTGAGGGCAACCGTATGGTCCAGATTGCGTCCCATCTGCTCAGTGGAGACATGACCAATATCGTGCAAGGAGCAATAGAAAAGCGCCGCGGCGAGAAGACACCAGCAGGCCGCGACCACCAGATCCCTCCGATTCCACTTCCAGGTATCGATGATCTCGCGAATTTCTCTCGGGTATAGGATCAAATAAGCAGTAAAATAGACTACAATTACTAAGAGCTGAATGATACTGCAATAGACGACGACATTGATGGATGTAAATAAGAAGAGGTTGCCTGCTAAAAAAATACGCCATCGAGAATTATTTTCCAACCCCGTATGAATCAAATATAACGTCAATGGGAGAGCGTGGTAAATGAAAAGATTAAAATTGTATTGCTCCAACCAAATTGAGGAAATGGTGATACTTATGGCCACAAAATAGACAGTCAGGGGATGTCGGTATACCCTGCGGCCCAGAAGCCAGACCCCTGTGAGCAATACTACTTCGGCGAAAAGAATGTGAAGATAGTAATAAGGCAGAAAATTTGTCACCAGCCCTTGACTGTTTAAGAATGGGGCTACATTCATGAAAAAGAACAAGGGAATGGAGGAACATCCTGTGAGGGAGAAAAAGCCCGTGGTTCCATGGACATTATACGGACACCACTTGGCGAACCATTCTCCCTGAACAATCGCATTCATCTGGAAATATTGCAAGATCATATGCCACCAAGTATCGTGGCCCGGCGGCACCAAACGGGCCCACAGGAGGTAGCAGGTAAACAAAGATACCTCCAGGAGGCACAGGAGAAACAACCAGCGACCAGCGGATCGGTCCTGGTGTTCCGATGACTTCAGAAGAAATGTCTCGGCTGGCTCAAGTGGTTCGTATCGAGTATCGCAAGCGCATGGAGATGCCGGGATCATGTAATGCAGACTTTTCTCGAAAGACTTTTCATTGCGCATTAACCGCGCCCCTCTTATTTACGCGTCGGCTGCATGCGTTTGTTAGGCTACGTCGCGTCCCTCTGGATCACTTTGCTTTTCTGTAGCCAATCGCTTCGCAGATCATCACGGTCCGTTCTGCTCCCGCAGAGTCTACTTCCAAGACCTGTTCCTATTTTCGGTCAGGTCGAGTATGCAGCGCGTCACCATTATTAGCCGAGATTATGCGGTAGGCTTGGCAACCGCAGTCAAAAAACATTTTTGGGGACCTCTCTCCCCGAGTTTAACCTCGACAAGGTTCCCCTTTTGTGCCGAAATTGTCCCGTACGGAGATTGAGCACCCTGAAAATCGATCCTGATAGTCCGGTTAAAATGCGGCCAAACCACATCTTTCGGGCTTTCACCATTGATAAGCAACTTGGACCCTCTGAAATTGCCTATTATTCCTATTTATATCATATAGTTACGCTTATTTCAGGCAATTCTTGCGGCATAATCCAGGTTAATAATCTTTTCAATCTCCTTACTAAAAGGGATTTAGGCAGGCATTCTTCCACCAAATAGGAAAGGCTTAATTAAGCTACCTGGAATCTCAAAACCGGGCGGCTGCTAAACTGAAAAACAAAAAGCTTATACCAATAAATATTAAAGGCAATCAGGCGCGGTTTCCCCGGCCGGGAGAAATCCAGGACAACAACGCGCGCCTGGGACCAGGCGAATAAAAAGTTATTCTCTTAAATTGGAGGGTTGGGCAGAAAACGACGGCGATTTTTTCACTAGATTTCCAGGCGAGACCACTCTGGTGCACAAATTTATCTTACTGCCGGTCTTGGCATCAAAAATGGTGGACGCCAGAACCACCCCATCTCCGTTCAGAACCACCATATTGAGGCCGCCCCGGTCCCTGGATTGCTCCTCTCCCTCCACTTTTATGGATGCCTGGTTGCCGAAGGGGACGCCCGCGGAATACAAGGCAATATCTTTGGTTAACCTGTCCTTCCCGATAAGTTCCCCCTTCTGCAGCTCAATCTTTACCGCGCCTTTAGCATCGATTTTCTCGAAAATCTTGGCGCCGTGGCTAAATATCCCCACATAAGATCCCGGAAAAAGCAGACCTGGCAGCCTGGAACCCTTTTCTTGCAGATATTTCTTAACGTCTTCCGGTAACAACACCGGGGCCAGATATTCTCTGGCAGCAATCAGGATAGTGTCTTGCTCAAACTTTTTAAAGAAATCATAAAGAGTAACCGGTTCAATTTTTATTCTGTTAGATCCATTAAAGAAGTGATCATCGCTCGTATAGACGATGAAGCCGTCAACCAGGGCGCAT
>Ga0187864_10005083_pt1 | contig 10022 bp, 12 predicted proteins | sample June2016WEW_11_4_FD_132985 | JGI IMG/M metagenome (GOLD analysis project Ga0187864, IMG submission 132985) | Peatland microbial communities from SPRUCE experiment site at the Marcell Experimental Forest, Minnesota, USA - June2016WEW_11_40 | ecosystem: Environmental > Terrestrial > Soil >... | reverse complement strand
GACATCATGTACGGGATGGGGATCTCCCGAGAGGGTTCGATCCTTGACGTCGCGGTCGAGCTCGGCATCGTGAAGAAGTCCGGTGCCTGGTACACCTACGAGGGCGAGCAGCTCGGCCAAGGACGGGAGAACGCGAAGCAGTTCCTCCACGACGCCCCTGAGCTCGCCGTCGAGCTCAACCATCGGATCCGCCAGGAGACACTCGCGTTGGTTTCCGCGGCTGTCCCCCTCGGCGCCAACGCTTCCGACGACGAGCCGATGTCGATCGAGAACTGAGCTTTCGACCCGGTCGGTCCGGAAAAGGTGGTAGTTGTTCGAAGCTTCGTGAAGCCACGCCGGACGGCGCGTCGCGTCAGAGGGCACTCACGAATCGGTCACCATGGTGATCCGACACGTTGCGCCGTTCGTGGCTTCGATGCCGTCAGGGTTCACGGCTACTTCCTCGGGTGTTCGTCTTCGACCGCTTCTTGATCTCCTTGGCCTGATCAGGGTTCAAGATCTGCCAGAACGTCTGTCGGCTCACTCCGAGCCTCTGCGCTGCCTTGGTCGGCCCGATCGCCTCACCGAGGCGTCCGGCGAGTTCGCGTCGTTTTGCGGCGATTCGGGAGATGGCCGCTCGGTGCTTTGCGGTCTCGCCGGGAAGGCGCAGCAGCTCCTTGACCACCCGGTCCATCTCCTTGTCGTCCATAACCCGATGGTATGCGTAAGGGGGCTGATGACGGTACTTGAGAGCTGTCGGTCACTCTCCTGGTGGTCAGTCGGCCAAATGAGCTGGTGTGTTCGGGCCGCCCTGCCGACTCTGGCGCGGCCGACCTGCCGCTGGAACGGTCTTAGCCGAACATTCTGTGCGCCCGAGGTCCCGGCGATGGGGGGCACCTCCGGCAGGCTGACCGGATCTGTTGCCGATGTCCGTCGGTTAGCGAGGTCGACGCTGCAGCCAGGTGGACAGGCGTGGCGCACGTGGGATGAAGGCAGCCGCGGCGCCCACGACGAGGACGGCAAGAACAGAAACGGGCCACATCGGCCGATGGCTACTTGCCCAGACCGGGAGCACCAGTGCGAGTACAACGGCTGCAGTCATCAGCCAGTAGATGAACTTGTGGGATGTGATCCAGTTGCTCATGCCTCACCCATTCTTGCCGACGATGTGGAGCCGGGGCGTCACGGACAGTGCCTCCGAGGTGGTGCGATTCCCCAACTCACCGGCGGTAGGTGACGCCGTTGGCGATGGATCAGCATTCCCAAGTTGACCTGAGACGCCAAGCCGCCGAAGAGTTCGGTGGCTGCCATCACTCTGCGAGCCGGGCGGCCTCCGCTGCTAGGTAATGGCGCTCGCGCAGATTGGTAGCCTTTTGCGACGCATATCGAAACTCGGTGATTGCACCCTCGGTGTCTCCAGCCTCAGCGAGGAGGTGTGCCCGAACTGCGTGAAAGCGGTGATGGCCACCAAGGCGATCGGCTAGTCCATCGAGCAGCTCCAGCCCAGCTCTGGGCCCGTCGAGCATACACACGGCCACCGACCGATTGAGCGTCACCATGGGATTGCCTGTCATGTGTTCCAATCGGGTATACAGCGATTGGATCGCCGACCAGTCTGTGTCTGCGGGGAGCAGCGCCTGATCGTGAACGGCGGCAATCGCTGCTTGCAGTTGGTATTCCCCGACTCGGTGCTGCTCGAGGGCCCCGGTGATGAGTGCCACGCCCTCACCGATGAGGTTCCGATCCCATCGGGTGCGGTCTTGCTTGAGCAATGGGATGAGAGCGCCGTCACTGTCCGTTCGGCCCGGTCGTCGGGCGTCGGTCAGGAGCATCAGAGCCAGCAGACCTGTGACCTCCGGTTCCTGGGGGAGAGCATGATGGGTCGCCCGAGCACGGCGTGCCCGCCAAGGGCGTGGGTGTGATCGAGGGCCACGTAACCGACAAGGACGGGGGCCCGGTCGCAGGGGTGGACGTAACGGCCTACGGCAAGCACAGCGCCGGGGCGGTAAGCGGGCCGGACGGCTTCTACGCCATGCAGGCCAACGCCGGGAGCTACCGGGTCCTGCCCTCGGGCGGTGCCCAGGGCAAGTCGGCGCCGAGCTACAGCCCGAAGATCATCGATGCCACTGCCGCCGACGGGGCGACCACCACGGCCGACTTTAAGCTCTTGGCCGGCATCGAGCTCCAGCTCCACTTCGCCAAGTCCAGCGTCCCCGCGGACGGGACCGAGGTCGTCAACGGGACGATCACCACGACCGAGTTCGGCAAGCCTCTGCCCAACGTCACGGTGCAGCTGGAGGTGATGCCGGGCGAGACGGCCGCCGAGGCCGTGACATCCGCTCCTCGGGCCACAGTGTGCAACTCCGGCAGCAGGCTGTGGCCCACGGGCACGATGGCGAGCCCGGACGGGTTCCCGGTTACCGTCACTACCGACTCCACCGGTCATTACGACCTGGCCATCACCGTGGGTACGACGCCGGGCACCTGGCGCCTGGACGCCTGGGCCGAGAACTCCGACGGGACGTTGTCGACCGACACGACGGCGGCCTCCGAAACCCAGTCCATTACGTTCACCCGGCTCGGTTCGGTGCCGCTTGCCGACTTCATCAGCGAGTTCGACCTCGCAGCCAAGTCGACCAAGGCCCTGAGCCAGATCTCCTCAATGCCGAGCGTGATGATGATCACGCTCGCTCAGGTGACATCCACCGCCGCTGGTGGCACCAAGCTCGGAGGCCTTGCCTACGGCCTCGTCCAGGCCAAGGAAGGCCAGTCTGTGATCGTCTTCTCGGCGGACAAGCCCCCGGTCATTGACAGCGCGGGCGCCCTCCCGACGACCTTTGCGGCCAACGCCGACGACCTCGTGATAGACCCGGCCGAGTGGACAGGGGCCGGGTTGCCGGCCAAGTTTGCCTCACTTCAGGCCGTGCTGGACGGCGGGGGCCTGCTTCGGGCACCCACGTTGACCGAGTTCGACTCCGGGGCGCCGGTCCCAGCCTGGAAGACCGTGGCCCACAACGAGATATACATATCTTCCCAGTCGTTCGAGTACTTGGGATGGGGCTATGCCGGGATCGGTGCCCCGGGCGCCTGCTACTAGCAATCGGTGGCGTGGTACGGGACGAAGTTCAAGCCCGCCTGATAGTGCCGGAGTTCTGTTGCAGGTTCCCGGGACCACTCCCGCCCTCTACTTCACCAACGCCGTTGATGGCTGGTGGCAGGACGCTGGCCTGGAACACGAGTAACGAAGGCCGGACGTGGTCGCCTGAAGCCGGGCCAACTGAGACAATTTGAGCAAGAGGGCCACAACCACAGATCGCTCCCTTATGCGTGGCCGAGAAATGCTGAAGTTCCAAGAGGAACCGACGCGTAACGACGGTTTTCGCCCGTCGTGACTGCCGATTCGCGGTTCGGTCCGCGCTATCTCACCGTCCGAATGCCCACGCCACCATGCGGGGGAACTCTTCTCGCCAGAACGCGTCGCCGTGCGATCCGTCTCGCACGGTCATCGCGACGTCCGCACCGGCATCGCGCAGCGCGTCCGCCCAACCGGTGGCGTTCTTGCGAAAGAACGGCTCCCGCGTGCCGGCGACGAGGTAGGTGCGCGGTAGTGGGCTCGGCATCACGGCTGGCGGTACGTAACCGCCGCCTGGCGAGCCGCAGAAGACCACACCGTAGAGGTCCGGATGCCGAAGCCCCATTGCGAGCGAGAGCTCTCCACTCGCGGAGACGCCGCACACCGCCGTGCGCTCAGCGAGCTGCGTCACGCCGAAGCGCGAGCTCGTCCACCGGCGGACATCGTCCACGAAGAAGTTCTCATGTGCCGCGAACCGTTGCGGGTCGGCCCAGTCAAAGTCGGTGTTGTCCACGTACTCCTGAAGCCGGAGCGTCTCATCGGCCAGACGGTGTGCACCGACGATCATCGTCGGTGGCCCGGCGGCCGCCTCGAGGTCCGCGCCCCATTTCGAGATCAGCTGACCGTCACCTGCAAAGACGACTGCTTCGGGTGGATCGGGGGGCACGTACACGGTGACGTCGCGACCACCGTCGTAGTCGAAGGTCTCGATGACGAGCTCTCCCGCCATGGACGACATCGTCACCAGCCGCCTTGCAAGCAATGGCCTAATGAGCGCGGCCGAGGTCGTGAGCAGCAAGATCGCATTGATGTGGCCGATCAGTGGCCCGACTCATGGGCGTCGCGGATGTCGCAAAGAGTGACGAGGCCGCGCCGCAGTGACGTCACCCCGTCGACACCCAGGTGTTCAGTGAGCCCTGCGTCGACGTCACCGATCGCAGACGAGATCGCGGCGCTCGCTCGTCTACCGAGGTCGGTTGCCACCCATGCGTCAGCGTCCAGCCGCATTAGGCCCAGGCTGCTGAGCTCATCGAGCAGCTGCTGCTTGCGCTCGCCCCGTGCGACCTGCTGGATTACGACGTCCGGCTGTAGGTTGCGGTTCGCGAGCGCGGCTATAACCAACACGCCGCCGCGTGGCAGCGGCGGACAGCCCGCCTCGGCCAGGGCGTGCGTTATCGCATGGGCATAGGCACCCCGCGAGGCTCGTAGAAGTGAGGGAATCGGTATCTCGTCGGCCGTTCCAGGCATATCGCGAGCCTAAGCGGGCCAGCCCCATCAGGTGCTGAAGGCGCGCTGTCGCCCGCACGCCGAAGATTCCATTTGAGCGGAGCAGTGGGGAGCCCTTCGTGCCGTCCGAGGCGAGCAGATCGACGTTCTGCTCGTGCACCACAGCGGAATCGGGGCGGCACGAGTTCTCGCGCGCGGAGTCACAAGCCAACGCAGAAGGCGCTCTTAGGCTCGCGATGATCGCCGTGCGATGAGCGCGAGACCCGATGTCGTCCCACATCTCCCACGCACCCAGCTGATCGCATCACCCCGCGCCCCGGGCCAGCCTCGCCGATATCCTCTACAGCGGGGGTCGGCCACAGGGTCGCTACTCATCCGTGTGTCTACACCGAGGCCCAAGCAAAGGGCGGAAACGGAGCATCCGATGGCCGGATTCATCCAGTTGATCGAGTACGAGACGAACGACGTCGAGGCGGTCCAGAAGGCGATCCTGAAGTTCCGCGAAGAGCATCCTGGTGTCATGACCTTCACCACCAGCCGGGTGGCCGAGGATCGGGACAAGCCTGGCACCTACATCTCCATCGTCGAGTTCCCCTCCTATGAGGAGGCCATGAAGCAGTCGAACCACCCGGCCCTCTCGGAGTTCGTCCAAAGCGTGGGGCCTGAGCTGATGACAAACCAGCGCTTCCGCAACCTCGACGTCAAGGCCACCGTTTAGCATCAACGCTCGGACTGGTGAGAGGGGTCACCGGCTGCCTGTCCAGCGATGACCGAGCCTGGTGCGCAGGGGAGAGGACATCCACGTCGTCCAGCGCTTGATGGGCCATGCCAACATCGCGACGACCACGAGGTACCTAGGAACGGGATCATGTGGTGGTGGCGGGAGTCACGACCAGGTAAAGGACCCCGTTGTCGTAGGTCACGCTTCGAGCGAGCGACCATTTCGTCGGCGTGTCGTCGGGGAACAGGTGAGGTCCCGCACCTCGGGTGAGGGGGTAGATGAACAGGTGTAGCTCGTCGACCAGACCGTCAGCGATTAGAGACCGCGCAAGGGTGCCGCTGCCGCTCAGGTAGATGCCGCCATCAACTTCGTCCTTAAATTGGCGGATCGTTTCGGGGCTGTAAGGCCCGAGGATCACGGAGTTGTTCCAGGTGGCTGCCTTTAGGGTGGAGGAGACGACGTACTTGGTGGAATCGTTCATGAACGGGGCACCGGGATCGTCATCAGCTGTCCGGGTCGACCAGGCCGGCTCGAACATCTCGTAGGTGTTGCGTCCCAGCAGGATGGCTTCGCAGCTGGACATGAGATGGCCGATGTCCTGGCCCATAGCAGGGTCGAATCCGTAGTCGAAGGTCCAGGTTGGATCGTCGATGACGCCGTCGAGGCTCATGAACTCGTGCGTTTTGATCGTGCCCATGGTTAGTGATTCCTTTCGGTACCGGCGGCGACCTGCTCGCCGGTCACCTTTTCCACGAACGGGGAACTCCCATTCGACATCGAAGTGTCAGAAAACATTTTGGGCAGCGGTGTGCTCAGAGGGCGGACCGTTGGCGGACCAGGAAGGCGCGTTCGACTGCGTTGGTGGTGAGTTCGATGGCTCGGTCGTAGGCGCCGAGTGCTTCGTCGCGCCGGCCCGCTCGTGCGAGAAGGTCGGCGCGCGCCGCGTGGTATGGCTGGTAGGTGTCGAGCGTGCCGGCGTCGATGGCGGCGAGCGCGGCGAGCCCCTTGGCGGGGCCGTGGAGCTCGGCGACGGCCACCGAGCGGTTCAGGGCAACAACAGGGTGGGGGCGTAGGGAGTAGAGCTGGTCATAGAGGGCGGTGATCTGGGACCAGTCGGTGGCTTCGGCGGTGGGTGCGTCGGCGTGCACCGCGGCTATGGCGGCCTGGACCTGGAACGGTCCGGGCTGGTGGCGGCGGAGGCAAGCACGCACGAGCTGGTGGCCTTCGATGATTAGTGCCTGGTTCCAGCGGGAGCGGTCCTGGTCGGCGAGGCGCACCATGGTCCCATCAGGGTCGCTGCGGGCGAGACGGCGGGACTCGCTGAGCAGCATGAGGGCGAGCAGACCGATGGCCTCGGGTTCGTCAGGCATGAGCTCGACGAGGGTTCGCCCGAGCCGGATGGCTTCGCTCGATAGATCGGTTCTGGTCAGGCTCTGTCCCGACGTGGCGGTGTGGCCCTCGGTGTAGACGAGGTAGATGGCGGCGAGGACCGCAGCGAGCCGGTCCGGGAGCTCCGCTGCACTCGGTATTCGGTAGGAGGCGTGATTGTCGTGCAGTTTGCGTTTGGCCCGCACGATCCGTTGTGCCATCGTGGCCTCAGGCACCAGAAACGACCTAGCGATCTCACCGGTCTCGAGGCCGGCGAGGAGCCGCAGGATGAGAGGCACTTGGGCGTCAGCAGCCAGGGCGGGATGTGCGCAGAGGAACATGAGCCGAAGCTGGTCATCCACGACGACATCGACGAAGTCGTCCAGCCTGTCGAGTTGCGGATTGTGGAGAGGGTCCATGCTGTCGGTGTGGAGTCGATGGGCTGCAAGATGACGCTCGCCGCGGCGTGACTCACGACGGAGCCGGTCGAAGGCACGGTTGCGGGCGGTCGTGGTGATCCAACCGCCCGGGTTGGGCGGTATCCCCGTCTCCGGCCAGCGCTCCGCGGCGATGGTGAACGCTTCGGCCACCGCGTCTTCGGCGAGATCAATGTCGCCGAGGACGCGGATCAACGTGGCGGTGCAGCGGCCAGCTTCGCGGCGAAAGACCTCCTCGAGCTCGCGAGTCACCCTTGTGCAGGCCGGACCTCGACCGGTCCCTCGCACGCCGCGGCTGCCTTCCCGGCCCATTCGAGCGCCGCATCGAGATCGGCGGCTTCGATGATCCAAAAGCCGCCCATCTGTTCTTTGGTTTCGGCGTAGGGGCCGTCGGTCATCGATACCTCTCCTCCCGAGGATCGAACGACCGTGGCCGATGACGCAGGGTGCAGGCCGGCGGCGAAGACCCAGGCGCCAGCTCGTTGCAGGTCGGTGTTAAATTCGTCCACCTGAGCAGCGAGGCGCTGCGTGTCGGGGGTGGAGAAGTCGACCTCGAACGTGTCGTCGTGCCAGACAGAGATCAGATATTGCGGCATCTCAGTTACTCCTTTGAAAGCGGGATGGATCGGTTGAGTGGGCGTGCCGAGCGAGCACCGGGACAATGATCGCCGCTGCGACAAGGTGCAGGCCAACAAGGGCAACCCTGCTGGCGGTTGTGTCCGCGAACGCTGCCGGGGCGGCACACGAGATTGCGGTGAAGCCGACAGTGACCTGGACAAACTGCCGACGCGGGGTGGAGCTACGCCGGTTGAGTAAGGCGACGATCACCCCGCCGATTACGGCGGCCACGAATGTGACCTGGGCGAAAGACGCCAGTGGGATCTTGCCGTGAACGGCCAGCGAGACCCCCGCGGCACGCAGAGCAACTGTACCGGCAGTCGTGACCGCGGCGGCCAAGACGCCGACCGAGACCGTGGTACGGGCCAGCGTGCCGGTCAACCACGGGAGGCGTTCAGCAGTTACGTGGCGGGATGTGGCAACCGAAGACATGGCTGTTCCTTTCGTTCGGCGGCAGTGCCCTCTGCACCACTCACCATGTCCACGAACAGCCGCGGCGGAATCGACAACGAAGCTCTAACTCTTTTGCGGCTCTTCTTCACGCCCCCAACTGGTGCCGAGATTGCTCACTTGCATTGAGGTGTTGCTGTCGGTTGACACGCTTGACCTGCGTCAGGAAGTCGCGCTTTCCTCTGCATTCGGTTCCCCTTCGCCTGTAGTGATGAGGCGCTTCAGGCTTCCGTTGACGTAAAACCCCCACGCGCTCGAGCACGCTTCGAAACACTCGAAGTCGGGGACGAGACCACGGTGAGTGAACCGAAGCTCGGTCCCGTCGCTATTCGGCGTGATCTCGAAGGTCACCTCGGTGCCGACCCATTCAGCAGGGTCGGCGGTGAAGTTGAGCATCGCCTCCTCGATGTGCCAGACCACGCGCTGGTTGGGAACGAACTCGCTGATCTTTTGTTTCGTGAAGTGCACGTCCTGGTAGCGGTAGGTGAATTCGGCGCCGAGGACATCGGTCTCGCCCTCGATGTTGCCGGACCACCAACCGCGAACGTTGTTGACGGCGGCGAAGACCTCCTCTGGGGTCTGGTCGACGGTGAAGGTTGCAGTGAAATCAGTAGACATAACTGTCGCTCCTTATCGTTTCGTTCTGATCTGTTGTTCTCGACTTGCCAGCGATCGCCGACTCGTATTCAGGCCGCCTGCACGGCGGCAGCAAATTGGTGTTCGAACGCCTTCGCTGCGCTGCCGTTCCAACTTTCGGCGAGCGCCTCGGACATTGGGTCGGGGAAGATCTCCTCGTCGCCCCGAGCGAGGCCGTCGAAAATCGCCTCGGCGACCGACGATGTCGTCGCCTTTGGGATCTCGTAACCCCGCGTCATGTCGGTGTCCGTCGGACCGGTGAGCACGGCATGGACCGAGATTCCGCGCGCCTTCCCGATTGCCCGGAGCGACTGGGTGAAGTTGAACTCCGCGGCCTTGGAGATCGCATACGCCGGGGTCACCGGGAAAGGGGCGAGCGCCATCATCGACGCGTTGTTGACGATCGCGCCGTGTGAGCGAGCGAGCGCAGGCAGGAACGCCTGGGTGACCTCGAATGGGCCGAACAGGTTCACCGTGAGGTGCTGCTCGAGGACCGCGCGGTCGCTCAGGTCGTCGAAGAGCGCGATCCCAGCGTTGTTGACGAGGACGTCGAGCTCGCCGACCTGCTGAGCAGCTGCCGCGATCTGATCCCTGTCGGTGACGTCGAGCGCGACCGGAACGACGCGGGGATCGTCGTGGACGAGCGGTCCGCGGGTCCCTGCGTAGACGCGAGCGGCACCCCGGCGTAGCGCCTCGTTGACGAGCGCCTTGCCGATGCCCCGGCTGGCGCCAGTGATGAGAATGGTGCGGCCTTCGATGTTCATGACGTGCCTCCCGACAGTCGTCGTGCGAGATGGCCGTTTGCCATCCTCGTCACGTACAACTGCGGTGAGGTCCGAAAGTCGTCGCGCCGTCAGAAGATTTCTTCGCGGAGCCGCACGCCCGCTGTCACTCGACAGTCGTCGAGAGCCCGAACGCAGCGAAGATGGCCGGATCGAGAAAGGCGTGGATGCTGATGATCTTGTCGCCCGCGACCTTGAGCACCATCAGGGCGTACGCATCGAGCGCGCCCGTGGATGGGTTGGGCCGCCAGACAGCGACCGCCGGCTGCCCGTTCGCAGCGATCGGGAGCACACGATCGTGACCTCCGTCATCCATCGAAGCAAGGAACGTTCGGGCATCGGCAACACCTCGTAGCCACAGTTCGAACGGCGGCATCGCGATGAGCACGTCTTCGTGCAGCAGGTCAACGAGGGCATCGACGTCGTATCGCTGGAACGCATCGACGAATCCG
>Ga0187864_10005080_pt1 | contig 10026 bp, 9 predicted proteins | sample June2016WEW_11_4_FD_132985 | JGI IMG/M metagenome (GOLD analysis project Ga0187864, IMG submission 132985) | Peatland microbial communities from SPRUCE experiment site at the Marcell Experimental Forest, Minnesota, USA - June2016WEW_11_40 | ecosystem: Environmental > Terrestrial > Soil >... | reverse complement strand
GGCGTGTTTCGACACGGCTTTTCACCATGACCTGCCGCGCGTGGCCCGGTTGTTGCCGATCCCGCGCCGCTACGAAGCGCAGGGGGTGAGGCGGTACGGGTTTCACGGGTTGTCGTATGCGTTTCTAATGGGAGAACTGGCCCGCCTGGCCGGAACGGAAGCGGCACAAGGCCGGGTCATCCTCGCCCACCTCGGTAATGGCGCGAGCTTGGCGGCGGTGCGTGACGGCAAACCCGTGGATACAAGCATGAGTTTCACCCCGACAGCCGGGGTGCCGATGAGCACCCGCTCAGGCGATCTCGATCCTGGGCTGGTTTGGTATCTCGCGCGCACCGAGAGCCTCGATGGAAAACGGTTCAATGAGATGGTCAATTTCCAGTCCGGGCTGCTCGGCGTGTCCGAAACCAGTTCCGACATGCGCGACTTGCTGGAGCACGAAACGCAAGACGTGCGGGCGGCGGAGGCGGTCGCGCTGTTTTGCTACCAGGTGAAGAAATGGGTCGGCGCGTTCGCCGCGGCGTTGGGCGGCTTGGACACGCTGGTGTTCGCTGGTGGCATCGGAGAGAACGCGCCCGCAGTCCGCGCCCGGATTTGCGACGGGCTGGGATTCCTTGGAATCGAACTCGAAGAAAAGCGAAACGCAGCGAATGCGGGCGTGATTTCCTCGGAGACCAGCAGGGTTCCCGTCCGCGTCATTCATACGGACGAGGAATGGATGATCGCGAAGACGGTCTGTCGCGTTTTGGGTCTTGCCCTTGGAAAGGACAAACAAGCATCGGAAGTGGAACAATCATGACAACAACCAGCGTGGTGAGAAATCACGGCTAACACCCTTTATTTTCAATAACATTCCCGCTTTCTACTCGCATCTCCTTTGTTTTCATATACATTCCCGCTTAGCCCCCGAGTTTTCCACAGCCGTCCTTTGTTTTCAATAACATTCCCGCATCGGTCGGTCAAAAAAAGAATTCTTTTTCACGGAAGCAGACTTCCTGTCCAGTTGAAAAAGAGGACTCTTCTGCTGCTTTCATACCTCCTGGATTACGGTTGAGGACTGATTCGCGTGGTCGCATCGAAAAGAGTGTCCGCAAATGCCCCCGGGCGCCCGCACAGCGGACACTCACTATGCTAGCCTATCTTGCTCCGCCTGTCAAGAGACAGAATGCAGCAGTCAGGGTTCAGGGGTCTGGAGCCCGTAGGACGCACGTAGGGCGATTATGAGCCCCAACGGGGCGACCCATCCCAGCCCAGGACAACGCCCTGGTGTAGGGCCGAACTGCGTTCGGCCTATTCAATGTCTCCGCCCTGAAGGGGCGCGCGACGATCATGAGCCCCAACGGGGCGATCCATCCCAGCCCAGGACAACGCCCTGGTGTAGGGCCGAACTGCGTTCGGCCTATTCAATGTCTGCGCCCTGAAGGGGCGCGCGACGATTATGAGCACCAACGGGGCGATCCATCCCAGCCCAGGGCAACGCCCTGGGAATCAAGTTAAAACCTACGCCACAATCGGTATCGAGGGGGAGCACCATTGGGTGGCAAGTTTTCAGAAGGAGCAGCGGAAGTTTTTTGCAGACGTACGCGGTTGATTACGACGAAGGATATGTGTGGGATTGAAGCAAGATCGTGGGTCGCCCCTTCAGGGCTCACGCGTTGAAACGGATTGGGCCGCGTGACCCAGGCCGACGGCCTGGGCTGGGCTGGGTCGCCCCCTTGGGGCTCAACAACTGGAATAGTTGAATCCCGTGCGGAAAGGGCTGGGGAATCGGGGCTCGGGGCTGGGGATTCGGGATCAGTTGTCCGCTATCCGCTATCGCCTTGCCAGCCGTCGATACTGACAACTGAAAACTGAAGACTTATTTTCGGCGGCGTGCCACGTACCGTACGGTGCGTGGCGTGCCCCATGCAGATTGAATGCGTGCGGTTGCCGCTGGGGTGTCGGGCATGAGAAAAGCCCACGGTCGGGGCTGCGCTGCCGGCTAGTAACCTACAGAGGTCTTGCCAATTGCGGCGCAAATTGGGTCCATATGCTTACTGTTGTTATTAATAATGCTTGAGTCGTCCGGTGCTTCGAGAACAATTATCGCATCTCCAATATGCCAGCACTCGGTTCTGTGCACCTCCCTTCTTCCCTGCCACCTCACAAAATCCTTAATCGCCTTCAGTCGCCGCAGCGTTTCTGGGTCTGCCTTCTGGTCCGCTTTCAAGCGATCCCTAATCAACACGAGTTCTTCCAACGCTTCTCTTAGGAACTCTTGGACCGCGCAGATTCCAGGCTTATGTTTGTCGCAATTATCGAAGGTGTTGTCGACTCTTTGCCCCACAAATTTTGGGGGCGGAAGTTGATATCCATTCTTATAGCACTCGACATCATCAATGATAACGTCTACTTGCCGCTCGAATTCTAGCCAGAACTGGCGTATCCGTGTGCGGAGGAACGCTTCGAGCATGCGCTTTTTGAACGATACAGGAATATCCGCCCGCTGCCCAGCCAACTCGTTATCCTCGATACTTGAGAAGAAGTTGGTGAGAGCTTCTAAAATGGTGCTTACCATATGTCGCGCTGGAGTGGCACTCAACCTTTGGACGTAAGCAAAAACTTCCGAGACCTTCTGGCAGTCCAGAGACTTATTGTATAAACACACGAAATATCGGAGCACCCCACGCTTAATCTCCATGCGCACATATTGCGAGGTGTACTTCGGTCCTGATGCCGCCAGTTGCTTCCGGACACGGTCGGCGACGGACTTGTCTTTGAACAAGAGATCAACCATCGCGGTCGTGTCCAAGAACCCGCCCATTCATCCCTCATCTTCCAACGAGAGGTCAAGACCCTTAAATGGCGCATTCAGGTCGAAACCGGCGTCGAAAAGTGATGTGTACAGAAGTGACAAGTCCCCCTCGGTTGGTATTGGATTACGTCTTAACTTCTCGAGGGCACCCTGAAGCACTACCAATTCACCCCGGGAGCAAGGGGCAGAGCGATGCGCGGCCAACGCGCCTAACATCAGAACCAACGCATCGTCAAAGCTCGTATACATTCCGGTGAAACGCGCCAATCTGAAGACCTCGGCGAACGCCAGAGCAGTATGATTCTCCCTTTGAAGCTCATCCAGTTCAGAGATTGCTTTCACAAGATGCGGGAGGCACTCTGCCACACTCTGAGAAATCCGTGCGATTGAAGCGTCGGCGGTAAAGTCCTGCTTCTGCTGAGAGAACACCCTGTACAGTTCCGGAGGATCAATGTGCTGCTTCGCTTGGACCTCTGGGGTCAAGGCATGAGGCGAGCTTGGAAATTCACGCTCCCCAGTTGAGTAGATTGGCATCTCTATCGAACTAGGCAGTATTTGCACAGCCTCGCCATTGGGCTTACCGGCAGTGTCAGGCATATGTCACCACCCAAGGAACACTAAGAGATTCTCGCGTGTGTTTTTCATGGTTGCACGGACGAATTCACTCGCATCTAACTCAGGAGCGACCACCATCTTCTTTGTATAGGCGTCGACGTCAATTACAATGGCATCCTTGTTGAACCCACTGGTTTCGATGACGAATGGCTTTGCCACTTGTATCGTCAATGTGCGAGGCAGATTTGAAATGTGTAGCGTGTGCCCACGGCTGTCATCTTCCACCCTCATTGTGACTTCGTTTACTTTAGTGCCGAACGGTTTCATACGATCCTCTTCGGCGGCCCAGGCCCTAGAATTTCGCATGAGAGCGCTTGCCTCCTCGAGGGAGTTTGTCCGCAAGGAGTGGACATGACGGCAACCCACTCGGGTGAAATTCTGCACCTTCAGATAATTCTGTATAAGATTAGTGAGGCGCGTTGTGAACTCGTAGAACAAGCTGAGTTTGCTAGGGTAATCCTGGGTCACGTAGGCTTTCGCGCTGTCGAAATTGAGAGCCAATCCTTCATCCATCCAGTCACATAGGACAGAACTTATGGTTGCGTTAGTGACATGGATTTTGGGGTAGTCGCGTGCCATGTCAGCAAGGACCTTCCCTGAATTGTCCCAAAACAGGAAAGCGGTCTCGTATCGGACCTCGAACGTGATGCGTTCCAGAGTGAATTCATCTAGTGATAACATAATTTCCCATCCTGAGCTCGTTTAGAGTGACTAGCAGAAGGCTAATACTTGTACCTGGCTAGGTCAAGGGCTGAGTCTATTTTTTTCGGAGAAAGCGTAGCCTGGACCTGTTTGGCCGGCTGGCGCAGACCCCTGATCATTGGGGTCTGCGATTTCTCGAAGGGACCCAAAAGGCAGTGACAAGTGACGAGTGACCAGTGACGAGAAACAGGCAAAATCAGTCGGCTTGTAGAACGGCACACTGCCGGAGAGTACGCCCGCGACGCTGTGTGTCAGGTGCCAGGTGTTAGGTATCAGGTGTCAGGTACTGATGCGGGGGCCGGCCGCTACGAAAAGCTGTCCGCCTCCCGCTTTCGGCCTACTGCCTACCGGCTACTGCCTACTGCCCTAATGCGACCGTCTGCGCCAGCCCGCGATTGACGGGAATGCAGAGAACCTTTGGAAACAAATTGTGCGATAATTGGACGCAGGAGTTGAGATGAAACTGCTGATCACTCTTTACCCGGACGAAGACGGCTTTTTCATTGCTGAATGTCCATCCATTCCAGGCTGCGTAAGTCAGGGGAAAACGGAAGAGGAAGGAAACGTCCGCGATGCCATCAAGGAATGCCTCGAAGTTCAGGCCGAGAACGGGCTGCCTCTGACGGTCACCACGCGTGAAGTGGAAGTTGTGAGCTGATGCCGCCCGTTCCGCAAGGTGAAGCCCGAACCGAAAAAGGCTACATCTCCCAAGAAATAGGAGGCTACTTATGCAGGATGCTTTCGCCGCTCAGACTGTCGAAGCTCTCAGCCAAATCGCAAAAGAACTAAGTGAGATTAAGAACCTCCTGGTTGCTATGGCTAAGGACAAAGCTGCCCAGGAAACCGGGAAACCCAAGGATAAGACCTAAATATTTCAATACACGCGCCCGGAGACCGCCACTCGCATGCGGGAGCTGCTGGCCCTGCTGTTTCTCGGCAGAAAAGTCCAGAGCGAGATTCTTCGCGCAGTTTATCCTGAGCGGACAGAGCGAGATTCTTCGCGGAGTTTATCCTGAGCGGGCAGAGCGAGATTCTTCGCTTCGCTCAGAATGACAGCGAAGCACTCAGAACAACAGCGAAGGACTCAGAATGACAGCGAAGGACTCAGAATGGCAGCATGGCAGGCGAGTACACGGATGCCAGGCTGAGCAACGCAATCGAGCCGCCGGCTGGCGCAGACGCTAAGAAGCGACCCTCTGCGCGAGCGCGCGCGAAAAATGCCGACCCCGCAGGGCGGGGTCGGCGCTACAAAGGCGAGCGGCGCTGGCCCCGAGGCCGAACGCGGTTCGGCTCTACACCGGCCCCCGAATCCCGAGCGCCCCGCCCCTAGTCCCTAGCCCCCAACCCCGAGCCCCCACTCTCGCTATCCTTTTCAAGCCAAGGGGCATCTAATGGAAGGTGGTCAAGATTGAACCAAAAGGTGGTCAATTTTGAACAGACAGGCGCCCTATGGCGGCTTATTGTGATCATGGCTGTACCCGAGGAGAGCCGATTCGCGGTGTCCGTGATGGTGCCGCTCTTACCTCGGCAGATCGAGAAGAGGGGATGAAGGTGCAGAGGAGGTTCAAGAACATGAACATTTTCGGACGTGGCGCAAGGTTCTCAAGGCCTCGATGGGGCAAGCAGATTTTAATTTCCCTGTTGCCGTTGGCTCTGTTGTTCGCGACTTGCCCTCAGAGCCTGTTGGCCCATCAAGACACGCAAGCCCCAGCGCAGGCCACGCAAGCCCCGCCGCAGGCCGCGCCGGCGCCGCCCTACACGCAATCGACTCCGGAACAGTTGCAGCAGTTGGTAGCGCCCATTGCGCTGTATCCGGATTCGCTGGTGGCGCAGATCCTGGCGGCTTCCACGTTTCCCGAGCAAGTCGTCGAGGCCGACCGATGGGTACAAGCGAATCCTAATTTGACGGGCGACGCTTTGGGTCAAGCTGTGGACCAACAACCCTGGGACCCCAGCGTCAAGGCGCTCACCGCATTTCCATCGGTCCTTGGAAATATGGACAAGAACCTCTCCTGGACGTCATCGCTAGGCGACGCCTATTACAACCAGCAACAGGATGTGATGGATGCCGTACAGGTGATGCGCCAGCGGGCGGAAGGAGCCGGCAATCTTAAGACCACGCCGCAGCAAACCGTAACGACGCAAGGCTCGACGATCGTCGTTCAGCCTGCTAACCCCGAGGTTGTTTACGTCCCCGCGTATGATCCGTGGCTGGTTTACGGAGGTCCCATCATGGCGTGGCCGGGATGGTACCCGTATCCCGGAATTTGGTTTGGCGGCCCGTACCTCTCGTTCGGACCCGGCTTCGGAATCGGCTTCTTCGGAGGTTTTGGATGGGGCTGGAATAATTGGGGATTCAATTGGGGTGGCCGATTCGCAACTTTTGGCGGCGGCAGGTACTACTCGCGGAGCACCACGTTTTATAACCGGAACGCCTTCTACCGAGGTGGGGGCGCGCGCGGCGGGGTTTCCAACCGTAGCAGCATCAACCGAGGTGGGGGCGCGGGCGGCGGAGTTTCCAACCGTGGCAGCATCAACCGAGGTGGGGGCGCGGGCGGCGGAGTTTCCAACCGTCCCGGCGCAACGGCCAGAGCTTTCAACGGAAACAGGCAGGCGGCGCGAGGCTACGCTGCACCCCGCGGTCAGAGCGGCGTCCGCTCGGGCGCCTTCAGCGGCATCGAGAAGGGCGGACAGGCGAAAAGCTATTCGTCGCGGGGAAAGGCCAGCGTTGGTGGCGGCGGTGGTGGAGCAGCGCGCGGTGGCGGTGGCGGAGGAGCACGTGGCGGTGGTGGGCATCATTAATCAAAGGTTCGTTATGTTCTTAGTGGACTGTAAAACTTGGAAATGGAGAGAAGCCATATGCGGCGAACGAAGCTGAACTTCGACAGATTTCAATGGGCCAATCTTTCTATATTAGCCGCTGTCCTTTTGACGGCGTGCTTTCCCATACGTTCTATGGCGCAACAACCGGGCCAGAAAACGTTTTCATCGCCGGAAGACGCGAGCAACGCACTCGTCACGGCAGCGCAGAGTAACGACGCAAAAGCGCTGCTCGATATCTTCGGACCAGATGGAAAGCAAATCGTCTCGTCGGGAGACGATACCGAGGACGCCGAAAGCCGGGCTAATTTCGTACGGAGATATCAGGAAATGCACCGTCTGGTGAAAGAACCGGATGGAAACACTATCTTGTATATCGGCGCGGAGAATTGGCCCACGCCCATACCGCTCGTGAACCAAGGGAATTCGTGGTATTTCGACACCGAGGCGGGCAAGAAAGAAATTTTGTACAGGCGAGTTGGCCGGAATGAATTATCGGCCATTAGCGTTTGCCAGGAGCTCGTGGCGGCGCAAAAGGAATACTACTCCACGAAGCACAACGAGTATGCCAAGGAAATCTTCAGTGATGAAGGGCAGCACAATGGCCTTTATTGGAAAGCTGCGGGGAGCGAACCCCAGAGCCCCGTCGGGCCACTGGTGGCATCGGCCTTTGCTAAGGACTACGCCAAAAGCCAAGACGTCGCTCCGGCTCCTTACCGCGGTTACTATTACCGCATGCTAACGGGTCAGGGGAAAAATGGCCCAGGCGGCGCCAAAAGTTACATCGTCAACGGCAAAATGGCGGAGGGTTTCGCTTTCGTGGCCTATCCGGCGGAATACAGGTCGTCCGGCGTGATGACATTCATCGTTAACGGGGATGGAGTAGTGTATCAGAAGGATCTCGGCGAGAAGACCGATGTTCTCGCCAAAGCTATGAAGGAGTACAACCCCAATTCCAGTTGGCAAAAGGCTGAAGAGGAGCAGGAGGAAACTGCTGCCGAGCAAAAAACCAAGTAAAAGGCATTCTGTCGCGGTACTCACAGCTTGTAGGTCACCCCGCGCCCCCCGCACGGCGTATCGATTGTCCGCCCTCAACGCATCAACCTGAGCCTGCGTGCAAGAAAAGTGTTGTCCGCCCTTCGTTACCAGTTCGGCGGCCATGAGGAAAAGGCCGCCACCAAAAAGGGATGTGCTTGATGACTGTCTCCCGTTCGGACGCGCTGGTGCTCTTTGGCGTGACGGGCGATCTCGCCCACAAGATGATCTTCCCGGCACTCTACGCGATGGTGAAACGAGGCGCCCTCAAGGTCCCGGTAATCGGCGTCGCCTTCCCGAAGTGGAGTCTGGCGCGTTTGCGCCGGCGCGTGACGGACAGCATAAAGCGATCAGGCGGGATCGATAACCAGCGTGCCCTCCACCATCTTCTGTCCCTGCTCAGGTACGTGAGTGGGGATTATCATGACCAGGGTACGTTCACGGCGATAAAAAAGGAGCTGGGTAGCGCTCGGCGCCCAGCGCACTACCTGGCCATCCCGCCCGCGCTCTTCGAGACGGTGATCAAAGGGCTTGGCGCCGCGAACTTGGCCAAGAACGCGCGCGTCATTGTCGAGAAGCCGTTCGGACGCGACCTCGCCTCCGCGCGGGAGCTCAACCGCGTCGCGCGAACGGAGTTCCCGGAAGACTCGATCTTCCGTATCGATCACTTCCTCGGGAAGGAGGCGATCATGAATATCCTCTATTTCCGCTTCGCCAATTCCTTCCTGGAGCCGATCTGGAACCGCAACTACGTGGCTAGCGTCCAGGTAACCCTATCCGAAGATTTCGGCGTGGAGGGCCGCGGCGCGTTTTACGAAACCGCTGGCTGTCTGCGCGACGTGATTCAAAACCACCTCTTCCAGGTTGTCGCGCTACTTGCCATGGAGCCGCCGGCCGGTAGGGGCTTTGGAGCCGTGCACAGCGAGAAAGCCAAGGTCTTCCAAGCCATGCGCCCTCTGAAGCCCGACGACTTGGTGCGCGGCCAGTACGCCGGCTACCGTAAGGAGCCAGACGTAGCGAAGAGCTCTGACGTCGAGACTTTCTGCGCCCTGCGGCTTTTCATTGATTCGTGGCGCTGGGCGGGGGTGCCGTGGTACCTGCGCTCCGGCAAATACCTGGCTGATACCGCGACCGAGGTCCTGGTGGAGCTGAAGCCGCCGCCGCAGAGGCTTTTCGCCGACTCAGCGCCGACGACCGGCCGGGCCAACTACCTGCGCTTCCGGCTCTCCCCCGGCGCGGCCGTCGCCCTCGCCGCTCGCGTCAAGCTCGCAGGGAAGGAGTTCGTCGGGGACCAGCGAGAACTCTACCTGTTCGAAGAGCCGCCGGTAGAGGAATCGCCCTACGAGCGGCTTTTGGGCGACGCCATGGCCGGCGATGGAGCGCTCTTCACCCGTGAAAACGCGATCGAGGCCGCCTGGGCGGTGGTCGATCCAGTCCTTAAGACCCACCACCGGGCTCACCCCTACAAGCGCGGCAGTTGGGGGCCGAAAGAGGCTGACGCGATCATCGCTTCAGACGGCTGTTGGCACAACCCCAGACCGAAGGAGGCATCCGGAGGGTGAGCCTGCCGCGGCTGTCTTTCTGCCCGCCCTGATCGCAGCCGGCCAGGCAGGCCATGCCAACGCCGCAGCGTTCTGTCCAGGAGAGCATTGAACCATGAACACGAGAACTCTTTCCCCGGAACTGCTCCACAAGATGGATGCCTATTGGCGCGCCGCCAACTATCTGTCGGTCGGCCAGATTTATCTTTACGACAATCCGCTGCTGAAGCGGCTGCTGACGCTCGCGGATGTGAAGCACATGCTGCTGGGACACTGGGGCACGACCCCCGGGCAGAACTTCATCTACGTGCACTTGAACCGGGTCATCAAAAAATACGACCTCGACATGATCTACGTCTCCGGCCCCGGTCACGGCGGCCCGGCCGTCGTGGGCAACACTTACCTCGAGGGCACTTACAGCGAGATCTATCCCAACATCAGCCAGGATGAGGCCGGGCTGCGGAAGCTCTTTGTTCAGTTTTCGTTTCCCGGAGGGATTCCCAGCCACGCATCGCCGGAGTG
>Ga0187864_10005077_pt1 | contig 10029 bp, 8 predicted proteins | sample June2016WEW_11_4_FD_132985 | JGI IMG/M metagenome (GOLD analysis project Ga0187864, IMG submission 132985) | Peatland microbial communities from SPRUCE experiment site at the Marcell Experimental Forest, Minnesota, USA - June2016WEW_11_40 | ecosystem: Environmental > Terrestrial > Soil >... | reverse complement strand
TGCCGTTTCGAAGAGATTGGTTCCAGCGCTGTAAATAATCTTCGCGATCTTCCGGATGCAGCAGATCTTTCCAGGGCTCTTGCGGAAGATATTTCTGCACCTCGTCTCCGGACGCCCAGCCCGCGTAGGAGATCCATTCCTGGTTCACGTATTCCACGTTCCCTTCGGCATCCGTCGCCCAGATCAACTGCGGGAGCGCGCTCGCGAGTGTGCGGAAGCGCTGTTCACTTTCCCTGAGTGCATCTTCAAATCGTTTACGCTCAGTAATATCCGAACAATAGCCCGCCCAGAAATCCCTCCGGCCGTCCTGGAAAGTCGTCATGTCGATCAGGCTGGGAAAGACGGTGCCGTCCTTCCGCAAGTGCTGCTGTTCGAACATGTGACGGCCTTTTTCGCTCGCAGTACTCAGAGCTATCGCGAGATCGTCGCGTAATTCCTGCGGTGTGAGCGCAGATAACGGGGTTCCCAGCAATTCGTTGACCGAATATCCATGCATCGCCGCGAACGTGGCATTCATGTCGACGATCCCACCGCTCCCCGGATCGATAACAAACATCCCGAAGCCCGCGCCGGAGAAGATCTTCTTCCAACGCTCCAGTTCCCTTTCGGCAATCCGCCGCGCGGTCACATCCCGGAAAACGAGCACTACGCCCAACACCTTCGCGGCGGCATCGCGAATCGGGGCGCTGCTTCCTTCGATCGGCACATCCGTCCCGTCTCTTGAGACCAGCACACCGTGCCCGCCAAGGCCGCCTTCGCGCTGCACTGCCCGGAACGGGTTCTCGATAGCTCTTCTGGTCCGCTCGTCTACAAGCTGGAATATCTCCTCCAGAAGCATGTGCTCGGCGTCTTTTGCCGGCCATCCGGTCAGTTTCGCCGCCACGCGGTTCATAAAGCGGATAGCGCCCCCGGCATCGGTGACAATCACTGCATCGCCGATGCTGGCCAGGGTGGTCTCGAGCAGTTGCCGGGATTCCTCGACATGCCCGGCAAACTGTTCGCGTTCGAGAACCACTGCGTCGACGGCCGAACCCAGCCTGAAGAGCAGGAATACCAGCCCGATACAGCCCACCAGAACGATAATCCGGGAGCGGTTGGCGTTCAGATCCACCGCCTTATCGGTTTCGTAAAGTCCGGCCTCTTCGCGGCTGACCAGCACGGCGCCGGCGGCGCGTACCTCGTCCATCGTAAGCCTGCCTTCACCGGTCCGCATGATGGCCATGGCGGCCTCGTCGCCTTCGAGATCCCGGACTTCAATGGTTCTCTTTAGTTCCGCCAGCTTGTCGTTCACCAGGGTTCGGATCCGGGCGACCTGCGTAGCCTCTCGCGGCGCTGTCTTCGCCGTTTTCGAAAGGTCGTCCAGTTCGCGGGGAATCTCGGAGAGGGCTTTTTCGTAGGGTCCGAGGTATTTGCGGTCCCCGGTCAGAAGAAAGCCGCGCTGGCCGCTCTCCGCGTCTTTGATTGAAGAAAGCAGGCTGTTGGTTTGTCCGATAAATTGCTCTGCTTCGTCACTTTGCCGGGCGGCATCCTGGTACGCACGCCAGTCAGCGTAAAATAAAACGACAATGACGAGGACAATGGCGATGGCGAGGAATCGCCATGGACGATCGATCCTCCCCTGTAACCCGATTGCCACTGATTCCATTCTAAATCCCGGCCGCCTGACCACATGAGTTCCTCAAGCGGCGAAGACACTGATTGGGCGGAATTTCTGGACCGGCTTGTCCATGACATGCGTGAGCCTTTGCGCTCGGTCCATGCGTTCACGGAGCTGCTGAGCGAAACGGCAAAGGACCGGCTCGGCGTCGAAGGCGAGGAGGCATTTCGCGAAATCCTGTCCGGAACGACGCGAATTCGCGCGCTGATCGACGGTTTGTCGGGTTACTCCCTGGCCTTGCGCGAGTCCGCCGATTCGCCCGCTTCACAAGGTGTTTCTTTGCAGCTGGCGTTCGACATTGTCCTTGATGCGCTGGACAATGAGATCCGTGCTTGCGGCGCGACAGTCACGGCGGAGAATCTGCCCAAGGTGAGCGTAAGTTTGGAAAGGTTGACCCAATTGCTGGAGAACCTGATCGGCAATTCTCTCAAGTTCAAGGGAGATGCTCCTCCGGTGGTCAGGGTCTCAGCTCGACCCGAAGCTACCGGGTGGGCTATTGAAGTGGAAGACAACGGCATGGGTATCGACTCGGCGGATATCGAGAAGGTTTTTAAGCCTTTCACGCGGGTTCAGGGAAGGAGGCACCCTGGCGCGGGCCTTGGACTCCCGGCGTGCCGCAAGATCGTCGAGGCCCACGGCGGCGAGATACGAATGAGACCGCGTGCCGATGGGGGCTTGATCTGCGCGTTCTGGCTTCCCGCGGCCTGAGCACCGACTAACGCGGCTATACGTGGTCGACTTCGCGTAACCACTCGGGCCGCTTCAGCACCTCCCTCGGCTTGCTGCCGTCCGGCGGACCGATGATCCCGTCGCGATGCATCATATCGAGAATGCGCGCCGCGCGGCCATATCCCAGCCGAAGCCGCCGCTGCAGGGTTGAGGTCGAAGCCTTCCCCATCTCCAGCACGACTCGCAGCGCTTCTTCGTACATCGGATCCTGGTCGCCCGGAATCGCATCCTCCGCCTCGGCGTCCCCTCCCTCCTCGCTCGGCGGGGCGATGAGATAGGACTGGTCATAATCCGGCTTGGCTTGAGCCTTCCAGAAATCAACTACGCTGTTGATCTCGGTCTCGGTGACGAAGGCCCCGTGAACACGAGTGAATCGGGACGATCCCGGCGGCAGGAACAGCATGTCGCCTTTACCGAGAAGATGCTCCGCTCCCATGCCGTCGAGGATCGTGCGGCTATCCACGCGCGTGGCAACACGAAAACTGATGCGAGCCGGGAAGTTCGCTTTGATGATACCGGTAATCACGTCGACGCTGGGGCGCTGCGTCGCGAGGACGAGATGCATGCCCACCGCGCGCGCCATCTGCGCCAGACGCGTCACCGATTCTTCCACATTGCGCCCCTCGAGCATCATTAGATCGGCCAGTTCGTCGATGAGAATCAAGACATAAGGCAGCGGCTTTACTTCTTCCGCGACCGGTTCTTCATCCTCAAAGAGGCTTCGCGGCTCGGCTTGTAGTTTGCGGATTTTCTTGTTGTATTGATCGATGTTTCGAGCGCCCTGTTCGGCCAGCAATCGCAGCCGGCGCTCCATTTCGAGCACGGCGTTCTTCAGCGCATTGGTGGCTTTTTTCGGATCCGTGATAACAGGTGTGAGCAGGTGCGGGATGCCTTCATACATCCCCAGTTCGACCCGCTTGGGATCGACCATGATCATCTTGACTTCGTCGGGCGTCGATTTATACAGGATCGACATGATCAGCGAGTTGATCATCACGGACTTGCCCGATCCGGTGGAACCGGCGATCAACAGGTGCGGCATCGAATCGAGAGCCGCGACTTTAATGCGCCCATTGATGTCCTTGCCCATGGAAATCGTCAAAAACGAGCTTGATTCCTGGAATTCGTCGGACTCGATGACCGCGCGCAGGCTGATGACTTCGCGTTTGGTGTTCGGAACTTCGATACCGATGGTCGGTTTGCCGGGGATGCGTTCGATCAGGATCGATTCAGCCTGAAGGCCCAGACAGAGGTCCTCAACGAGAGTAGTAATGCGGCTGTATTTGATGCCGGCTTCGGGTTTGAACTCGAATGTGGTGACGACCGGGCCGGGATTGATCTGGACTACCGAACCGAAGACGTTGAACTCTTCAAACTTCGCTTTGATGGCAGCGGCCGTGTTCTTGAGTTCCTGTTCGTCAAACGCGGAACGGACCGGGATCTCATTGAGCAATTCGGTTTCGGGTAACCGGTAAATCGTCTGCCGTTTTGGAAGCGTATCGCGCCTGATGGGTTGACTGAACGGGAATTCAACGAGATTCGCCGCTGCCGGTGGAGGCGTTTCGGCCAGCTGGCAGATGGGGATTTCGCTGCTCGTTTCTGCCGGGAGCGGTTCTGCCGGCAGATCGTCCCACGGGAGGGTCCCGGCAACCGGTTCAGGCTCGCGGCGGCGCGTACGCTGCGTGACAGCGGGATCGGGTATCGGAAGCGTCGCGGTCGCTTCCTCATACTGGAGCCGCTGTTGCTCCAGCGCGCGGGCCTCGGCGGCCTGCCGTCTGTCTTCCAGCTTCTGAAGCGCCTCCTCGCGGCGCCGTTCCATCGATCTGCGCCAGTTCTCCCGCATGCGCGCGATGACGCCGAAGAGCGGAGAAAACCAGCCCCTGAGCTTCGCCAGCGTGAACGTGGAGACCAGGTAAGTGGAGACGACCAGGGAAGTCGCGAGCACCACGGCAGTGCCCGCCAGATTGAGCGAGTGCTTGAGCGAATCGGCGATCAGGAATCCCGCCGTGCCCCCGAGCAGGATCGTATGATCGAAGACGCGCCAGTCCGGCAACAGCGCTGCGGCGCCGCAGACCGACGCCACCAGCATGGCGCTGCCGAGCAGCTTGATTACGGGCGCCTCCAGAGCTTCGGAGCGGATCCATTTCCAGCCCAGCGCGAAGATCAGCAGAGGGAAGAGAAACGCCGCAAGGCCGAACGACTGCAGGAAAATGTCGGCGATATGCGCGCCGATGGGGCCGATGAGGTTATAGGTCCGCGCCCCACCGGCAGCGGTGTCCCAGGAGGGGTCACGCGGATGGAACGACGCTATGCTCAACAGGAATAGAATTCCCGCGGCAAGGAACACAAATCCCGTCACCTCATTGAGGCGTCTTGATTGACCAGGAGTGAATAGCCTCATCCGACTGGCGGGCGGAAGAAGCGGAGCAGTTTTATTATCGCAGATCGGCGGGCTATTTCCCGGGGATGATTGCCGTGACTTCGCATTGCACCAGCATGGACCCCGGAAGGTCGGGTGCCGCGAAGGTGTGGCGGGCAGGACGGGAATGCGGATCGGGGAACATCTCCAGCCACCCTTTGTTGAGGTGAGGACGCTGGGACCGGTCTTTCATCCAGACGGTCATTTTCACTACGTCTTCGGGGCTGCCCCCGGCCGCTTCGAGGATCAGGCGGACTGTGGCGAACATCCGCTCGCACTGCGCCTCGATTCCTTCCGGCATTTTGCCGGTAAACAGCTCCTTACCCGAGACTACGCTCGTGGTCAGAAAGGACCCGACCCGGCAGGCTGCGGGAATTGGAGCGTCGTGCTCGAAACCTGGTACTTCGATGCTGACTCGTCTGCCCATGCGTTCTCCTGCAGGCTAATATACGCTACGCGTGCCTGTGGCCGGCAGGCTGCTCTCGGAGCAAACGAAGCGAATACTATGAGAGTAAAATTACGATATCAGAACGGGTGATGGTGACAGCAAAAACTGCGTGGTTCGCACTGACGGTAGCTCCCCGAAAGGAGAAAGTCACAGCGCAAACGCTTCGGGCGAACGGCTTCGAAGACTTCCTGCCGCTTTATTCGTCGCGCCGCCTGTGGTCGGACCGGATCAAGAGGATCGAGAGACCGTTGTTTCCGGGGTATGTCTTCTGCCGTTTCGATCCGCGAGTTCGCCAGGCAGTTCTCAAGACTCCGTGCGTCGCTTCGATTGTAAGTTTCGGAAAGATTCCGGAACCGGTTGACGACTCGGAAATATCGGCCCTTCAAGCCGTCTGTAGTTCCGGTCTTACGGCAACGCCTTATCCAACCCCCAAGATCGGATCGAGGGTACGGCTCAATGAAGGTCCATTGAGGGGGCTCGAGGGAATATTGGTAGAGGACAAAAAGACCCGCCTCATTATTTCGCTCACCCTGCTGCAACGTTCGGTGGCCGTGGTAATCGATCCTGCCTGGATCGCGCCGATCGAGGCGCTCGTCTATTTCAATTCGCACTGACTAATAGGCTCCCGCGCCTGTCAGAACAACACGGGCGGTCCGGATCAGAAGGTAGAGATCCAACCATAACGACCAATTCCGGATATAGTAACTGTCCAGGGACTCCTGCACATCCAGATCCCCGTCGCTGCGGGCGCTCACCTGCCACATCCCTGTCAGTCCCGGACGTACCTGCATTCTTAACGTCCTGAATTCGGGATCGAACCGGCTGTTGTGATAGGCAGGGAACGGCCGCGGCCCAACAAGGCTCATCTCGCCCTTGAGGATGTTCCAGAGCTGCGGAATTTCATCAAGGCTCGTTTTACGGAGTAACTGCCCGATGCCAGGAATCACGCGCGGATCGTTCTTCAGCTTGCAGAACTGATCCCATTCCGCGCGATCTTCGGGATTCTCAGCCAGGTGGCGCTCGAGCATCTGTTCCGCGTCCGAGTACATTGTACGGAGTTTGAGAATGCGGATCGGATTGCCATTCTCTCCCTCTCTCTCCTGAACGAATAAGGCCCGGCCGGGACTCGCGATCCTGATCCACAGCATCGCAATCGGGATCAGTGGAGCGATCAGCACCAGACCCAACGCAGAAACGCAAATATCGACGGCGCGCTTGATCCACCGGTTGACAGGCTTGAGAAGATTGTGCCGGATCTCAAGTCCCAGCACGCCTCCGAGATCCCGGGTTTCGATCCATAGGCTCGCGATGCCAAAGAGATCGGGGATGATGACGATATTCGGGAAAACGGTTGACCAGGTCCGGAGGTGACTGGTCAGCCTCGACCTCGGCATGCCCGGCATAGCGACGATCGCGTATTCGATATGCCACGCCGCGGCGATTGCCGGTGCGTCGCGCAGCGCGCCGACTACCGGCACGCCTTCACACTGGCTTTGTTTTTCCGGATCGTCATCCAGGCAAACAACGGGCCGGTAACCAAGGACGCGATACGTATTCAGATTACGGATGACGCGGCGACCGGTTTCTCCCGCTCCGAGGACAATCACAGGGACGCCCCACCAGGCCCGCGGCCCGAAAATCTGGCCGCAGAACCAGCGCGCCGAGGGAACGAGTGCGAGGGAGAAGGCCCAGGCAAGAGTGAAACCACCGCGCGAATCCGCCCAGGACTTGTCTTTCGTTATGAACATCGCCGCGGTGAGCATCAGATATACCAGCGTGATGCCCCTGAATACACGCCGGATGTGCTCGACTGCTCCCATCCCAATGCCTGGATAGAGATTCTCAAATGCAAACATCGCGGCGCAGAACAGAGGCGCCAGGGACATGACCAATTGGAACGGCGGGATGGTCGGGTTAATCATCGACCATACGCGAAAGCCGGCAATCACAGCCAACCCGGTGGCGCAGATGTCCGCCGCAGCCAGGGTGCCGGCCATCAGCAGCGGACGAGCCGAAGGACGAGCTGCGGTTCCCAGCGATTTACGCGCCGCTGCAGTAGATGCCATGTTCAGCTTTTTTGTCCGGCGACGCTTTCAGTGGTCTGAATGGTTACCACAGGTTGAAGCGATCCATAGAGAGTTTCCTCTACGAGTTCGCACAGAATATGACCGATGGCGATATGCGATTCCTGAATGTGCTGCACAGAGTCACTCGGAACAAGTACAGCCAGATCGACTAACTGCAAGAGCTCGCCTCCTGTACCCCCGAGTAGGCCGATCGTCAGAATCTCTTTCTCCCGAGCGCGAGCCACCGCGCGTACCACGTTGCGGGACGTTCCGCTGGTGCTGATTCCGATCAGGGCGTCGCCCGGCCGGCCCAGGCTGTCAACGAGGCGTTCAAAGACGTCTTCAAAGCCGTGATCGTTTGCGCGAGCGGTCAAAAACGAGGTATCGGTTGTCAGTGCAAGGGCGGGGATCCCCGGACGCTCCATCGATGCCCGCAGCCGGCTGGTGAATTCGGCCGCGATGTGCTGCGAATCCGCCGCACTGCCCCCATTCCCGCACAGCATAATCTTTCCGCCGCGCGACACGCATCCGGCGAGTTGCCGGGCCACCTCGACGATCATGGGAGCTGCATCCGAGTCCGCGAGTTGCAGCTTGACGGCCGCACTTTCAGCCAGGTGTTTTTGTACCAGTTGAAGGGGAGACATGGCTGTTCCTTTGTATTATGCTGCAGATTTGTTCGGCCGCCGTCCGGAGATCGTCGACAACGTAGTGCGGCTTACAATCGCCGGTCTGCTCGGTATTCAGCCCGTGGCCCGTGCGCACAAGAAAGGTGATCGCTCCCACGGCCCGGCCTGCCTGAATATCGGAGCATTTATCTCCGACGAGAAACCGGCGGCGAAGACCGCCGGCGTTACCGAATACCCGCTTGGCTTCCTCGATGAGTCCGGTCTTCGGTTTGCGGCAGGCGCAGGCATCACCCGGCAGATGCGGACAGGAGTAAATCCCGTCCACGGTTGCACCTTCGTTCGCGAGGAGATCGATCATGCGTTGATTGATCGCTGCCAAAGTTTCAAGAGAGCAATCCCCGCGGCCAACGACGGTCTGATTGCTGACAATCACGACCGGACAGCCGAGTTGATTCAGCATTCGAATCCCTTCGGCGGCTCCCGGGAGTAATTCCATGCCTTCCACGGAGGCCAGGTGATGCCGCTCGACGTTTATCGTTCCATCGCGATCGAGAAAGACGATCACGCCGGATGAGCGAACACCGGAGATGAAGCAGCCGGCTTCCTGTCTCGCTGCCTGACCTGTGTGGCGATCCATTTGTACGTCTTCTCGATTCCTTCCGACAACGGCTGGGCCGGCTCCCAATGCAGGCGTTCCCTGATCAGGCGATTGTCTGAATTTCGACCCCGCACGCCCAATGGTCCGGGAATGTGGCGGATCGTCAGTTTCTTGCCGGCAGTTTGCATGATGACTTCCGCCAACCGGTTGATGGTCACCATCTCTTCCGATCCGATGTTTACAGGACCGATAAAATCGGAATCCATCAAGCGCCGGACGCCTTCGATGCACTCATCGATGTAGAGGAACGACCTGGTCTGTTTTCCATCACCCCATATTTCAATCGTTCCCCCATCTTCCGCCTCTGCTACTTTCCTGCAGAGCGCGGCGGGCGACTTCTCACGCCCACCCTCCCAGGTGCCTTCCGGGCCGAAAATATTATGGAATCGCGCAACCCGGACCTGGACGCCATAATTCCTCATGTAAGCCAGATAGAGGCGTTCGCTGAAGAGCTTCTCCCATCCATACTCGCTGTCCGGGGCCGCGGGATAGGCGGATGCTTCGGAGCAGGTCGGGTTATCCGGGTCCAATTGGTTGTATTCGGGATAGATGCATGCCGAAGAAGAATAAAAAAAGCGCTTCACGCCGGCGCGGGTTCCAAACTCCAGCATGTTCAGATTGATGGTGGCGGAGTTGTGCATTACCACGGCGTCATGCTCGCCGGTGAAGATATATCCAGCGCCGCCCATGTCGGCCGCGAGTTGATACACTTCGTCAATCCCGCTGGTCACGTCCTTAACGACGTCAGGGTCCCGCAGATCTCCGACGACGAACTCGTTGGCGGGCGGTTCGGCGAAATCATGCCGCTTCAAATCCACGCCGCGAACCCAGTACCCTTCGGACCGCAACCTTTTGATCAAATGGCCGCCGATGAATCCGCCGGCGCCAGCTACCAGAATTTTTTCAGGCATCCGCCGTCCCTTTTGTATGTGACGCTTCCGGAAATTTCATCCAGCCCAGCAACTGCATGGTGAATAGTACGACGAAGCGGGGGTTGTGCTTCAAGTAGCGTTTCCACAGACGCCGCGGTTCGGTCATGAGTCGATAGAACCATTCGAGGCCAATCTTCATCATCCACCGCGGGGCTTGCGATTTTGTTCCCGCGAGAAAATCGAAAGCCGCGCCCACGCCGAGCATCACGGCTTGCACCCGTCCCCGATGGGCTGCCATCCAAAAATCCTGTTTTGGCGTGTTCAGCCCGATGAAGAGAATGCGCGCGCCGGAGCGGTTGATCGCGGTGATGATTTCTTCGTCCTCTTCGCTGGTGAGCGGGCGGAATGGCGGTGAGAACGCGTATGCGATCTGAAGCGTGGGGAAGCGACCGGCGAGAACGGACTGCAGGCGCTCCAGGACGGCTGGTGAGCTGCCGTAGAAACCAACCGGTATGCGATTCTCCATTGCCAGTTGCAGGACGATCGGAGTCAGA
>Ga0187864_10005076_pt1 | contig 10031 bp, 7 predicted proteins | sample June2016WEW_11_4_FD_132985 | JGI IMG/M metagenome (GOLD analysis project Ga0187864, IMG submission 132985) | Peatland microbial communities from SPRUCE experiment site at the Marcell Experimental Forest, Minnesota, USA - June2016WEW_11_40 | ecosystem: Environmental > Terrestrial > Soil >... | reverse complement strand
GCCGGCATCGGGCGCAGCGCCGGAGCCGTAGTAGCGGCCGCCTTGCCAGGCCGGGTCACGCATAATCGCGTCGCGTGCGATCGAGTTCCAGGCCACGCCCTGCGGCTGGAGGGCGTGCGTGCTGGCGATCGCCACGACTGCGTCGACCTGATCAGGAAACAGGATCGCCCACTCGAACGCCTGCATCCCGCCGAGCGAGCCCCCGGCTACCGCCGCGAGCCGCTCGATGCCGAGTGCGTCCAGGAACGCCCGCTCCGTCCGCACCATGTCCGCCACGGTGATCACGGGGAAGTCCGGCCCGTACGGCTGGCCTGTCGCCGGGTCGGTCGATGACGGCCCCGTCGTCCCGCGGCAGCCGCCGAGCAGGTTCGTGGAGACAACAAAGAAGCTGTCGGTATCGAACGCCTTGCCGGGACCGATCATCCCGTCCCACCAGCCGAGCCCCTTGCCGGCCGCGCCGTCGCGATCATCGGCCCCGAACCCGTCGCGCGTGCTCTCTTCGGGCGGCGTCTTCGCGAAACCCGCCGCATGGGCGTCGCCGCTGAGCGCGTGGCACACCAGGATGACGTTGTCACGCCGCGGCGAGAGGGTGCCGTAGGTCTCGTAGGCGACGCGGACTGGATAAAGTTCCCGCCCGCAGTCGAGCCGCACCGGCCCCGGCAGGTTAAGGTACTGCGTTTCGACGGTGCCGACCGAGCCGGCCGCGAGCGTCGAGGCTAGGTCCGGCATAGGGGCTATGTTAACTTGCCCTCGCCGGTGTATTGTCAAGCATTCTCATAGGGAATCTGGGTAAACGGGTGAAAGGGGTATTACCCGACATGACGACGGTTACCAACGGAGTTAACGTGCAGGCACTGCTCGAAGCGCGCGAAGCGCTGAAGGGCGCGCCTGAGGCCGCTCAGTTCACCTGGCGCGCCTCGGCCAAGTGGCAGAGCGGCGTGCACAGCACGATCAAGGTCAAGAGCTTCTTCGGCCTCGGGCAGGAGCAAAGCCACAAGGAAGAGTGGGTGTTCGAAGCCGACCACCCCGAGGTCTTCGCGGCGGAGGATGGCGGCATCACGCCGATCGAGTACCTCCTCGTCGGCCTGGCGAGCTGCCTGACGGGGGGTGTGGCGTCCGTCGCGGAAAACCGCGGCATCCAGCTGCGCTCGGTCGAGTCCACGGTCGAGGGCGCGCACGACATCCGCGGGATCCTCGGTGCCGACAGCGACGTCCGCAACGGCTATAACGACATCAAGGTGACGTTCACCATCGATGCGGACGCGTCGAGGCAGGAGATCGAGGCGCTGGTGGCCCAGTCCCAGAAGCGCTCCGCCGTTTTTGACGCTCTCACGAACCCGACGAACGTCACCGTCGAGGTCGCCTGAGGGGCCAGGCCATCGAGCGCGCCACCACCACGGTCGTCATCGGCGCGGGGCACGCGGGCCTCGCCGCTAGCTACTTCCTCAGCGACCGGTCGATCGACCACGTCGTTCTTGAGCGCGGCGAGGTGGCGAATTCCTGGCGGCGCGAACGCTGGGACTCCCTGCGGCTGCTTACTCCCAACTGGCAAAGCCGCCTGCCGGGTCTTCGCTACACAGGCCCGGACCCCGACGGCTACATGACGGTGGGCGAAGTTACCGAATTCATCGAGGGCTTCGCCACGGCCTCGCGCACTCCGGTCCGGACCGGCGTGAACGTCACGTCGGTGCGGCGTACCGATGACGGCTACCACGTGACGACGACCCGCGGTGAGATCCGCTGCCGCACGGTGGTTATCGCGAGCGGTGCCTGCAATCAGCCATCCGTGCCGCAGTTCACTGATGCGGTGCCAGCGTCCGTCGAGCAGCTGACGCCGTTCGACTACCGTGACCCCGCCAAGCTCCCCGATGGCGGCGTGCTCGTCGTGGGGGCATCGGCGACCGGCGTGCAGCTGGCAGCCGAGCTGCAGCGGTCGGGCCGGCCGGTGATCCTCTCCGTCGGAGAGCACGCGCGGCTGCCGCGCACGTACCGCGGGCGCGATGTGCTGTGGTGGATGGACGCGTCGGGCGTGTGGGGCCAGCGGTACGACGAGGTTGACGACCTCACCCGGGCCCGGCGGCTGCCCTCGCCCCAGCTCGTCGGGACTCCCGAGCGGACGACGCTCGATCTCAACGCGCTGGACTCGATCGGCGTCGAGCTGGTGGGCCGCTGGGCGGCTGTCCGTGACGGCCGCGCGCTGTTCTCCGGCGGCCTGCGCAACGTGTTCTCGCTCGCGGACCTCAAGATGGGGCGCCTGCTGGACACGTTCGACGAGTGGGCTCGGACGCACGGGCATGACGCTGAGGTCGGCCCTCCCGAGCGGTTCCCGCCGACACGCGTGCCCGAGTCGACGCGGTTGCAGCTTGACCTGAAAAGCGGCGAGATCCGCGCGATCGTGTGGGCGACGGGTTTTCGGCCTGACTACGGGTGGCTCGACGTGCCCGTGGTCGACGCGAAGGGCCAGCTGCGCCACGAGGGCGGTGTGGTCGACAGCCCGGGACTGTACGCGCTGGGGCTGCCCGTGCTGCGGCGGCGCAAGTCCACGTTCATTTACGGAATCGAGGACGACGCGCGCGAGGTGATCGATCACCTCACGCAGTACCTGGCCGTGTGCCAGTGATACCCCGTGGGGGCGAGCCGTTCAGCGTGCCAGGGTGGGTGAATGCCTGACTACTTCGATCTTGGCGGCTACGCGCGGCCGGTGACCACGTCATCGGCATCGGCCTGCGCCTGGTTCACCCGCGGGCTGTTGTGGGCTTACGCGTTCAACCACGAGGAGGCGGTGACGTGCTTCGAGCACGCGATCGAGGCTGACCCCGAGTGTGCGCTGGCCCACTGGGGACTGGCCTACGCGCTGGGCCCGAACTACAACAAGCCATGGGAGGCGTTCGGCCCGGCCGAGGCGGCCTCGTCCGTCTCGCGGGCCTTCGGCGCCGCCGCGGCGGCGGCGCAACGCGCAGGCGGGGCCACGCCGGTGGAACGCGCGCTCGTTCAGGCCCTGGCCTCGCGGTATCCGTCCGCCCGGCCCGCTGAGGACTGCTCGCCCTGGAACGCCAGGTACGCCGACGCCATGCGCGAGGTGTACCGGTCTCATCCCGGCGACCTTGATGTGGCCGCGTTGTTCGCCGACGCGCTGATGAATCTCACGCCGTGGGCCCTGTGGGACCAGGCCACGGGCCGGCCGACCGAGGGCGCGGCCACGCTGGAGGCCAAGGCCGTCCTGGAGCGGGCACTGGCCACCGACCGCGGCCGGTCGCACCCCGGCATCCTGCACCTGTACATCCACCTGATGGAAATGTCGCCCCGGCCCGAGGACGCGCTCGCCGTCGGGGAGCTGCTCCGTGACCTGGTGCCGGACGCGGGCCACCTGCGGCACATGCCGACGCATCTGGATGTGCTGTGCGGCGACTACCGCCGGGTGGTGTCCGCCAATACTGCCGCGATCGCGGCCGACGAGAAGTTCCGCGCGCGCCGCGGCACGATGAACTTCTACACGCTGTACCGGGCGCACAACTACCACTTCAAGATCTATGGCGCGATGTTCCTCGGCCAGGCGCGGACCGCCCTGGAGACCGCGGACCAGCTTGCGGTCGCGATCCCCGAGGAACTGCTCCGGGTGGAGAACCCGCCGATGGCGGACTGGCTCGAGGGATTCGTGCCGATGAAGATGCACGCGCTGATCCGGTTCGGGCGCTGGCAGGACATCATCGCCGTGCCCATGCCCCGCGACCAGGCGCTGTACTGCGTGACGACGGCGATGATGCACTACGCCAAGGGCGTCGCGCAGGCCGTCAGCGGGCACATCGGCGAGGCAGCCGAGCACCGTCGGCGGTTCGCCGCCGCTGTAGCGCAGGTGCCGCAGTCGCGCACCGTCTTCAACAACACCTGCCAGGACATCCTCACCGTGGCCGAAGCCATGCTGGACGGCGAACTGGAGTACCGCAAGGGGAACTTCGAGGTGGCCTTCGCCCACCTGCGCCGCGCGGTCGAACTCGATGACGGGCTCCCCTACGACGAGCCATGGGGCTGGATGCAGCCGGCCCGGCACGCCTACGGCGCCCTGCTCCTGGAGCAAGGCCGGGTCGCTGAGGCCGAGGCCGTTTACCGGGCCGACCTCGGCCTGGACGACACGCTCGCCCGGGCCTGCCAGCACCCCGGCAACGTCTGGAGCCTGTACGGCTACCACGAATGCCTGACCCGGCTGGGCAAGCGGGAGGCGGCAGGCATCATAGGGCAGCAACTCAAGATCGCCGCCGCGTGCGCGGACGTGCCGATCAGCTCATCGTGCTACTGCAGGCGAGGTTCCTCCCGCTGACCCGGCCAGCCGCATACTCCAGGACGTTGCGAAGGTCGGCGCGCCAGCAGGCGGCAATGTCTGCCGGAGCGGTCTGCCATCGAGGTGGGGAGTTCAGCCAAGGACGCGCCGCCGCGTTGACGGAGGATGATGGCTGCGGATGTTGGGCTGGATCCGGTCAGGGCACTGGCCGACGGTGATCAGTATCGGGGCGGGCCGTGCGATGCTCTGGCTATGCGGCGCTGCCGGGACCCGCATGCACCTGCCTGCTGAGCAGGTGGCGGGCGAGCGCGGCGGCCTGGTCGCGGATTTCCGGGATGGCGGTGGTCTCGTACCAGCGGCCGCGTAGCAGCGGGCCCAGGGTGACGATGTCGCTGGCGGGCCTGCCACTCGCGTTGCGCAGCGCGCCGCGGGCGTCGGTGTCCAGGCCCAGCCGCAGCTTGTCTGGCCGGGCCAGGCCGGAGTCAAGGAGGTGGCGCAGGAGGGGATCGGCGGTGGTGGTGATGTCGGCAGCAGGTCCGGTGCAGTTGATCAGCCAGCCGGCGGCCAGTTCGGTGGATGAGCCGCCGTTGTCGATGCGGACCCGCACGCCGCCGCGATCGTCGGTGGCCGCGGCGATGTAGCCGCGGTGCACCCTCAGCCGGCCGGCCGAGGTGAGCGCGGCGAACCGGCGCGCGGTTTCGGGCGGCGCCCGGTGGCGGTGCACCTCCCAGTAACGGGCGAAGTGGCGGAGGAACAGGCGCTTGTCTGCCTCCGGCAGCTGTTCCCAGAGGCGAGGAATCTGCGGCCGGAGCGCGTCTACGATGTCCTGCCAATCGCCGGGGTAGGCGGCGGCGCTGGCCCGGAAATCGCGGATCAGCCTGGTGATGCGGAGCGTGCCTCCCGGCCTGCGGATGACCGGCATGGCGCTGACCGCGGCTGCCGGGCGTGGCCAGTTGTGCTCGCGGGGCAGCAGCGCGTGGCGCGAGATGGCGTGCACGGTGGTGCGCGGGTGGGCGTCGGTGAGTGCGATCGCCACGTCCAGCATGGTGAGGCCGGTGCCCAGCACGACGACCGGGCTGCCGTCGGGCGCCGCGTCCAGCGCGCCGGGCTCCCATGGGTCGGCGATGTAGCGGTCGCCCTGCGGAACCGGGCAGGGCGGCACGGGCGGCAGGTTACCGGTGGCCAGCACGGCGGCATCGGCGTCGATCCGGCCGTCCGCAGCCAGGTGCAGGCGCAGTGCGCGGCCGTGGCTGCCGCGCCGGATCGCCACGACTTGTGAGGTGATGCGGCTCACCCGCGCTGCTGGCTGCGCTGACCGTTCCGCCGCCGCGAGCAGTTCGGTGAGATATCGGCCGTAGGCGCTTCTAGGCAGGAACCCATCCTGCGGCAGGCCCGCCTGGGCCGCCCACCGGGTCAGGTGGCCCGGGTCATCCGCGAGCGCGCTCATCGCGCCGACGGGTGAGTTCAGCAGGTGGGCGGGATGCGTGGTGGAGTACGCCCGGCCGAGCCCGTGGCGGCCGTGCCGGTCGATCAGGGCGACCCGCAGCGGCAGCCGCCGGCCTGCGGCCTCGCGGAGCAGGGTGATGGTGGCGAGCGTGCCGCTCGCCCCGCCTCCGATGACGGCGATCACGGGCGCCCGGCCGACGGCAGGATCATCTGGGATATACACAACCGTAGACTAGCCTGCAATATCGATAGGATAAATAGGCTAGCCTACGGGAGATCCAGTGATCGAGGTCGTGACGATCGGCACGCCGTCTCTGGGTGACCGGACCTACCTGGCGACCGACGGGTCAGCGCGCTGGTGATCGACCCGCAGCGCGACATCGACCGGGTGCTGGCGGTGGCTGCCGCGCGGGGTGTGGCGGTCACGCACGTGTTCGAGACCCACATTCACAACGCCTTAAGTCTCCGATGGCCTGGCGCTCGCCGGCCGCCGGAGCGTGACCACGGCAACGGCCTCCTGAACAGCCACGTCGATGTGGCCGGATCCGGCGCCCCAGAGTGCCATCGCGTTCGTCCCTTCTGTCATGCCCATGCGCTCGCCGGGGCATCGGATGCGCCGCTTGGCTGGTCTTGGGACCGGCCGGGGAGCTTGCGCTTGCCGGCCAGTTCGCCGAGGGTCTTGCATCGCGGATCCGGGCCCGGGCTGGCGCGGCCGGACAGGATGCCGGTCACGCGAAGGCCTCCCCCTGGGCGTGTCGGCCGGCGGGCTCCTCCGCAAGACTGGACACCTCACCCCATGCCAATCAATCGATTGATCGATCAGATCACGAGCCGTCCGGGTATGCCAAGGCCACGGTTACGGCGTGCGTGATCGCGGGCGGGTTCCTGCTTCGCGCTGCGCGGGGCGCGGCGCCGCCGGGCGGCATTGCCTGTCACGATCTTGCGGCGGCGGCGGCGTGTCGTGCGCGAGAGCGCGGCGAAGCTCCGCTAGCTGCGGGGATTTGTGGCAAAGATCCTCATGGGCCAGGGAGCTTCGCTGCCCGGCCAGTCTGGCATATCCGCGATTGCTTCCTCGACCGCAGGCGCCGCCGGGACGGGGAGTCCGGACTCGGGCTGCCGGGCGGGGCGGGCATGGTCGCGGTCCGCCTGGCGGATCTTTCCTCGCCGGCCGGGCCGGGGCTGGGCAGGGACGGCCGCACGGCCAGTCAGCGCTCTGACGTGTGGCCATGCCGGCTCGCGTAGGTCCGTTTTGCCCGATTCTGGAACCACGCGATCGTATTCGACTTCCCCGACCCGGCCGAATGCTGGATCGGGTACGAATGGCCCGCGCCGTTCGCGGCAGCGTCGCCGTCCGGCTTCAGCACCGCGTCCCACTGGCGGAAACGCGGGAAGATCACGACCGCCCTGGCCCGCCGCGCTGCCACCGGCCCCTTGTCCGGCATGTCGACGTGGATGAACCGGTGCAGGACGTCCAGCCACGCATCCCGCGCCCAGACACGCTCCCGCAGATAGGAGGTCTGTGCCCGGCCGGGTTCGGCGGATTCCCCTTCCCCGGGTTGTGGCCCAGATTGAACGGCAGCAACCGGGTCGACTTTCCCTCCAGCTTCGTCGGCCTTCGGGGACGAAGCAGTGGTGGCAGGCCAGCTCCCCGGTGCGGACGTGGCGGACGGCCGCCGGCATGTGCCGGAGACCGTCCCGGTTGCCGCCCGGCGATCAGCTCACCGAAGCTGGGACGGGCCGGCGGACTGGATGCTCATGGCGTCTGCCAGGGCCGGGCTGGGTGCCGGGGCGACATCGACCGGCAGCGTCGCGTTCCTGAGTTCCTCGAGCCGACTCTTGGACGGCACCAGCAGGGCCGTCACCAGCGCGCCGAGGCCGAGCAGCGCCGCCGACACCGTGAACGCCATGGCGTAGCCGTGCACCGCGGCGGTGGCCGGCGCCAAGTTGCCCGCGTGGTGCGCGGCCAGGTAGGTCACCGTCGCCGTCAGCGCCACCGTGCTCAGCGCCGCGGTCCCGATCGACCCGCCGACCTGCTGCATCGTGTTGACCAGCGCCGAGGCCACGCCCGAGTCCTGCCGGGCCACGCCGCTGGTGGCGGTGTTGATGGCCGGCGAGAAGATCATGCCGAAGCCGAGGCCCATGGCGAGCAGCGCCGGCAGGACGCTGCCCGCGTAGCTGGAGGTCACGGTGAGCTGGGTGAGGTAGGCCATCCCGCCGCCGCCGATCAGCATGCCGGCAGCGATCAGCGCCCGCGGCCCGAGCCGGGGCAGCAGCACGATGCTGGAGGTGTTCGAGCTGACCAGGATGCAGGCGATCATCGGCAGGAAGGCCAGCCCGCTGGCCACCGGGCTGTAGCCCTTGACCACCTGGAGGTAGTAGGTGAGGAACAGGAACACGCCGAAGATCGCGATCCCGGTCAGCCCGACCGCGACGTAGGAGCCGCCCCTGGCCCGGTTCAGGATCACCCGCAGCGGCAGCAGGGGGTGGCTGACCCGGCGCTCGGCGAAAGCGAACGCCGCGAGCAGCAGCACGCCGACGGCCAGCGAGCCGATGGTCAGGGCGGCGGTCCAGCCCGCAACCTCGGCGTGCGAGAACCCGAACACGATGAGGAACAGCCCGGCCGAGGCGAGCGCCGTTCCCGCCCAGTCCATCCGCGGGCGGCTGTCCGGCCGGTTGCCCCGCATGTATGCCAGGGCGCCGGCGATCGCGATCGCGGCGAAGATCAGGTTGACATACAGGCACCAGCGCCAGGAGAAATACTCGGTGAGGACGCCGCCGAGAATCAGGCCCACCGCGCCGCCGCCGACGGCGACCGACCCGAAGACGCCGAACGCCCGCCCGCGCTCGCGCGGGTCACGGAACGTGCTGACCAGGGTGCCCAGGGCGGCGGGCGCGAGGATGGCGCCGAACGCGCCCTGGAGCGTCCGGGCGATCACGAGCATCTCGAACGAGACGGCTGCGCCGCCGAGTGCCGAGGCGAGAGCGAACCCGGCCAGGCCGGTGATGAACACCCGCTTGCGGCTGAACATGTCGCCGATCCGGCCGCCGAGCAGCAGCAAGCTGCCGAAGGCCAGGGCGTAAGCGGTCACCACCCACTGGCGGTCGCTGTTGGGAAACCCCAGCGCGTGCTGGGCCGACGGCAGGGCGATGTTCACGACGGTGGCGTCCAGCACCACCATCAGCTGGGCGACGGCCACGATCACCAGGATGAGCCAGCGATGGTCGCTGGCTGCGGGGCGGTGGCCGCCTGCGGCAGAAGACACGGATGACATGGAGAGCTATACCCCCGGGTGAGAAGCGTGGCTGGCCTGGGTGGCGCGGGTCGCGCAGAGCCCGGCGATCATGCCGGGACCATCGGTGTGCCGGGCACGGCCGGCGAGGTGATCAGCGGCCGGGCCGCGTCATCGAGGATGTCGAGCAGGCGGAGCAGGGTTGCCCGGTCCTGCTGGCTCAGGGCGCCGAAGATCTGCCCCAGCAGCCGCTCGCGGGCGGCGGACGCCACGCCCAGGCAGGCCTCGCCCGCCTCGGTGATGGCGACGAGCTTGGCCCGGCGGTCGGTGGCGTCCGGCCGGCGCTCGGCCAGGCCCTGGCGCTCCAGCGCGTCGACGACGTCGGTGATGGAGTGCGGGGACAGCCCGAAATCGGCGGCCAGCACGCTCTGCCGGGTGGGTCCCTGCTCGCGGAGCCGCAGCAGCACCTTGGTCCGGGCCATCGACAGGCCGCATCCGCTCATCTCGTCATTGACGGCGCGGAACATCCGGTGATGAACCGCGATGTACCGCTCGCCTACCTGCTCAGGCGTAATCATGGCTGCACCTCTGACATTCACAGACGCTGACCCGCCTCATCATGAGGCAGGTCACGTTGTCACTCCTCATAATGAGGAGCCTCACGGATCTATTCCGGCGCCGACCGACTGTGCCGAGCTCCTGCTCCGCCGTAGCGGCCCGGTCGATCGCAGCGCGGCGGCGAGGCTGCTCGACGAGGCATCCGGCACGGCGCACCGCCTGGGCATGGCCGGCCGGATATCGACAACGTCTTCCTCACCGAGCATCCCGACCCGACCACCGGTCCCGGCGGCTTCCTCTGCGGCTCCTATGAGCTCATCCAGCCAAGGCCAGGCCGCCGAAGCAGGTCGCGGCTCTTCGCCAGCACGGGCAGCATGCCTGGCGGCGGGGGCTGACCTAGCTTGGCTGGATGCGCCGCCCGCTGATCCGGGTCGGCGCGATGCGCATGTACACGTCGCGGGCGCCGGCTGCCCACGGCTCGACGTGCGCTCCGTCCTCAAGGTGCTGCACTTCACGCTCAT
>Ga0187864_10005072_pt1 | contig 10036 bp, 7 predicted proteins | sample June2016WEW_11_4_FD_132985 | JGI IMG/M metagenome (GOLD analysis project Ga0187864, IMG submission 132985) | Peatland microbial communities from SPRUCE experiment site at the Marcell Experimental Forest, Minnesota, USA - June2016WEW_11_40 | ecosystem: Environmental > Terrestrial > Soil >... | reverse complement strand
GGAGGTTGGCCGTACGTCTCTGCGGAGCCCAGAAATGGTATCCCTAATATTGCGGGACCCGGGCACAGGCGCTGAGATCGACGTCACGGTGCCAGATCTTTCGGGAGAGCTGTTTCGACTGCAATGGGCAAACCGCAAGGCAACTCGGTCTTACGCTGAATTCGCTGCCGAATCCTGTGGCGTGCTGCTGCTTATACATCCAGCCGACCTACAGAGGGCGCCACGAATTCCGCTTCCCCCAACAACCGAACCCCCTCTCTCAACTGACATGGAATCTCCTCTGGGGGATCCCATCGGCGAGACAGCCATGGGAATGAGCGCTACAGAACCAAAGGAGTGGTCGCCAGACGTGGTTCCAACGCAGGTTGAATTAGTCGAACTCATTCAATTTGTTGCTCATCTGCACACGGCAACTCAACCGCTCCGTGTTGCGGTTGTGGTATCTGCATGGGACCTCGTTCGGGATCCAATCTTGCCGGTTTCCTGGGTGGAGAGCCACCTCCCGCTTCTGTCTCAATTTCTTGTCGCAAACGCAGATGTCGTGCCGTTCCGAGCATACGGGGTTAGCGCACTTGGAGGAGATTTGGCGAAAGACCTCGAACGGCTTCAAAAGGAAGCTGTACCCTCACACCGAATCAAGGTTGTCGAGAACAGTCTCGAGCCCCATGGAGACCTTACGGCGCCCATTAAATTTCTTCTGGCACTGGATAATGATCGGCCAAAGTCTGCCTGACAAGAACGCCCAATGGAAAATGCCATCGAACTTCATCAGGCCCTGCACGGATACGGAGACGAACACCAACTCCTATCAAGTTCAATCCGACTTACGCGTGAGCAGCAGTGGCAAATGCTCGTAATGAGTGATCTCTCGGGGCCTGCATTCCGAGCTGGATTTGAGTCATACCTCACTGGGTATCCATTGGCAGGGGGAGGCCTTTATTGCTTCGCTAGAACCTGGTATGCGCCGGAGTTGCCTCGGCCCGGATGTGTCTGGACTCACACCATTTTGATATCAGACACAGATGTTGCTCGGATTAGCGATTTTCGATCCATCCTTCCCCACTTTCGAAGGCCGTCATCAACTAAAGACGTTGACAGCTATGGCGGACCTATCTACGAGAACTCGTCCGCACAGCTACCACACGATTTCGATGGGGAAGTCTGTAGCGCGTTGCTGTATCTTCTTTACTGGTCGGCTTCGGGCACGGTGGCAATAACCAGTAATAGCTCGCGCCCGTACGAAGAGTTGGTGCTTGCGGTTTTTAGTCAGCAGTGGCCCCGACTTCGGCGCAATTTCAGCTTCTGCACCGGCGCCCTTGCCATTCGCGACCCAGCCTTCGACTGTGTGGTCGCGCCTCACGACGCTCTCCGACAAGACGCCGTTGGTCGATCCGCCATTACCTTAATGCCCGCCGATCCCAAGTTGATGGGAGAGCAGTCCTCGGAGGATTGGGTTCGCGTTGCGGTCAACGACTTATTGATGACGGACCTTGAAAGACCACTACGGCGATTCCTATGGAAGTTTGGACCCGATTACATCGAGGGTCGGAAGGCTTTCCGGCCACTATGCGAGATCTACCTCGCTGCATCAAGGTCACGCGAAAGTGTGGAGCAAGCTCTTTCTGCGACGGCCCATTTTTTCCCTGATATCGATTCAGCTGTAAGGCTAAAAACTGAATTCTTTGGATCGAGGGGAAGCTTTAGTCGAGAATCTCGCGGGGAAGCGCTCGTTTTACAGGCACTCGTCACGCATCCTGCGGGCGGGTGTGTTCCAGAAGACATCGCTGCGATCGAACAGCGTGCTCGGTTACTTGTCAGGTCGGAGAAAGACGGCGCAATTCGAGTAGCTGTTGCAGCTTCAAGCGTTGGGGGAATAAGGGCGGAGCAATATCTCGATGGCTTTGCTGCAGGAGTAATCTCAAACCCCGAACTGCTTTACGTGATGTCGCCATCTTTGAAGTCAGATTTGCTAACTAGAAACCCTGCGCTATTGACATTACCCGAGCTCTGGAGGGGACCGACCGACCAACAGCTTGCTATTGCTGCTCACGTTGCGTCGCTGCGTAGTCTGTCGCGCCTTGCTGCGCCCATTACTCGAGCGATTCTTTCAGCAGAGGCTTGGCCCTGCCTGCCGAGCGTGTTGGCTAAGTTTGGGAAAGGTGCAGTCGCCGAAACTCTTGCATGGGTTGACCAGATTCCGCAATCAACGCTTTCATTGGAGCAGCCAGTTCTGGAAGCGTTAGGTGAACAACGATCAGTGCTAGCGGAGGTTCTCCAACAGAAACCCCTTGGAGCCCGTGCCTTGCGCGTTGCATCGGCACTCTTGGATCCTCGTGCGGACGTGATAAGGGCTCTTGGAGCCAAGGTGTGGGTTGGGCTTGTCGGAGCGGACATTACCTCGCGTCCCTTAACGCCGAAGTACGTTCTAAGGCATTCCTGCTCAGCTTGGGGTTGTCTCTTTCGGGAGAAGGAGATGTTCAGTTAGTTCGCGAGGGGTTTTCGACGGTGTACGATGCTGCCCGTACGAGCCGCCTCGACGATGAGGTGTGGCACTTCTTGGAGCCTTATTTGCCCTGGTATCTCGCCACATGGGATCGATGCGCTCGCCTTATCCGTGGCGTGGTTCGTTTGTTTGTAGATCGTCACTGGCCTGCTTCCGAGTTTCTAGCCACGTACGCGGTCGGCGAACAGTTGACCCGCGCTCTGGAGGAAGCTGACCGGTCAGGTGGGGGCCGTCGCTACATCAAGAAGATGCGGAAACTGATTGCTATTGGTTCATTGGGGGTCGACAAAACCCACCTTGAAGCCGTTAAGGAATATTGGTCCCGGCGCTGAGGTCTGAAGACCTGCCTGAAGAAATCCCCCCTAGATCTGCTAAGGTCCAGTTCCAAGGGGCATCTAATGGCGTCGCGCCCACTTGGACTGGTGGCGTTATAACGCCGGAGGATTTACTTATCACACACCAACTTTGACGGCAGGTCGGCTTGTCGGAGACTGGCCGCTACCGATACAAGAACCACCCAAGATACGTCCTTGCCGGTCGTGTTGCCCATGAACGCCGAGGTTTGCGATTAACCTCGGAGTGACCGACTTCCTAGAAATCTATAGAGCCTGCTAAAGAGTTCTTACCGCGTCTCCGCCGACCGACTAATCGCCTGGTCTTCCAACCCTTCCCCGCCCACGCTCTATGATCCTGAGGCAAACGGTTGGACTTAACGTCCGAAATGGCTCGATTCGGACATGCTTTCATTCACCATTCTAGGGGCCGGAATATCGAACCGTGTGTCGAGCCTGGCATGCTGGGGTCGGCGACATAAAAAGCCATGTCGCCGCCACCTGCGGTTCAACCGCATGCGCGGCGTCGGGTGTGAAACAACGGATCGGTGATAAAATGAATCAGATCTTTCCATGAGAGTAATCTCCGGCACATATCGCGGGCTGCATCTTGGGACGCTGAAAGGCGGCAACCTTCGGCCTACCTCCGATCAAATGCGCGAGACGCTGTTTGATGTGCTGGGTCCGGAAGTGGAGGGCACAGCCTTCCTGGATGCCTACGCGGGAAGCGGCGCGGTAGGGATTGAGGCGCTGAGCCGAGGGGCAAGCGAGGTGGTGTTTATCGAACATCACCGTCCAGCGCAGCAGCTTATTCGCAAGAATCTCGAGACCCTGGGCATCACGTCCGGCTATTACCTGATCCGGACCACGGTCACAAAGGGGCTGGAGCGGCTCGAGCAGGAAGGGTCGAGGTTCGATTACCTTTTCCTGGATCCGCCGTACAACGAGATTAGCGAGTACCACCACGTCCTGCGTCTTCTCTCCCGCTCACATCTTCTGGATTCCCAGTCCCTGGTGATTGCGGAGCACTCCCGGCATTGTTTGCTCGAAGAAGCTTACGGAAACCTGCGCCGGCAACGGCTGATTCGGCATGGCGATGCACAACTCGGCTTCTACCGCATGGCATAGCCCGCTCGCGGTATGAACCACCAAGGCGCCGAGACACGAAGGGAAATTGTCGATAAGCCGGCTTGGTAATCTTGACCGCCCGAGCGCTCTTACCCTAGTATGGTGAGTGCGGCCAGCGTCCCGGTGCGTGCTGTGGCGGGGTAGCTCAGTGGTAGAGCGAGGGTCTCATAATCCCTAGGTCGGGAGTTCGATCCTCCCCCCCGCTACCAATCATTTCAACAACTTGCAGAGATTCCGGCTTCTCAGGCTCTGACGCTGGTTGCGCCTGGGTTGCAGATTGTTGCTGACTTGTTTTGGCATCTAACCTGTACACATACCGGTCACCCACGCCCGGAATTAAGTGCCCGTAGGTATCGACCGTCACCTGAGCGTGCACGCGGCCGCAAATTGTCTGGAGATTTTCGTTCCTGACTTCCCTCATCATCATCAGCCCTTCAAAAGCCCGATAAATGCTAGTGGTCGCCGCGCATGTGTGCCGAAAGTCTGCAGCGACCGCAGGAAGCCGGGCAGATCACAGCCCCGGTCCTCCCCCTGTTCGGGATGGACGTATACCGTTCCCACCGGCGTAGTATGAAAAATTGGAAAACATGATTCCCGGGGATAAAGTGTGATCGGAAAGTGCGACCACGTTTAAGGGCACTGGTTACTAATTAGTTGATTCCCAGCGTCGACGAAATCAACGGAGTGGGCTTGGAAGCCTAATTACCGTCCGGGGGAGAAGCGTGCTTGCGCTCGACGTCCTCCTTGATGGTGCACAGGGCATGGTTCCACACGATGTCATGTACGAATTCTGGAAATAACAATCGGACACCGCCCCATAGAAGCTGACTCGCGGCGCCCTTGCCCTTCTTATATTGGAATGACGTGTAGACGGCGAGCCTGCGGTTTCCGTCCTTGGTCGGTGCGACGTTGAAAATAAGTTTCCCTTCGTACACAAGCCGCTCGTCGACCTGATAGAGCAGGGTTTCGAAGCCGACTCTCTTGGTCAACTGCATTTCCGAGCTTAATCCGAAGAACGGTATGCTGTATCGAATCACCGATCCGACCTGGTTCGGAACACCACGGATTTGTCGAACGTTGACGAATCGCAGGTTGACGAAGCTCGCAGCCGGCCGGCCGAACTCCGCGAGCTCCTCCATGATTTCTTGCTCGGAACCGCGGATCTTGATCGTGTACATGCGTTCGAAGTCGGGCGACCCGCCAAGTTTCTGCCCCAAGCTCGATGCCAATTGCCCCTTGAGGACTTCGCGCTTCTCGCGCAACACGACGGTCGGATAGCGGCCGTACTCCCCCCATTTCAGGCCGAAGAGCCCCTCGAAGGCCAAGTTCCTCAGGGTGACGGCCGCACCCACGAGAATGGATCGCAGCACCCCGTAGCCACACATGTCGTGCAGAACTTCCCGGTAGTCCGCGGTGCCGCTGGCAATCTTCCACAGCACTTTGCTCAAGGGCCGGCTGCGCTCCTCCCGCACCTTGTACTCCGTTGCAAATGCCTGGTACACGATGCGGCTGACCAAAGGCCGTGTGAACGCTACCCGGCTGAGGCCAAAGACCATCCGCCCGGAACGGTTGTCTCCCGCCAGCCACTTAATTGTCTTCCCGTATCCCCTCACCAGAGCTTGCTTGTCGACGCCGTTCACGAGCACGGTCTCAGCAAGTTGGGTCGCGGTCGTGTAAGCCGAGTACAGGCCATCTTTGTTCAGCCGCGATCCAACGGCGTCACCAACGAAGGCACAGCGATTGGCAACGGGTGACCCCGCCGTGGTCACTGTCATCCGAGGAACACAAGCACACGTGACAGGAGCTTCGGCGACTCCAGGGAAGATGCGGTCGATTTGAGGAAGCGTGAGAAAACCGCGGGCGATCTGGCGGCCCTCGCGCGGCAAGTCTGCCTCGTCAACGCACTTGCCGATCAGGGCGACGGTCAAGAACCTGCCTTTGGGGATGAGCGCGGCGTGCTCCAGGCTGAGGTGTCGTGAACCATATTCGACGAAGTAGATTTCGCGGTTGAGATGGCGCTGAAGATAGTCTTCCCCTACGTCCAATTCGAAGATGAATGTCTTTCTCGTCCTGGCGGGAACGAAGGATGGATTTAACCGCTGCAGCGAGGCTATCAGCGGATCGTCACGATAATCGTGGCCGCAGTGAGCGTTGATTCCGGTGGCAAAGGTCACAAAGCTGGCATCGAGAGCGACGTCCGCTCCCGACTGCGGCCGCACCGTCAGGCACGGCATCCCCGACGGATTATAGGATACCGTCTGAACTTCGCCATAGAGGATGCGTGCGCCTTCCTTGCTCGCCGCGCCGAGGAGAAACCCATCGAATCCCGCAGGCCTACCGCTCCTTCTGCCGGGCAGCGATCCCCTGAAGACCGAGTACATCCGCATGTCATTGGGAACTCGAAGCCGAAAATTCTTCCACTGCCCCTGTATCCAGACGTAGTCGATGCGCCCCTGGATGATCTCCTCGGGGACCACGAGGCCGTGGTCGTCGAGTATCTTGTTTAACCTTGGCGAGATAAGGCCGGCGCAGAAGTTGCATCCCCGGCACTGAAAATCCTCGGAACACGGGTCGGTGGGACCTCGTTTTTCGATGATGACAACTTCGATGTTTCGACCGAGACGCCTGGCTTCCCGAAGAAGGTGTATAGCGAAGAACGAACCGGCAGGTCCACCGCCGACGACGGCGACACGATCGTCGTTCTGGAGGCTGCCTGGTGGAGACGACATTAGCGTGTTCGGGCTCGCAGATTAGACAGCCGCAGGCCCAAACTTCCGGCTACAACCTATCCACGGCTCAGAAAATGAAATGCACATCGAGATACACGGTATTATTGCCGCTTGCATTGCGACCCGCACCATCGTAGTTCATGGCGGCGCCGTTAAAACGTGTATATCCGGTATATTGGAAGGCGAGTTGCAGATTCTGCATCGGCCAAACCGAGATGTTCGCAATATACCCGGCGCCTCGTGGATCGCCATTCGCACTGCCGGTCACCGCACTCTGCGAATACAGCGAAGTGTCGACAGTCCCTCCGGTGTCGAACCACCCCACTGTGCCGGAAAGGCGATTGCCGAAATGATATTCGGCATTGACCAAAGCCGTATTTAAATGGTGGTCGGGCTGTACGGCTCCCATCGCCGCGTAGGTCGCGACCAAATCCGAATTCTCGCGGATATACGTGCCGCGCAGCGAAAGCACGTCCTTCCTGAACAACGTCCGATCCACCTGAAAGTCCGCCGCCCAGTCTGTGTAGCCATCCTTGAGGCCAACGATGGCGCCAGGGGTCGACTCCATGTGCATTCCGTAGGCGCCCACCTCATATTGGGTGCTCGGCGTCAGTTGCTGCCAGGCAACCCGCCAGTACGGCGCAACCCCACGGATGTTGTAAGGAAGTGCGGTTCCTGCAACGTTGCCCGGATTAGGTTGAGAGACACCAACGTGCTCCGAGCGATAAATGGTGGCATCCAGATACAGATGATTGTCCCACATTGCGTAGCCACCGAACCCTGCGACGTCCTGCGCCAGACGGCCTTGTATGATGGGAGCTGCTGTGGGAGTGGGCGCGAAATCACTGGCGACCCAGGGAAAACCCCATGCCGGTGTGCTATTCCATAGGTCCTCCACGGTCGGATTGTTATTGAGGTCAAGGCCGTAGACCAGTTCCTTGCCCGCGACGTTCCTCTTATTGGCGTAGCGGATATCTGTATTATCCATACCGAAATGGTCGTCCTGGGTATCGTAGGTGACTTGAACAAAACTGCCGACATTCGATGTCCAGGCTCCGGCAAGGAAGAGCGACACATCTTGAGGGAACTCGAAATTGCCGTTCTGCGTTCCCGGCTGTGGTGATGCCGTTGAGGTGAATGAGGCCTCCAGCCTCGCGGAGAGGGGCAGCGAGGAAAGAAGGTCAAGCCCCGCATGTCGCTTACCTGAATTGTCCGTGATGCCTGGCTTGTCTTTGTCTTTATCAACGTAACCGAACAACTTGAACTTTCGCCCCGCAGGGTTGAGCTCCGGCGGATTATAGTGGCACCCACCGCACGGCAAGCCCGTCTGGCGCGCATAGCTCGGGACCGCTTGCACGCTGCGCGGAGTCAGTGTGGTAAGAAAGGCGAGAGAGAGCGCAGGGACTGTCGCAAGTAATGAAATCACGACTTTTTTCATACAGCACCTTCCTTCGTTGGGAAGTCACTCCGAAATTAAAGCCTCAGTTACGGCTTTACGATCTCTGCTTATCTGACCAAGCACGCCTGCCAAGAAGGCGGCAGCAACCTGGGCACGTTCCGAATCAACAGTGCGAGACATTTCAAACGTAGTGTAAAGGTCATGGCCTTCTACCTCACCGAATACTGGGGCCCGGGTCGTGCCGGGGGCTGGTAAGGTGGCTGGGCGATGGCGCGGTAGAAGGTGATGACCGCCTTGATGTCGTCTTGTTTAAGCGTATTGCCCCACGGGGGCATAAGGGCGGATTTCCCCACTGCGCTCCCCCCCAGAGCAATGGTGTTACGCAGCAGGTCATCGCTGAGAGAATTGAGCACGGACCCGTCGCTCGCGAGCGGCGGCATGGGGTTGAGGTTCGAGCGATTGGAGGGGCCTGCCGGCGTCGAATCCGCGTGGCACCAGACGCAGTAATGATAGAAGACACGCTTTCCTTGCGCTTGCTGATAGTTGAGCGGAATCACCCGCTGGGGATCGTTCCAATCCGGCTCGCTATCGTAAGCGCGTGAGAGCGGATCAGGTTTTTCCGTCGCCAGTCTCTTGTGGCAGGCAGTTGTAAGACTTGCGCACGCGACCAGGAGCAGCGCGATGATGAGTTTCGGTTTCATTGACCCCTCCCGGCTGAGGCGGGACGAGCGGAGCCGCTCTGTTTCAGCGTCATTAAGTAGGCGGTCAGGGCTGTACGTTCTTCGTCCGTGAAACTCCGTCGCGGCTCGATGGAATCGGGAACAAGAGATTGGGGATCCTTGAGCCACTCCTCAACCCAAGCCGGGTTCATCCAGTTACCCACGTTTGTCAAGTTGGGCCCGACGTAGCCGCCGGCCGAGCCGATCGTGTGGCAGGACTGGCACTGATACTTCACGTCATATAGTTGTTTGCCCAGGCTGATCATTTGAGGAGTGAATCCCTTGGTGTCCGTCCCTACCAGGTTGACGTTGGAAGTTTGCATGACCATGGTGAGGTAATCCGCGAGGACGGTTGCCTCTTCCGTCGGGATGTTGAACTGCGGCATGCGGAAGGTGAGCGTCGGCCGCAACGTCTGCGGGTTCTTCAGGAAGTCGACGATCCATTTGTGCTGGGCGCGGCTGCCCTCGAATGTCAGGTCGGGCGCCAGCGTGCCGCCGTAGCCGTTGAAGCGATGGCACACATAGCACTTGTAGCGCTCATAGAGCTCGGCGAAGGCTCCGGCGGGGCGGAATGTGGCGTGTTGGGAGGGCAGGATCAGGCCTTCCAGTCCCGCCTGCTCGGAGCTGCCCGTCATGCTCAGGAGCGCCGTGGTGATTGCGGCGAGGTCGCCGGCGTTAAGCGCATACTGCGGCATTCGGGCTGCTGCATTTACGGAGAGGGGGCTGGTGACTTTGGCTTCGATGTAGGCAACGAGCGTACGAGGGATCTTGGAGTTGCCGAACTCCAGTTGGGAAATGGTCTTCCGCCCAAGACTCGAGAGGTCTGGTCCGTAATCCGACTGCGGGGCTACCCTTTGGATGACATGACAACTGCCGCAGCCTTTCTCGAGGAAGAGCCGCTTCCCCTGTTGGATTTCCGTGGGGTTGGGGGCGCCAAGGCTTGGAACGTCACTCAACAGGCTCGGATCGGTCAGCTTCTCTTCAATATACCGGGTTACCGTGAACAAGTCCTGGTCGGACCATCGGTAGCGCGCCATCTCCGCGTGGGGGAGATACTCTTGCGGATTGCGCAGCCAGGCCACCAGCCAATCCGGATTCACTTTGCTTGCAACCTTGGTGAGTTCGGGGCCGATATCGCCGCCGATCAGCTTGGTTTCGCCGGCACGGGTCACGGCCAGTGAATGGCACGTGGTGCAGAACATCTGCCGGAAGCGCGTCTCGCCCTG
>Ga0187864_10005071_pt1 | contig 10036 bp, 5 predicted proteins | sample June2016WEW_11_4_FD_132985 | JGI IMG/M metagenome (GOLD analysis project Ga0187864, IMG submission 132985) | Peatland microbial communities from SPRUCE experiment site at the Marcell Experimental Forest, Minnesota, USA - June2016WEW_11_40 | ecosystem: Environmental > Terrestrial > Soil >... | reverse complement strand
TCGCGCACAGCGTCGTGGCGCCGATCGCCAGTGCAACGAATCTCGACCAATTGAAGGAATTGATCGGCGCGACGACCCTGAAGCTCACTCCCGAGGCGGTGCGGCTGCTTGATGAGGCCAGCGCGTACTCGAAAGCGGCATAAAACTAGCTGTTCGCTTTTGACGACTTTGAGACCGGACGCTCGCTGTCGAGAGCGGCCATCTGCTCCGCACCATAGCGGTCGCCGGCGACCGATCCGACTGGTACGGCAGCCTCGATCGCAGCAAGTTCATCCGCGGAGAACGAGACTTCCGTGGCCTTCAAGGCTTCCGACAGTTGGTCGCGCCGCCGCGCACCAACGAGCGGCACGATGTCCTTTCCTCGAGAGAACATCCAGGCGACGGCAAGTTGAGCGACGGTGATCTTTTTCTCCTGAGCGATGGCGCGCAAGCGCGAGACGACCTGCTGGTTGGCTTTCAGATTCTCGCCTTGAAATCTGGGAAAATGAGCGCGGATGTCTCCCTGCCCGGCGCTGTCGCGGCTCGGAGCATGTCCCGTAAGCAGCCCCCGCGAGAAGACGCCATACGCCACGAGGCTGATGCCGAGATGGCGCAGTGCCGGCAGAATGTCCGCTTCGACGCCGCGCGTCACGATTGAGTACTCGATCTGCAACGCCACGATCGGATGGACCGCGTGAGCCCTGCGGATTGTTTCGGAAGAAGCCTCGGAGAGTCCGATGTGGCGCACATATCCGGCTTTCACCATTTCCGATACCGCGCCAATCGTATCTTCGATGGGGACGTTCGGATCAACTCGCGTCGGCTGGTAGAGATCGACGTAGTCCGTCCCAAGACGCCGAAGAGTGTACGCAAGGAAATTCTTGACCGCGGCTGGGCGCGCATCGATCGCAACGAAATTGCCTTTCGGCGCGCGCATGGCGCCGAACTTGACGGCAAGAAAGAAACTCTCGCGCGGGCGTCCCACAAGGGCTTTCTGCAAGAGCAACTCGTTATGTCCCATGCCGTAGAAATCAGCCGTGTCGAGCATGGTGACGCCCGCTTCGAGAGCAGCGTGAATTGTCGCGATGCTCTCTTTTTCATCGGCGGCGCCGTACATCCCGGACATGCCCATGCAGCCGAGACCGATCGCCGAAACCGTGGGCCCGCCGTGTCCTAGTTGCCGCGTTTCCATTGACAAGTATTCTCTCCTAACGACAGAGATCGAGCGCTGCAACTCCGCCGCGACTTGCGGTCAGTGTTTCATCAGGAGATGGAGCTCCGGTGGTAACGGCGCCAGATCGATCGCCACGTTGATGCACGCCGGCTTGCCGCTCGCAAATGCCTCCTTGATGGCGGGCCCCAACTCTTCGATTCGCGTCACATGCTGACCGTGGCACCCGAACGCCATCGCAACTTCGTGATACTTCGCATCGCGAAGCTGCGTCCCCGTCAAGCGGTTAGCTCCGGACACGATCTCCTGAAAGTGTTGCGACGCCGCCCAACTGTGGTTGTTCATGACCACGGCCACGATCGGCAGCTTGTGACGCACCATCGTGTCAAATTCCGCGATCGTGAAGCCGATTGCGCCGTCCCCGACAAGACATAATACCTGCCGGTTCGGGTGGGCCACCTGCGCGCCCATGGCAAGACCCAAGCCGAATCCGACGGCTCCAAGGAAACCGTGGGTGATGTAGCTTCCGGGGTGGTTCTGATGAATCACCTCGTTCATCCAGTGGTAGGCCTCGGCCCCGTCGCCGATAATGACGGCGTTCTCGGAGATATTCTCGACGATCGCCGATACCGCCTGGAGCGGATGAATTGGCGGCGACGTCCGTTCCAGATCTTTCTGGGCGCGTTTGCGGCGGTCGGCCTTCGCGTCTCGGATCGTCTGCTGCCAGGCCTTGTAGTCCGGCCAACGCTGCGACTTCGCCTGCGCGTTCAACGCGCGCAAGGTTTCCTTTGAATCCGCCACGATCGGAACAGCAACCTGTCTCAACCGGCCGATTTCCGTGGGATCAACCTCCACGTGGATGATCTTCGCCGCGTGCGGAATCTCGATGTCGCTCGTGCCCAGCGTGAACAGACCGAAGCGAACTCCGAGAGCGAGCACCACATCCGGCCGATGGTTCGGCTCCGACAAGTCGGCCATCTTGTGAAAAGTGCCGCCGTAGAGCGGATGATTGCTCGGCAAGAGCCCGTGCGCCTGAAAATCAGAGAATACGGGGATTCCCGTCGCCTCCACGAACGCACGCAATTCTTCCTCCGCGCCCGATTGATAAGCGCCCACGCCGACCATGATCACGGGCCGCGCCGCACTCGCCAGCAACCGGATCGCCTCTTCGATCGCCCGGCTCTGTGGGGCTGGATAGGAAGACGAATCCAGAAGGACCTTCTCCGGAATCCGGACCGAATCTTCGTCGATTTGCGCTCCCAGCACATCGGCGGGCAGGTCCAGCAGTACGGGACCCGTCGGATAGGAGGTCGCCATGCGGATCGCTTGGGCGACGAGGCGCGGAATATCTTGTGGAACTGTGATCCGGTGCGCCCATTTTGTGATGGGCTTTGCAACCGCCGCCTGGTCGAATCCGGATTGCAGCGTGTTGGTCTCCGCGTCTCTCAAACCTGCGCATCCGATGATGTAGAGCACGGGCGTGCGGTCGAGATACGCGTTCGCGATCGATGTAACGATGTTTGTGAAGCCCGGCCCGGCGGTCGCCATCGCCACGCCCAAGGTGCGAGTCGCGCGGGCGTAGCCTTCGGCCGCATGACCCGCAGCCACTTCATGCCGGGTGTCAGTGATGGGAATGTGATGATCCAGGCACGACTGAAATATCGTCTCGAGATGCGCCCCGTGCAGCCCGAAAATTTGCTTGACGTTCGCCTTGATCAGCGTCCGTACGACGAGCTCTCCACCTGTAACCATGGCCATTGATAAGCACCTCGCTTCGTGCAAGTCGGCGTCGGATCCATCCGCTCGACGGCCGGTGGCAGATTATACGAGACGTGGCGCACGTTTCCACATGGTTTGCTGCGGATTTCAGCGCGCGTCGCGTGAGGGAATAACCAGACACTGCCGGTCCCGATGGGCTTCTAGTTCTGGAGATTGAATCGGGGACCCAGCCTTCGCTCTGCGCATGGCGGGTCCTGCCGGGATGGTGCGGTCCGGAAAACCGCGCGCGCGGAGTCCAGAAAGGCGCCGACAGTCGCCGATTGCTCGCCCTTTCGCCAAGCCACGTGAACCTCGATTTTGGCATTCGGTTCATCGAGCGGGATAGAGGCCACTTCGCTGCCAGGTGCCGGACGGCTTGCAACTTCGTCCGGCATGATGAAAATTCCTTTGCGGGATGTCAGCAGAAGTGTTTGGACATCGTTGTGGGGCAAAGGATCCATCGACACGTGGACGATGTTCGGAGTTACTCCGGCCGCGGCGTACAGTTCGAGTGTCTTGTCGTACAGACCGGTGGAAGCCTTTCGATCCGGGAGCAACAATGACTCGCTGGCGAGGTCCTTCACTCGCAGCGCCTTGCGTTTCGCCAGCGGGCTTGCTTTGCTCACATGGACTGACAATCCTTCTTCGTACAGGAGTTCGGAAACCAAGTGAGCCGGATCAATCGGCGGCCGCAAGAAACCGACATCAATCTCTCCGGCCAATAAGCCTTCATTCTGTGAAGTAGAGAAAATCTCCCTGCACTGAATTTCCACCGCAGGACATTTCGCGGAGTGTTCGAGCAGCACCCGGCCAATTCTTTCTCCCAGGCCCAGGGCGATTCCGATTCTCACGAGGCCGGCTTCCCCTGTTTTGGCGAGACGGACGCAATCCGAAACGTGCGCTGTTTGTGTCACCAGAGTTTTCGCTTCCCTCAGAAGCAGCCTGCCTGCATCCGTCAGGGCGACGCGCCGCCGGTCACGGACGAAAAGCTGCACGCCGAACTCCTCTTCCAATTGACGAATCTGCCGGCTCAATGGCGGGACAGTAACGTGCAAATGCTGCGCGGCCTTCGAAAAGCTGAGACGCTCGGCCACGGCAATGAAATATCGCAGTTGGCGCAGTTCCATATAGGGAATAATGTTTGCCATCCTTATAGTCCGAATCGGTAACAGAAGCAATCAAAATAAGAAATGGACACTGGGCACCATTGGGGTATTAGTGTCCACATTTCCAGTGGGTGGTCCATTCACAGCTCTAGGCCAATGTGGCCGTCAAGAGTTCAGCGGTGCGCGGGACGTGGGCTAGGTCTATGTATTGAGGGTGCTTTCTTGTGCGGCCATGGTGGATAACTGAAAATTGATCCAGGGGGGAGTGATGAACACACGGTTCGCGGGACGAAAGTTCGTGGCTTCGCTGTTCGCCGGTTTGGTTGCGCTGTTCCTATGCGTGTCCCTCGTACAGGCCCAAACGGCTGGGACTGGGGCGATCACCGGAATCGTTACCGATCCTTCGGGCAAATCGGTGCCGAATGCGACGGTAACAGCTACCAGTATTGGGACCGGCCAATCCCGCACCGCGACGACCGGCCCGGACGGGATCTACAAGTTCTCATTGCTGCCCCCCGGCAACTATAGCATCAAGTTTAGCGCCGCCGGTTTCAAGACCTCCGAGGTCCCCTCCATCACCGTGAACGCGACCGAGACGTCGACCCAGAATCAACCGCTGGAAGTCGGCGCCGTTAGCGAGTCTGTCACGGTCGAGGCCAACGTCGAAACGCTTCAGACCGAAAGTTCCACGCTGGGCACCACAGTCAGTGGAAGCCAAATCAACGCCCTGCCCATGGCAAACGGCAACTACACCGAGATTTTGAGCCTTTCGGCGGGGACCAACGCCAGCGTGGACAACGCGGTGTCACTTGGCAAGGGCACGCAGGATATCAGCGCCAATGGCGTCAATCCAGGATCGAACAACTTCCAGATGGACGGCGTGGCCGTCAATAACATCGCCAACTCCGGGAGCGCCAACGACGGCACGATCTACACTGGAATCCCAATTCCCAGCCCAGACGCCATCGCGGAATTCAAGGTCCAGACCTCGACGTATGACGCCAGCTACGGCCGCAACCCCGGGGCCAATGTGACCGTCAACACCAAGTCCGGCACCAATGCCTTTCACGGATCGGCGTTCGAATTCTTCCGCAATTCGATTCTCAATGCCGACGACTTCTTCTACGACAAGACGTCGGCCGAGCCCCACCAGGTGTTCGATCAAAACCAGTTCGGGGGCACGGTTGGCGGCCCGATCAAGAAAGACAAGCTCTTCTTCTTCTTCAGCTATCGGGGGACGCGCGGCAAGAACGCAGTAGCGCCCCAGGGCGGAACGTTCGGCGCGCTGTTGCCTACCTCGCTAAACCCGTACGCCGCGCTCGGGTCTCGCGGGTCATGCATTACCCCCGTCACGGTACCTGACTACAGCAGCATCGCTAGTAGCTGCGATGCGACGGCGCAGGCCTTTGCAACAGCGACGGGAATTACCAATATCGTGGGACTCAGGATTTTCCAGCTTACCGACGGTACCGGAGCGGGAGTACCGAACAACTATTACATCCCGGCCCCATCGTCGGACCCGCAGTTTTGCAACGCTACCACGGGCGTCTGCAATATCAGCGTTCCGGCTCTCTACAGCGAGAACCAGTATATCGCCAACGGCGATTACGTCATCAATAGCAAGCAGACGTTCACCACGAGGTACTTTTACACAGCGAACCCTCAAACGTTGTATTTGGGCCAAACCGCTGGTGGGAATCTGCCGGGCACGCCGGAGAAAACACCCTGGGGCAACCAGAATGCCGTTGCGAAGCTCACCTCGCTCGTGACGAACACTTTCGTGAATGAAGCGCGGATATCGTATCAGCGCAACAATGGCGGCGCGACGGTAGCCGTGCCGCCGGGTGGGTGCCCCAACGCTGGCAAACTTACAGGCCTGCAAGGATGCGGCTCGCCTGACCAGTTGGGGATGGAGCCGCTGGTTCCCGGTTTCTACGAGCCGCCGACCATCATCGATATTATTGACAACTTGACCCTCTTTGGGGGCCTTCTCCCCTTTGAAGGGCCGACGAACCAGGTGCAGTTGGCGGACCAGATTTCCTGGTCCCACGGAAAGCACAGCATCCGCGCGGGCTATGAATACGAATGGACGAACTGGCCGTTGTCGGATCAGGGGCTTCAGCAAGGCCTTTTGCTTGACGCCGGTCTCCTCAGCGCCCCGCCCCCGTTTGCACCAGGGCTCGCCACCGGGGGGAACGCAGGCCCCTTGTGGGACGTCGGATGTTTGTTCTGTACGAAGGGCGTCACGGGACAAAACGGGATTATCCACTTCTACAAGTTAAACAACCAGGATCTGTATGTGCTGGACGACTGGAAGGTAAGCTCGCGCCTTACCATAAACATGGGCCTGCGCTGGGAGTATGACGGGCTGCTCAGCGACAGCCTCGGAAGGCTCACTCAGGTGTGGCTCGACCGGATGGTGGCCCCCGCCGACGTGCCAACTTCGCTTGCGGCGGCACTCACGAACCCTGCCAGCATTCAGCAGTACGTGGTGCCCAGCAACTTCGCCGCGCATTTCGGACCACCGCCAACCGGCGTAGCCACCGCAAATAACAGGAACTCTATCCAAGGGCACGCCCCGTATAGCGACTTCGCTCCGCGATTCGGATTCGCCTGGCAGCCACTGACAGGCGGAAAACTCGTGGTCCGCGGCGGAGTCGGCATTTTCTACAATCGCGTCGGCCTGGATAGCGTCGTACATGCCTACGAGCAGGGGAACCCATATGCCATCACGTACGATTACTCCCCGCCGAGCTCACGCTGGCTGGCGGCCACGCTGGCGCAACCCTACCCCGCGGTAGAACTGTTTTGCATGCCCTCCGATCCGAATTGCAATTCGGATTTCGGTCTTGGATTTGGGGCCCGTTTCGCGAACCCGGCCACGGGCGCGAATTCCAGCCTGAGCACGCCCTTTGACCCTAACAGCGTACATACACCGCTGGTCCGGGAATACAGCCTGGGCATTCAATATGAGTTCGCGCACGGCTGGGTCCTCGATCTTGGCTACGTCGGATCGAGCGGAATCAACCTGCTGGATTACAACCACAATCACAATGAGGCGCTCCTGGCGACACCGACCAACGAATTTAGTTCCCTCTGCACCGGGACCCCGCCGATCTGCAACACCGCCGCCAATGCGCAATTCCGCGTGCCGTATCCTGGCTACCAGACTGATGGTGTGGCTGCCTCAGACGATAACGGCTATTCCAACTACAACAGCTTGCAGGTGACGGTGCGCCACCAGTTCTCCCATGGACTTTCCATGCAGGCAGCCTATACCTGGGACAAGGACCTCTCCACGATCTTCTATAGCAACACCGCCAACATCAACAATGCGCTGTGCATGACATGCCAGTATGGGCGGGTATCGTTCGACCGGCCCCAGCGTTTCGTCCTGAACTACAGCTACGACTTGCCTGTCGGCAAAGGCATGGCAGGCATAGAGGGCAAGTTGGTGAGCGGTTGGAACGTCTCCGGAATCACCATCGTGCAAGGGGGCGATCCACTGACGTTCATCGACGCGGGCGCTACAGCGGGGGCTTACGGTACGAACACCACTAGCTATCTCGATGGAGTCAACACGGCCCAGTACTGCTCGGGGTTTAACAATGGAAATATCCTTGCGTCCGGCCCCATTACTTCGAAAGTGGGTACTAGTCCTACAAACGGCACAGGCTACTTCAAGCTCGCCGGCTTTTGCCCGCTACCCATCGTACCTTACGGGGACCCAACAGCCACAGGCTTTGGCAATACCGGTGTCGGCGCCGTACTTGGCCCGGGTCAGTTCAACTGGGATATCTCCATCCTGAAGAACACCAAAATTACGGAACGGGTCAACATGCAGTTCCACACGGATTTCTACAATGCCTTCAACCACCCGCAGTTCGCTGATCCCGGCGGGGCCACCTTTGGCACCGTTGGTTTCGAGCCCATCGAAGCACTGTCGGATGTGGCTATAACCCACACGAACGTCAACCCACGCCTGATCCAATTCGGGCTGAGGTTCACTTTTTAGGAGTGGTACCCGCGGCGAGGCTTGCCGCGGATCGACAACAGAACCTTCAAAGCGGCTGGCCGAATCGGCCAGCCGCTTTGTTTTGAGTTCGAGGCAGTCTGCTTGCTTGCTCGCGGACCTTCAGGCGTCCTATTCAATCGCCCTTGGATGAGACCGGCTCCTGGTGCACCCGCGTCACCGGTGCGCCCGTATAGGCCCGCGCATCGCCCTTCCACGGCACCTTATCCCGATCGGTCCAGCCGTTGATGAACATGGACATGAACACCCACCTGCCGTTTCTTTTCACGCAGAGATTGTCCCAGTTCCCGATTCCGAAAACGAAATTCGTCCGGTAATCCACATTGAACTGAACGATCGTAAAGTAGGCCTTGACGCGCGCTCCCTCGCCCTCCCGCGTGATCAGGAAATGGTTCGCCAGGTGCTGGCGGCCGAACCACCAGCTCGGCCGGTCGTACCAGAGCTCTTCAAAGGCGCGGCGTATTTTTTCGTGTCCTTGCAGTTTTCCCTGCCACAAGTGGTCCAGATAGCCGTCCTCTGCAAAACATCCTAAAACAGCCTCGATGTCGCCTGTGTTTATCCCCCACGCGTACTTCGCAAACAGCTCGATAATATCGAGCCGATCTTCCACGGAAAATTTTGCATTCGAATCCGGCATGGCGGCACCCCTTTCCATCTTCTGAGTATTCGCGGACGGTGGATGCTCCCGCATCGGCCCGGCCCGGTGGAGATGGTATTCGCGCGCATCGATTATTGCAACACACGGATCGATCGATGCTGATCGATGAGCCTCTGTTTCTACCGGAGTTGCTGAGCATTTCGCGCGAACCCTTTTCGCCGAAGTTCTGATGGTAATAGCCAATGGTAATAGAACTCATAGGCAGAATCAGCACGCGTTGATGGCGCTTTCTTTAGCGTCAAGATGCCTGCATTGTGCACAGCTTTGCATGTAAAGGGCACGGGCGACTCGCAACTCCTTTCAATTCAGCTTGCCTTGCTGGTAACCAACGTGCGCTTTGCGAGCCAGCTTCATCTTAGCCGTGGGAGCAGTGCGCGCAAGCGCGCGGCCGGGGACTTTGTGCCCCGGCAAAGACTATTTCGGGGCAGTGCCGGAACCGGCATTGCCGCTGTGAGGATTCGACGTGATGAGCCGGGAAATTGTGCAGAACTACGAGCGAGAGAACATGAGCTCGCCGCAAAGACGCGCCACGATCGGCGACGCGCGAGCGCAAGGGACAAGCGGTGGCTCTGCCTGCGTCGTCGGCGGAAGCCGCACAGCCTCGTGGATGAAGTTCGCGCTTGTCACACTCTTGTTGCTCCTCGCCGGATCGGCGCGCGGGCAGACCGTGACGGCAACTGTGAATGCTGGAGCTGAAACGCAGCCCTACGCGGTGGCGGTAAATCCGGTCACCAATAATGCCTACGTCGTGAACCACAGCACGAACAGCATTACGGTGATCAACGGCGCCACGAACAGCACGACGACGATAACCGATACTACGGCCAGCCTGCCCGTCGCTGTTGCAGTGAACCCAGTCACCAACAAGATTTATGTGGCGAATCAGGGGAGCAACAACGTTACGGTCATCGATGGCGCCACAAATACTTATACGGACATCAATGCGGGAACAAACCCCTCGGCCATCGCGATAAATACGCTGACCAACGAGGTTTATGTAGCGAATTCCGGCAACGGCACGGTGACCGTGCTGAACGGCGCGATCGACGGCACAGAGGCATCGTTCAACACGACGGTCACGGTGGGAACGGGCCCGTCCGCGGTAGCAGTGAATCCGGTCACGAACAAGATTTATGTGGCCAATGAGACGAGCAACACGGTTTCGGTGATCAGCGGGTCCTCAAACACCGTGCTGGCTTCGCCGAATACCGGGACAAAGCCGATATCCGTCGCCGTCAACCCGGTGACGAACAAGATCTATGTCGCCAACAACGGCAGCGGCAACGTGAGCGTAATCGATGGCTCGACGAACACCAACATCGCCACGGTTA
>Ga0187864_10005069_pt1 | contig 10039 bp, 8 predicted proteins | sample June2016WEW_11_4_FD_132985 | JGI IMG/M metagenome (GOLD analysis project Ga0187864, IMG submission 132985) | Peatland microbial communities from SPRUCE experiment site at the Marcell Experimental Forest, Minnesota, USA - June2016WEW_11_40 | ecosystem: Environmental > Terrestrial > Soil >... | reverse complement strand
GTGTTGCCATGGTACTCGTCCGTTAGAAAGGTGCTGTCATCGGACCGGCTGACGAAATATCCGGTGGCGGACATACCAAATCGCCGCTTGGAATAGATAAGCGCCATGCTTTCGGAATTTCGTGGCACTCCGAAAGGCCTGCCGCCAATGAGGGGTGTATAGGCCCCGATGGGAGTGTTGGGGTAAGCTGGATTATAAGATGGCGTTTGGGCGCTGCTGGCAAATGACTGCGTTACCACGGTGCCGGTGTAGGTGTATTCCGCCTGTAGCCGGAGATTCCGGCTGAACCTGGCCTCGAGTTCCAACTCGGCTCCCAGACTGCGATACGAATCCGAGTTGGCGGCAGCTCCGAAGGGTAGAGCATTGGCTATCGGACCCGGTACGCCGAGTTCCGGAAGCAGGTTCTTGTCCACAAAGGCAATCAAGTCAAAAAAGCTCTCGTGAAAACCGGTGATTCCGAGGCGGGCTCGTCCGCCCCACAGCAATTGCTCAACTCCCAAGTCAAAATCCCTGCTTCTCTCCGGCCCAATGGGAGAAACATGGTACTGCGAAATCAGCACCGGCCCGTTCGGCAGCGTAGAGAGCAAATTGAAAAGCGACGACCCTTGATTGTAGATGCTAGGCTCATCAATCCCCGTGCCGAAATTGAATCGCAGCTTCGTTCCGTCGAAGAACGAGCCGGAAGACGGCCGGCGCACATAGTATGCTATGGAAACTCGGGGCGTTGCCGCGAACCCATAGACGGCGTTGTCCGCCAAGCCCACCCCCGCCGTGGCAAAGGCCCGGTGGCCGAGACTTCCGTGAGCTTCCATAAAAAAGTCAAAGTTATTGCGACTTGTGGGAGAAAGAGTGTCGGCGTAGTTGGTGTAGCCGCTTTCGTGATCGTAGCGAAGGCCGGCGCTCGCGCTAAGGTCCGGTTTAATGGCGTAACTTGATAGCCCATAGAGCGTCTGCACGGCGGTATGGCTATTGTCAAGGTTCGGGTAGACGCCGCCGTAGTCGAGAATCGCCTGGCCACTCGAACAGAAACCATTGGCGCCGCAGAGGGTGACCGGGTCCCCGAGATAATTTCCTTCAAAAGGTATTCCTGCTGGCGCGGGTTCGTCGTAGTTGTACCGAAGATTCATGGAACTCAGTTGGAGTGAATTCAGCCACTTTGACGTGGTCTGGTTCTGCACTTTGAGTCCCATGTAGGTGTCTTGTTCCCTTTGAAAGGCATCGTCCGGAATGCCGTAGAGAGCCAGCGCGTTGGGAACACCCAAACCGGTTGCCGTATGGCGAATGGTGAAACGAACGTCGGTGGTTTGGTTTGCCTGCCATCCAACGTTCCCGGAAAATGTCCCGTTATGAAAGGAGCTATTCGGAAGGCTGTTTTGGGTTTCGAAGTCCATGAAATCAGCGAAATAATCGAATGCGTGGAATGCGCCCCCCAGTGAAGCCTCCTGGCGCAGAGTGCTGAAGTTTCCACCCTCTGCCGAGTAGGTAAACTCCGGAAGCGTAGAAGAGCCCCGGCGAGTAGTGACTTGGATCACGCTCCCCATGGCGTCGGCCCCATACAGAACACTGTTGGCCCCGCGGTACACCTCCACTTGGTTCGCGCCGCTGGCCGAAAGGTTGGCGAATTCGACGATTCCCCCGATGTCGTTGGCGGGAATACCGTCAATCAGCACCTTATTGAAGTCGCTGGTGCCGCCACGGGCGAAAACCAAACTCGTGCCACCTCGTTCGCCGGTTTGTATGACGGCGAGGCCGGGCACCTGGCGGAGTACGTCGAGCAGATCCAGTTTGTTGAAGGCGTCCAGGTCAGATTGATCAAGAACGGTCACCGAAGCGCCCACCTGCGATTCCGGCAGCCTGGTGCCGGTGTCCGTCACCACGATTTGCTGCCGCAGTGTGCCTACTTGCAGGCTCACTTCGATGCTAACCGTTCGGGCTGGCTCAAGATGCACGGGCTGGCTTTCCTGCTGCACGAATCCGGGTGCCTCGACTCGGACGAGATACTGGCCAACGTCAATCGGAGAGAATGCAAAGTTTCCCTCCTGGTCTGTCTTTGTAAGGCCGACTACTTTCTCGTTCTGTAGCAACGTTACGGTCGCATTGGGAACAACCGCCCCGAGGGGGTCGAGAACCTTGCCCCCAACCGAACCTGTCGTACTAGCTCCTGCAATGGACGCGATAGCGGCAAGGAAGAATGTCAAAAGCAGAAGGGTGGTGCCCAAGCGGAATTTCGACATACGCATGATGTCCTCCTTTTTCCCTCGAAAGAGTGGACGCTGACAAACGCTGGCAAGACCGGTCTCCTGACTCGCGACGCATTCCCCATCGCCTGTGCCTTCCCACCCCTGCTGGCAGTGGCTTGTAACAGGCTTCTACGGTCGCTTACAGTTGCGGGGCAGTGGCGGATTTTCACCGCGCTTCCCGTTCATCTCACCAAGGGTTTTCTCTAGTCTTTCCTTTCGAACTAACAAACCGCGCTGTAGCGCCGGCTTCCAGCCGGCAACTCGATTAAGCTCCACAAAGGCCGGCAAGATGCCGGCGCTACAGCCGGCTTCTAGCCGGCAACTCGATTAAGCTCCACAACGGCGGGCAAGATGCCGGCGCTACAGCCGGCTTCCAGCCGACAACTCGATTAAGCTCCACAAAGGCGGGCAAGATGCCGGCGCTACGGCCGGCTAAAATTCGATCCCTTTTTGAGCCACAATACCCTTGCGAAAGGGATGTTTAATCTCGCGCATCTCCGTGACCATGTCTGCAATTTCGATGACCTCGGGCTTGGCATTGCGCCCGGTCAGGATCACATGGAGCATCTCGGGTTTCTTTTTCAAGAAGTCCACCACATCTTCCACGGGTATAAAGCCATAACTGAGCGCGTAGTTGATTTCATCCAGAATGACCAAATCATACTTTCCGGACAGAATCTCTGTCCTGGCCGCCTGCCAGGCCTCTCGAACCATGCGCTTATCAACTTCAATATCCTTGCTTTCCCACGTGAAACCGTGTCCCATCGGGCGGATTTCGAAGGTCTCTAACTTCGGCGCGCCCCGCAGCTCTCCGTACTTCCATTTTCCTTTAAAGAACTGAAGCATGATCACTTTCATCCCATAACCGGAAGCGCGTAGCGCGACCCCCAAAGCCGCCGTGGTCTTACCCTTGCCGTTCCCTGTGTAGACGATGATCAGGCCCTTCTTCTTCCTCGCCGTGGCCCCGGCGCGTTCGATACTCACCTTCATGGGTCGTCTCTCCTGGGTTAGAAAGCCTGAGGGTGAAGCTCTTTCGCGAGTTGCTCCAACGCATCAAAAATCACGGGGCTCGGACGAAAGAGCCGCTCGCCCATGTAAATTACATGATTATCCCGGACCGCCTTGAGCTGGTCCCATCCGGCGTGGGTCTTGAGTTCTTCTCCTGTAATCCCCCCGTGGGCGCCTCGGACTAGCAGGACGCAGTCAGGTGACCGGCGCAGCACTTCCTCCATGCTGATTTGGGGCCACGCCTGAGGCATATCGGCGGTAATCGATTGTGCCCCGGCGGCCGAGATAACGTCGTTGAGGAACGATTTGCTGCCGGCCGTGATGACTGGGTCGTACCAGATCACGACGAGAACCTTAAGTCGCGGCAACCCCTTCACGCGAGCGATCACGGACAGGCGTTGCTCTTCCAGGCGCTTCAACAAATCGCGAGCGTCACTACTCCGGTTGAGTGCGTCGCCAACGTGTTGGATCGATGTCATGATCCCCTGCAAGCCATGGGGATCCACCACATATACCGGTATCCCCACATATTCCAGTTCTTCCACAGTCTCTTGCCGGTTGATCTCAGCCATGCCCAGGACCAAGTCAGGATGAAGCGAAATGATTCTCTCTAGGGAGGCATCGGTCAAGCCACCCACGCTCGGTTTCGTCTCCGCCTCGGGCGGGTAGTCCGTGAAGTCGGTCACGCCCACCACGACCGCCCCGAGACCCAACGCATAAACCGTTTCGGTGAGGCTCGGAGCCAGACAAACAACACGCTGTGGGTCATCGGGCAGAGTTACGTGCCGGCCCAGTTCGTCCTTAAGTTCTCGGGAATCCAGTACAGGAGAGCATGCCAGGAGACACAAACCGATCAAAATCGCTGCTCGATTGAAACCGCTCCTCATTAATCTGCCGCCTTCGATAACCTCGTCAGCTTCGCCCTCAGCGCGTTTTCGACGAAAGTCGCCGCGAGTTCCGGGCAGGGCAGGAAGTGGAGGTGGATGTAGCTGGCCAACATGTTCTTGATGCCACTTGCCGGGCCGGCTACAACAAAGTCTTTGATCATCTCAGCCATTGATGCACCGTACGACTGCGCCATTTTTCAGATAGTCAATTACGTTTACCGCGCAAGAATCCTGTGCCAGCCGAAACAGATATGGCGAAGGCAAGCCCAGAACCTTTCCCAGAGTGAATCGAATTACGCCGGCGTGGGTGACGACGAGGGCGCATTGCCCCTGATTCGCTGCCACGATCTCGCGTATCCCCGCTGCGATGCGCTTCTTAAATTGGCTGAGGGGCTCGGCGCCGGGGATCGCCTGGCTCGGAAACCGCTCGATCCATAAATCGGCCAGCCTGGGAAAGCGCCTGGCGATCTGATTCCATGAGAGCCCCTCCCACTGGCCGAAGTGTATCTCCCGCAACTGCGGCCGGACTTCCACTTCGAGCCCGAAGGTACGTGCGACGGCCTCTGCAGTCTGGCGCGCACGTCGCAGATCGCTCGAATACACGGCTCGGACAGGGTGATGGGAGCACTTCTCACAGAGGAGTCGCAATTCCTGCCGGCCAGCCCTCGCCAGGGAGACATCCCGTTGACCCTGAAAGCGCCCGTTACCCTCCGCCGTCGCGTGCCTTACCAGGAGTAGCCGGCAAGTTGTTGCGGGCAGGCCCCTAGCCTGTTCATCTAAGCTGGCAGTTTCCAATTCGACATCCCTCAGCCCCTCGGTCCCCTAGGCACTCCCATTAAAGGCCCGCCAGGGCCGACAGAGTGTGGCCCACGGTGACAGCCGTGGGAACGGGAAACAGCGTGATTTATCTGCCGAGCCCCGGTAGGGGCGAAAGGCTCTTCCCGTCGATTCATCCCGCGCGGATCCAAGTTCCTTCCGTGGTCACTGAGAGGGACTCATCCCCAGCACTCAAATCCGATCTTGTACCCAGCCGAATGCCTCAGTCGCCCCTCCGGGGCTTGCTTCCACTACTTACACCTTTACCCACGGCTGTCGCCGTGGGCCACATTATGTCGCCCGTCGGCTGACGGGCTCTCCTCGTCTTGTACCTTTCGGGGCTTGACTTCGCATCACCATCGCCAGCAGCCCCCTCCTACTCTAGGGTTTTCTTTCCCCAGTTCTCATAAAAGATCAGGTCTTCCAAAGGAAGTCGCGCCAGCCAGCCCGCGCTTTCCAATTCCGGACGTGGCGCAAATTCCGATACGTATCCGACGCAGAGGTAAGCCACCGGGATGACGTGAGAGGGAATCCCCAAAACCTGACGAAGCTTGACGGGGTCAAAAACACTCACCCAACCCACGCCTATTCCCTCCGCCCGCGCCGCCAGCCAGAAGTTCTGAACTGCACAACACGTACTGTAAACGTCGGTTTCTGGGATGGTGTGCCGCCCCAGCACGTGCGGTCCATTGCGGGTAGGATCACAGGTGAAGCAGACGTTGACCGGGGACTCCAGAATTCCCTCCAGTTTGAGGCGCGAGTAAATCTCCCGCTTCTCCCCTTCAAATACCTTGCTGGCTGCCTCGTTCGCCTCCTGGAAGAGATTCTTCACCTGCCTCTTCACGTCCTCGCTGCGGATGATGATGAACGACCATGGTTGCATGAATCCCACCGAGCCGGTGTGGTGAGCTGCATCCAGCAATTTATAGAGCAGTGCGTCCGGAACCGGATCGGCAAGAAAATGTCCGCGCACATCACGACGCTTATAGATGGCGTCATAAACCCCTTGCTTTTCACTTGCGCCAAACTCCAGCGAAGGATTTCGCATTGGAATGTTATCCTCCATCATCTCAGAACGACGCCGGTGAAATAGATCGCCGCTTCCGTGATCTGGATCGTTGCACCCAAGCAGTCGCCGGTTATGCCCCTGATTCTGTGGCGGTAATAGGCCCCGCTCGCTCCCGTAATCACAACCGCTGCTAACCCAACCCACAGCGCCTTGGCCCCAAGAGCAACCCCCACAATAGCGACGGTCAGGACCGTTCCTGTTATCAGGAAGAACGTGGTAATTCTTCCGGCCAACCGAGCGCCCTGCCCGCTTTGCTCCCGAGCCGGCGGCAAGAAGAAAGCAAGTGGCAATGCGGTCCAACGGCTGGCCACTTGGCCCGCCACCAGGTAGCTGTCAAACTTCTGCGGCGGAATGTTGCTAAGAAAAACAAAACGGGCCAACAAGGCGAGCGCGATCGCCAGGGCGCCAAAACTCCCTACGCGGCTGTCCCGCATGATATTGAGAATCTGATCCTTCCCCCAGCCGCCACCGAACCCATCTGCGGCGTCTGCCAGACCGTCTTCGTGGAGACCCCCCGTGATGGCCGCGAGAAAGACGAGAACGATAACGATCACAACGTCGTGGGGGACAAACCTCGAGAAAACATGATTCAAGATCACGGCGCCTGCACTCACTAGTAACCCGACGAGAGGGAAAAACACTGCCGAACTCGACAGCACATCCGGCGCACCTTCCATCTCACGGGGTACCGGCAGTCTGGTCATAAAGGCGACGGCACTCAGAAATAGATGCACAAGCCGCCTCATGCCGAAGCCTCACTGACGCCGGCCGACGAGAATGTCGCCATTTCGTCGAATAGCTTCGCCGCCGCTTCAATCAGCGTCATGGCCAAGGCTGCGCCCGTCCCCTCGCCGAGTCGCATTTGCAAATCCAATAGGGGTGGGTCCCCGATGAACTCCAGCAGCGCGGCGTGCCCCGGTTCCGACGACCGGTGACCGGCAAAAAGAAACTGCCTGGCCTTGGGCTGCAGGGAACAGGCGATGGCAGCCGCCGAGGTTGAGATAAAGCCATCGATGACCACCGGAATTCGCCGGGAAGCCGCACCGATTATCAAGCCCGTGAGCCCGGCAATTTCCAGGCCTCCAACCTTTCGCAACAGGTCGAGAGGGTCGGATGTGTCGGGCCGGTTTACGGCCAGGGCTCGCTCGATAACCTCGATCTTCCGTCTTAGGCCGGGCTCATCCAAACCAGTCCCACGACCTGTCACCTGGGCTACCGGCCGGCCTGTCAGGACGGAGGTGATGGCGCTGGCGGCTGTCGTGTTGCCGATTCCCATTTCGCCGGTTCCGATAAGCGTGTGGCCCTGCTTTTGCGCCCAGGCCGCCAGCTCAATACCGATACCCAGTGCCGAATGGAGCTCGGCTTCATTCATCGCAGGCTCACGGGCCATATTCCTGGTTCCGCGACAGACTTTCGCATGCACCAAGCCCGGCGCTTCACCCATATCGCCATCGACACCGATATCCACCACCACCACCTCAATCCCACAATGCCGGGAGAGAACATTGATTGCCGCCCCTCCAGCAAGGAAATTGAGCACCATCTGACTTGTCACAGCTCTTGGATAGGCGCTGACTCCTTCCTCCGTAACACCGTGATCCGCCGCTAGGGTAAAGATCACCTTCTTGGTGCATCGAGGGCGCTCTTCTTCTCGAATCGCAACCAAGCGGGTTGCGATCTCCTCAAGACGGCCGAGACTTCCGGGGGGCTTTGTCAGGCTATTCAACCGAGACATGGCCAGCGCCCGCCATTGCGGGGCGAGCACGGGCACGGACGCAAGACTGTCGCCAAAAGTTTTTCCGTCTTTGCTGAATTCAAGAAGTGTCATGTTCTTACCTTTTAATGCCCATCGATTTCCCCATGACGAACCAACTAGATTCGCAGCATAGAGCGCCCCGAAGGGGCACACCGTGAGTAGCCGTGGGTGAAACCCACGGAAACGAAGCGAACAACCTATTTCGGCCCTGAAGGGGCCGACCATTGACGGTCAACCCCGTTGGGGTCGACTAATTCGGGGCGGTCCATTAACAGCAGGTTGAAACCTGCGGCTACTCACCGAAGGCCCCTTCGGGGCCTCGGGGGAGCCATCCTTGACGGTCAGCGGCAAGCCCGCAACCATCAGGATGACCCTGTCGGCTACTTTGGCGATTTGTTGGTTTAATTCCCCGAGAAGGTCCCGGTAATCGCGCCCGCTCCGATACGGCGGAACGACCCCGCAACCCACCTCGTTCGACACGAGGACCACAGAAGCCTCGGCCTCTCGCACGGCCTCACAGAGGAGTTGTATGTGACTTCGAACCTTGCTGCGCCCACCGCCTTTGCGGCCCATGATGTTGGCCGTATAGAGGGTCAGGCAATCAATAAGCAGCAGATCAGCCTGCGGACCTTCCTCCCGCACAGCACGGTCGAGCCCCGTGGAAACCTCGATGGTCTTCCAAGTGGATGGCCGCTCGCGACGGTGATGCGCGATCTTGGCCCGCATCTCCGCGTCTTCGCGGCGTGCCGTAGCGATATACACAACTCGTGGGAAGTCGGAGGCGAGTTCTTGCGCGTAGCGACTCTTTCCGCTACGCGCTCCGCCGAGTACGAGCGTCACCGTTTTCTTCCGCGCCGGCATCGATATGAACCTTCAACCCTCTCCAAAGGGGCGAGGGAAAAAATGGTTAGTTAAAGCGAAGAGATGTTGATCAACGTCTCCGTGCCTTTGTCCCAGCCGTCCCAAAGATAAGCATCCTGTCGTCCATTGGCAATGGCGCGCAAGGCGTATCGGACCTGTTCTTCGTAAAGCCCACAGAAAGCTCCGGGCTGGTCCATTCCGCCGTTCATCTCGTGCGCCTCAGCCGGGCACGGAGCCCCGCAGAAGTGGCGAATCGCGCAACGCTTGCAGGGGTCAATATCTTCCACGCGACGGCTGGTTACAGTCTTGAAGGGTTCAGACAAAAGCGCGGCCTCGATGCTACCAGTGAACAGGTTCCCGCCACGAAACTCTTCCACGCCAACGAACTCACTACACGGGAACAGATCTCCGGAAGCCGACACCGCGAAGAAGCAACGCCCTCCTCCGCAAGGCGAGATGTCGCACATCAACCGGCGGGCAGATGGAGCCATGATGCTCACCAGCACATTGGCAAAATTCGCCACTACCAGTTTGTGCCCGGTTTCCTGGAACTGTTCATACGTGCGATCCAAAGCTCGGAGGTAATACCGGGCAATCTCATGATCGGCGGGCCGGACATCCCGCGCTCCCTGCCGGGTGCAGCGCACCGGATTCAACATGCATACGGCAACGCCCTGTTCATGGAAAAAATCTACGAGCGCACTGAGATACCGCATATTCTCGCGCGTCACCGTCGCGATCACGTTGAAGTTCGGGTAATTGCGCAGCTTCCGCATAACGGCAACTACCGAGTCGTAGACGCTTGAGCCATCCCAACGCCTGCGCGTGCGGGTGGCGATGCGATCCACGTGGGCGTCGAGCGACAAGCCGATGCCGATTCCGCGCGAAGTAAGGAATTCGATCGCGTCGTCATCAAGCAGCGTGCCGTTGGTTTGCACGCCAAACTGAAAATCTTTCTCGAACCTCACAATGCCGGCAAACACGGCTTCGCGGGCAACCATCGGTTCGGCCCCGTGGAATACGATTTGCGGCTTCGTACCCTTCAGAAGCGTGCGCGCGAAGTGTTCCCCGAGAATCCCCAGGGCCTCCACTAGCTGCCGGGGCGTCATGCTCGCTCCGTCCTTGCGCATGGTCTCCGGGATGTAGCAATACGAGCAGTTCAGATTGCAACGGTCCGTAGGGTTGAAATACACGGCTGACGGCGTAAGGCCCGAGCGTAGAGTATCCATCTCCGCGAGGAACTTGCTGCGGCAGCGGAGGAACTTTTTCATGAACGCTCCGCCGCTCGCGAGCGCCTCGCCAAGGTTCTCCTTCGCCACCAGGGACCAGAAGGCGGCGTCCGGATCCATGAGCCCGAAGTAAGTTTCGTGCCCGATGTCGATGGGCAACATGGCCGGACCGT
>Ga0187864_10005066_pt1 | contig 10046 bp, 8 predicted proteins | sample June2016WEW_11_4_FD_132985 | JGI IMG/M metagenome (GOLD analysis project Ga0187864, IMG submission 132985) | Peatland microbial communities from SPRUCE experiment site at the Marcell Experimental Forest, Minnesota, USA - June2016WEW_11_40 | ecosystem: Environmental > Terrestrial > Soil >... | reverse complement strand
GGGAGGATGACCGGGTGTGAAAGGGGCATGAGTTTAGACGCAGGTTTTCCCCGCTTGTCTTTTTGCCGGATTCAGGCGATACTTCCTGGCGGCAAACGACATGATTGTGAGCAATGAAATATGAGCGTCACACTTGAGATTCTCGAACAACTGCTCGCCGAGACGCTCAATGTGCCCGCGGCCGATGTGCCACGCCTTATGCGGATCGAACTGGCGTGCGCTCTGTATGCTCAAAACCGCCTCGGCCTCGGCAAAGCGGCTCAACTGGCCGGGTTGGACCGTTTTCAATTGGGCGATGAACTGGCCCGCCGCAGTATTCCCCGACACTACACACCAGAGGATCTGAAGACCGACCTCCAGTATGCTCGTGGTGAGTAACACCTCGCCACTCTCCAATCGGAGAAGGAGATTCTCATTTCAGTTGGCGAGGCTTGAGAATTGGCCGCGTTGGCGTCCGGACCATCGCGTAAGAAAAGGGGCCGACATCCATGCCGTGGCTGGGGGCCTTGGCCCCGGCTTCTGCTGCGCCTTCCAGACTGCCGCCATGATCTCGGGCCATTCGGGGTCGACCGCCTGCGCCGCGGGAATCAGGAAGGCTTCGGCCCGCCCTTGCCGCAAGAGGCGAAACCGCTCGCCCTGCCGCGCGCGATCCAGCAGTTGCCCCGTCTTTTCGTGCAGCATCTTCGAGGTCACGCCTGTCGCAGGAATGACCGGTCAGTGAGCCTTCCGAAATCGCCGTCAAGTGCCCGGACGCCGGGAGGGAGGATTCCAGCCCCAATGCCAATAGAGCTGCCAAAGCTGCTCGAGCGGCACGTATTGCACGTGGCCGTCGAAAATTGCCACGTCAATTCCCCCGGGCAAGGGCCGGGAAACGGGCCGGTTTCGCGGCGCGGAAGACGGGGAGTTCCAACCATGGCGGGGCGTCGCACAGCGCTGGATGGCGGGAGGATTCACCGCCCCTCCACCGGTATAGACCGGAAATGAGTACCCGTTGGAATCACCCACGCACATGATTGTGGAGAGCAGCAACTGTTTGAGGTTGCTCAGGCACGAAGTGCGCTTCGCCTGAGACTTCGCCCGCGACAAGGCGGGCAGAAGCAGGGCGGCCAAAATGGCGATGATGGCAATGACCACCAGCAGTTCAATCAGGGTAAAAGCACCGTGTGCCGGCGACCGGGCCCGATTGGCTTTCATGGCTTGATATTACGGGCCTTTGCGATTGGAGTCAACGGGTTCGCGGCTTGCGCGGCATGCCCGGAAAGCGCTCGAGGGCCGGGCTTCGGGGTGGATTCTCCAAAAAGAAGAGTCTCGACACGGCCCCGATGGTGCGACGCTCAAAGCAAGCCAACATCGCGCTCGATGATGAGAATATCCAGTTGTCGAAGTTCTTGTCTTAAGTGCTCCAAACGAGCCGTGGAGCAGTTGCGGCTCTGCGGCAGCCAAGCATTAGTGTCAGATAAACAAGACGGTAGTTGACATAACGTCGGCAATACAGGACATTATTGCCGTGTCGAAAACCAGCTCCATTCCATTGCCCGCCGCCCATGCGCTCCGCAAGTTGGGCCGCGACCTTGCCCTGGCGCGGCGCAAGCGCGGCATCTCCACGAGCGACATGGCGGCGCGTCTTTTTGTCAGCCGCGATACGCTGTGGCGGCTGGAGCGCGGCGATCCAACGGTTGCCCTCGGCACTTTTGCGACCGCAACTTTTGTTCTCAAATTGCACGATCGTCTGGCGAACCTCGCCGCAGCCGCCAGCGATGAACTGGCCCTTAGCCTCGATGAGCGCCGCCTGCCGCAACGTATCCGCCGCCCGCGCTCATGAGTCTCGAAGTCCATATCGATTGGAACGGGCAAACTCATCTCGTGGGGCGGCTCTACGCGGCTGAACGGGGTCCATCCGTCTCGTTTGAGTATGAGACTGAATGGCTCCGGCGTGGCGACGCCTTCGCCATCGATCCCACGTCGCTTCCGATGCAACGCGGGGCGCATCATGGCGCGGCGCTCTTTGGGGCGATTCAGGATTGCGGGCCTGACCGCTGGGGGCGAATCCTGATCGAGCGCGCCGTTCGCAAGAAGGTTCTGGCGCAAAAACCCTACCGCGACATTGATTATGTGCTGGCGCTGGACGACGTGGCGCGTGTTGGCGCTTTGCGTTTCCGGCTCAGCGCCGCGGGTCCTTTTCTCGCCGCTACAGCCGGCAAGTTGCCGCCTCTGGTGCGCCTCAACGCGCTGCTTCGCGCAACCGACGCCATTCACAACGGAACTGAAACCGCCCAGGACCTGCGGTTCCTCCTTGGCGCAGGTTCGCCGCTCGGCGGCGCGCGCCCCAAGGCGGGTGTCAGTCTGGCGGATGAACGACTCGCCATCGCGAAGTTTCCCAAGCCCGATGATGCGCGGGACATTGCCGGGGGTGAAATCCTCGCCCTTACGCTTGCGGCACAGGCGGGCATTCAGGTTGCAGAACATCGGCTCGTGCCGCTTGGCGGACACAGTGTGGCGGTCATCACCCGGTTTGATCGCGCAGGCAAAAATCGCATTCCATTCATTTCCGCGTCGAGCCTCCTGGGCCTGCCCCAAGGCGATCCGGGTGCTTACACGTTGCTGGCCGACGGCATCCGTCAATTCGGCAACGATGTCCCCGGCGACCTGCGCGAGTTGTGGCGGCGCCTCGTCTTCTCGCTCCTGGCCAGCAACTACGACGACCACCTCCGCAATCATGGCTTTCTGATGCGCGAACCCGGACGCTGGTCACTTTCGCCGGCCTTCGACATCAACCCGGTGCCGCAAATGGATCGTGTCCGCTTGCGCAAGACCGCCATCACCGAAGATCAGCAAGAGCCGGCCATCGCCGGCGCCCTCGCCGCCGCGCCGCGCTTTGGCCTCAAGCCAGCCGAGTCAAAGGAAACTCTCCGCGAGGTCTTCACGGCGGTCTCCGCCTGGCGCAAAACCGGGCGACAACTCCGCCTCAAAGCCTCCGCCTTGGACATCTACGCCAGCGCGTTCGAGCATCCGCTCATGGATGAAGCCGCGCGACTCCTTGGCAAATAGCGAGTTGATCCTTGGGATGGCATGTTCTTCGTTCGAGCGACGATCGAGCGCTTTAACGCTCCAACCTTTTCTTGTAACCCTCCAGTCCAATGGCCTAGATTCTATCCGATGCATGAAACCATTGCACAGGCGGCGAGGACCGGCACGGGGTTGACTCAGGCCCAGGTCGATGAGGTCATCTGCCGCGCCTGTCCGCCGGGCAATTACTGCGCCAAACGCGTGCTGCTCATCGTGCCGGACGGCACGCGCACTGCCCCGGTCGGCCTGGTCTTCCGGTCGTTGCACCGCCAGATTGGAGGAGTGGCCAAGGCCCTCGACGTGATCATCGCCCTGGGCACACACCAGCCAATGAGCGAGCCGGCTATATGCCGCCGGCTGGACATTTCGGAAGCCGAGCGCCGCCAAGCCTTCGGGCAGGTCCGCTTTTTCAATCATGCCTGGAACGAGCCGTCCGCGCTCAGGGAGGTCGGCGTCCTCACCCGCGAGGAGATCAGCGAGCTTACCGATGGGCTCTTTGCGATGGAGGTGCCAGTCGAGGTCAACCGGCTGCTCTTCGACTACGACCAGGTCATCCTCGTGGGGCCGGTCTTTCCTCACGAGGTAGTCGGCTTCTCGGGCGGCAACAAATACCTGTTCCCCGGCGTGGCCGGACCACGGGTGTTGAACTTCTTCCACTGGCTCGGCGCCGTGGTGACCAACCCCGTCATCATCGGCAATAAATGCACGCCGGTGCGCCGGGTCGTGGACCGCGCCGCGTCCATGGTCAAAGTGGACAAGCTCTGCTTCTGCATGGTCGTCACCCCGCCCAACGAATTGGCCGGCCTCTTCGCCGGAACGCCCCAAGCCGCTTGGGACGGCGCCAGCGAACTCTCGCGCCAAATCCATATCGTCTATGAAGACAGGCCCTTCCACACCATTCTCTCCTGCGCCCCGCCAATGTACGATGAGCTTTGGACCGCCGGCAAATGCATGTACAAACTCGAACCGGTCCTTGCCGACGGCGGGGAACTGATCATTTACGCGCCCCACTTGAACGAGGTCTGCGTCAGTCACGGGGCGCAGATCGAGGAGGCCGGCTACCACTGCCGCGATTATTTCCTCAAGCAATGGGACAAGTTCAAGCACCTGCCTTGGGCCGTCCTGGCCCATTCGACCCACGTGCGCGGCATCGGCGCCTTCGAGAATGGCATCGAAAAATGCCGCGCCCGCGTCACGCTCGCCACCCGGCTCTCTCCCGAGAAATGCAGCCGGCTCAATCTGGGCTATCGCGACCCCCAAACCATCCGTCCCCAGGACTATGCCGATCGCGAGGACCAAGGCATCCTCCTGGTGCCCAAAGCGGGCGAGATGCTCTTCCGCCTCAAGAATCCGCCCCCGTGGGCCCGGGCTGCATCTCACTTATCTGGCTAGCCGCTCCTAATCCTAATCCTGATCTTAATCTTAATCGTAATCTCCATTTTGTCAGAAACCAGCGACATGAAACGAACGCATCATTGCAACGAACTGCGGCCGGCCCATATCGGCCAGACTGTAACCCTGGCCGGCTGGGTCCATTCCCGGCGCGACCTAGGCGGGCTGATCTTCATCGATGTCCGCGACCGCGAGGGACGCACCCAAACCGTCTTCGATCCTTCCGACCTCGCAAAAGACCTCTTCGATCAGGCGGCCGCCCTCCGCAGCGAGTGCGTCGTCCGCATTACAGGCAAGGTCCGCGCCCGGCCCGCCGGGACCAACAACCCCAAAATCCCCACCGGCGAAATCGAAGTGCTGGCCTCGAGCCTCGAGTTGTTGAACTATGCCGACGTGCTGCCCTTCCCGGTGGACGACCCCGAGGTCGCGGCCAAGGTCAATGAAGAGTTGCGGCTCAAGTACCGCTTCCTGGACCTGCGCCGGCCCGAGATGGCCCGCAACCTCCGTCTGCGCAGCAAACTGGCCACCGCCACCCGCAACTTCATGGACGAACAGGGTTTCCTCGAGGTCGAAACTCCGACCCTCTTCAAGTCCACGCCCGAAGGGGCGCGCGAGTTTCTGGTGCCCAGCCGGTTGAGTCCCGGCCAATTCTACGCCCTGCCCCAGTCCCCGCAGCAGTTCAAGCAAATCCTCATGGTCGCCGGCATCGAGAAATACTTCCAACTCGCCCGCTGCTACCGCGACGAAGACCTCCGGGCCGATCGGCAGCCGGAGTTCACGCAAATCGATGTCGAGATGTCCTTCATCGAGCGGGAGGACATCTACCGCCTCATCGAGGGCTTGCTCCAACGATTGTGGAAAACTGCCCTCGACGTGGACATCCCGATACCCTTCAAGCGCCTGCCCTTCCCCGAGGCCATTGACCGCTTCGGCATCGATAAGCCCGACACCCGCTTCGGCATGGAGCTGGTTGACTTTACCGAGGAATTCCGCGCCAGCAAATTCAAGGTCTTCAGCGGCACCGTGGCCAATCACGGCGTCGTCAAGGCCATCAATGCCAAAGGCCTGGCCTGCGCCACCCAGGGCCAGCTCGATGCCATGACCCAAACCGCCAAAAGCTTCGGCGCCAAAGGTCTGGCCTACATCAAAGCCGAGGGCGGCGAATGGAAATCGCCCATCGTCAAGTTCTTCAGCCCCGACGAAAAGGCCGCCCTGGCCTCCAAACTCGCCATCCAGGAAGGCGACCTCATCCTCTTCGCCGCCGACCAATGGCTGACCGCCTGCGAAATCCTCGGCAAAATCCGGCTCTACGTCGCCGACATCCTCCGCGCGCAGGGCAAACTCACGATTCTCGCCGACCGCTTCGATTTCCTCTGGGTCGTGGACTTCCCGCTGCTGAGCTTTGACAAAGAACAGAACCGGTGGTACTCGACTCACCACCCGTTCACCGCCCCGGTCGCCGAAGATATTTCCTTTCTCAAGACCGACCCCAGGAAGGTCCGGGGCCAGCACTACGACATCGTCGTCAATGGCGTCGAACTGGGCGGGGGTTCGATCCGTATCCACCAACCGGAGGTGCAGAAGACCGTATTCGAAGAGGTCCTCCAGATCCCGCCGGAGGAGACCCAACTGCGCTTTGGCTACATGCTCCAGGCCTTCCGCTACGGCGCCCCGCCCCATGGTGGCATCGCCCTGGGCTTCGATCGTCTCGTGGCCATCCTGTGCGGCACCCCAAGCATCCGTGACGTAATCGCCTTCCCCAAGACCGCCAAAGGCGCCTGCCTCATGACCGAATCCCCCTCACCGGTCTCCCCACGCCAGTTGCGCGACCTGCATATCGAGGTCAAAGTTGCCAAGAAGGAATAGGCAGGAGACGGCTGGGTCAGGGCAATTGTCGTTGTTGCCATATCTCCATAGAGATTACACAGCGCGCAGGACCCCTGCAAGCGCCCGGAGATTGCGGGCGTGCCTACTCGACAAATTCGAGCGCGCCGAACCGCTCCGGGACATGGGCTGTGTCGACGAGGGTCGGGCTCCAGGCCAGGAATACGTGATGGGCGAGGTCGGCGCGGAAGAGATTGAGGCGCCAGCGGGCGCCGGCCCCGGGCGGCGATGAGTTCAGGGACTTGAGCGGGATGCGCATTTCACAGCACCACGTCCCGGCGCTCCGGTTGACCCGCGTGGCCGAGCGAAATCCGCTGTCCCACTGAAAATCCTTGTCGGGAAGGTTGACCATCAAGTCGAGCCGTTCGTTGGTGGGGGCGACCTCGAATTCGCCGTAGCGCCGAATGTTGTGCTCGTCGGCGCCGATGAACGCTTCCACAACGTCGCGGTCCCACAAGCTCACCCCTTCCTGGTTGAGGGCAAAGCGTTTTCCGGCGGCTTTTGGCGGCTCGAAAACAGTCAGGTCCGTGCAGGGACATTCATAGCCCAGATAGAGATAATCTGCGGACCACAGGAGGCGGACCGAGGTGGAGACTTCGGGCTGGGCCGCGCCGTCGTCAGACTGACATTCGAGGCGGGCCGGGGTGGCGGTCTGCCAGAGGGTTTTGGTCAGATCGCCGTCGGGCTCGAAGTCGCAAGTGGTGTGGCGGGCCTTGGCCACAGGCGGAGGCAGCGAACGGGCCAGGAGTTTGCGGGCGTTGTCGAAATAGATCTTCCGTAGCGCGGAGGCCGGCAGGCCGATGGAACTGATGGTCCAGTCGCCCTGGATGGGGGTCATGTGGGCCCAGTTCCTGTCCCGGGTCTCGAGCCACCGCCATTCTTTGGCGAAGAACACCTCGGCATCGGCGTCAGCCGGGGGCGGTTCGTCGCCGCTCGAGCCGAGGATGAGCTTGAGGTTGTCAAAAACCACCTGGAAATCCGAGCCGAAGAGGATGCGATCCTGGTACTTGAGGAAAAGGCGGCGGACGGCCTCGGGGTCATGGCGGCCCAGTTCGGGAATGCGCGCCGCCAGGTCCGCCATCATATTGGTGTATCGCCCCAAGGAAGCATCCACCCACTCGAGTTCCTCGGCGTTGTTGGCAAAGTGGACACAGACGAAGGTGGTTTCGGGATGCCGGGCGATGACGCGGTTGAGGGACTCGAGGATTTCTTTCCAGGGCATGAACTTGCGGGCGTCTCCAAACCACCAGTTCCTGTGGTCCTTCAACTCCTTCCACCGCTCGTTCTTCTCGTCGTAGGGCAGCCAGAAGGCCTTTGGGTCGGCGACGTGGATGGAGACGGGCATATTCAATTGGCCCAGGCGCTGCCACATCGGGTCGAGCTTGGGGTCGTCGATTTTGAGAAGGTTGCCCGCCCCATCGCGCAGGTAGAGGCCCAACCGCTTGAATTCCTTCCATCCGGCGGCGCCGAGCCGGCGGCCCTCTTCGACCTGGCTCACCGCCTGCCGGGCGAAGTCCGGCTGGTCCCAGTTTTGGTAATCCAGGTTCATGTAGAACAGGAAGCGCCCCGGATAAAGTGTGTCGGCCAACTTCTTGTTGCGCTCGAATTCGCTCGGTCCGCCGTCCTTGGGGCGAGTCACAGTGCCGCCGCTCAAATTGATTGCCAGGCCGATGCCGGCGGCATCCATGATTTTCACGGCGCGCGCCAGGTGCCGGGGGGTGCAGTCAATGTGTTGATGAAGGTCGATGATGCGGTGCTCTGCGCGCCAGGCCTGGGCAGCTTGGAGGGTTGCGGCCAAATCCGAGCTTGTGCCCTGGGCCAGCCCGAGCCTGGCCGTTGCCAGCAGGCCGGCCACTATCACATTCATTCGCGACATTGCAAATCCTTTCGTTTTCCGGTTCGGACAGGAACGTAGCAAGCGGGGCCGCGGGAGTAAAGCACGGGTGAGCGGGAGGGCAGGGCCGGGGCTGCTCTAAAGCCGGGCTGGTAAGGCCCCCAAATCCGAAATCCGAAGCCCCGAAATCCGAAGGAAATCCGAAATCCGAAATCCGAAATCCGCATCCGGTGCCTCATTCGGTGCGGTCGTTGCGTGACACGGAAGCGCCTGCAGCCTCAGTACGTGGACCGGACCGCGCGCCGTCCCGGCGCGCAGCGGGTCGGAGAGAGGGGGGCGTGGCCATAATCCTAACCCCCTCGTGCAGTCCTGGGTGCTGCGACCGGAGACCGGTCGCGGTCCGGACACCTGAGCGCAGAGCCAGCGCCCGAAAGCCTTGTGATCTCTGCCTTCGGATTTCGGATTTCCCTCCGGTCTTCGGACTTCAGCCTCATTTCGACCTTCTAAAGATTAGCCCGGGTCAGGCCTTTTGCCAGGGGGCGAGGGTTTCGCCGGCCCAGAGTTGGTCGATGGGCTGGCGGGCGCGGACCAGGGCGGCTTTTTGGCCTTGGACCAGGACCTCTGCGGGCAAGGGGCGGGTGTTGTAATTGGAAGCCATGGCGAAGGCATAAGCCCCGGCGCTCATCAGGGCCAGGTAATCACCCTCCACGGCCTTTGGCAAGGAACGGTCATGGCAGAAGAAATCGCCGGATTCGCAGATTGGGCCGCCAAAGGCTCATTCATGGCTCCGGCCCGGCGGAGAATCCCCGCCGGGCGTCGGGCAAGGCGGTTCGGCCGCCAGCGAAGGCCCGCCCGCCAACACCACCCGAAAGCCAATGTAGAAGCAGCGATAGTCGGGTGAGCGGTTGAGGCGGAAGGACGACAGGAGGAAGTCGGGAATGCGGTCGTACCACGACCCGCCGCGCAACACACGGTTTTGCCGGTCGGTATCGTACCAATCTTCGCACCATTGCGACACGTTGCCTCCCATGTCATAAAGCCCATAGCGATTGGCCGCAAAACTCCCCACCGGAGAGGTGCGCGCGTAATCGTGCCCCCTCAAACTGGAGTCGTAATTCCCGGCGCCCTTGGGCGGCGGCCACTCCGTTCCCCATGGATAGACACCCTGGATCTTCATGTCCTTATCTTTCGGGGTGCCTTCGTCGGGCTCGTCCAACCCCACCGCCGCGCTCCACTGGGCATCCGTCGGCAGCCGATAGGACAGCTCCGGCGGGAGCAGGCCGGCGGCCCGCTCCGTCTCGGTCAGCCACCGGCAAAACCCTTGCGCATCCTCCCAGCTCACCTTCACCACCGGATGTGCCGGCCCCTGCTCGAAGCCGGGACTCTTCCAACTCGCATCCGCCTCGCTCCTGGCCAGGGCGTAGGTCTCGTAATCCTGCACCCGCGTGTCCCAGACCGAAAACAGCGCCTGGGTCCCCGGCACTGGCGCGAACCTCATCCCCAGGCTGTTGGTCCAGGGCGCGTCGAGCCGGGGAGGCCCCTCTTCGCGCGGCGTGGGAGACGCAGGCTCGGGTCCCGCAGGCTCCTGGAGGATCGGTTGCGTCTTGGCTGAATCCTGCTTGCCGCCTTGAAGCGCATCCACAAACTCCTTGCAACTCGGATAACGACCCTCCCGCTCCTTGGCCAGGCCGCGTGACAAAGCCGCCCAAACTGCATCCGGCATCCCCTCGGGCCGCTCGGGCAGGTCATGGAGGACCGACTCCCGCAGGGCCACCTTGTCGGGAGTCTCAAAAGGCAGGTAGCCGGCCAGCAACTCATAAGTCGTCACCGCCAGGGCGTACTGGTCCGTGGCCCCGGTCTGGCGCTGGCC
>Ga0187864_10005059_pt1 | contig 10058 bp, 6 predicted proteins | sample June2016WEW_11_4_FD_132985 | JGI IMG/M metagenome (GOLD analysis project Ga0187864, IMG submission 132985) | Peatland microbial communities from SPRUCE experiment site at the Marcell Experimental Forest, Minnesota, USA - June2016WEW_11_40 | ecosystem: Environmental > Terrestrial > Soil >... | reverse complement strand
GTCGATTTCGTCGTCCGTGAAATCGCCGATGAAGTTCATTGTGTACGAGTGGATCGTTACGCCGGCGTCCTCGAATTTTCGGCGAATCGCCGTAAAATGATCCATCGGAGTGGAAAGCCGCCAGCGGCGCAGTGCCTCGCGGTTGACACCCCGGGGCTCAATACCTGGCGAGAATAACTCGATCTCTCCCGCATCATCCGCTTTTAAAGCCCCGATGATGACGTCGACGTCGTCGATAGCGCCATGCGGAAGGTCTCGATAACTGTAAGTCTGTACGCCTGTCGTTACAGCAGTCGTAACGCCGCCAATCATGCGGACCAGCGGAACGCCCGCGAGTGCGATCTTCCCGAAATCACGTCTTGAGTACATGGTTTTCCTCGCTACTGTGCGACGGTGAACGCGAATAGCGAATCCCCCGCTCCCACCACAAGATATTGCTGACCATCCAGCATGTAAGTCTCAGGACCGTTACTTACGTTCGCGCCCAACCCGGCATGCCATAAAATCTTCCCTGTCAGAGGATCGAAAGCAATCAGGTTTTGCGAGCCGTCTCCCGTGAATAGAAGCTTCCCCGCCGTTGTCAATATTCCAGCCGCGGCGCCAGCTTCCGGATAGCGGTGGCTCCAAACGGTTTTGCCCGTTTTGTAGTCGACAGCTCGGAGCGTGTCGCCCCAGGTGCCGGCATTGCGCTCCGCCGCCGCATACCCTTCGGGGTGAGCGTCGGTATCGGTCAGGTAGAACTCGCTGAATGTCTCCTTCGTGCCCACATAGAACAATCCGGTTTCCGGATCGAAGCTGGGCGGAGGCCAGTTGGTCACACCAGTCGAATTGGGTGAGACGAGAACTCCGTCGACTGTCGATTCCTTGGCCGGATCCGGGATCGGCTGACCTTTGGGATTGATGCCCTTCGACCAATTCATGGTCTCGATCATCTTCGCGGTCACAAGGTGCCGGCCATTGGTTCTGTCGAGAAGGAAAAAGTAACCATTACGGCTCGCCTGAGCGAGTAACTTGCGCGGCCGTCCGTTAAACATGCCGTCGATCAGGACCGGCGTTTCCGCCGCGTCCCAATCGTGTGTGTCGTGCGGTGAAACCTGGTAATACCAGGCGATTTTCCCGGTCTCAATATTCAGCGCCACAATCGAGCAGGTCCAGAGGTTATCGCCCTCGCGCCCATGCCCGGTCTCGACCGGCTGCGGATTGCCGGTTCCGATGTAATAGAGCTTCAATTCCGGATCGTAAGTGCCCGGTATCCAGGTCATTCCGCCGCCGTGCCGCATGGAGTTTTCGTCGGGCCATGTCTCGGATCCCGGGTCGCCCTTCTTTAGCGGCTCGCTCCACCATTTCCACTGCAGCGCGCCTGTTTCCGGATCCACCGCTTCGAGAAACCCCGGCACGTCGAGGGAATCCCCGCCCGTTCCCACCATCACGTGATTGCCCACGACGATCGGCGCAGGCGTCGAGAAATACTCCTCCTTCACATCCGCGATCTGCACGTGCCAGCGTTCCTTGCCCGTGCGTGCGTCGAGCGAGACAAGGTAGTTGTCGGGTGTCTCGAAGAATAACCAGCCCCCATAAATGCCGACGCCGCGATTGCCGATATGGATGCCGCCAGTCGTCTTCCAGAAGTAGTGCCATAACTCGCGGCCTGAACGCGCATCCACCGCCCAGGCGTTATCCGGCGTCGCGAAATATAAAATGCCGTTCAGCATCAGCGGCGTCGCCTTAATTTGCAAGCCGCCGAAATTGCTCTCTCTTCCCGCCACCGGAGGAGTGCCTGGCCCCAACCCTCCTACAATGGTGCCAGGCGCGTTTTGGCCGGCGGCCGCATGATAGATCCATGCGAGTGTCATCGCCTTGACGTTCAGTTGATTGATCTGTTTGAGTGGGCTGAAGCGCCGTCCCGAGTAATCGCCGTTGTATGTCGGCCAGGAGTCGACAGGCGGAGTAACTTGAGCCGCCACCGCGAGTGGTATTAGAAGGGCAATGAGTATCGGTTTCATTTAACTGTCGCTTCATTTGACGGTGATCAGCCAGGCTGTCAGGTTATGGATATCGGTATCCGTATATTTCGACAGCATGTCGTAATGCTGCTTGATTGGGTCGCGCAGTTCCACTTTCGGAATGTTTCCCTTGCGCGCGAAAGAATGGTAATCCCCGTTCGCATCCGTGAGCGCGACGTTGAAATCGTCGATCCGCTCCAGCGCGCCCTCAAATGACGTGCCGGATGGAAACGTTACCGTCACGACGATCGGCGAACTCGCCCGGCGCTGGTACTCCACTCCCCCCATCGGCATCAGTAACTTGCCCTGCAGAGTAACGGGATCGTATTTCGCCCCGATTCCTTTCAAATCTCCCGTGATCGAATGGCACGTATTGCATTTGCCCGTGCCATTGAAATAAGCCTCGCCGGCTTTTGGATCGCCTGTAACAATGTTGAGGACCTTGTAAGTGCCGCGCTCGGCCGCCGCGCGGATGCCCTCGTGCAGGAACGCCGCGATCTCCGAGATTTCGGTCCGCGGCATGTTGAACTTTGGCATGCGCGCCACGGGTCGTCCGTTCAGAATGACCGGCGCGATCAGGTTGCCGTCTTCGTCATTACGCACCAGCGGCGACCGAATCAGATCCGGCCCGCTCTCGCCGCCTCGGGCGTTCGACCCATGACAGAACCCGCACTGGCTGACGAAAGCCGCTTTTCCCCGTTCGAGGGTCGCCGCGTCATAAGCTTTGTAATCCAATCCGGCCCCGCCGCCTGGACGCCGGACTTTGGGAGCCTCCTGCGCCGCCATAGGAATGACAGCACCAAGCAGCAGTACCAGGACTTGTCTTGGCTGAGGCATTTCGCTCGCAATTATTTCATGTTCCGCCCCTATTCTGTTGTGATACCTTGACAAAACACCCCATGTGGCCGCAAAGCTATACACCGATCTCGGACAACCTTGCCCTGTCGGCAATCGTTGCCGCACTGCCGATTTTCTCGCTGTTGTATCTGCTCGGGGTCGCGCGCAAACCGGCCTGGATTTCATCCCTGACCGGCGTGGGAGTGGCTGCCCTCGTAGCCCTCTTTGCCTACCGGATGCCTCCGTTGATGGTCTTGAGTTCGGCTCTCTACGGAGCCGCCTACGGCTTGCTCCCCATCGGGTGGATTGTGTTCACCGCCATCCTGCTTTACCGCCTCACGGTCGAAACGGGGAAGTTTGAAATCATCAAGGATTCCATCGGCAGCCTCACCGGGGATCGGCGTTTGCAGGCGTTGCTGGTTGCATTCGCATTTGGGGCCTTTCTCGAAGGCGCGACCGGCTTCGGAACCCCCGTTGCGGTAGCCGCGGCCATGCTGACCGGATTGGGTTTTGAGCCGTTTTTCGCCGCGGCAATCTGTCTGTTCGTGGACACATCGCCGGTGGCCTTCGGGGCCGTAGGCATTCCGCTTGTTATGCTCCAGGCGGTTACCAACTTACCGTTGATGTCGCTTTCCGCCGACACGGCCCTGATCTGCGCGCCGCTCGCCGCGATCGTCCCGGCTTATCTGATGCTGCTAATGGGAGGCGTGAAAGCCTTGAAGGAGTGTTGGCTCGCGGCCGCTGTCAGCGGGATTACGTTTGCCGTCACGGAATTCATCATTGCCGAGACCATTGGGCCCTATCTCGCGGCGCTTCTCGCCGCGATCGTCTGTTTGTGCTGCCTGGTTCTCCTGCTCAAGGTCTGGAAACCGGCCAACTCTGTCGCCGCCACGCCCCACCGGCACACGGGCGGCAATGTGTTCCTTGCCTGGTCGGCCTACGTAACGCTGGTGGTGTTTGTGCTCCTCTGGGGGATGCACGACGTCCAGGTCATGCTCGATAAAGCGACGGTGGTGTTTAATTGGCCGGGATTGCATAATCTGGTTCAGCGCATGCCACCGATCGTCGCCAGGCCAACGCCCTATGGGGCCAGGTATACGCTGAATCTTTTCTCCGCATCGGGAAGCGCCTGCTTGTTTGCGGTATTGGTTTCCGCCGCCATCCTGCGCGTTTCTCCGCGCAACCTGCTTCGTTGGACGGCCGTTACGGCGCAGCAACTCGCATTGCCGCTGGTGACGATTTCGGCTGTCGTCGCGCTCGCGTACCTGATGAATTATTCCGGCGCAACGACAACCCTTGCCCTGGTGATCGCCGGCACCGGTTCGATGTTCCCGTTCTTCAGTCCGCTGCTCGGGTGGCTGGGCGTTTTCCTGACAGGCAGCGACACGTCGGCGAACGCGCTGTTCGGACCTTTGCAAGTGGTTACCGCGACCCGGCTGGGGCTCAATCCCGCGTTGATGGCCGCGGCCAATTCAGGTGGTGGCGTGGTGGGCAAAATGATCAGCCTGCAAAGCATCGCGGTCGCCGCCGCCGCCACCGGCATGGCCCGGTCCGAAGAAGGAAAATTGTTCCGCTTCACTCTGGGCCACAGCGTTTTCCTCGCTATCCTGATCGGTTTTTTGACCTTGTTCTATGCTTACGTAGAGCCGGGCTGGGTAAAGTAAGTTTTTGGGAATGACGCACCCGGCTTACCCCGCTGCCCGCGTGGCTGCGCTGAGGGTCCATCCGCATTACGCTCAGCACCTCGCGGAAACCGAACTCCTCCCGGATACCGAAACCATCGAGGCGATGATCGATGTCGCTTTCTGGGCAAGCCTTCGGCGTGAGGAAACCTATACTCCACGGGTTTCTCTCGCGTTCGTCCCGCCTGCGCACGTGGACCTGCCCCTGGTTTTCGAACAGCCGATTCCGCTCGCGTCGCAGCCTTTGACTCGGATGGGGCCCGCCGTGGAGCGCCCTGGAATCCACCTGTGCGTCTGCCGCCGGAATGGCGATCTGCTGGTCTGGGGCGCGGCTCGCAGTTTGCCGTCATTCTGCTTTGTGTTGGAGGTCGTCGCGCCCGGGCTTCTTGTGATCAAGCACGGGCGCGGAGATGAATCGAGCAAGTTCGTCAACGTCGCGGTGCTTCAGGGCGATGAGGTCAAGGTAATCGATCAACATGCCGCCGCGGGACAAGACTGCCCGGAACTGCTCACCTTGCTGTTGGGACTTCAATCGGATGTCGATTCACCCGATTCCGTAAACGTATTGATACAACTCGCAGTCTCGATGCGCGCGCACGGCCGAGGCGGATCGTTACTCGTCGTGCCCGCGCTTGTGGCGCCTGCGGCCGGACATTTATGGAGGGAATCGATCCTGCATCCCATCACATACTCGGTAGCGCCTCCATTCCGCGCGCTCGTGGATCTGATGCGGGAAGATCCCGGCGAGAGGTCGCGCCGCCGCTGGCAGGAATCGTTGCGACGGGTCGTCGACGGCATTGCCGGCCTGACCGCGGTTGACGGGGCCACGATCATCACGGATCAATACGAGTTGCTGGCTTTCGGCGCCAAAATCGTCCGGCGGCCCGGTTGGCCCCAGGTTGGCGGAGTGATCGTGACGGAACCGATCGAGGGAACCGCTGCGGCGGTCGCCGAGCCTGGCCAACTCGGAGGCACACGTCACCTTTCGGCCGCGCAGTTTGCGCACGATCAGCGGGATGCCATCGCGCTCGTGGCGTCGCAGGATGGCCGGTTCACGGTATTTGGATGGTCGCCCTGCGAAGAAATGGTGCACGCCCATCGCATCGAAACATTGCTCCTCTAAAAGGTATATACTGACCGTCCAGGAATCTGAGGAGGTAAGTGATGCGAATTGCCGGATTTGTTTGTCTCTCGGGCGTTGCCGCGATAGGCATTGCCGGATACCTGGCTACACACCTTTCGGCTCAACAAAGCCCGACGGTCACCGTCAAAGCCGACGAGATCGGCGGCGTTGTTTCAAGCGCCACCGGCGCGGAAGCCGGTGTGTGGGTTATTGCGGAAACCACCGATCTGCCCACGCGCTACATCAAGGAAGTGGTTACGGACGATCAGGGCCGTTATCTGATTCCCTCTCTCCCCGCGGCCAACTACACGGTCTGGGCGCGCGGTTACGGGCTGGTGGACTCTCCTAAAATCCAGACGCGTCCCGGCAAACAGATCGATCTGAAGCCGTCGCCGGCTCCCGACAAAAAGACCGCCGCAAAACTCTATCCCGGCAACTACTGGTACGCGATGCTTAAGGTTCCCGATAAGAAAGAGTTCCCGGGCACCGGTCCTCAGGGGAACGGGATTTCACCGAATATCAAAGCGCAGGGGCAATGGCTGCATCTGATCAAGACCGATAGCTGCGAGTCGTGCCATGAACTGGGCAACGAATATACGCGCACCATCCCCCCGCTCTTCCGCCCGCTCGACTCACCCGCGCAACAATGGCTTCGGCGCGTAAAGTCGGGCCAGGCCGGTCCCGCGATGATGGGCGGCCTCAGTCAACTGGGCGCCGAAAGGGCCACTGCGGAGTTCGGTGACTGGACTACCAGGATCGCACGCGGCGAACTGCCCGCGCAGGCGCCTCCGCGGCCGCAGGGGCTCGAGCGTAACGTCGTCATCACTCAGTGGGACTGGGCAGATCCAAAGGCGTATCTGCACGACGAGATTGCCACGGACCGGCGCAATCCGACGGTCAACGCCAACGGACTGATCTATGGATCACCCGAAGAGAGCCGCGATTATCTGCCGGTGCTCGATCCCGTTCACAACACCACCACCCAGGTGAAGACCCCCTACCGTGACCCGAATACTCCGGGACAACCGAAGCCGCTCGCTCCGTCGACATTCTGGGGCGACGAAGCGATCTGGGACACGCATACAACAGTCCACAATCCGATGTTCGACGAGAAGGGCCGGCTCTGGTACACCTCGCGCATCCGCGCGGACGATAACCCCGCATTCTGCAAAGCAGGGTCGAATCTGCTCTCCGCGAAGCTCACACCGACGGTGCGTTCGGGGCGGCAGTTGGCAGTTTACGATCCCGCCACCAAGCAGACATCCATGATCGATACCTGCTTCGGCACGCATCACCTGGTAGTTGCGTCCGACGCCAACAACACGCTGTGGACCAGCAGCGGCGGAGGCGGCGGCGTAGTGGGCTGGCTGAACACAAAGATGTGGGATGAGACGCACGACGCGCAAAAATCGCAAGGCTGGACCGCGCTGGTGCTCGACACCAACGGTAACGGCAAGCGGGACCCGTACCTCGATTCCGAACAGAAAGTGTTGACGGCGCCGAGCGGAGAGAGCCTGGGGACGTCTTCCGCAGTGAACGGTCCCGTCGATTCAACCCGCGACACAAGGCTGAACGCCGCGTTTTACGCCGTCGCCGTGGGTAAGGATGGGATGGTCTGGGGCAGCGTACTCGGCTTTCCAGGAGGCATCGTGCGTCTGAATCCGGGTTCCAATCCGCCGGAGACCGCCCTGGCGGAATACTATGAGGTCCCGTACAACAACCCGAAGGCGCCGGTCTCCGGATTTTCGCCGCGCGGCATGGATGTCGATCAGAACAGTGTTGCCTGGGTAGCGCTCGGAAGCGGGCACCTCGCCAGCTTCGACCGGCGAAAATGCAAAGGGCCTTTGAATGGGCCCACGGCGACGGGGCAGCACTGTCCGGAAGGCTGGACACTCTATCCCACGCCCGGACCGAACTTCGCCAACGTGAAAGATTCGGGAAGCGCCGATTCGCACTATTACGACTGGGTCGATCAGTTCGACACGCTGGGCCTCGGCAAGAACACGCCCATCGTCACCGGCAACTCGTCCGAATCCCTGATCGCTCTCGCCAACGGGAAATTCGTCGTGATGCGCGTTCCTTATCCGCTGGGATTTTTCGCTAAAGGGATGGACGGACGCATCGACGATCCGAAGGCGGGCTGGAAAGGGAAAGGCGTCTGGACCACCTGGGGCACGCGCACACCATTCCACAGCGAGACCGGCAAGGGGACCATGGCGAAAGTGGTTCATTTCCAGGTCCGGCCCAATCCGCTGGCGGATTAAAAACTCGCATACACTGAGGGGATGCGAACGCCTGCTCTGGCTTTTTCGATCCTTGCGCTGATCGCCGCACGAGCGCTCTTCAGCGACGACGGCGGCCGGCTCCTCAGCGTGGATCATTACGTTCGCGTGAACTCCACCGTTCCCGCGATCAGCGGCCAGACAACGCAGATATACATTCGCGAGGTCGTGCGCGCAGGAACGGCCCTGCGCGAGGGGGCGCTGGGCGACAGGGTCGTGTTATTCGTCCACGGCGCAGGCACGCCGGCCGAAGTCGCTTTCGACGTTCCTCATCAGGATTACAGCTGGATGGGCTATCTCGCGCGAGCCGGTTACGACGTGTTCGCGATGGACACGACCGGCTATGGCCGTTCCACGCGTCCCGCCGCCATGAACGACCCGTGCAATCTGTCGAACGAACAGCAACTCACGTTCGTACCGGGGCTGCTCGCCGCCCCTTGCGCGCCGTCTTATCCGCGGCAAATGACCACCATCGCGTCGGACTGGCACGATGTCGGCGCCGTTGTGGATCACCTTCTCGCCTTGCGACACGTGGAGCGAGTGAATCTTTTCGCCTGGTCGTTGGGCGGTCCGAGGGCAGCGGGATACGCGGCGCAGCATCCGGAAAAGGTGCGCAAGCTGGTCCTGCTCGCCCCGGCTTATAGTCGCGACACAGCGGCGAATCCCCCGGCCGAGTTGCCCGCGAACGGGGCTGCGATGACCACCCAATCTCACGCCGAGTTCACCGCGAATTGGGACCGGCAGGTCGGCTGTCCCGGCCAGTATGACCCGGCGGCCAGCGACGCCGTCTGGTCGGCGATGGTCGAGTCGGATCCGGTCGGCGCGACGTGGGGTACCGGTGTGCGCCGCGCGCCGCAAGTCACCAACTGGGGCTGGACTTCCGCGGTGGTCGCAAAGATGAATATTCCGACGCTCGCGGTCTCCGGGCAGCATGACAAGCAGGTGGACCCGGAAAGAGTGCGGAGCCTCTACGCGGATCTGGGATCGAAGCAAAAAGTTTTCATCGACCTCGCATGCTCATCGCACAACGCCATGTGGGAGAAGAATCATCTGCTCTTGTTCCAGGCGTCGCTCGAATGGTTAAGCAAGGGCACGGTGAACGGGATGGAGCAGGGAACGATCAAGCTCGGGTATTGAGAGCCTGGCTATTATTCGCTGAGTGTCAGGTACATGAGCGCGCCATCGCGTTCAATCTGCATCACCAGCGGATCGGCGGCCTTCAGTTGATCCACCGCGTTCCGCAGCGCCTCGAGCGTCGCGACCGGCGTGGTGTTGACGCTGTAAATCACATCGCCCAACTTGAGCCCGCCCTGTCCTGAATAATCGGAATCGCCGGTGCGGGCGGCCACGATGATCCCGTATTGCTTCCGCGTGTCGGGCAGCAATCTTGCGATCTCCTGTGTAATCGGAACACCCACAATCCCCAGCTTCGAGACCCGGTTCTCTTCCGGCTTGACCAGGTCCAAAAAGCGAAAGGGATCGTCCTCGCGCTCGGACACGGTTACCCTGGCCGGAACCTTCTGGCTGCCGCGAAGCACTTCGATGTCGACCATCTGATTCAGCGCGATGCTGTAGAGCGCGGTTTCAAACTCGCGCGCGTTCAACATCGGCCGGTTATTCAGCGAGAGAACAATATCGCCAGGCTTCAGTCCCGCCTTGTCCGCCGCGCCTTCCGGCGTCACATCGTCAAGGATCACACCGGTATCCTGCTTCAAATCCAGTCCGGCCGCGAGTTCAGGGGTAATGCTTTGCACCGTTGCCCCGATTTCCCCGCGGTGAACGTGCCCGTCCTTCCTGATCTGTTCATACACGTTCCGGACGATGTTGCTGGGGATGGCGAACCCGATTCCCTCGCTGCCGCCGGATTGCGAAAGGATAAACGTATTGATCCCGACCACGTTCCCGTCGGAATCCAGCAGCGGTCCGCCGCTGTTGCCGGGATTGATCGGGGCGTCGGTCTGGATATAGACCATCGGATCGTCCGGCTTGATCTGACGCCCCACGGAACTCACAATGCCGAGGCTGACGGAGTTTTCAAGACCCAGAGGATTGCCGAACGCGAGGACGATCTGACCTTGCCGAAGACCGTCCGAATCGGCCAGCTTCAAGGTGGGCAACGGCATTCCGGGCT
>Ga0187864_10005055_pt1 | contig 10064 bp, 8 predicted proteins | sample June2016WEW_11_4_FD_132985 | JGI IMG/M metagenome (GOLD analysis project Ga0187864, IMG submission 132985) | Peatland microbial communities from SPRUCE experiment site at the Marcell Experimental Forest, Minnesota, USA - June2016WEW_11_40 | ecosystem: Environmental > Terrestrial > Soil >... | reverse complement strand
TCGTCCGTGAGAACTTTCATCATCCCCTCCCTGGGACCAGTTCTCGAATCCGAAACCACAACGGAGGGGAGTAGAACAGAAAACTCGAATCATGCCGAGACTATTCTGCGGGGATTCCCCAAGTGCCCTCTGGCCTCGCCGTGCCCGCGGACTGGGCGGACCTCCCTTCGGTCTTTCCTCTCAAACCGTGCTTTGCCGAACTGCCGAGCATCGACCTGCCCCGGCCGGAAGGGACCTCCCACGCCTGTGCTATGTTCGCCGCGCGGTGCGCGTCCTGGGATGGCCAGCATCACTGGCGCGAGCAGCGCCTGACCCATTTCGAGAAAGTCTCCCAGCTAATGGCAATGGGGGCGCCCTTGCGGCTGCGGCCCGAGCTAAACGGGAGGCGAGTGTGGATCGACCCCGCGGTGACCATCATACCGTCCGGCGAAAACGCCCGGATTGGTCGAACGCGGCCGCCCGCCTCGTTTCGTCAACTTTTCCAGGCGTTGAACAAACCCCTAGGCGGCAACCAGTCTCCAACTCGGGAATACATGCTCACAGGATCCGGAGCATTCGTTGCAGAATGGCTGCGAGTGACGCTGGGGAACGGGGAAACCGATGATACCGCCAAGAGCCTCCCGCTTTCTGATCTCGTCCACGACTTGGATTTCGTCTATACCGGCCCGACCCTGAAAAAAGGGGACCAAGACCACGTGATCGAACGGATTCAGCAGTGGGCCTCGACTTCGTTCGAGGAGCGGCAAAACTGGGTGACACGGGTGCAGCTACACAGCCTCCGGACTTGGACGAGCGGTATCCACCTGCTCCAATGCGTCGTCCCAGCCTCAAGTACCTTTCTTACCGGGCAGGGCCCGATCAACCCGTGGTTTATTGAGAATGAACTCAGCGCTGATCAGCTTTCCCTCCTTTTTCCCCCCGAAGAGGTATGGGAATTCAATCCCCAGTTCCGCAACGGTTCGTCTGGATTCGCCCATGCCGTTTTGATCTGGCTGAACTTGACGCTTATTGTCGCCCGGCTCCGAAGGGTTTTCCTTCCGCCTCCGCCGCCCAGTTTTTCTAGTTCAGTTATGGAAGGTTACAGGATGCAAATCGAGGCAAACCCGCGAATCGCGTTCGGTTACATCCGCCGGGGGTCAGCTAATCGTCTCTCTCGCCGGCTCCTTCACGCTGAGACTCTGATTGCTCAGTTATCACAGTCAATGGTTGATTGTTCGTCGCCGTCCGCCCTGGTGGCCACTATTAAACAAGCTTTTGATCATCATCTCGCCCAACCGACCGCGTAAGCGTTCTTCGGCTTGCCAATTGCAGCTCCGCCCACGGTCGGCACTGGGATTTCATCCGCAAAGACGCTAACGCACGCCGGGCCGCGACTACTCGGGCCAGAGCCTTCTTGGCTGGGGAGATTCGGGGGTATGCTCACGTCTGGCCGCGTGAGGAGGAACTTCCACCGGAGTGCGTGGCCTCTGACCCGGTGACCGGGGACGAGTTGACCGGGGAGGACAAAGTCGATCGTGGGCGGCCCGCGGGCTCCGGCCGCGTGATCTTCAGTTAGATTTGGGTTCTCCCGCACTTTCGATGATCCAAGACCGCCAACCAGCTCGATAGACCTCATTTTCCAGGGGATTCTTGGTCGTTCCAGCCCGGAGAGGCATCGTCTTCATCGAGAGTGCGGGAGAACCTAGATTTGCCTCCCCAGATGGCGGTCATTGCGCCCAAAGCGCCGTCAATCTTCTCGACCAAGATCGTGTTGAAATGCTTGATCCTTGTCCCCCTGAGCACATAGAGGACTTCGTCGTACCGGTTCTCGATGCCGATCAATTTGACGTGGGCAATGGACCAAGCCTTGCGGTCTACACCGGCCTGGCTCAGCCGCCAGAAGCCGCAGCCGCTGATCCCATAGGGTCTCGGAAGCCGAGTCCGCCTGCCAGCATCGTCAGCCGCGCGGCGGGGGTGAAAGTCCAGATCGACATGAAGGTCTGGATCCACCTTTACGCCTTCGGGCAAGGGCCACGGTCCCCGGGTACCGTCGTAGATGAACGTGCCGTAGAGCAGTGATCTGCACGATACGGTGGATTTGCAGCGGTTGATGACGAGGTTCTGACTTGGGAAGCCGTTCATGAAGTAATAGGAGCCCATCACCTGGGAGTCAAACGGGTCCAGGTCCCCCAACTGGCAGAACGTGATGTCCGGTCCGATCTGCTTCACCACGTCGGGGGGCAGAATGACCACGCAGGAGTCATAATGGTCATCGACCCGCTTCCCGGAGGCCGGACGGACTGATCGGCGGGTACGCAGGGGATCGACCAAGATCAGTTTGCCCCCTGCACTCCCAGGGCTGATGTAGACGGCTTGCCCTTCCGGGATCACCTTATCGAATACATGCGCAGCGGTCAGAATCAGGTGGTGACCTGCAACCTCCAAGGGCACTCCGGTCCCGAGAATATAGGGCAGACTCTTCTCGGTAGCCCCGTAGAGAACGATCGTTCGAGCCGCGACAAGGAGCGCTGCTTCTACCTGCATCCGGCGAATGAACGCCCTGGCTTCTGGGAACTTGTCCGGCACGAGCATCCCGGGCGGAATCCAGCCGAGCCAGTCGTAGAGCCGCTGGAACATGGGCGCGTCACTTCCGAGGGATCGGCAGAAGTCCCGCGACCAGCGTGATGGTCAGGAGCAGTAGCGACCCGATCCAGGGTTCGTGGATCTCCCAGACCTTGAACATCCCACCGAGGTTGTAAGCCCAGACCAGAAAGGCCGGAATCGACCAGCCGATCATCAGCCACTTCCCCGGCTGGTCCTTCCGCCCCAGGATGGCGATATAGAGGGGTGCGGCGATCAGGCCAACAATGAGCGCGACGAGGTACGCGCCGTTCTTTTTGGCCGCCTGATCGTTAGGAACTGTCTGGATGATCCCGAGAGCGGCGAGGTAAAACGCCACCACCTCGGCCGGGATGTACTTGACGATCCGCTCGGCCGCACTTTCGGCCGCACTGTCGGCCTGCTGCCCGAAACCTTGCGTCAGCCCGACGCGCGGCAGGGGCGTGATCAGTCTACCCATAATGAGGCATCTCCATCTTTCTCGATCGCCCATATCCGCCGATTTTTTCGGAACAGGGCTGCTCTTTTCCCTTAAACAGACAATATAGCCTTTTTCCGCTTCTACGGTCAAAGCCGCCAGGTTTCAAAAAGCCGGGCCATTCCTGAAGCCTACACATTAGGGCGCTTCGGTCACATCGACCGCGGAGTGTCGGACCGACGCGCGCAAAAGGAAAGAAAAGGTGACTCGCTGGGCCGGACAACTCCAGGGGAAAGCCATCCGTGCGTGCCGATCCAACCGCCGCAGACACGGACGTTCGCCGAGGCGATTTATCGGGTGCCGGAATTGTGCTGCTGAAGTGCCGTAGTAGACCGATCTGAGTTTCGCAAAACGCCTGCTCACAAGGACTCGCGGAAAGCGGCATCCGGTGCAGGTCCCGCCGCCTTTCCCCGTCCTTTCAGCGACATCCTCGGCGAAGATCTTGCAAGGTTTAGCAATCATCCGGCCGCCGCCCGCATTCTCTCGCCGCCTGCTTGGTCGTGTTCCCGTCTTCGTTCGGAAGTTAGGATTGTGATGGCCGTAAACGATTGGGGCTCACGATGTGGATTGCGCGCAAACCGATCTGGCGGTTCGACTTGCGCTCTCTTCAATGTAACAGCGATCACCAGTGCACGGAAGGGCAACATGGACTCTTTCTCGCCCGAGAAACGCTCGGAGGTGATGAGCCGAATCCGGAGCAAGGACACCAAGCCAGAGTTCGTCGTCCGCCGTCTGCTCCATCGGTTGGGTTATCGGTTTCGGCTTCACCGCAGAGATCTTCCCGGAAAACCTGACATCGTACTCCCCAAATGGAACACAGTCATCTTTGTACACGGTTGCTTTTGGCATGGGCACGATTGTCCGCGAGGGGTAACCCCGACAAGCAATGTTGCATATTGGACCGAGAAGCTCAGAAAAAACAGAGACCGCGATTCGAGAGAGCGCGCCGCGCTTGAAGCAACTGGCTGGCGAATCCTGATCATCTGGGAGTGCGAACTCAAGAACCTTGAAGCCTTGGCTGACAAGCTGCAGGGCATTGCGAACGGTAATGCAAGACAGACCGCTAACGGTTGTTGATCTGTTCTGCGGGGCCGCCGGGAAATCGCAGGAAGCTACCCAGGGCCAGACCTTAGGGCGGTCGGGCGACCAGAATGACAGAGTTTCGATGGGCTGTCCCACCGAGCAGGAGATTAGGCCGTGCTCGGCTCGAGCCACGGGACGTTGAAGCCGAGCCGAAGCAGCTTGGCCTCCAACTCAGACCGCTCGCGGTTCGCCTTGATCGGACCGGCCACTTCTGGTAGGAGCCCGAATTCCCGGGCGAGCCTCATCGCCTCCTCCCGCTGACCCGAGGCGAGGGCTCGGATGATCTCGACATCGTACCGCGTGAGGTTCACCGCCTTGAGCCGGTAGTCGACGAACGCCTCCCACGCCAAGGGGCACCACCTGCTGACGATCTCGTTGCCGATGACGTTCGCGTAGCTACGGATCTCAAGCTGCGCGTGGGCGTCCATCCGCAACATGAGGAAGTGGAAGAGGTTGTGGAGGTCGATCTTCCAATACGCCTCAGTGTAGGTGGAGAGCGGCAGATCCTTGCGGGCCTGTTCACGCGCGACGCCCTGGCGGAGCCGCTCCTCGTAGACCTCGCGGCTGTACCTCTGGAGCTCACCCTCCTGCCGTGATAGTTCGGCGCCGACGGCCGGGTCGAGGAATCCTTCGCTTCCCTGTCGATTGCCGGTCGACTGCTCGCGCCACTCGCCAGGGCTCGTCGCCTGGGTGGCATCGATCGCCTCGGAGTAGCGCGTCGAGTATTCGTTGACGTTCGCCGTGCGGTGGCGAATCCACTGGCGCCAGCAGTCCATCGGGACGCGGACGTGAAGTTTGACCTCGCACATCTCGAACGGGGTCGTGTGCCAGTTCCGCATCAAATAGCGGATGAGTCCCCGGTCCTCGGAAACGCGCTTGGTGCCCTTTCCGTAGGACACGCGCGCGGCCTGGACGATCGACTCGTCGGAGCCCATATAGTCGACCACGCGAACAAAGCCGTCGTCTAGGACTTTATACGGAAGCCCAAGCCGCTCTTCGAGTTCTGGAACGACGAATCGATCTACTTTCTGAGGTTGATTGTCCATTTTGTACCCAGGCCGATCCGGCAATCTTGAGAGCTAGCTTGCGCGCGACCGCTCGTGCAAGGAGAGGCGGGACTGCGTCCGCGACCTGCTGCTGCTGAGCGCCCATCGGCCCGAGGATATCATAACGGTCCGGGAAAGACTGCAACCGAGCCGCCTCGCGGACGGAGAGGCCCCGATTCTGGCTCGGGTGGATCAGCATGTTCTTCCGGAAGTTTCCGACGACTTTGGAGGGCTCGTCCCAGACAAGGCGATAATAGAGACCCGTGTGACACAAAGTTCTATTTTTATAATTTTCCATAAGATGAACCGGGATCGCTTCCCAGTTCTGCCCCGGCTTGATGTGACGGAAGCGTTCGAGCACGATACTGCTGCTCTTCGTGACGCGATGGCCGCTTACCATTTGCCCCGCGGGTACACCCCTCCTCATTTGTCTTTGATAGCTGCTGAGCCCTCCTCCCTTTCGATAGTGACGCATCTCGAGAGCGGAGCCGGGTCGAAGGACCGGAAGGTCCGAGATGGCATCACGAACGGTGATCGGGGGACGGGCGTCGGTGCCGTGCGTGGACTTGGGCGCCTTGACCTCGCCGTCCAAACATCCGACGATGAAGAGGCGTCGCCTAATCTGCGGAACGCCGAACTCGACGGCGTTCAGCTCAAAAGTCGAGATCGAGTAGCCGAGGTTGGTGCATGTGTCGACGATTCGGCAAATTACCTCGCCGCCGGCCATCGTCTGCATACCCGCGACGTTCTCGACCACGACATGCGCAGGGCGAATGTCCCTGACGAAGCGCAGCACATCCTCGTAGAGCAGGTTCCGCGGGTTCTCGAGGTTCCTGGTGCGGCGGTTCGACTCGGAAAACCCCTGGCAGGGGAGACCGCAGATGAGGGCGTCGATCTTGGCGGGATCGATCCCGGCGTTGGCGAGGCAACGTTCGGGGTTGATCTCTCGGATGTCCTCTTCGACCAAGATGGTATCCGGATGGTTCCGGCGATATGTTGCGGCGGCGTGCGGAGCCTTCTCTACGGATAGCGCGATCGAGAACCCCGCCGTCTCGAAGCCAAGGCTTAGCCCCCCGGCCCCGGCGAAGAGGTCGATCGCGATCGGGCCTGCAATCCTTTGCAGCATGTCGTCATCCTAAATATGACTATGACAAGGTAAGTTCCTCGGTGAAGACGGTCTTGGCCCCCTCGGAATAGCTCTGGATGTTGTATTCGCCCGGAACGCAATAGGCGACTTGGATCTGAGGGTGCTTGCGAGCCACGAGGTAGGTGGCGATGGTCGAGAGCTTGGTGCTCATCGGCGCGACGACGATGTTGAACGAGTCCAGATAGGGTTTGATGATTTCTTCGAGCCTCTGGGTACAATGCGATATGCTGTCGGCCGGGAATTCGAAATCGGCGACGTCCTGCTGAGAAAGAACGAGCTTCTTCTGCACCTTGTCGAGCTCTTCGAGGTTACGCTTGAGGAACTCGATCTCCGTCGGCGTGCCGCCGAATCCAAGCAGAACCTTGGCTGGCTCGTACTCCTCAATGGCCTTGAGCGCTCTCTGGTGTTCGTACCCGTAGAGCACCATCAACAGGGTCTTCCTGCCGGGCACCTGCAGCCCAGCGAGTCCAACGACGTTCCGCACCTGCGTGAACCCCGCGCTCAACCAATCCCCGTAGGTCACCGGGGAGACATAGAATACCCGAATTCGCGCTCTCGGGAATGCGAATTCGATCAGCCCGAGCAGGATGAGCAGCGTCTCGCGGTTGAACGAAGTCGCGTCGAGGGTGATCGTCCGTACCGACTCCCGGTCGAAACCCCGCCTCGAAAACAACTTCTTAAACGATTCGAGCTGGATTCCGGGGCGGAACAGGCTGCCCTGGGCCGGGAGGACCACGCGACATTTGTCCGCGATCCCGTACCGAAGCTCGTCGTAGCTAGAATCCGGCGGCGCCGCCTCGTCGAGGTTCAGGATCTCCTCGTTGTGATAGATGATCCCGAGATTCGCCTCGTACGATTCGGACAGGCAACGGACGATGGCGGATGACCTGGGCTCGAAGCTGTATGCCACAAGCAGCAGATCGTCGGGCTGGCCTTCAACAATGCTTGGCAGACCACCGCTCGCCCTGAACTCGTCGATCGACATCCTCATGGGATGGCCTCCGCCGAATCGTGGTCGTCTTCGAAGAGCGTCAGTTGCCCGGAATCGGAATCCTCTTTGAGCCTCAGCCGCACGAACCGCTTGGGATCCTCGCAGGCGATCCGGAGCAACTTTGGGGAGATGGTCAACCTGCCCTCGAATCCGCTGGGGTCCAGCTTGTATGCCGGGCACAAGCGACGGTTGAGAATGTAAAGCGGATCCTGGCCTCCCCCGGACTTCCCCCCCTGGGACGTGGGCGAGAGGAAGAAGCGATACCGCACGCCCAGATCGAGGACCTCAGCCAACTCGCCGGTCACCGGCCCGGTGATCGAGAAAGAGAACAGCCGAGGCTGCCTCGATTCGGGGTCGTGGAGTAGGTTGTAGAAAACAAGCCCAAGTGACTCCACGAGGGTCCTCAGCTTGTCGGGAAGCGAGGATGCGGGCGTCGGCAGGTCCTTCTTGATGTCCTCGATACGATCAATGAGCAGATCTTTGGAATATTTGCTGATGACCCTGTTCTGGAGTTCGACAGGTATCTCCGCAATCTCCGAGGGCTCCTTGCCCTGCGCGACTAGCGTGTCGAACATCAGGTAGCAGGGTTCGAGAAACTCGCGGACGATGCCCGAGGACAGGTCCACTATGTTTTGGAACCCCGCATAGCTCTTGTCGATCTTCCTGGCCTTCAGCTTCTGGAAGAGACGGGCCTTCGCGTAGCGGTAGACGTAGTCCGACTTGTCCTGGCGCTTGTGGGTCTCCCACTCCTTGGCCGTTTCCTCCTTGACCTGCTCGAACAGCCTCTCCTCCGATTCGGAGGCGGGCAGGAACGTCTCGATGTCCTTCGTGGGCACGTCGGAGAGATCGAGGCGCCGGCGGGAGATCAGCGCGATCTTCTTGGAATAATCCGTCTTCCTGGTGGTGTAGAGTTCCTCGACGTCAACCTCCGAGTAGTCGTGCGGCTGCTCGATCAGACCGCCCCTCGGCGTTAAGAAGGTCTTGTAGGACTCGGGCTGGGCGGAGACCTTGACGCACAGTGTGGCCTGGTCCCGGTTCGCGATCCAATTGTTTACGATGCTCTGCTGGAGCTTGGTCAGACGGTCCGCGTCGTCAACGAGGATGTAGACCGATGCGTTAGCGAGGCGACCCAGACCCCCGATCAGCTTTAGGAAGGGCAAGAGAAAATCGTGGTAGCCGCTCGTCGCGCCTTTGTAGCTCGCGCGGCCGCCCTTGAGGCATCTCTCGCGGAGAAAGTTGCTGACTTTCCGGTTCTCAGCAGAAAGCACGTGCTCGAGCCAGGTGAGGGGCCCGTCTTTCGGGTCAGCAGCCTCCTTTGCATCCCTCGCCGATCCGGCGATCGAGGCCGGATCGAACAGCCTCGCCGCGGCCGCGACCAATTTCGAACATTCGGCCAGTTCGAAGTAATCCGTGGGGAACTGTTGATGGAGGCAAGTGATCACGTTGTAGGCGATCGAGATGTTCAGCAGATGCTCGCTCAGAATCGCGGCCGTCTCCGAGTCGAGGAGTTCGAGTTCTGACTTGTTGAAGTGGCCTTCTTTGCACGGACAGTAGACGGCCAAGAAGGGGTCTCTCTGGCGGAACACCGCGTCGTGCGAACCCTCGGCGATGGCCTGGCACTGGGGCTCGAGGAAACGGAGCATCATGCTCTTCCCGGACCCCCGTGATCCCCACACGAAGGTGTGGCGCCGCTGCCGCACCGTCTCAAGCCGGGTGTAATCCTTCACGAAGAGCGCGACAGTCTGCTCGGGGGCGAGCTTTTCGGGGCTCTCAACGACGAAGGGATTCCCGCTCAGGGGACTTGCGCCAGAAGGCGTGGAGGGTGACTCATTCATGTCCGGATTGCCCCCTCCACCGCATCAATCCTCCAACTGGGGTGGTTGTTGAAGAAATCGACAACGATCGGGATCAAGGGATATCCCCCGGCGTCCATTCCGCCACCCTTGAGGTATATGGAATGGGACTCGTAGCCAGCAAGCGGGCGCCCGTCCTTGATGATCGAAAAACGTGCCTCGATCTCGCGAATCGGCGCCATGGCTGTGAAGTTGCGGACGCAATACTCCCGCTCGGTGTTCATCTTTTCGAGGCGGCAAAGCGCATACGTCAGTAGGTCGATCTTGCCGTCGGCCGTAGAACGATGGGCCTCGAAGTCCTTGTCGGGCCAGCGCGAGACCACCTTGTCGGCATCGAACTGGTAGTCGACGACGACTCTCTCTCGCTTGGGAAAAGCGATGCACGAGCTCACCGAAAGGGCGTACAGCCAGAAGATACGCTGATCTTCTGGCACCTCGCCTAGGATTTGTCGGCTCGCCCGCGTGTGGTTCTCGGAAATCTCGTCCGCGAACCGTACGACCGCTGCGAGCATGGCGGTGTTGACTGTGTACGCGGGGCCTCGGATCGTGCAGAGGTCGTCGACTTTGAGGGAGTCCAGGGATCTTGGCCCCTTGTGCGCCCAAGCGATCCGGGAGACGAGATTCTTGACCGAGGGGTTCGGGAAGAACTCGGCCACGGCCTCCGTCATTTTGTAGACTAGCTCGGCGTGAGTGGCGCGATCGATCACCATGCCGACGTCGTGCCACAGGATGGCGGCGAGGATCAGGTAAGGAACCGCGAAAAAATAAATTAAGCAAATTCGTCTTGTAGGAATTCGAGTTTTTGATGATCGTCGGTGCATGCAGGACGCAACAACGATCGAACGGATACGGCAAAAGTACTTGGCTC
>Ga0187864_10005051_pt1 | contig 10067 bp, 8 predicted proteins | sample June2016WEW_11_4_FD_132985 | JGI IMG/M metagenome (GOLD analysis project Ga0187864, IMG submission 132985) | Peatland microbial communities from SPRUCE experiment site at the Marcell Experimental Forest, Minnesota, USA - June2016WEW_11_40 | ecosystem: Environmental > Terrestrial > Soil >... | reverse complement strand
CTGTTCGTCACTCCGCGAGGTTCTCGAATGGAAGAAATCCTCCTGCCGTTATTTCCCCTCGAGCTGGTGCTCCTTCCAGAAGAGCCATTACCCCTCCACATCTTTGAAGAGCGCTACCGTGAAATGATCGGCGAGTGCCTCCGGGCAAAAACTTCCGGCTTCGGCCGGCAGGATTTCGGGGTCGTTTTGGCAAAGGGCCAGGAGATTTCCAATCTCGGTTGCACGGCACAGATTGTGAGTCTCACGCGGAAATACGATGACGGCCGCATGGATATCCTGACGGTGGGCAAACGCCGGTTCGAAATACTCCTCACCAACGAGGAGAAATCCTACCTGCGCGCCTCGGTTGAGTTCTTCGAGGATGATGGTCCAGACACGCCGGGAGAGGCAGAGGCTGAAGACGCCATCCACCTCTTCCGTGAAATCATGCAAAAGTCGCACCAGGCATCCGAGATGCCGGTCAACCTGCCCCAACCTTACCGCTACCTCTCCTTCCGACTCGCCCCCTCGCTTCCTCTGCCGCTCGAATTCAAGCAACGCCTGCTTTCTCTGCGGAATGAGCCGGAACGGCTCAAGCAGGTGGTCTACTCGATGCATCAACTGATCCACCAGATGGATGTCGTTCAGAAAGCCCGCAAAAAGGCCGGGGGGAACGGCGACATCCGGCGTTAACCAGTTACCACGGGACGGGGCGCATAAAACCATTTGCTGATTAGATCATTGATTCACTCAACACAGCTCACTGCTTGGGAATCTCCACGTACTTGGCCACAGTCACCTTGGCCGGGCCGGCGAGGGCTTCCAAGCGGTCAATGTCGAAGTCCTTATAAAGGTCGAGGCAGAAAAGTTCCGGCGCCTGGTCGAAGGGCACGGGCAGCTCGAGCAGGTAGCTCAGACTGTGCATCCCGTTTCGAACCGCGATGGCAGAGAAGAGATCCGGCTCGAGTGCCGCTGCCACCAAACCTACAACCTGGGTCCGAATGCCTCCCGATTCGAGTCGCACTTTGGAAACTCCCGCGCGATCCCTGGCCCAGCGGGCGATCCTGCCAAGCTGTGCCGCCTCCATGCCGATTGGACGGTCCCCGAGGCCATGCAGAAGTTGCGCGAATTGGTAGGGTGGGATATTCTTCCAGGAACTTCCCGTGAACATCAGGTCCAGGACAAGCACTTGCTCTCCCCTGTTCACGCGGTCGGAGACGACCTCGGCAGCCGCTTCCCTGCCGCTGTCATCGAGTACGATGGTGACCGGCGCCGTATCGGAGCTTTGCAGAATCGACCTCAACCACACGCCGCTGACGCTCAACCCGTTGTTCATCTGGAAAATGTATGACGTGGTCTGCACATCTTTACTCTTGCTAGTGGCCACTGACCACAGGTGTTCAATTTCGACCGGTTTGTAGCGGACCACCTCCTTCAACTTTGCCCTTTCCGAGTTGCTCCAATCCGCCTGGGCGGAAGGATCAGAAGGAAGGGGCGGCTTGGTAATCTCCCGGCCCAGTTTTTGCGCCAGGCCCAAAATGGTCAGATTGTTTTCGGGCAACCCGACCACCAATTCGTCGTAGCTCCGGACTTCGGAGGCCACATGATCCTCGTTGTCAATCAGAGGAAGGCCGAACTGCTTGCTAAAGAAACGATAGTCCGTAATACGGTTGTCGAGTTGATAGTTGTGAGTGGAGGGATCACGGTTCTCGTGCCAGGCAAAGGCATCCTCTCTTCCATAGAGTTTGAAGAAAGGTTGGATGGCATCGTAAACCAGGGGCTTTACCAGCCCGGCCCGAAAGCAACAGTTATCCTCGGCATTGTAGGTCAGAAGGGTCGGGCGTGGGACCATCAGCGCCACCAAATGCGGAAAGTCCGAACCGACAAGAGAATCTGTCGCGGACTGCTCTATGTCACCCATGTCGCCGAAATGCTTCGCTTCCACCCGGGCGCGCAGGGAAGAAAAGCCGGCCACCGGATTGCTCACTTTCACCCGTTCGTCCAGCGAGCTCAACGTGATGGTCTGCCATCCGCCTCCGGATAAGCCGGTCACACCGATGCGGTTACGGTCGACGTTGGAGTGGTTGTAAAGATAATCGAGGCCTTTGCGCATCTCGAGGATAAACATACCCAATTCATTCGCACCTACCAGGTCCAAGTGCGCGCCGAACGAATGCTCGTTGCCCTTCTTATTAAGCTCTCCAAACGAAAACCACTCCAGGTTCAAGGCCAGGATGCCGTGCTTCGCAAAATTGATGCACCGCTTCTGCTTGTACTCGATCGCCTTTCCCGGCGGGCCGACATGACCGTTTACGTTCAAGATAGCCGGAATCTTTCCACTCATGTGTTCCGGCTCGTAAAGGAGCGCGGCGGATTCGAAACCGGGAACAATCTCGTAGCGCAGTTTCCGTATACGGTAGCCCGCGCCGGTTTCGATGACGCCTACCTCTTCGAACTCCGGCCCCGCCTCCACCCACTCTCTCGGCCAACCGTGAAAGGCTATGTCCTGGAGCAAGTGATGCCGGAGTCGTGCCGCCTCGGAGGTCCACTCCTGGGGGCTTGAAGGAACCTGGGGGGGTGCCGCAATCCGATTGACCAAGTACTGTCGAATCTGAAATTCGGCCACGTCCGGTGACAAAATCTCTTCCTTGAGCATCGCGTTGAGCTCTTCGGGCTCGCTCTGCCCATAAGCCAGGGACGCACCCAAAAGCATAACGAGGAATACCAAAAATGTCGTTTTGTGACTGGAGGAATTAGTAGAATGCACGTTGGCACCTGTTTCCATAGTTTGATTTCTTACAACTGGGGGAAGCATTATATACCTGTTCTTGTGGCGACAAACTCCTGCTTTACGGCGAACCATCTTGATCGAAGGGCTCAGAAGGTGTTACGGGCTCTTACCTACCCTACGCCTGTCGGTTACCCACTGTCACCTATTAACCACCTTTATTTTCAAGAACATTCCCGTTTTAGTCGTATAAGTCCCTTTCTTTTCATACACATTCCCGCCTCGCCCCCGCGTTTTCCACAGTGATCCTTTGTTTTCATAGACATTCGCGCGTCGTTCTGTCAATCTTAAGGAATTCCTTTCTTGCTTCCGCTGCAACCACCGACTTCTCGTCTGCCATGTGGCCAGTCCATTGGCGGGCTTTTCGTCCCGGGCGGCGCATTGTCGGAAGCGCCTGAATTTACTCTCCCCTTGCTCGCCGTGGGCAAAGAGCAGCCGGGAATGAGGGGGTCCCCAAAACTCCAATTCGAAAACCTCACCGCAATTACGAGAGGCCGCACTTAGTGTTCCCAGCCGGCCGCGACCTCCTGTCCAGTTTTGATATACAGTTGTAGCCTATTCTGGTGTGCTTGTCAAGAGACAGGAAGTCTGTTTCGGTCGGCCCACAACGGCACGCACACCTGCTGTCGGTTCGCCATTTTTTTGTGAGGAAATGAGCGTCGTGCAAAAATCGAGCCTCGATGAAATCGTCCGCTATCCAACTTCGTTTTTCGGGGAATCAACAATCCTCGATCGACCCTTGTCAATGATGTATACTACACACCATGATACGAACCCAACTTTACATGGACGATGAGCTTTGGGGAACGCTCCGCATCCGCTCGCAGCAGGCGGGAACCTCCATCTCCGAACTGGTCCGCCAGGCGGTTCGTGAGAAATACTCGTCCGGGCTTGCCGGTCGCCAGCAAGCCATGCGGGCTTTCGCCGGAATATGGAAGGACCGAACCGACCTTTCCGATCCCGATACCTATTTGCGCGGGCTACGGAAGGGATCGCGGCTGAAGAGGGTGCGTTGAAAGCCATTCTGATAGACTCGGACATTCTCATCGACGTGGCGCGCGGACGCGATGCGCTCCTGCTGGAGCGATGGAGTGACTCACAAGGGCCGAAGGTCGAAAAACGCAATTCAGAGTAACCTGGCATGAAAATAACTGTGCCGAAGGCACCTTGGAGTGCGGTAGCAGCAGCTACCGCCTTTCCCCCTACATAGTCTCCGCACGAACCAAAGGCGGTAGCTGCTGCTACCGCACTCCAAGACGCTGCGCGTGCGCATTCTGATGTTTCGGGGCGAACGCTGTGCGGATAGTGCCCCAATTTACCCGCAGCCACCGAAATTCACGCTTCCTTTATCCAACTTCGTTTTTCGGGCAATCGACACTCGTCCCGCCGCGGCGGGAAAACCGCCAATCATTCGTGCCTCAGCGCCACCATGGGATCGACCTTCGTCGCCCGGCGGGCGGGCAGATAGGCAGCGCTTGCCGAGACAACTACCATAACAACAATGGTGCCGCTTATCGCCACCCAGTCGACCGAGGGAAGTCCAAAAAGAAAACTCTTGATCCAGCGCGTGGCGCCCATGGCCAAGGGGAGCCCGAGGGCAAGCCCCATTACGACCAAAACCACTGAATCACGCAGAAACAGCCAAAGTATTCGCGAGCGCTGGGCGCCCAAGGCCATGCGGATTCCAATTTCGTTCGTCCTGCGCGCCACAGAGTAAGCCATTGTCCCGTATAAGCCTATGCAGGCCAGCAGGAGAGCGAGAAACCCGAAGAAACCGCATGACTTTGTGATCATTCGCTCCTGGTGAAGCGATTCATAGATTTGTTCATGAAGGGTTTGGACGCCTAGAATCGGAAGCCGGCTGTCAATCTCGGTGAGGGCTCGTCGCACTTCGGCGACCGCGCCGGTGGGGTCCTGGGAAGTACGGATCATCAACTCACCCGCGTAAGCATCCAGGTGTTTGTCGACCCCTGCCTGCCAGAGAGAAAAAAAGACCATGGGCTTCGGCTTCTCACGCAGGTTGTAATACTTCGAGTCCGACACAACCCCAATGATCTCGGCTCCCGGCGCTTTGAAGGGTGCTCCCAAACGCATACGGCGCCCAATCGGATTTTGGTTTGGTAGATATTCGTGGACAAAGGTCTGGTTGACCACGGCTACCAAGGGGGAGGCGGGAGTATCTTGCGGTCCGATGGGCCTCCCCAGGAGCATTGGAATTCCCAGCGTCGCGAAGAATCCCGGCCCAACGGGCAGACCGAAAACCACCAGGACTTCGCCCGGGGGAGTTGCATACCCTTCCAAGGAGAAGTTACTACTGGAAGAACTACCGCTGATCGGACTGAATCGCGCCATGCTGGCGGAACTCACGCCGGGCAGGCTATTCAGCCTCTCCTGAATCTGTCGGTAAAGCGGCAACAGTTCCGCAGGCGGGACGCCCGTTAGTTGAAAGCCTGTCCTCACCAGGAGTAGGTTTTCAGAATTGAAACCCAGGTCCTGGCGTTCAAGATCGAGAAGGCTATGAGTGAGCAAGGCTGCTCCCACGAGCAGCACAGACGAAAGAGCCACCTGCAAGACCACAAGGGTGTATGCGGGTTTGAACGTTGACCTGCCTCTGGATGCTGACGACCTCGCTGCGTGGCCCCCCGTTAGTCCCATCTTACTGGAGCGCAGTGCCGGGATGAGTCCGAACAGAACCACCGTGAGAACAGAGACGGCCAGCGTAAACCCTAAAACCAGCAGGTCAGGCTTGACCTTGACGGCCGAGGCTGGCGGAATCATTGCGACAAGAAGGTGCACGCCCCACCCTGCCAGCACCGCTCCCGCCACAGCGCCGCAGAGCGCCAGCAGGACACTTTCCGTGAGGAGCTGGCGAACCAGGCGGCTTCGGCCTGCGCCCAGCGCCAGGCGCACGAACAATTCATGGCGGCGGGCGGACGCACGCGCAAGCATGAGCGTGGCGACGTTCGCGCACGCGATCAAGAGCACCAGTGCAACGACGGCCATCAAGACGTGGAGCGGCTCGGAGTAAACGAAACGCAATATAGAAATGCCCCGCGCGCCCGGTTTCAGTTGTATGTGGGCGCTTTGGATTTGCCGCTGCCGCTGGGGGGTGATCCGCGAGCCCGCCTGCACCGTGTAGTATTGATGAAGCTGCGTGTTCAGCGTAGCTTGGGCGAGCTCGGTCGTCACCCCGGGTTTGAGTCTTCCCATCAGGTTCAGCCAGTAGACGTCCTGGCTGGCAATCCAAGATTCCCGCTGCAATACCTGCGGCTGCCAGGAGAGCGGCAACCAGAAATCCGGAGATCTATCAATACGCTCCCCAAAGAACTCCCTCGGGGTGGCTCCCACGATTGTGAACACAGTCCCATTCAGGTCAACCGTCCTGCCCATCACGGACCTATCGAGATTGAACCGGCGGCGCCAGAAGTCGTAGCTGATGACTGCGCCAGGAGGTGCAGTGGGCATATCATCTTGAGCCGTCAACAATCGCCCGGCTGCGGCCCGGACGCCCAGAACAGTGAAGTAACTGCCGGAGACGAGGTGCCCCCGTACTTGCTCCTGCCCTGGCGTTTCAGAGGAACCACCCATGTGCATGGTTAGCTGGTCCAACTCCTGGCGGAAAGCACACAGGCTCTCGAAAGATTCATCGTGGTCGCGAAAATACTCCCAAGCGGGGTAGGAATAGATGTCGTTAGGAATGCCCATGTCCGTGCTGCTGGTCCCTGTGGTAATTCCGTCGTAGAACAACATTAGTTGCCCGGGATCTTTGACCGGCAGACTTTGAAGCAACACGGCATTAATGAGAGTAAAAATCGCTGTATTCGCCCCGATGCCGAGAGCGAGCGTGACCGCCGCCACGGCGGTGAAGCCGGGACTGCGTCGGAGTTGGCGAAGGCCGTAGCGAAGGTCCTGCCAGAGCGTCTCGACGGAATTCCATCCCCACATCTCCCTGCTCCTCTCCTGCGCCAAGGTCACATTCCCGAACCGTCGCAACGCAGCATAGTGAGCTTCGTCGGGCGGCATGCCGGATTCCAAGTTCTCCTGCTCTTCCATTTCGAGATGAGAGCGAATCTCTTCTGCGAGATCGTCCACCGGCTTCCGCCGGCGAAACAGAGCGCTGAATTTAGCAAGTTGTCGCCGCCAGCTCATCTTAAGTTCTCAGTTATCAGTTGTCAGTTATCAGTTTTCAGTCTTCAGTCAGTGCTACTGCCGCACCCCTCCACCAGTCATTTCCGCGCCACCTGTCATTCCCGCGTTCGCGGGAATGACGAGTGTTTCGCGGATATGACAGCCAGTTTCATTGCCGTTCTCACTGACAACTGACGACTGATAACTGACGACTTCATTGCCCTTCCCCGGACTCGGCGGGCCGCAGAACTCCGGTAATGGCCCGCACAAAGCGCTCCCACCGCGAGGTCTCGGCCACCAATTGCCTTCGTCCCGCCGCGGTAAGGCGGTAGTATTTGGCCCGCTGATTGTTTTTGGAAACGCCCCATTCAGCGGTAATCCAACCCTCCTGTTGCAAGCGTTGGAGTGCGGGGTAGAGCGACCCGTGTTCCACCTTGAGCGTCTCTTCCGACAGACGCTCAATGGACTTGGCAATGCCATGCCCGTGAGTGGGTCCCCAGCGCAGGGTGCGCAGAATCAGCATGTCGAGCGAGCCATAAACAAGTTCGATTCGGTCTCCGGATGTTTGTTTAGCCATAGTGGCAGGTAATCTACCACGCGCGGTGGTAGATTGTCTACTAAATAAAACGGGGGGACTGGGTCAGTTTGATGTAGAGGCGGCGGAATCTGTCCCGATCTTATCGGGACGCCGCCGTTTGGCGGGATAAACCCGCCGCTACAGCCTCAAACCAACCGGTGGGATCGTGACCCGCTCAGGCCTTGTCGAAAGGGATCACTTCGCTCTTTGCGGTGTCCCTGCTGGCTGACGGCGACTGGGCCGCCCGGAAGGTGGCAAAAGCTGCAAACGCCTCGCGCCACAGGAGGGGTGAGGCGCTGGGAGTCAGCGATATCCGCACCCCCGTGACAGAAGTCATCGCTCCCATCTCCGCGCTGTTATAGGCTGTGACCGTACGATCGAGAGAGGAGACGCAGCCATGGCAGCAATCACACCCGAAATGAAGGTAGGAGATATCGTCACGAACTGGCCGGAGACAATGAGAGTCTTCCTGAGCCACAACCTGAACTTGCACTGCGGTGGAGTCCATTCAGTCGCCTTTGCCGCCGAAAAGCATGGGTTCGATCTGGGAACATTCCTGGCAGAGTTGAACGCGTCCGTGGCCGGGGGTGGCGGTTCCTAACCCTTGAGGCCTCCTGGTACGAAGCATGCTACGAACCGCCGCGCGCTCCTTGTGAGGAGCGCCGCGGGGCGAAACATCGTCCCCAGCAGGACGCATGGTTTGGAGAAATCGTCAGGACGCAATTCAGCAAACTCATCAGCGTCATCGACATCGTCAAGGCCTGCTCCGCGGCGCCGTTGGCCGCACCTCCAATCTGAACACAATTTCTTCTTGCCCGAGGTGCTCTGGTACAATATCCGCCGTGCCGGACTCCGCACATAAACTCGGGCAAACACTGGCGAAGGTCCACATCTTCTCCGGGCTGACGGAGAGCGAGTTGGGCTTTCTGGCCCAGCGGACGGTCCCTCGCCACTATTCGGCGGGCGAAAGCGTATTTGGCGAAGGCGAGCCCTGTTCCGGGTTTTTTGTGGTTGAGTCCGGGAATGTCCGTATCTTCAAGAGCTCCCCCCACGGACGCGAACAGGTTCTCAGTATTGATGGCCCGGGCAGCTCGATTGCCGAGGTGCCTGTCTTCGATGGGGGGAACTACCCGGCGTCGGCAACCGCGATCGACGACGCAACCCTGCTTTTTGTGAGCAAGCGGGATTTTCAGGCACTCTGCCTTGCTCATCCTCAAGTCCCTCTTAAGGTTTTGCGGGTGGTGGGCGCACGTCTTCGGCGCCTGGTGGGAATTATCGAAGAACTGTCCTTCACCACGGTGCGCCACCGGCTTGCTTCCTATCTCGTGCGTCTCGCGCAAAAGTCCGGCAAGCGTACCGCTGAGGGCGTGGAAGTCACCTTGCCCATCACCAACCAGGAATTGGCAGCGCAAATTGGCACGGTCCGCGAGTTGGTATCCCGGAATCTCTCCCGCTTGCAGGCTGAAGGAATGCTCAAAATCGATGGGCGCAACGTCCTCATATTTAACCTGACGGCCCTCGAAGAAGAAAATCTCGCAACGGAGTGAATTCCAGCCTCCCCCACGCGATTGACCAACCATCAAGCGTGCTCGAAAGCCCGCGTAGCGGGCGTCAGCATTTAGCCCATGGCGCCAGAAGCTGTGAAAAAATAAACAATCTCACGCAAAGACGCCAAGGCGCAAAGACTCGCAAAGAACAACTGCTTTGTTTTCTTTGCGCCTTCTTGGACTTTGCGCCTTTGCGTGAAATGCTTTTGCTCTTTCAGGGATTTTTTCACAGCTTCGCCAGCCGTGGGGCAGAACGCGATAGGCAGGATTTATGAGCCCCGTAAGGGGCGACATCGGGTCACGTTTGAGCGCAGTCCTGGGTGGCACTGTGGATTCGAACCTCCGGATGCCGCCCCTAAAGGGGCTCCCGCGCTACTCAACACCGCGTACTCCCACGGCTCACGCCTTGGGCTAAGTCCTGCCGCCCCTATCGGGGCTGAGGAGCCGTCCCCGGAGTACGGCATTCATTCGACGAACTTCAGTTACACAACATTGACTGTAATGGCCGTGACAAAAGTCATCGGCGCGCCTCTGCTGCTCCCCTAATATCAATACACCAAGCGCGGCCAAGAGGCATGGACCCGGCCCGCGAGGAGGAAGCAATGAGCGTGATTACGGAAAAAACGGTACGGGAGTTGGCGCTGGAAAAACCGGGCGCTGCGAGAGTTTTCGAAGGGTTAGGAATCGACTATTGTTGTGGGGGCAAGCAGACCCTCGAGCAGGCTTGTCGTGCGGCGAGCGTGCCGGTCGACAAGGTGATAGACGCACTCGAAGCGGCGCACCAATCCGGGAATGCAACTTCCAGCCGAACCAATTGGCAGGCGGCTCCACTTGCTGACCTGATCACTCACATTAAGAACACGCACCACAAGTACACCCGGCAGGAGATTGCTCGTCTCGGCCCGCTATTCGACAAAGTTTGTTCGGTCCACGGAAATAACCATCCCGAGCTGTTGCAGCTTCGTGAAACTTTCCAGGGCCTGGCGCAGGAACTGACCACCCACCTGATGAAGGAGGAGATGGTCCTGTTTCCGTACATTGAAAGGAT
>Ga0187864_10005040_pt1 | contig 10084 bp, 9 predicted proteins | sample June2016WEW_11_4_FD_132985 | JGI IMG/M metagenome (GOLD analysis project Ga0187864, IMG submission 132985) | Peatland microbial communities from SPRUCE experiment site at the Marcell Experimental Forest, Minnesota, USA - June2016WEW_11_40 | ecosystem: Environmental > Terrestrial > Soil >... | reverse complement strand
TGGTGACGCGGTGAGGGTTTTGTCCCCGTGTCCCCGTGTCTCCGTGTCCCCGTGTCGCCGTGTCCCCGTGTCTCCGTGTCGCCGTGTCTCCGTGTCCCCGTGTCCCCGTGTCAGTCTTTCCCTCCCTGCTCTCCACTCTTCTGCGCTTGACTCTGAGGGTCGGCAGGCTATCATAGTACATAGTGAAGCTGACGAGGATACCTGAATCATGCGTAACGAATTTACAGCAATCATCGAGCGCGACGGGGATTGGTACATTGCCTATTGCCCTGAGATACCCGGGGCCAACGGGCAGGGCCACACTATTCCGGAGGCTCTTCACAGTCTGGCGGAAGCCATATCGCTGATTCTGGAAGACCGGCGTGAAGATGCCCTGCGAGGAATGCCCCGCGAGGCAATCCGTGAAGTAGTGATTGTCCAATGAGTCTGTTCACTGTCTTTCTGTCACCGTGTCTCCCCATCAGCGTGTCTCCGTGTCACCGTGTCCCCGTATCTCCGCGTCTCCGTGTCACCGCGTCCGTCTTTTTTATTCACTCAGTCCTCAGTCCTCACTCTTCACCCTCTCTGCGCCTGAGCATTCCCTGTGGTGCAACCCGCGAACAGGCCATTGTGAAGCGGTGCCGCGACACACTGAAATTCCCGATAAGCTTGCACGAAAGATATGCAGTTGCCTGTCCATCCCTGAATTGGACGCATGACGCGGCGGGGGCTATACAAAAGCAAAACTAAAAGCCAGGCCCCTGTTTGCTTCCGGTTCTTCCTGCATGCCCATTTTCTTTTCTCTGTGCTCTCTCCATGATCTGTCTATGACCAGTCATCTGCGGTGAGAATTCTTTGTCCGCGCGCCTGTGCGGTGAACGCGTACGTTTTTGACAGGCCGAGTTTAAACACAAGCCCAGGGTGATAAGCCCCGGGCTTTCTTTGTTTTGCGGAAGGTACTTCGCGGAGCGCGGAAGGCCGACAGATGAATGCGTCTGTCATGCGCGCCGGGCGTTCGCGGGAGGCCTTCAAGGCGTAAGCTGAAGGCAGTTGACATGAACCCGGAACATGAACCAGAAACTCAGCAATAATTTTGCCCCGAATAATTTGTTAAAGGGAAAACCAGCTCGGGCCGAATTTATAAACGAACTAAATTGACATCACTGCTTCCTGGCGCTGGGGAGGACTGCTGCATGGATTCACAGGAGAAGCTGAATCAGACAAATCCCGGACTCGAATATAGCTCTGAAACCGAACTGTCCGGTCTTGTTTCCGTGAAAGTTCGATCTCTTTTTACTGGAGATTCTCTACCTTGCGATTTCTATTTTCCAGCAGTCTTTGAGAACGAAGATACACTTCGGCCCGAAAGGGTGCTTGCACGTGGCGAGCAGTACCTCGAAGAAACTCGTCGCGCTTTTCTTGATGAAGAAATCGATGCGCTCTACATTGAACCCAAAGACGAGAATGAATTTCTCAATTATTTGAACTCCCAATCTCAAAGGGTTATTAAATCACAGGAAGTATCGAGTGAGAAAAAAACAGAGATGTTATTTGACAATGCAGAGGTCGTGGTGAAGCGGGTTTTCCGGGAAAATCCGAGCGCATCGAGTATTCTGATCGGCAAACAAATCGTCGAAGATTTTGCGCAACTCATCACGTCTGAGGAGGTCTCCGCCACTGCCCTTCTTAGTCTTTTTTCGAAAGATTTCTACACATTCAGCCATTGCGTCCAAGTTTCAACACTCGGGATGTCTTTCTGCAAATTTCTGGGCTGGAGCAAGCCGCAAATAACCGATTTCGGTCTTGGCACTCTTTTCCATGATCTTGGAAAGAACAAAATAAGTGACAGTATTCTGAACAAACCCGGACGACTCGAGAAATGGGAATTTGATATTGTTAAGCAACATTCGCTGTCGGGTTATCAGCAGCTCAAAAAAACGAACGCTTTTTCCAAAAACCAACTCGATGCTGTGCTTTATCATCACGAAGCAATGGATGGGTCCGGCTACCCTGATGGGCTTTCCGGGAATGAAATACCACTTTTCGCACGGTTGGCTCACGTCGTTGATGTGTTCGATGCACTCACATCAGAGAGAGTGTATAAGAAAGCACTCCCGCGGCGAGACGCGATTAAGCTGATGAGAAACGAAATTTTTACATCTTTTGATGAAAAACTGCTAAATACCTTCGCCGCATTCATCGAAGAGCCTGATTCCTCCAGTAACGCCTCGGAAAATAGGATCAGAGCAGTACTAGGCACTCCCATCTCGCTCCAGTGCGAACCATTGGGCACGAAGATGAAATCCAGGCTCATCGGCATGGAACCGGACCGCTACATTATTTTCAGCCTGTCTAATCCTGTCCAGTTTGCGAAATTGCAAAAAGGGATGCCATTGATTGCACGGTACCTTTACGATGGTGAGGCTTTTGGCTTTAAAGAAACCATTCTTTCAACCGTACCCGATCCGCAGTTGGTGTTGACCACGTACCCCAAAAAACTCGAAACGCTAAATCTTCGATCTGAGGAGAGACATAAATGCATTCTGCCGGCCATTGTCGAAGTTCGCGAAAATGAGTGCCGGTCTGTAGTGGTGGATCTCAGTTACAGGGGATGCAGGGTTAAAATCAAAGATCCGGGTGAGGATAAATTACCATCCTTTGTCAGGGATGATCCCATTACAGTGTGCGTTAGTCTGCCTGGAGAAGAGGAAGCGGTCTCTCTTCGGGGCGAAATAAAAAATATCGACAGAATTGAAGATGGAACTCATATGGGAATTCAGTTTGCCGATCGGTCCCAACAGGCGGCAGGTCACTGGAAAGCATTTATTGACGATATCATTGAGCTTGTGAGGTGAATGGTTCTGTCCAAGCAGCAGAAATGAACAGGAAGGACCCGGTTTTCCGTAATCGGCTGGAGAACCGAATTTGGTGTGGATCTCATCCATTTCCCTTCCAGAGACACGAGGAATCAGGTCCCGCACAAGCCCAGCCGCTCTTCTCCGAGTAGCTCCAAGACACTCTCTTTAATCAGTTTCTTTAAATCCTCTTGACCCTGCTGCATTTCCTGTCCCTTATTTTCAAACATCTCATTTCCGGTCGAGAACCGTAGATTGGGCACTGTTCAATGTTCACTGCTCACTTTTTTTCTTTTCTGCTACATTGGCGGCCTGGTTGGCTTTCTGGGTTTGGCCCTCATGATCTTGACCGGAATGAGAAGAATCGGTGCAATTCTTGCTCAAAAATAGGAACTTCTCCAGCGGCGCCCATTCTGTATGAAACCCAGGCATGGACGCAGTGAAGCCTCCATTGAACAGCTGTCGGAAGAGGCATGTAGATCCCCCTCAAAAGCCTTTGATCCTGGTTCCCGACCCTTGCCCGATTCACCTTTTCACCCAAAGGCCGATCTATAGAAAGAGTGGTTTTCGGAACTCGAACCCGTATTGGTCCAAGGAGCTATGAACTGCCGGAGTTCGTGGTGTGTCCTGGAAGTGCACAGACCAGCCCGGTTGGCATATCGCTTGTGTCTTTAATCGAGATACGGGATAATAAAAAATATCCTGTTGTTCCACGTTTTTCGAGCAGAATACGATCCGGAAATACGGTTCAGCAAGTGTAGAGAGTCAAGTTGACGCCCTATTCAGGGAGAAATGTGCTCATGCAATTCGTCCACAACCCACCTGCGGAGTGAATGAGTGTGATTCTCGCTTGTTTTTTGATAACAGCGCTGACGGGTTGTGCCTTGTATTTCACAAACCTTAACAACTCAAGGAGACAAAAATGACGACAACAACCAAAGCGCTTGAAGAGATTAATGTCTCCACATTCACCAACGGGATTCTGGACCCGGGGGAGGTTATGCTGGGGCCGGTCAGGGACGGGGGTGTCATTAAAGCGTCTACGGCGCCGGGGTGCTGGGGGCCTATGATCAACCCAAAGCTCAGAGGCGGGCATGAGGTGACCCAGCCGGTCTTTGTGGAAAACGCGGAGCCGGGGGATGCTCTTCTCATCCGGATCAAGGAAGTGAATGTCACCTCAGGGGCAACGGCATCGGGGCATGACCGCATCGTAGACGGTTACTTTGTGGGCGATCCCTACGTGGCAAAGCGCTGTCCCACGTGCGACACCATGTACCCTGAGACTAGAATCGAAGGGATAGGGCAGGAGGCGGTGCGGTGCGCCAAGTGCGGCAACCCCATCACGCCCTTTCAGTTCGTACACGGGTACACGGTTGTTTTTGACGAAGCCCGGACCCTCGGCGTGACCCTTGACCGGGATGCGGCGGAGCGCGTTGCCCGGGATTCCAGACATTTTGCCAATCTGCCGGCATGCAGCATACAGCACTCAGTTCTGCTCTTTGCCCCCCACGATCTTGTGGGGACGGTGGCCAGGATGCGGCCTTTTCTCGGTCAGCTTGGAACAACCCCTGCCGTGAGATTGCCGGATTCCCATAATGCGGGCGATTTCGGTGTCTTTCTTATCGGTGCGCCCCATGAGTATGCCGTCACAGCCGAGCAGTTGGAACTGCGCACGGATGGGCACATGGATATCGATGCGGTCCGGCCGGGAGCCTTTGTCGTGGCCCCGGTGAAGGTACCGGGGGCCGGCGTGTATATGGGCGATATGCATGCGCTGCAGGGAGATGGCGAGATCGCCGGCCACACTATGGACGTCGCCGGTACGGTGACCTTACAAGTCCAGGTGTTGAAAAAGCGAACGCTTCAGGGGCCTGTGCTCTTCCCGCTGCTTGAAGATCTCCCTTTTCTGGCTCGACCCTTCGATGCCGGTGAAAAGGAAAAGGCCCTAGCCCTGGCAAAGCATTATGGCCTAAAGGAAATTGAGGCATCCGGCCCTATTTCCGTTGTGGGAACCGGGCCTGATTTGAACTCCGCTACGGAAAACGGTTTAAGTCGTGCAGCCACGCTTTTAGGGATGAGCGTCCCCGAAGTCCGGAACCGAGCAACGATTACCGGCGCCATTGAAATCGGCCGCCTTCCCGGCGTCGTTCAGGTCACATTCCTGGCCCCGCTCAAAAATCTGAAGGATGCAGGTCTGCTCGCATTGGTCCAGGAACAGTACGGCATCAGTTGAATCCCGTGAACGGCTTATGGCTGCAGCCCTATCTGGTGTGAGCCAGATTATTTGTCTGGGCTGAGACCATTGAGCGTAGCCATGGCTGGTTATTTATGCACAATTCGAGAGGGTGGAACACGAAAAAGTCAAATAGCAGGATTTAATCCCCTCTCATTCAATAAAATGATCTGAAGGGACTGCTCGCGGGAGTGAATTGGCGGCCAGTCCTTTTCGTTTTTCCCGTCACCATTCGGGCAATAACAGCCCTTCAAGATTCTGGTTTACTGCTTGCATTTGATCATGAGGCGGCATGTGTTTACATCCATTTTATTGCTCTTATATTCCAGATAGAGGCTCTTTACAGGGTATCGACACTTGAGGGCTTGGAGGCACAAGCCCATTCGACTGCTCGCATAATTCGAGAGGGGTGTCCATCAGTCAATGATGCAGTCAATAACATGAAGGAATTCCACCCAGGTTCGAGGAAAGACGATGCAAGACAAAGCTGAAGCGATGGTCCTGGCTTCCTTTACAGCCGATTCACTGGCCTTGGGAGCACATTGGATTTACGATATCGACGCAATTGATCGCAAGTTTGGAAGAGTTGAGGGCCTGCTGAAACCCCTTGAGAGCTCCTATCATGCCACAAAGGATTTGGGCGAGTTCACCCACTATGGAGACCAAACACTTGTGCTTTTGGAATCCATTGTCGCATCTTCGGGATTTGACATCGATGATTTTGCCCGAAGATGGAAAAAACTCTTTGAAACCTACAACGGCTATGTCGATAATGCGACCAAGGCGACCCTTGCTAACTACGCTTCTGGAAAAAACCCCGAAGAATCCGGATCCTCTTCCTCCGACTTGGCCGGCGCTGCTCGCATTGCCCCACTGGTCTACCGCTACCGGAATGATCTCGGACAACTCCTTTCAAGTGCTAAAATTCAAACGGCAATGACACATGACAACCCTTCGGTAATCGACGTTTCTGACTTTTTTGCCAGGGTAATCTGGAAGGTGCTTGAGGGAGAAAAACCCCTATCTGCCATACGGGAGGTGAGGGAGGAGCACTTCAGGGAATCCCTTCTCGGACAATGGGCGGCGGAAGGCATCGAAAGTGCGCGAAGCGACACACGGAGCGCCATTCTCAAGTTTGGCCAAAGTTGTGATGTCGAGCGTGCCTTCCCATCGGTTGTGCATCTTATCGGCAAATATGAAGGAAATCTAAGAGAGGCCCTCGTGGAAAACGTCATGGCCGGAGGAGATTCCGCCGCACGGGGATTGGTGGTGGGAATGATTCTAGGGGCTCACCTCGGCTTTGAGGCCATTCCGAGTGAGTGGTTTTCCGGATTGAAACGCTACCAGCATATTGTATATCTCCTGGAAAGAATCCGTAAGGCGCACAACCCATAATAGATGCCGTTACTTCCAACATACCCTCATGAATATCTCATCCTGGCGCCTCGTCGGCTTCGATTGGACTTTTTTTGATGGCGTCCTTCCACTTGTGTTTTTGATTCGTCTATGGGAAGGTTCTATGGCCTTCAAGGTGTCTTGAGAGGTTTTCAGGGCGGCAGTCGAACTCACAATGCCCTTCGAGATTCGTTGGTGGTCAGGTCGATGCATTATAAGGCAACTATTGACATACCAATTATCAGTGTGCTAATCTTTTTTTCCAGAGGTGATTCACGGGTGATCCAGAAATACCCGTTAACTTTCGATTGGGGAGTTTTGCTCCATGGTTTTTAATGATTGCATCTGCTTTCAACTCGGCGCAGTCAGCCGCAAAATCACTCGCTATTACAAGGAAAAGGTCACCTCCATGGGACTGACTCACGGTCAGTTCTTTTTGCTGGTGGCCCTCTACGATGAAGATGGGCTATTGCCCAGCCAGCTTGCAGATAAGACAGCCCTGGATCGTGCCACAATCACCGGGCTGCTGGACCGGCTGGAGAGGGACGGATGGACCGAGCGCCGACCGGATCAAAATGATAGGAGGGTCCTTCGTATTCATATCACCGCCAAGGCAATGCAGGTGCGCGAGGTTATTCTTTCCATTTTTGAAGAGACAAACGGCCAGTTTCTCGGACGCTTTTCACCGGACGAATGGGTCCTGTTCCAATCCTTTCTGAAGAGGTTGGAGCGAGTTGAGCATATGGAAAACAGATCGTCGGTTTGATCTCAGTGTTGAAAATCTCCCAAAAAGAGAGCTTTTTCAGGACCCAAACGGGATTCCCGGGCTTGACCCAATTTACCCGAAAAGTGAGGCCGAATAGGACCCCTTAGCTGCCGGTTCATTTCGATTCGGGGTTTCTATAATTAGCTTCTCCCGCTCATCGGCTTTATGGGTCCGGCGACAAACCCAGAGTCTCGATCTCATACCGATCTTTTCACACTGAAAACTGAAAGGGTGCTTTCAATGATCAGGTCCTTGAGAGATTTTGCAGACCTGGCTTCCGAAAAAGGGCCCATGAGGCTGGCCGTCCTTGCCCCGGAAGACGAGGAGTTCATGCTGGCTGTAAAAAAGAGCTGGCAAAGAGGCTATATCGAGCCCGTCCTCATTGGCAACAAGGAAAAGATAGAGCAGGTATCGGAGAAAGTTGAATTTGATATCAGCGGATTTGAAACCATCAGCAATGATGATCGCCAAGCCATCTCAAACCTTGGAATAGGCATGATTTTCTCGGGAGAACTGCCGATCGCAAGCAAAGGCCAGATTCCTACTTCTTATATCTACCGTTCGATAATCAGGGAGGAAGCGAAAGCCGGTTCCGGAACTAACGTCAGCGTCATCTCTTTCTGGGAGGTTCCCGGACTCGATCACCTGGTCGCCTTTACGGATACAGGAGTCAATATCATACCGGATGCAAAGGCGAAACTGGAGATCTGCAAAAATGCTCTTTTTGTTTATCGCCTTCTCGGATATTCGAAACCCGCGATGGCTATCCTTTCCGGACAGCGCCAAATCGGTGGCGCCCTTACATCTTACCGGGACTACGAGTTGATCAGGAGAGCGGCAGATTCCGGGGACCTGGGGGAATGCGAGATCGTCGATGCGACTTCCTTTACAGAGATTTTTGCCGGCAAGGGAAACCGTATCGTAAATTGGGACAGGTTGAAGCTGGAACAGATGCCCCACATCCTGCTGGTCCCCTGCCTGGATACGGGCAACATCTTATGTAAGCTTGATTTTCTCCTGAATGTATCCCGGTGCTCCCTCGTTGCAACCTCCAGAGGGCCGGTCTGTATCCCCGCGCGCTCCGATTTCACCGATTCCATAGTGCAACAACTGGCGATGTGTGTTGTGGTAGCCGAGCGGATGAAAGGCGGAAAATGAGATGGTGAAATCTTTTAAGGATATTCTTGAAGCGGCGAAGGGTGCGGGACCTGCAAGACTGGTGACTTCTTTCAGAGAGCCGGATCTGGATCTAATCTGCCGTGCGGCCGCAGCCGGCTTTATTATTCCCTGCCTTATCGGCAACCGCAAAGTAATAGAGAAGATGACTGAGATGAGTCCACTGGCGTCGCTGGAACACGAGATCGTGGATGAAAGATATCCAGGCGGCGTGCTCCAGAGAGCAATCTCCCTGATTCGCGAAAACCGGGCTGACATATTGATGCAGGGGGGCTTCGATCAGAACGCCTTCCTTTCTGCGGTCCTCGACGCCAAGACAGGGCTGCTGAAGGGAAAGGTGGCCAGTTATGTCTCCGTCTTCGAACTGAGCGAAAGCGGCAAACTGATCCTTGTTACCGATACCTTCCTGAATAACTATCCAGGACTTACCGAGAAGCGGTTGATTCTCGAAAACGCCCTGTCCTTGTCGGCGATTCTGGGAATCGACACTCCTAAAGTCTCGGTTCTTGCCGCTGTAGAACAGGTGAATCCCGGTATTCCTTCAACTCTGGATGCCGCAATCCTCTCCAAGATGTCTGAAAGAGGGCAGTTCGGAAAAGCACTTGTCGAGGGTCCCCTCGATATAGACTGCTCTCTGAGTCACCTTGCCGCAAAAAGAAAAGGGATAAATAGTAATGTCACCGGCAATGTGGATATCTATTTAGTTCCTGAAATCGATACGGGCTACCTGCTGGCGGAATCTCTTGTTTGTTTTGGAAGAATCCACACAGCCGGTATAGTCATGGGGACGACAAATCCTGTAATACTGGATGTGCCCTTTGTCTCTGATGAATGCAGGTTGGTGGAAATCGCATTGGCATCTTTGGCTCTTAGGAGAGGAGAAGGGGATGGACAGGCAGTGTAGCATGCTTGTAATCAACGTGGGCTCCACTTCGACAAAGCTCGCCTGGTTCAATGGCGACGAACCCGTGGTTCTCGAAACGATTCCCTACCCCAGTGAAGAGCAGGCTCTCTACTCTTCCATGAGACACCAGATCCCTAACCGGCAAGTGGGTGTTCTAGATTTTTTGCAAAAGAATGGGATCGACCCGGAAGGAATCGACATGATTGTCAGCCGCGGAGGCCTGGGAAAGCCGGCTCCGGCCGGTGCATATGAAGTCGATGACGCCATGTGCGAGGATCTGCTCGAGGGAAAATACGGCAAGCATCCTTCGGCTCTCGGTCCCGCAATCGCCTTGAACTTCTCGAGGAGGTACGGCGCTCAGGCCATAGTGGTCGACCCGCCGAGCACTGATGAATTTCACCCCCTGGCCAGGATCTCCGGTCTTCCGCAAATTGAGCGCAAGAGCGCTTTTCACAGCCTGAACCAGAAAATGGTGGCAAGACGCCTTGCGGCAAAGCTTGAGGTAAAGTACGAGCAGATGAACGTCGTAGTGGCCCATCTGGGGGGCGGCATTACCGTTGGCGCGCATCAGAAGGGCCGGGTCATTGACTGCACCCACGGGCTTGCCGAAGGGCCTTTCACTCCGGAGAGAGCCGGATCTCTTCCGACACTGGATCTGATTGACCTCGCCTTTGACGGGGGGATGGAAAAAAAACAGCTCCAAAGGCGCCTAGTGGGAGAAGGAGGGCTGTATGCTTACCTTCAGACCAGGGACGTTCAGAGGGCTGAAGAGATGA
>Ga0187864_10005039_pt1 | contig 10084 bp, 4 predicted proteins | sample June2016WEW_11_4_FD_132985 | JGI IMG/M metagenome (GOLD analysis project Ga0187864, IMG submission 132985) | Peatland microbial communities from SPRUCE experiment site at the Marcell Experimental Forest, Minnesota, USA - June2016WEW_11_40 | ecosystem: Environmental > Terrestrial > Soil >... | reverse complement strand
TCGAAGACGATCTCGGCGTTGCCGTCGGCGCCGACCGTCACCAGGCCGGAATAGAGCGCCAGCGGCGGTCCCGTGGGCGGGCTGCCCTGCAGCTGCGCACCTTGGTCGCCACCGCTGCGAATCTGGCCGCGCGTGCCCTGCATGCCGTCGATCAAGTCGCCGTAGAGGTCGCGGATCTCCGCGGCGAGCGCCCGCTGGCCGAGATAGTAATCGTCGGGCGATGGCGGCTTGTAGTTGGTCAGATTGAGAATGCCGACATCGACGGCGGCGACCACGATTCTGGCTTCCTCGCCCGCCGCGAGCCCGGAAACCTTTACCGGGAGCCGCAAGGTCGAGTTCGGCCGCAACAGCGCCGGCGCCTTCATCTCGAGGCCGAGCGTCTTGGCCGCGCGATCGATGGAAAACCATTGCACGCCGATGGCGCGGCCCGGCATGCGCTGCGCCGGCGCATCGAGCGGCCGTCGCAGTGTCGCGACCAGATAGGCGCCGCTGCCCCAGTCGCGGCCCACCGGCAGTTTCACCTGCGCCACGCCGGGTTTTACCTCGGTCGTCTCGCTCGCCAGCAGCCGGTCAGCAATCACATTGAGCGTGAGGCGGCCGGCGCTGCGCGCCGTCACCGCGACCGTCATGGTGTCGCCCGGCCGGTATTCGCCCTTGTCGAGCGCGACTTCGAGCATGTCGGGCGTATCCGCGTTCGCCTCGACATAAAAACCGGCGTCGAAAGCAACCGACGTCACCGGACCGTTGGCATCGCCGGTCGCGACTTCGAGCCGGTAGCGCCCGAACGTCACCGGCAGCGCAATGCGCCCCGCTTTGTCGAGCGTCGTATCGATCGTTCCGTCGGCGACGCGCTTGGTGGTCTTGACCGGCTCGTAGTTCCAGCTGCCGTCGCGCTTGTAGTACTGATAATGGGTATCGATGCGCAGCAACTCGTAGTGCAGGCCGCGCTGGACGATTGCGGCGCCGTCCGGCGCCACGGTGACGACATCGAAGGCGGCGCTGGCGCCGTCGGCCAGCGAGCGGCCCGAGAACTGCGGCTTGACGCCGATCATGTTGCCGCTCGCCGTCACCGGCACCGTCACCTTGTGCTCGACGGCGCGGCCGCCGGGCTCGGCCATGCGCACGGCGATCTGCGCTTCGAGCGGGTGCGTGCTCGACGGCAGCTTGTCGAGATTGACGGAAAAACTCGCCTTGCCGGCGGCATCAGTTGTCGGCAGGTCGGCGAGCGGCTGCTGGACGGCTTCGACCTCTTCATCGGCAAGGCCGAACTGATATCCGGCAAAGCCCGCCCGCTCTTTCGCCACCGCGATCGTCATGTCGCCTTCGAGATCGAAGTTGGCCGCCGGCGCGCCGTAGAGGAAGCGTCCGGAGACATCGACCTTGGCCGGGACTTTTTGCGAGATGTGACCGGTCGGCGAATTGAGATCGAACTCGATGCGGTCGGGGATGTAATCCTCGACCAGGAAAGTCGTCGCGCCGACCGGCGGCCGTTTCGGATCGGTGAAGGCGCGCACATGCCAGGTCCCCGTCGGTGCCGAGGCCGGCAGCGCCAAGGACACGCCATGGCCGCCCAATCCCTGGTCCGCCACCGATGCGCGCCGGAACTCGACGCCATCAGGCCGTTCGATAATCAGCGTCAGCGGCACGCCGAGCGCAGCGGCGCCCTGCGCGTCGCGCAACAGTGCGGTGAGGTAGGCCGTCTCGCCGGAGCGGTAGACGCCACGCTCGGCATAGACGAAGGCGTCGAGACCGTTGGGCGCGGGACGGCCGCCGACGCCGCGGTCGGTAAGATCGAAGGCCGGCGATTTGAGGCTGAGGAAGGCATAGTCGCCCTGAGCATCGCTCGCGGCGAGCATGGCGGGAGCGGAGCCGCCCTCCCCGCTCGCAAGACCTGTCTCGAACTGCGCATGGCCGCTCGCATCGGTGCGGCGCGTGGCCAAGACCTCATTGCCGCGCGAAATGAGCCGCAGCTCTATCCCGCTCTTTGCGTCGGTCGTCGCCAGCGAGTTGACGAAGGCGTGGATGCCGTCATTGCCGGAAAACGCCGTTAGACCGAGATCGGAGACGATGAACCATTGCGTCGCCAGCGAACCGTAATCGTTGTCGAGGTTCTTCAGTTCCTGCGGCTGCGCCACCATGACGTAAACGCCGGGCTTGAGATCGCCGACCGCCTGGTCGACCGGGAAGGCGGTGGTGACGTCGGCATTGAGCGGCGGCGATTCGACCGCGAGTTCGCCCTTCCAAACGGCAACCCCGCGCGACTGGCGGAGTTGCTCGAGCTCGTAACGGCCGAGACTGCGCTGGAAATCACCGCGTTCGGAATCGTCGCCGCCGCCGCCGCCGCCGGCGCCAACGAGATTGCGGTCGCCGACGCGGTAGATCTCGACGGCGATCGCGCGGGTGTTGACACTGATGACTGGAATGCCGCGCTGGCCGACGCGCGGCAGCACGTAGGCGTTGGTCGAGAAGTGCACGAACGGCTTTCGGTCGCGTACATAGATGGCGAAGTCGGCGGACTTCGACAATGTCTCATGCACCACCGACGGCAGTCCGGCGCGCAAGGTGACCGTATAGGTCTCGCCGTGTTGCAATCCCTCGACGCAGAGCTGCTTCTCGGCGACCGACAGTGCCGGCTTGTCGGTGCCGGCGAGCACTACGAAGGGCGAGAAGTCGGCGCGCAGCGGCAAGTCTTCCGAGAACTGGAAGCAGGCGCGCGGCGAGGCGGTGTCGGCGTCGATGCTGTAATCGAGCACGCGGAAGCCGTGCTGCTCGCGCAGCTTTTCGTATTGTCCGCGCACATCGGCGACCTCGCGCAGCTCGAGCGAGAGCCGCAGCGCGTCGAGCGCCGGCCGCCACTCTTCGCGTTGGCTGAGCAAATTGCCGAGAAAAGCGAGGCTGTCGGCCTCCTCAGTGCGGCTCGTGGTACGCTGATAGGCGATGTAGGCGGCGGTCGAGGCGCGCTCGAGCAGAAGCTTGCGCTCGTCGTCATTGGCCGGACGGACTTGCATGATCGCCCGCGCCAGGCGCAGCCACGTGGCGCTGTCGTTCGGCGCCGCCGCAACGATCTGCCCGAGCAGCGCCATGCCGGCGCGGAAATCGTTTTTGGCAAAAGCCGCGTCGGCGTCGCGCCGGATTTGCGCCACGGGTTTGGTCGGCGCTCCCGCGTCCGACTTGATCTGGGCTTCGAGCTTGATCGCGCTGTCGGCAAGATCGCTATTCTGGAATGGCTTTTCGGCAGCATGCGCGGCCAGCGGCGCAACGGCCAACAGCGCGGCGGCGAGGCCGGCGCGAATGAGCGAAAGCATCGGTGATCTCCTCCCGAAGGGTGCGCAATTTCACCCGCTACCGGATTGGAGGCAAGGATCGTGTCGAGGTCGTGACCGGATGGGGTTGCCTGACTCTTAAGTTTTTGCAATCAATCCGCGCAGCCGGCGCGGCGACGGCAAGCAATTTACCGGGCGTTTTTTCGTCGCTTCTATATAATAAAAGCGGCGCCGGCTTCTGACTCGTCATGGCCGGGACAAGTCCGGCCACGACGGCGGACAGGACGCGGCCCCGTAGCTCAGGGGATAGAGCAACAGCCTTCTAAGCTGAAGGTCGCAGGTTCGAATCCTGCCGGGGTCGCCAATTAAATCACACGGTTGTGGGTGACTGTTTGCTGCCTCTACTTTGCGCAAAATGACGCGGGGTAACGGCGAACAAAAACGCACACGCGATGTTTCCGCAACAGACCAACCGCCGGAGATCATCGACGCTAAAGGACACTTTATCGCCGCACCCACGCGTGCAAGACTGTTACGCCGCAACCAGTGCGGCTTGGGGGCACGACGGCCATGTCAGTCCAGCGTATTTTATCGACCGCACTGCTTGCGGCCGGCCTCGCCGCCTGCGCGATTGAGCGCGCGCAGGTCGCCAGCGACGCACAAGCCAAGATGATGGGCCTAACGAGAGAACAGGTCCTTGCCTGCATGGGGCCGCCGGCCAACAAAGCTGCCGAGGGAGCAACCGAAGTCTGGTCATACGGCTCAGGTAACGATTTCACACAGGCCAGCTACGGCACGAGCACCACGCGGCATTGCACCGTGAACGTCACGTTGACCGACGGACACGTGAACGCCCTCAACTATCTTGGCCCGACAGGCGGATTACTCACGCCGAACGAGCAGTGCGCTTTTGCCGTCGCCAATTGCGTTCGTTGATCGGGGCAGTTGGTGGGCAGTTGGTAGCCCAGATAGAGCGTACTTGCTACTTGCTGTAACGAAGGGGAACCCTATGCAAGATTCTGGACGTTATCAAACAGCGTCTGAGGTTCTTGATGGCATCCGAGCCCAACTAAGAGAGAAGTCACATGACGAGATGGCGCTCCTGCTGAAACTTTTTGGAGACTTAAAGACTCTGGACACGAATCGTATGAGCCCGAGCGATGCATCTCGCTGGCTGATCCAAGAACAAACGAACAAGGAGAAGCGCTTAGAACAGTTCGTAAGCCAGATAGGCTTCAATAGGGGCTTCGGGCGAGGCTTTCTCGTCGGGTTCGGAATTTGCGCATTTCTAGCGCTTATAATGAGATACGGTTAAGTGATGGCATTTGGTATACTTATGAAAGAATCACTCCTCGGAGCAACCAATGTCTGACTTCAATGCGAAAGCCGATGTCTACAGAACCGAGTTTAGGGACGTCGGAGGGCATAGACCCCTACCATCTTTTAAACCCATTCACTCCGGGACGATTGCTGAGTGCGTTAGATGGGTAATGGCGAAACGTCATGATTACCCTCAGACGTATTCGATGAGGGTGCCGCTAGAAGCCGGGTTCATCACGAATGAGCTTCATTACCAAGACATCGAGGCTATTTCTCAACGACCCGATTTCCCAAAATAACTCGCGCCAAATCCGTGCCAAAACGCTAATTCTTCAATGATATCGACGCCTCTCGACGACCTTCTAAGCTGAAGGTCGCAGGTTAGAATCCTGCCGGGGTCGCCAATTAAATCACACGGTTGTGGGCGGATCATGGTCGTCGTTGTGCGCAACCTCGCACCGAAACTTCACCGCCGATCAACGGCGGTAATCGACCCTTCCTTGCCTGGTCCCTCGGATCGGCGATCCCCCCAGCATATGGCTCGGCAAGGATTACCGTGCTATATTTCCTCCATGGCAACCAAGCAGCTGAAGACCCTGTTGGAGCGCGTTGAGACTTGGCCCGCGGAGGACCAGGACGAACTTACCGAATTGGCGCGCGACATTGAAGCGCGCCGCAGCGGTGTGTACAAAGCGACGCCCGAGGAACTGCATGCAATCGACGAGGCGGACCGGAGCGGTGTGGCGAGCGATGAGGAGGTCCTAGCGGCATTCCGAAGCTTCCGCCGCGCATGAAGGTTGAATACTCTAATCGCGCCGTCGCCGATCTTCGAAAGATTTCCGCCGATAGCCGCCGCGCATTTGGCGACAGGGTCTAATAAACAGTGCAGGCGCGTATTCATATGAAGCCGCGCGTCATTTGCCGGCGTTCAATAACAACAGAACAATTCCGACGAACGTTCGTCCATTTATTCAAAAAATTTGATAATAGTGTGTGCCAATGTCAAACCAGCACCCACAATCGCACTTAAGTATGCGGCGATTGTCTCAAACACAATACGCAGCCCCGTTTGTTGTGTGCGTCTAGTTGTGGCGGATGTATTCGAAGAAGGTGTCGTTCGCTCATCCTTCATTGTTACTTTGGCTTTATCACTTTCGAGCGGAATCCTGATCAGGACAGAGCGACTCCATTCGCCAACAATGATGACGATTACCGCTAATGAAAGCGGCAGGATTGCAAATAGGAACCACTCCGTTTGAGTCATATCACTCTCGCAGCGTGCCGATTAGGCGCCTTGCCTCGAAATGTAGTATTGCGCCCAAGAAAACCCAGGCCCCAATTGCGACGAGAAGATGGTCAAATGGAACTGAAGTCTGACCTAACATTTGGGCGGCCGTTGGAACGAAGATACCAGTGCCGAAGCAGCCGGTAGACGCCCTATCAAAGGCGTTTGCTATGAGCTTGGCCCGCTCGTTCTGGACAAGGTAGGGCATCTATGAGCCCCCAGCCTATGGTATCCCCTCCCTAAAGCTTGCATGAACCGACATTGGGGTACAATGGACGCGGCGCCCTCGCACGTGCGGCCTCATCCGGCGAGCCTGCGCTCACGTAGCCGCGGTCGCGGCTGCCGCCGCGCGCTTGGCCAATTCCTCGGCCACCAGCTCTTTCTTCGACAGCTTGCCGACCGGCGTCTTCGGCAGACTCGCGCGGATGTCGATTTCGGCCGGCATTTCATATTTGGCGAGCTTGTCGGCGAGGAAGGTTTTGAGCTCGTCGAAGGTGAATGCAAGCTGCCCCGGCTTGAGCACGATGAAGGCTTTTGCCGACTGCCCGCGGTAGGGGTCCGGAATGCCGATCACCGTCACCTCGGCGACGGAAGGGTGCTCGTAGATCGCTTCCTCGATGTTGCGTGGGAAAACATTGAAGCCGCCCGACAGGATCATGTCCTTCTTGCGATCGACCAAAGTGAGGAATCCGTCCTGGTCGATGAAGCCGATGTCGCCGGTATGGAAACGCCCGCCGCGAAAAGCCTCCGCGGTCGCCTCCGGCTTCTTCCAATAGCCCTTCATGACTTGCGGGCCGCTGACGCAAATCTCGCCCCTGGCGCCGACCGGCAGCACCCGCGTTCCGCTCTCGATGTCGACGACCTCGATGATGGTGTGCGGCGCCGGCAGCCCGACCGAGCCCGGCCGCGGCGCGGCGTCGGTCACCTGCATGGTGCCGAGCGGCGCCGTTTCGGTGAGGCCGTAGCCTTCGCGCGGGGTGACGCCGGTGAGGTCGCGGAACCGCTGCAGCACCTCGACCTGCAACGGCGCGCCGCCCGATGCGCACAGCCGCAGCGACGACAGATCGAACTCCTTGATCTTCGGATGATTGACCAGCGCCGAATACATGGTTGGTACGGCGCAGAAGATGGTGATCTTCTTGCGCGCGATGTCGCCGAGCACTCGATCGGCGTCGAAACGGATATGCATGATCATCTGCGTGCCGGTATGGACCGAGAGCAGCATGATGCACGACAGCCCGAAGATGTGGAACAGCGGCAGCACGACCAGCGCCTTGTCGTTCTCGTTCTGCGGGCTGGCGCTGGTCCAATGGTTATAGGCGTTGACGACCGCCGAGAAATTCGCGTGCGTGAGCATCGCCCCCTTCGGCTCGCCCGTGGTGCCCCCGGTATATTGCAGCACCGCGACCTCGTCCTCGAGCGGGCCGTGCGGATGACGAACAAAAACCCCGTCATTGGCGATGAGCGCGGCGAAATCGACCTCGCGCCCCGGGCCGCCGATCCGCTCGATCTTCGGGCCGACGAACGCGCGCACGATCGGCTCGGGCAGAAAGTCTTCCAGATTGCAGACCACGAGGGTCGCGAACTTCGCCGTGCCCTTCAGCGCCGCGATCTGCGGATAGAGTGCCGGAATGCCGAGCGTAACCATCACCTCGACATCGGAATCGACGAGCTGGTGCTCGAGCTCGCGCGGCGCCGCCAGCGGACTGAAATTGGCAACGCGGCCGCCGGCCATCAGCACGGCGAAAAAGCAGACGACGTAATGGGGCGTGTTGGGAAGATGCAGCCCGACATTGACGCCCGGGCCGACGCCGAGGGCCTGAAACCCCTTGGCGGCGCGCACCGCGAGATCGTGCAACTCGGCGAACGTCAATGTCCGATCATAGAAATCGATCGCGACCTTGGCGGGCCAGATGTCCGCCGCCTTGTCGAGGATGGTCTCGATCGCGACCGGCCGCGGCATCGGCGGGTCCCACGAAACCCCCGGCGGATAGGACTTTTCCCATACGTGACCAGTCATCGATGACCTCCCCCGGGGGCGATCCGCGTTGCCGTAAGCTCGGCCGCGGCCCCTTATCGCTGCTCAATCGGACCGAAATTTCCGCCGGCATACTCTTGACTATATGTGCGCAAAGCCGGCCCGCCAAATGGCGCTCAAGGCCAAATCAACAGTCGAAGGTGATGGTTTGGCTCAATACCGGGCCAATCCCGACTTCGCACTTAGGACTTGGGTCCAACAACGAACCGCTATGGCCGGTTTGGGTCGTCAGCGTCGGATCGAAAATGTCGGTGCAATGTCGGAGGCGGCCTTTCTGTTTCAGGAGTGAGCAAGACAGGCCCGCTCATTGCAATCGCCCGGCCGGTCGCACGACCGGTTGCCAGCCGCTGCACTTGTTCTGAATGGTTTCGTAAAGATCGACACCGCCGATAATGAAAAATTTGGGTGGAATTTCCAGATCATGCAGAGTTTGGTTTTCAGCGCTGCCAATATCAAAGGTGACCGGCCCCTTAACGTACCAATTCCCGCGCTCATTTTTCGTGAATGCTTGGCAAGGGATTGTATTTGTCGTGGTCGTTGACCCACTTTGCTTCGCAGCGGCGACTGGCAATTTCTCCGGCTTTTTGTTTACCGGCTTCGCGTCCTCCAGTGGCGCAGGCAAACCCGCGTTAGTCTTCCAACCCTGCTGCCCGGCATAGGCGACGATCGCGTCAGCGACAGCACGGCCGAGCCCGCGCACCTGCGCCTCTACGTCAGGCGACAGATTCACGTCGGGCGCACTTTTGGCGGCAAGCACCGTGGCGATCCCCGCGCTGAAAGCCGCCGCACCCGGTCCCCTAATTGCGGCGCCGGACTGGCCCTCGCTCTGCGCTTGCGCCGTGAAGGTAAGCAATTGCTTCTCTGTGCCCTCGGAGACCTCCGACACCGTCATGTCGGCGACAACGCTGCGGCCGGTGCCGAAGCCGACCGGGTTGTGCTGCTGGCGGTTACCCTGATCGACGGCGTGCAATCGGCCGGTGATGACCAGTGCGCCATTCTTAGGCGTGAGTTCCTCCTGGCCGCGCGGCCGCGCAGTGAGACCGGCCGCGCCCACGAGGACGATAATAGTGGCCACGATCTCGTCATTCACCCGCTTGGCGGTGATCGCCTTGACGACATCGCCGGTCATGGTGCCCAACTTGCTCTCCAGCCGCGCGGCGAAATCGCGATCGACGACCACTACATCGGAGGAAAACACGAAATCGTTGACGAGCACCGCCTTCGGCCGCGGCGGTGCACCGCCGACCGAAGTTTGCGCTTCCTGCACGGTGGTGTTGGCACAGCCGGCAACAGCCAGCGAGACCAACCAGACGAAGAGCTGGACGGGGCGTGGACCGAACATTGGCGCAAGACTACCACAGACCATCGACGTTGAAAAAGTAGCTGGCGCGGCAATGGATTAGGCGGTCGGTGCGGCGCCCCTGCCGGCGAGCGCCTCCTGCAGGCGGCGCTCGTCGAGCGCCCGCTCCCACTTGGCGACGACGAGGGTGGCGACGCCATTGCCGATGAGGTTCGTCGGCGTCAGCGCCTGCGACATCAGGCGATGCACGCCGAGGATGAGCGCCACGCTCTCGACCGGGATCGTTCCGACCGAAGAGAGCGTGGCCGCGAGCACGATGAACGCCGCGCCGGCAACGCCAGCCGCGCCCTTTGACGCCAGGAGCAGCACCAGCAAAAGCCCGATCTGATGCTCGATGGTCAGCGGCGTGTTGGTCGCTTGCGCCAAGAACATCGCGGCCGTCGCCAGATAGAGGCAGGTGCCGTCGAGATTGAAGGAATAGCCGGTAGGAATGACGAGGCCGACCACGCTCTCCTCGCAGCCTAAAACTTCGAGCTTGGCGATCATGCGCGGCAGCACCGTTTCCGATGACGTGGTCGCGATCACGATCAACAGTTCTTCCCGGATGTAGCGGATGAACCTCAACAAGCTGAAACCGCACCAATGGCAGATCGGCCAGAGCACGGCGAAAATAAAAATGAGGCAGGTGATATAGAAACTGACCAGCAGTTTGCCCAAGGAGAACAGCGAGCCGGCGCCGAACTTGCCCACGGTGAACGCAATGGCCCCGAAGGTGCCGATCGGCGCCGCCCACATCACGATGGCGACGATGCGAAAGAACATCTGCGAGGCCGTCCCGATCAGATCGGTGAGCGGCTTGCCAGCCTGGCCCATCCAGC
>Ga0187864_10005034_pt1 | contig 10096 bp, 9 predicted proteins | sample June2016WEW_11_4_FD_132985 | JGI IMG/M metagenome (GOLD analysis project Ga0187864, IMG submission 132985) | Peatland microbial communities from SPRUCE experiment site at the Marcell Experimental Forest, Minnesota, USA - June2016WEW_11_40 | ecosystem: Environmental > Terrestrial > Soil >... | reverse complement strand
GAGTGTGAGGATTGCGGTCTTGGAATGGATTTCGGCGGGTTCTGACATGATCACCCGCCTTCAATCTAACGTAAACGCGGCTGAAGCCGCATGTACCATCACATAAAGGCGACGGTTTTCACGCCGGAAATGTCGAAACGCTTACGGCAGCGCGGGTTCCGGCACATCGTCTGGGTGTCCACCAGCAGCATGTAGCTCTGCGCTTTGGCGAACTTCGCGCGATCGCGTTCATCGGCGCCGCCCGGGAGCTTGTCCTTTTTCGTACGCACGAGGTAATTCAGTTCGTAGCTCTCCTGCGTCCGGCAGAAAGGGCAGTTCAGAGTCGCAGCTTTTTTGGTCTGCGACTCCGAGTAATAGGCTCGTTCGTCCACTGTTCCGTTATCTCTGACTCATGGGCACCCACTGCATGCCGTCCGGGTTACCTTTGTATTCCGCCCGGGGCCGAATCAGGCGATTATTATGGTACTGCTCGAGCACGTGGGCGGTCCAGCCGGCCATGCGGCTCACGGCGAAAATCGGGGTGAACAGATCGATCGGAATGCCGAGCGAGTAGTAAGTGGATGCCGAATAGAAATCCACGTTGGGATTGAGCTTCTTTTCGGCGCGCACGGTTTCCTCGACGCGCTTCGACATCAGATACAGATCCTCGTGCCCGGTGCTCTTGCCGAGTTCTTCAGACATCACGCGCAAGTGGGTAGCGCGAGGATCGTCCGTCCGGTAAACACGGTGGCCGAACCCGGGGACCTTGACGCCTTTCACCGAAAGCATTTTCTGTACGCGCTCGACCGCTTTATCCGCGGTGCCGACTTCGAGCAGCATGCGTATCACTTCTTCGTTCGCGCCACCATGGAGTGGCCCTTTGAGAGCGCCGATTCCGGATGTGACGGATGAATAGATATCGGAAAGAGTAGCCGCGGTGACGCGCGCCGCGAACGTGGAGGCGTTCAGCTCATGATCAGCATGCAGCGTGAGGGCGACATCGAAAACGTGCTCCATTACCTTGTCCGGCCGCTTGCCGGTCAGGCAGTAGAGGAAGTTACCGGCGAAGCTCAGGCTCGGGTCGGGCGCGACCACTGGCTGCCCGGCGCGCAAGCGCCCGAAACTGCTGACGATGGTCGAGGTTTGCGCCATCAGTTTCGTTGCCTTCGTCAGATTCGCTTCGGGCGACATATCTTTCGCCAGCGGATCGTAAAGGCTCAGCATCGAAACCGCCGTGCGCAGAACGTCCATCGGCGAGGCTTTCAAATTGGCCTTCAGGAAGTCCGTCACCTGCGGCGGGAGAGCTGCGTTGGCGAACAGATCGGCTTTCAACTGGGCCAATTCGCTCTCTTTCGGAAGCTTGCCTTTCCAGAGCAGCCAGATGACCTCTTCAAAGGTCGCGTGCTCCGCAAGCGTATGGATGTTGTAGCCGCGGTAGCTCAGGACGCCCGCGTAGCCATCGATATAACAAATCTCTGATTCACCGGCGACGACGCCTTCCAGTCCCGCGCCAGTAGTGGTAACCGTTGTCGAACTCATGTATTTTCCTTGTAGTTAGTCTACTTCAGCACTCATTTATCTCAGCAGGGGCTTACGCAAGCGGCCGATCGTGCGATGCATCATGATCGCAAAAGGGCTCTTGCGCGGGCAGATCGGATAGGGCGCGAAGCTGATCGCGTCGTTATCCTTGTTGACCCAAAGGCTTTCAGTTCGGGCGCGGTTGACGGAGACGGTCAAAAGCACGCCCGTGTTGCAGGATTCGCTGTCGGTGATACCGAGGACGCCCGGATCCGGCGCGTTTGCCGCCGCCTGCGTACCCCAGTCGGTCATGAAACTATTGAACGAGTATGCGGAGCACGGCTTCTGCGCGGTGCACCCCCAATCGCGGTATGCGGACTGATAATCGCCCCGGCGCAGGGCCTGGACGAAGGTCTTGACGACGCTTTCCTGATGATGATTCTTCAGCAGGTACCAGCCGAGCGAAGTGACAAAGGCAATGACGACGACAGCGACCACGGAACGGATGATGATGCTGTTCCGTCGCTCCTCGCCGGCGCCGTATGTATCGAGGTAGCCCGGCATCCGACTGGATCCTATTTTGCCGGGTAGGCCTTGTTATAAGCGGCCAATGCCTCAGCGGTCAGGTCGAGCGCGGGTTTGAAATAGATGGTCTGAGAAACATCGACGATAATGTCGAGACCCTTCTCCTCAGCCAGCTTTTTAACGACTTCCTGCATCTTCTGGGCAGCTTTGCCGATAGTGTCCTGACGGTCGCGGTCGAAGTCCTGCTGCAGGTCATCAGAGATACGCTGCGCTTCGCGCTGTTTGCGCTGGCCCTGAGCCTGCAGATCCGCAACGGCTTGCTGGTTGAGTTTCCCGCTGCTGATCTGCTGCTGGATCGACTGAAGATCGTTCTGCAGTTTCAGGAGTTCATCCTGCCGCGGCTTGTATTTTTTTTCGAGTTCGGCGGCCGCTTTCTTGAGTTCGTCGGAATCGAGCAGCGCCTGTTGCGTATTGACTACCGCAAGCTTCAGTTGCGCGGACGCCATCGTGGCAAAAGATGCCAGGACGAGGCAAAGCAGGCTGGCGCGAATGGCCAGGGAACGAAACATAATCGTGGAGACTCCTCAGGATGGAAAAACACAGATTACCACAGTCAAACGGAGCCAGCTATGCTTCAGCCCCTGTCATCAGTCCGCTGCTACCCGTTCACGTAACCCGCCAAAACAGCGTTCAGGCGGCGTGTGTTTGAAATTTTCGGGTCTTGTATTTGCTGAAATCCATTGTTGAGGCTCGTTTGAGGCGCTGTTGGAGGTCGATCGCGTCGTGGATTTCAGCGGTTGAAAAAACGAACCCATCTCGTGAGGAACTCGCCGCGCAACGGACTTGCGCCTGCGCGGCTTTCGCCGGTTGATACTCCAAACCTCTCATTTCACTGAGCTGAAGGAGGCTGGCCGCTTCCTTCATTTCGGTTTCGCGCTGCGCTTTGCGGGCGGCCTGGAGCGATTGCAGCAGGGCGAAGTTCTTCTGAACGGCGCGGTTCAGGCGCTGCTCGTAGAGCGTGAGGAGCTGGAGTTGTTTCGACTCCATGGTGAAGACGCGCGCGGTGGTCAGGGCGTCGTGCATTTCTTCATGATTGGGCTGTTCGTCATCAGGGCAAAGCTTACCGGCGTTCTCGTGGAGGCCGAGGGCGAAGAGATTTTCCTCGACGGCGCTCGCGCGGTTGAGACGCCAGCTATCGGTCGCGATGCGCTGGGCGAGTTGGGTCTCCATGGCTCCCTCGGGCGCAAGGCTCCGGATGAGGGCCTCGGAGAATTTGTCGTGGGCGGCGCGATCTTCGTCGTTCATCGTGGTGACCTGGCCGGTGAGGCCGTGACGGAGCGCGTTTGTGCTGGAGCGCTTTCGGCCCTCTTCCGTTTTGGGTCCCGTGGACAGAAGGGCGTTACTGCGGTTGGCTTCGAGTTGTTTGTCGGAAATCATTATTACCTTATGGGTTTGCCGATTCAGAAGTAGCACGGCGAGTGGGGAACGGCAGGTGCGGCTGGGCCAGGAACGGAGTGGGATCGCCGCTGGGGTGTTGCAGGGATTGGGGATGCGGGAGTCTGGGAAATATTTTCGCGAGACGTGAACCGAGATGCCGACCCCGCAGTTACGTTGAGAAGTGCTGCGCTTCGTCGTCATCGATGGCGCGTCTTTCCGGAAGCATCCGCTCATGAAGGATACGCGAAACGAGAATGCCTCCCGGCTCACGCCGGAAAAACACGACGTGCTTGCCTTGTTCCATGCGGCGCAAGCCGGGGCGAACGTGATCGCAGGGGCGGCCGGACGCCGGGTCGTCGGCCAGCCTCCGGCAACACGTTTCAAGGTCGTCGATGTAACGCAGGGTCTGGTCTTCGCCCCACGTGCGCATGGTGTAAGCGCCGATATCCATCAGGTCCGAATCGGCAAGGCGGGATAAACGGAATTTGGCCAACGGCTAGCGCTTCTTTGTCAGGTCCCGCCGCACAACGGACTTGCGCCCGTGCGGCTTTTCAGAAACTCGCCGCATACGGCTCGACGGAGGGGCCGCCTTCCCAGGAAGCTTTAGCGCCTGCCGGACACGATTGAAAGAGTTTCCTCCGGCAACCCCACTGCGGTCGCCGTCGTCAATCGCGGATCGCAGCGCGACCAGTTTCGCCTCGTACTGTTGTTCCTCGCGCTCCAGGGTTCGCAGCGCCGCGCGGACAACCTCGCTGGCATTTTCGTAACGGCCGCTCTCGACTTTCGCCAGTACGAAGCTGTCAAGCTCATCGGTCAAATTCACATTTCGAGTGGGCATGATAGTCTTCCTCGCCGCCAGTTATGAAGTCGAGCATATCAGGATTAGCAAAGATTGCCAAGTAGCAGCGTCGGACTGGCTACTGCGAAGGCGTGGGGACAGGGTGACTGACCTGGGCGGCTGGCGTTCGGCGGGCCAAATTTCTCCGGCATTGTGTTAACTGGGGTTTCGTCCGGGGAATGGCCGCCTGCCGGTAAGATAAATGTTGATGCGGATCGCTCTCGGGCAGATCAATCCGACTGTGGGCGACCTTTCCGGCAACGTGGCGCTGATGGTCCGCTTCGCCCGGGATGCGGCGGCGAGAAATGCCGAATTGATCGTTTTTCCCGAGCTCTCCGTCACGGGGTATCCGCCGCGCGATCTGGTCGAGAAACCGGATTTCATCGAGCGGTCTGAAATGGCCGTCGAACAACTTGCGGACGCGACAAAGGATCTTCCGCTCTCCATAATCGCGGGATACGTGGGGCGTTCCCGCAAACCGTCCGGAAAGCAGGCGACGAATTCAGCGGCTGTGATTCAAGGCGGGACGGTGGTCATGCGGCAGACGAAAATCCTGCTGCCTACATACGACGTTTTCGATGAAACGCGGAACTTTGTGCCCGCGGACACACAAACGATCTGGCACATGCGGGGGCAAGCCGTCGCGCTGACCATCTGCGAGGATGCCTGGAACGATAAAGAGTTCTGGCAACACCAGCTTTACGGACGCGATCCTGTGGATGAACTGATCCAAAAGGGCGCGAAGACGATTGTCAGCATCAACGGTTCCCCTTTTCACCTCGGCAAACGTGAACTGCGGGAAGAGATGTTCCGGGCCATGGTGCGCCGTCACAAGACGCCCGCAATTGTGGTCAATCAGGTGGGTGGAAACGATCAGATTGTGTTCGACGGAACCAGCTTCGCGATGGATGCCGGCGGAAACGTCATTGCCTCAGCTGCGTCTTTTCGCGAAGACCTCGTGATAGCGGATATAGAGACGGGCGAAGGTGACCAGCACGCAAATTTGCGCGACGAATGCGAAGCCGTTTACGAAGCGCTGGTGCTCGGGACCCGTGACTACATCCGCAAATGCGGCTTCGAGCGCGTTCTGATCGGGCTCAGCGGCGGAATCGATTCGTCACTGACCGCGGTGATCGCAGTGGACGCAGTAGGCCGCGAGAATGTCCGCGGAGTGGCGATGCCCGGGCCCTTCTCCTCGGAGCACAGCGTCACGGATGCGCGCGCGCTGGCGGAGCGGTTGGCGATTCAGTTCGACATCGTTCCGATCACGCCGGCCTACGACGAAATCCTGCATACGCTCGCGCCCGTATTCGGCGGCCGCAAGCCCGATGTCACGGAAGAGAATGTTCAGGCGCGGCTGCGCGGTCTCACCCTGATGTCGCTCTCGAACAAATTCGGCGCAATGGTACTCACGACCGGAAACAAGAGCGAACTTGCCGTTGGATATTGCACGCTTTACGGCGATATGTGCGGCGGGCTCGCTGTGATCAGCGATGTGCCCAAAACCATGGTTTATTCGCTCTCGCGCATCGCCAATTGCCGCCATGATTGCGCGATCCCGGAATCGGTGTTCGAAAAAGCGCCGTCGGCCGAATTAAGGCCGGATCAGAAAGACAGCGATTCCCTGCCCCCTTACGAGGTTCTCGACGGGATTCTCCGGCTTTATATCGAAGAAAACTACGGTGTTCCGGAGATCGCTTCGGATTTATCGCTACCGGTTGATCTGGTCCGGGACGTGGTGAAAAAAGTCGACCGGAACGAGTACAAACGACAGCAGGCCGCCCCTGGGCTTAAGGTTACATCGAAAGCGTTTGGCATTGGCCGCCGCTTTCCCATAGCGCAGCATTATTCGGAGTACGAATGAAAAATCCTGGCTTGATCCTTCCTGGCGCCCTTGTCATCGCCGCAGCTTTGATGTCGCAGCCTTCTCCGCGGGAGCAGGTTGGCCCACAGGCCGATGGCAGTTTTCTCCTGAGCAGTGGATGGCGGATCAAAGCGGCGGGAACGCAAATCCCCGTCGACACATTTCCCATGGCGTCCGCAGTCACGCCCGACAAGAAGTTTCTGCTGGTGTTGAATGGCGGGTACAATCCTCCGAGCGTCAGCGTCATCGATATCGCCAGCGGCAAGGCTGTAGGGCGGACCCCCGTACCGGACGGCTGGCTCGGCCTGACCATAACCAAAGCCGGAGACAAGGTGTATGTGGGCGGCGGTTCGCAAGCGGCGATTTACGAATTTTCCCTGGCGAACGGCGTTCTCACGCCCTCGCGCATGTTTCCCATCGTGGCGCCGAAGGACCGCAAGCCGGAAGATTTCATCGGCGATATTCAGTTCTCACCGGACGGACACCTGCTGTACGCCGCTGACCTGTACCGCAATTCGGTAGTGGTCGTGAATCCGCAATCCGGGCTCGTCGTTTCACGTATCAGAACCGGACGGCGCCCGTATCGCATCCTGTTCCACCCCTCGGGCAAGAGTTTTTATGTTTCGAGCTGGGCGGATGGTTCGATCGGCCAGTACGACGCGAATACCGGAATGACGATCGCGACCGTCCGCGTCGCTCCGCACACCACGGATATGGTCTGGCGGGAGGGCAGCGTGGAGGATCACCCGGAAATCACTGCCCGCTTGTTTGTCTCGGCAAGCAATACGAACAACGTGTACGTCCTCGGCGCGACGGAATCGGGCGACCTCTCGCAGTTTGAAACGATCAACCTGTCGTTGACCCCGCGCCAGCCACTCGGTACGACACCCAGCGGAGCGGGGCTCAGCGCCGATGGAACCAAACTTTTCGTCGCTTGCGCGGATGCGAATGCCGCTGCCGTCGTCGACATCTCAGGCCCGCGTAGCAGAGTGCTGGGATTCGTCCCCACCGGCTGGTATCCCACTGCTGCGTTCGGCCTGCCGGACGGCCGAATGGGCGTACTGAACGGAAAAGGGCTGCGGTCTTATCCGAATCCGGATGGGCCGAATCCGTCGGCGCAGGGCAACAACACGGATCAGTATGTTGCACGCATACAGAGGGGCACAATCCAATTGGTCGACGTACCCGATGAGACGGGACTGCAGTCATTCACCAACGAAGTGCTGGCGAATACCCCTTATCGCGACGAGAAGCTTGACGACGCGGGCATCCCGGCGGATAGCCCGATCCGGCCAAACGGCCCCATCAAACACGTCATCTACATCGTGAAAGAGAACCGGACTTACGATCAGGTACTCGGCGACATAAAGGAAGGCAATGGCGATGCTTCGCTTGTGCTCTTCGGCGAAAAGTCGACGCCGAACTTTCACAAGATGGCCCGCGAGTTTGTGCTTCTCGATAACTTCTACGAAAATGCAGACGTAAGCGCCGATGGGCACAACTGGGCTACGGCGGCGATCGCCCCCGATTACACGCAGCGCCTGTGGCCCAGCCAGTACGCCGGACGCCGCAAGGGCTACGATTTCGAAGGAGGGGAACCCGCGAATTCGCCGCCGGCCGGTTATCTGTGGACCAATGCCGCCCAGGCCGGCGTCTCCATGCGCAATTACGGATACTTCGCCGAGAACCGGAACACACCCGCGCCGGATGGCACGCAAATATCGAGCGTGCGCGATCCCGTTCTCTCTCGTGTCACAAATATGAAGTTCCGGTCGTTCGATCTCGACTACCCGGATATCGATCGCGCGAAAGTATTCCTCGGGGATCTCGCGGAGTTCGAGAAATCCGGTGCGATGCCGCAGTTCCTGATCCTGAGGCTGGGGAACGATCACACTTCGGGAACGACTCCCGGTAAGATTGCGCCGCTCTCCGCGTCGGCCGATAACGATCAGGCTGTCGGGATGCTGGTCGAGGCGGTTTCGAAGAGCCGCTTCTGGAATGAAACGGCGATCTTCGTGATCGAAGACGACGCGCAGAATGGCCCTGACCACGTGGATTCCCACCGTTCCACCTGCTACGTGATTTCGCCATGGGTGAAGCCCCGCACGGTCAACAGCACGATGTATAACCAGGCATCGGTGCTGCGCACCATGGAAATCATTCTCGGAATGCATCCGATGACGACTTACGATGGCGGCGCACGCCCCATGTTCAGTGTCTTTAATAATGCGCCCTCGCCGGGAGCCTACACATTGGAGAAACCGCAGATTCCGCTCGATGAGCGCAACCCCGCAAAGTCGCCTACCGCCGCGCGCTCAAAGCGAATGGACTTCAAGGATGCGGACGCCATCGACGACGACGAACTGAACGCGATCCTCTGGGCATCCATCAAAGGACCCGACTCTCCCCCGCCCGCACCGGTCAGGAGCAGATTCGCCCGCTAGATGCCGAAAATATATTTGTGCTTCTTGTGGCACATGCATCAGCCGTTCTATAAGGATCTTGTCTCCGGGGAATATCGTCTGCCCTGGACGCGCATGCATGCACTCAAGGACTATTACGGGATGGCCAGGATTCTGGAAGACTTTCCCGGGATTCGGCAAACCTTCAACCTTGTGCCCTCGATGATTGTTCAGGTGGAGGAATATGCGCGCGGCGAGGCGCTCGATCCCTTCCTGGCATGCGCGCTCAAGCCCGCGGAAACGCTTACGCCGGACGAGCAGGCTTTTATACTGCGCAATTTCTTCATGGCGCATCCCGGGCGGATGATTCACCGCTATCCGCGATACGGCGAGCTCTTTACTGCGCACGAAGCGCGGGAAAACGTTCCCGATGCGAGCGGCGCGTTCACTGCACAGGACCTTCGCGATCTGCAGGTTTTATCGCAGTTGGCGTGGTTCGACGAGGAATTTCAGGAACACGACCCGGCCGTTCGCGAATTGGTCGCCAAAGGCAGGAACTTCACGCTGGAGGACCAGGCATTGATGGGCCGCAAGCAGCGTGAAATCTGTGCGCGGGTAATTCCGGAATATCGCAAACTCGCGGAAGCGGGTCAGATTGAAATATCAACCACGCCGTTCTATCACCCGATATTACCGCTGCTCTGCGACAGCGATATAGCGTCCGTCTCGCATCCGCACGTTGCCCTGCCGCCGCGGTTCAGCTATCCGCAGGATGCGCGTTTGCAACTCGACATGGCTCGCGATTACATCGAAAAAACCTTCGGAGTCGCACCCGTCGGGATGTGGCCGTCGGAGGGATCGGTTTCGGACCACGTGCTCGAGATCGCCGCAGCCGCCGGGTTCGAATGGGCCGCGACCGACAATGGTGTTCTTGACCGGACTCTGCGAAGGCCCGCGACGCCGGAGATCACCTATCGCCCTTACCTCTGGTCCCAGCGGGGCAGGGAAATTCAAATGATCTTCCGCGATCATATCCTGAGCGACCTGATTGGCTTCGTCTATTCCAGCATGGGAGCGGCAGAGGCCGCGCAGGATTTTCTGGACCGTATACACCAAAACTGCAGTAGCCTGCTCTCCAGCGGGCGCGATGCGCTGGTACCCGTGATCCTCGATGGCGAAAACGCCTGGGAGTATTACGATCGCAACGGCCGGCCTTTCTTCCGCGAACTCTATCACCGCATTCAGAACGACCGGGCGCTGGAAGCGATTACCGTCAGCGAAGCGCTGAAACGAACCGCGCCCGAGCCGCTCACACACATCTTTCCCGGCTCGTGGATCAACGCCAATTTCGACGTCTGGATCGGCGCGGAAGAAGATAACAAATCGTGGCGATTGCTGCTCGATGCGCGCGAGGCCCTCGAGACCGCTCACCATGTTACGCCCGATCGGAGGCGGCGGGCTCTCGAAGAGATTCTTATCGCGGAAGGCAGCGACTGGAACTGGTGGTATGGGCCGGAACACGAGACCGCGAAT
>Ga0187864_10005033_pt1 | contig 10096 bp, 16 predicted proteins | sample June2016WEW_11_4_FD_132985 | JGI IMG/M metagenome (GOLD analysis project Ga0187864, IMG submission 132985) | Peatland microbial communities from SPRUCE experiment site at the Marcell Experimental Forest, Minnesota, USA - June2016WEW_11_40 | ecosystem: Environmental > Terrestrial > Soil >... | reverse complement strand
CCCATTGTTGAAGTTGAGCGCGATCGGGGTCCGAAAGCGTGACGGCAGGAGCGAATTTGGCCATGCTGCAAATTTTGGCAGCAAATCGGAATATGTCTAGCTATTTATGGGACACTACACTAGTAAAACCATCGCCAGCGGACTGAACATCAGCAATGAAGCGGCAATTAAGATCCATGCGGTCTTTTTTCGGTCATTGGTCATAGGAATCTGGTGCCTCCGATGTGAATTGTGGCGGGCAAGAAAAATGCGGCACAACGTAAAAAGCTCAGCCACGCGGGGCCAAAAGACGCGAACCGCGAAGCGAAACTGGCTTGTCGCGCCATGGCGCAGCGACGGCGGAAGGCGCCATCCCGCGTTGGCTGCAGCGATTTGTTAGGCACGCTCGGTTTTGTCATCGTTGCTTTTCTGGTTTTGCGTCTTAACTGAACCTCGATCCTCCTGGCGAAAAATCCAAAGTACAACTAATCCCCACAGCAAACTCAAACAAACTGCAATCGGCCAACTCCAATCTTTTTGTGCACGGATAAAATAGCAGTAAGCGAATATCAGCACACCCAAAATGGAACAAACCAGACTCATGATGTGTTTGCGGTTTGAAATGTTGTGCACAAGCGTTCGAGCTGCCTGACGACCAAAACTCAGCCACGCCGGGGCTGCGATGTCAACCGCGAATTCGGAAGGGGAAACGGCCAACCTACGGTGGCTCCAAATCACATCAGTTCGGTGATGTACCATTATCTTCACGGCGGAACTGCTCGAAACCGAAATCGAAAAGCGTCTTGGCATCCGCCCATTTGTTCACGCTATGCAACAGGATCAATTGCAGTTCGTGGCCGTCGCGGGTGGCAGACACCGCAAAGGTATGTTCGGAGCGGAACGTCCAGCCCGTTTTGGCTGGCCCCATGCCGGGATACACGCCCAGGAGCTTGTTGTGATTCTTCAGTGTTTGGAGACCGGCAGCCGTCTTGAGTGTGATGCTGGGCGTGCGACAAATTTCGCGCAGTTCCGGCACAGCCATCGCAGCTTGAAAAATCTTTAACAAGTCGTAGGCGGTCGTCACTTGGCCAGGCGCGGGCAGACCGTTCGGAGTTTTGAAAAAGCTGTTTGTGCAACCCAGTTCGCGAGCGCGGGCGTTCATCAGCGTCACAAACTTTTCCACCGAGCCGCCTGTGTGCCGCGCCAGCGCCAGCGCGGAATCGTTGTCCGAGCCAATGAGCAGGGATTGCACCAGGGTTTTGACCGGGACGGTCTCCCCAGTTCGCAACGGAATGCGGCTCGGTGCGACGAGCGTGTCTGCCTTCTGGACGACAACTTCGCCTTTGAGTTCTGTCCGCTCATACACCAGCAGTGCGGTCAGCAACTTGACGGTGCTTGCTGGCGGCAGGGCCTCGGCGGGATTGCGCCTGAATAAAACTCTACCGCTCGCGGCATCCACCAGCAGCGCGCTACGAGCCTGCACTTTTTGATCGAGCAGCGCCAAGGCCTTGATCTGGGTCGCTGCCCCAGCCAGCGGCAATTGCAGAAACAACACGGCGCTCAACAGTACACTCAAAACGACAAATGTAAGCACGAATCTCACTATGTAGCCATAATGTCGTGTGCAAGTGTATTCAGCGATGGTGTGGCGGAAAAAGCGCATCTGGTCTATGCCTAACGCCAGAACTCAGCCGCAACCGCCGAAGCGGGACGTGGCCTGCAAGGAGGACGTTCGAGTGCCCATGATCGGTCAATTGCCCGGCGCGGCGGCGGCTGCGCGCAACTGAAACTGAAAAACAACGCGGAGGCTACAGCGTCTTCTTCCCTGCGGCTTTGGCTTTCGCCCACCGCGCCTTGGCCAGTTGAGCAAGGCGCTTGCGCACTGCGGCGCTAACCTTTCGCCTCGGCCGGGCAGTGGCCTTCGGTACATTCGCACCACGTTGTTTCGCCCACCGCGCTCTTGCCGCTGCGGCAATCTTCGCTCGGGCCGTTGTGCTCATCTTGCGGCGCTTACGGGGAGCAGCAGCGCCATCAGTGCTGCCCAATAGCCGGGAAAGTTCCTTTTGCAATGATTCGATTTTGTCTTTGATGTCAGCCGCACGGCGCAACTGACCGGCAGATAGATTTGTCATAGTTCCCGGAGTTAAGCCGGAATCGCCGGTCAGGTCAAGCAGGCGTCACATCGGGCCACGCCGGAACCACGATGTCAACCGCGAATGCGGCATCCGCCGAGGCGGGATGCCAACCGGAAAAAACAAAACCGCTTTTAAGAAAAAATGAAACCCTTTACCTAACGCTTGACGGATGACCCCTCATAGGTTTAGAGTAATCTCGTTAGGTCGTATCGAAGTTCCGGGTAAAAATCACACTCAATAGAATGTCTATGAAAAAACACCTGCTTGTTTTTGCTGCAATCAACCTTGTTGCGGTCGGCCTTTATGCGGGTCCGCTCAAAATCGTGGATGTCAATTTTCCGCAGATCAATTGTCTTTTCAGTCCCAATTGCACAGTCGTGGTTGATGATTCGACGACACCGATTACATTTACCGGCGCCACCGGAAGTGGATTTCTGCAAACGCGTACTTTTCGGGGATTAACCAACGCTCCGCTTTCAGGACTTTACTCCTATGCATACCGGATTGACTTGAGAAACATCCACAGCACTTCGACAAACGATTACATAGATTCTTTGCGTGTTAATTTCGGCCCCGTTGTGCCTTTCACCTACAATGGACAAAACAGCAACATGGTTTGGGTTGCGACCGCCGGCGGGATTGGCAGCGTTGCTCCCAGTTCGGCCTTGCAACTTGGCAATAATATCACTTTCAAATTCAATCCGCCGATTTATGCCGGCGCAAGTTCCGCCAATGGACAAAGCTCTTTCTTTTTCGGCGTGATCTCGTCCCATCCACCCACAAACAATATAGCCAACGTCACTGGTTTTCAAGGAAGCGCACCAACGATTCCACTAAATCCAAATCTCCCAGATCGCAGTCCCGCCTACTGAACGCCTGCGATTGCGCCGCGCCGCGATTCTGCCAGCCTCGCGCGCGCATGGCCTCTGATTCATTCCGGGATTTTGTCAACCGCAAGGATGAACTGAATTTCGGAGCGGAGGCGCACTCGCACACGGCCTTGGGGTCACGGGCGTGACACCGCTGGTTAGAATGAGCCGCCTTGCTTCCGCCTTCGTTGCGCTACGGCGCGACCAGTCCAGCAGGAACCGCGTCGAAACGAAGTGAAGACGGGCCGTCCGTTTGAAAACGATCGCATAGGTTTTGTGGTGCTCAGCCAAGTGCTGACGCACGGATAGGAGGAGGAGCTTCCCCCAATCGGGGAACGCAGATACGGACGGAGACGCTGACCGGAAAAAACAAAAACGCCTTTAAGAAAAGAAAAGATGAAACCTTTCAGCTAACGCTTGACATCGGAACCCTCATAGGAGGCCCATTCAAGGTATCCATTTGTAACGTCTTTTACTGCGTAACCCTCGCTGATAATGCGGATCATGCGGCGGAACTGCAACCTCGTCAATAAAACTCGCACCCAATCGCTCAATGGTGCGAAGTGAAGCGAGGTTGTCTGGGTCGCATGTGATCGTGCAAGCGTCATAAATGGAACGGACGAACGGAGAGATGGCGCGACATGCTTGGAGCGCATAGCCGTGACCTCGGAATGACTCCTGAATCTCGAATCCGATGTGTCCGGCGCAAACTCGGACGTGCTCGGTATCGCCGACACGAAAATTGATGTGTCCGACATCTGAGCCGTCGGCAACCAAGATACGAAAATGGAAATACGGAACGAAACCGCGAGACGGCTCACCCGGCACAACTCTGACGAATCGCAACACGACCTCGCCAGAAGTCAACGTCTCGGGCGGGATTGGAAGCAACTCTTCTGTGAGCGGTGCGGTCATGGGCCTAACGATCCAAAGCTGAGCCACGGCCACGGGCGGCTGGCACAGCAATGCAATGACGATAATCGAATTTCATGGCTCGGTCGAAACTCAAGGGGCAGTGGCCGTTGGCTCCAGCGCGGTGTTAGGCATCATGGTCGTCCTTTTCCTTGTCTGACTCTAACAACTCCAACAGCGCATCAAGCCGCCGATTGATACCCGCTGCGTGAAACTGAATCAAAAACCAAAGGCTCACGGCAAGGCAGATAATGCAGAACGAAAAAAACCTCTGGAACGTGAATACAGGAAGCAAAAGTAAAATAGACAAAACGAGTGCAGGCAACCACTGCTGAGCCCGATAACGGCGCGACTGCTCCAAAAGCTGCTGCCTCTTTTGAGCACGTTGAACTTCGATGGAAGCGAGCGCCTCCTGCTGCTCTGGTGTAAGCTGCTGTATCTGGTCTTTGGTGATGTTCATAAATAAATGTGCGAATGACTCCTAACGTCCAGAGCTCAGGCACAGCCGCCGAGTCCCACAATGCAGGATTGAATGGAATAATGACAAACAAATCTCATAAAATCAATCGCAACTGGCAGGGGCAGCGGCTGTTGCCTGCAGCGCCCTTGTTCGGCGTTTCGGTCATTTCGCTGGAGATTGTTTATGCCCGGTGAACGCCTCAATCCCCAGTATGGTGAGACAGGTCGTTTCCACATTTGCCTCACCAAACTTCTTGCCGGTCGCATCGTAATCCGTGACCCAACCCCCCGAGTCGTCTTGGAGAGCCAGCAACCTGTCGAACGCGCCTGGCGGCGGTTCGGCCGGCGGCGATAGACGACTGGCGGCGAGCAGGGCAAGGCCGAGCTTGTAAGTTGAATAACGTTGGTCGTGCCTGGCCGCTTCATCCATAAATCCCTTGCCGTCCCACATCCGCATGGCTGCTTCCCAATGCTGACGGGCTGCCGACTGGTTCTTTTCCGTGAGGCATGCCAGAAACAGAAGGTCGGCATACTTCTCCCAGCCATCGAACAATTGGCTCGTCGCCACTTCCGTGCGGATGACTTTGTTCCCAACACGACGCATGTCCTTCAGTTGATGCTGACGAAACGGCAAGGGTTCTGCAGATTCCCCAAAAACCGCTTGAATCCTGCCCGACTTGTAGACTCCCTCACGGTGGATCGCCGCCATGATCGTCTGGGCGATCTTTGGATGGCTGACGGCCAGCACCTTCGCGGCTAGATAGTTGTCATGAAACAGCCAATAGACGTTCGCACCACGATACTCAGGTAACAGACCCAAGTCGGGATCCAGAAGGTTCACCAAAAACGTTCGTCCTCTTTGGGGTGCATCAGAGGTCCCAGAGCCAGTCCACCCGTTTGTCGCAACCATAAATAGGACCATAATCATGGCGACCAAGGTGCGCTGCCGAATCATGGATGGAACGGATCTATTCATTTGAGCGGTGCGGGATAAACGCCTAACGACGAGAACTGAGCCACGCCGGATGTGTGATGTCAACCGCGAAAGCGGAACTGAAACGGCCAACCGGCGTTGGCTCCGGTGACTTGTTAGACGGCTCGGTCAAACTGAACACGAAATCGGCGAACAGGCGGGCTCTCCGCATCGCTGTAATCCTCAAATGAAAACTCTCGCAAACCAAACGCAGAAAAAGACTGTAACTCTCGACGTGTGAGCGGCCATGGCATAGCGCCCGGCGATTCAGACTCCTCCCGGCCACGGCAAATGAGCAAAAGCGTGCCCGATGGCGCAACAAGTTCCACAATGCACCGCATGGCTCTCTGGCGCATATCGGAAGGAAAAACCTGAAGAGTGTATGACTCCAAAACGAAATCAAATGCACCACGCCAAGCTGGTGGCACCGCGAACAAATCAGTCGTGACGTAAGTGACACTGGAAGCCGGAAAGCGCCGCCGACACCACTCAATAGCAGTCGGAGAAATGTCGAAGGCAACAACACTGCCTCCAGCCGACGCAAGATACTCAGCGTCGTCCCCCAAGCCGCAACCGATCTTCAGGCAACGCTTACCTCGGAAATCGTAACCCGTCCGTCGATGCCACTCGCAAAGGTGCGGATTGGGAACCATGTCCGCCCACGGAACTATGGCCTCATCCCCGCGTGCCTCTTGGTAGAGTGTCTCGAACCAACCGAGGTGGTCGCCGCGCTCTGCGTACTCGGAACAAAGTTTCCTGGCTCGTGTGCGGTCTTTTGGCTTGGCAGTCATGGGATGCGAACGCCGCCTAACGTCCAGAGCTCAGGCACAGCCGCCGAGCGGGACGTTGAAAAGTAAGATGACAAACAAATCTCATAAAATCAATCGCAACTGGCAGGGGCAGCGGCTGTTGCCTGCAGCGATTTGTTAGGGCTCTCAGGGCAATGCGCTCGCAGATATGAAAAGAAATTAGCGGTCTCAATCCTCAAAATATCGGTGAACATGATTCCTGTGATACAAAATATCCGAGTCGTGTGGTGATAAACCGAAACCGCCGTTACATCGCCAACGCTCTTTGTGCTTATCTCCATCACTCGTGAGGTATGCCGGTCCAAAATTCCAAGCCGGGAACCGCGGACAGCACGCAATCCCGGCTTGCCCGAAGGGGGAAGAATCCTGAACCGATTCTCATGGAACCATGCTTCTGCCAAGCGCATCACCTGATCTTGTGGCGCTGTTACTGTTTCGAGAACGTGGTGTGCCGTATTCATGAGAGCCCTAACGTCCAGAGCTCAGGCACGCGGGATGGATGACGTAATCCGCGATAGCGGAACTGGAGACGCCATCCCGCGTTGCCTGCAGCGATTTGTTAGACCATAGCGTCATAAACTCACGCCCTACGCCAAGCAAGGCGTCAACAATAGCAGTACCAAAATCCAAAATAGCGCGACGCCTGCATAAATAAAACTCGAATATGCTGAATTGCGCAATCCGGCGGATGACTGGCTAATGCCGAAAAAGAGCAAAACAACAAATGTAACAACGTGACTAACCGTCACCAAATTCATTGCCGCGCTACCATCAATACCGGTGCCATGAAGGAGGGCGAGTACGATAAAAGGGCCAAACAGCGCATAAGACTTGAGCAAAAACAATAATGCTTTAAATCGCTCTTTTCCATTGGCCGAAACAAGGTGCATAGCTCGAAGTGGTCTAACGTCCAGAGCTCAGGCACAGCCGCCGAGCGAGACGTTGAATGCAATAATGACAAACAAATTTCATAAATCAATCGCAACTGGCAGGCGCAGCGGCTGTTGCCTGCAGTGATTTGTTAGGCATCATTCGTCAACACTCCTCTGCGCTCTCGCGGCCAGATATGACCACTGGAGAACAAAACACGCCGCTATCACAATAACAGCACCCCAATAAGTGACGGCATCGGAAAAGTGGAGCGCCCTGCAACCACCAACCCAAACAACAACACCTGCAAAAGTCGTCGGCAAGCCGCATAAACCAAGAGTGAACGCGGCGATATAAAATGTCGTAATGCCATCCCACGAAAACTGTGTCATCACGCCAAAGAACAGTAAGAATCCGGCAACAAGCACGACAATGCTCAATGCTCGGCTCTTGAATAAGATGGATATGTCCATAAGCGTGCTGCCTAACGTCCTAAGCTCAGGCACGCGGGACCAAATGACGTGAACCGCGAAGCGGAACTGGCTTGTCGCGCCATAGCACAGCGACGGCGGAAGCGGCCATCCCGCGTTGCCTGCAGCGATTTGTTAGGCGGCTGGCTCATGCAAACTCAAAAATATCTGACGCCGATGACTCGTAGCCTGGACGCAGCCACCTCTTAAAGGCGAGTGACCATAAATGCCCCTCGCTGACATCATAAATACCAGTCCGAAACTTCTCGCGCACTCCAAGAAGTCTCTCTCTGCCTAAATCCGAAATCTCCCACTCGTCTCGCTCGCGATGGTCGGCCATGAGGCAAGGCTTACCGGGTCTGACACACCACTGACGGGCAAAGGCAAGCTTCGTATGCCAGATAGCCTCATATTGGTGAGTCGGGTAAGACTCCAAATCCTCCGGCTGCAACTCTAGCCAACCCATCTTCTCAATGTAGGCAATGGTCTGTAATTTCGTGTTGACGCCACGCATCTCGTGCAACGCAGCCAACAGAACTGACACATACTGACCCTGAACTGTGTAAACAAATGGCATAAACGTGTAAGCCGCCTAACGATCCAAAGCTGAGCCACGGCCACCGGCAGCCAGGCTCCGAATGCAATAATGATGTTCAAGTTTCATATCCCGGTCAAAACTGAAAAGGCGGTGGCCGTTGGCTCCAGCGCGGTGTTAGGCGGCACCTTAATAAATCATCGGAATCAAACGCTTAGTTCTTTTCGTGTAACTACGATAGGGCTCGCCAAGAGATTCGAGCAACGCAGCCTCTTCGATCTTCATGCGCCAAAACAGCACGGCGAAAGTTGGAACGATCATAATTACAACCGAAACCCAATTCCCAATACCCAAGCCGAGTCCGAAAAACAGCATCAACGACCCTGTATAACTCGGATGACGAATAAAACGGTAAGGGCCGGAATCAATCAAACGATGATCCGTGGCAATCGCGACGTTGATCGTGAAAAAGCGACCAAGATAAAATATCGAATACAAGCGCAAGACCAAACCCATCACAAATATGCAGATACCGATTACATAAAACAGGCTCCGCGCCGGAAGAACACAGGCCCGGAAATGATGCGCCGCCATAATGCCAAGGACGATGCTCACCATGTTCACGAGCAATATCACCCTTAGCGAACCTCGATCTTTGGACGTGGCGCCCAGTCCAGAGCGTCTTGTCATCAAGCAAAGCTCAGACGCGAACCAAATGAGGCCGAGAACGGATAGTGTTGATGGTAAAGTCATGGTAACATGCCGCCTAACGTCCAGAGCTCAGGCACGCGGGGCGGAGGACGTCCTCCGCGATAGCGGAACTAGAGACGCCATCCCGCGTTGCCTGCAGCGATTTGTTAGGTGTCATTCGTCAACTCCTCCAATCTATGAAGCATCTCAACTACCTTCTGTGCGCCATATACTGCCTGCTCGCCTTGACCAGCGGACATTGCGGTCAACTGGCCGACGATGGAAATAATCTCGCTGCGCTTTTGGGAATCCATGCCGACTGGCATGGTGGAAGTGACTCGATTGAGAATCGGAATCGAAGCATCAAATGTGGGAAACCAATCGCTTGGACTCTGGCCTCGAACCATCTCTGTCCGCAAATGAACAACAATCTCTCGGAATCCACTGCGCCATTTAGCGGTGGCCGCATCTTGTCGCTTCCTGTCGGCGGCGGCTGCCTCGTCTCTGGCTCTTTGGTCTCTCTGCGCCTCGCGCCGCTTGGTGAGGAAGTGAACAACAAACCAGCCCATGATGTTGATAACCGCAACGACAATAACTCCGATGGCGGGCCAATTCAGTGGAGTCGGTTGCGATGGTGGCATTGGGTTATTCTTTTTGTTGTTTCGTTCTTATGTGGTGCCGGCGAATACACACTATGGCGTCTGCTGACACCTAACGTCCAGAGCTCAGGCACGCGGGACCAAATGACATCAACCGCGAAGCGGAACTGGGACCGCCATCCCGCGTTGCCTGCAGCGATTTGTTAGGCGTCATGTTTTTCAAATTCATACGCGTCGTTTTGCACAGGAATGTGATAAAGCCTACCTGCGGAATCTTCGACGCAAACATCTATGACTTCTGACAACTCCAAAGCCTTCTCACGTTTCATCGCTTTGGAAACAAAACGGTGAGTCTCATACTCGGCTAGAGCGACTGGCTGAACGGCGTCTGGCTTTCCACCATGAATCGGCGTCCGAATTGGGAAGTTGTCCCGCGCGGGATCGGTCTCGAAGTAAATCTCTGTAATCGAAACAGGTCGGCGTCCTTCGTTGGTAATCGTCACTCCAAGCTGATAAGTCTCATTGGCTGATCTACCGCTTGTCACGAGCATAAAACCATCAAATCGCAGCCTATATCTATCTCGCATAAAGTTGCGCATCGAAATCAACAACGAGGCCAGAGAGATTAGCAGAGCCGCTACAGCCATAATATCCGAATTGCGCATACGGTTTTGACGCCTAACGAAAAAAGCTGAGCCACCGCCGACTCGCGACGTGAACCGCGATAGCGGAACTGCCAGCGCCAACGGCGGTTGGCTCCGGCGACTTGTTAGGCCACGTCGTCATATCACTGCTT
>Ga0187864_10005029_pt1 | contig 10101 bp, 9 predicted proteins | sample June2016WEW_11_4_FD_132985 | JGI IMG/M metagenome (GOLD analysis project Ga0187864, IMG submission 132985) | Peatland microbial communities from SPRUCE experiment site at the Marcell Experimental Forest, Minnesota, USA - June2016WEW_11_40 | ecosystem: Environmental > Terrestrial > Soil >... | reverse complement strand
CCTGAGAAAAACGTGGAAAAAACCGTCAGTATACACTATAATGCGTAGGCTTATGAAAAAGCGTACATTTATCACCGTCTTCGGCTTCGCGGTGAGCATTGTCCTCCTCTATTTTTCTCTGAGGGGCATCGAGTTCGGACAGATCTCGATGACCCTCAAGCAGACAAACCCGCTCCTCGCCTTCCTGCCCCTGGTCTTCATCGGGACGGCGATCTGCCTGTCCTCGTTCAGGTGGTCGAAGGTCGCGGGGTCTGATGTGCGTTTCAGGGAAACGTTTACGGCCCTGCTCATCGGTATGTTCATCAACAACGTGCTGCCGGCGCGGCTGGGAGAGGTCGCCCGCGGCTATGTGCTCTCCCGCAAGAAAAATCTTTCCTTCACCTATTCCTTCTCGACCGTCCTTCTCGACCGGTTCTTCGACCTGACCGGCCTTTTGTTGATGACCCTTCTCTTCTTCCCGAGGACCAGCCTCCCGCAGAGGGTGTCTCAGGGGATTTACCTGATCATCGGCATGGTCGCGTTCTTCGTCCTCCTGATGATACTGCTGAGCCGCCAAAGCTTCGCGAACCGGCTCGCCGCAAGGTTCGCTGCCGTGGAGAAATCTTTTCTTGCAAAATTGGGCAAAAGAATAATCGAGATACAGGAAAACCTCAGCCGCATCGGGTCGCCCCTCACCATCATCTTTTTCGTGATCATCTCCTTCTGCGTCTGGCTTTCCATGAGCGTGGCCCTCTGGGTCGTCACCCTTGCCCTCGGCATCCCCGTGCCCTTCGCCTGCATACCCTTTGTGTGCGCCCTTTTGAATATCGGCATTACCATCCCCTCTTCGCCGGGCTACGTGGGGCTCTACCAATTCCTGCTGGTCTACCTGCTTTCCATCTTCGACGTGCCGAAATACGAGGGTTTTACCATATCCATACTCTATCATGCGTCCTGGTACATACCCTATACGATCGTGGGATTCCTCCTGATGCTCCGGGAGCACCTGCGGATAAGGGACATCCAGAAGCTGGAAGCAGAAGAAGGAAACGCGGGCTGAGCGTGCGGTTTGTGAGCGTAACCTTCCCCCATCACCAGGGCAAGGCATGTGGGAATCCCAATTTGAGTGAGGCGTGCAAACACTTGACAGAGGTAGCGAACCGGTATATTAAGACTTATGTGCTGCATGCCGGCTCTCCCTTCCGGCGCTCGCAAGACAAGGGCGGCCGTATTTTGGGACCGGGTCGGCATCGGGCGTGCCTTAAAGGGGATATATGAATCATCAGAGCAAAGTCCGCAGGTCCCTCTTGCTCGCGGTTTTTCTCTTAGCCGCGGCGACCTCGCCGGTGATGGCGGGCGCGGCCGCACCGGTTCTGACGGTGACGAAGGAGTCAAGGATCAGCGTCGACGTCGACAACCAGCCGCTCGATGCGCTCCTGCGCATGATGGCGGAGAAAAGACTCTTCGACATCAGAGGAGGCGTCGCGGGAAATGAATCCCTTACCTTTCATTTCTCGAACCTTACCTTGCCGGAAATACTTTCTAAAATTTTGAGAGGTTACAATTATGCAGTGATCGACCAGGGAAAGAACCAGCTTCCCGTGCTTACCGTGATGGGAAGGGTCCAGGAGCGTGCGGTCGCCGGCCATGCGGATACGCCCGCCCCCGAGGCTGCCCCGGCCGAACTGAGAAGCTATGTGCCCCCGGAGTCTCCTCCCCCATTAGCGACGCCTCAGCCGGGTCTGCCCCACCGACCACCCATGGCGCAGTCTCATACGACCCTGGAGGTCCAGCCCGTGGGTGAGGCAGGAAGACAGACGGAACAGACGGCGCCGGCCATACAACCGGGTCAGGCCGCCGAATCGACCGGGGTGGGCGCTAAAGAGCTGTTGAGCGGGCAGCCCGGCGGCGAGGCTCAGGGACAACAGGCCGGGCAACAGGCGGCGGGCGGAGAACCGGCTCCCCGGGCCGAAGCGCCGCCTGCCGAATCACCGGGCATTCATTTTTGACCGTTCGTCAAAGGGATATACTGCTTTTCAGTCGCCCGCACTACCGCCTTCAGACCTGTTCCCGGCTGCACAATCCTGAGTTTATAAAGCAATTGACATAGCTTCTTTCTATGCTTACATTTAGTAGGAGCCTCATGGCCGGGATTGCTCACCATAAAATTCCAGAGGAGGATAAGATGGAAGGAAGTGTGTACAAGATCATCGAAATAGTGGGGACGAGCCCAAGCTCCTGGGAAGATGCAGCCAAAGTGGCCGTCGAAACGGCGGGAGCCACGCTTGAAGACCTCAGGGTAGCTGAGGTGGTGAAGCAGGACCTTACCATCGAGAATGGGCGGGTAACAGGGTACCGCATCAGACTCACCATTTCTTTCAAGTATCACCCGGGCCAGGCGTAGGAGCAGTAAGACGTAAACCGGGCAGGGTCAGTGATGAAGCGGGGCGCGGCCGGCTCACGCCGGCCCGTTCCCGATCTAGGAAACGATGCTCCCGTTCGGAATATCCTTGTCCGGCGTGATCAGTACCACCGGGTCCTTGTCCTCGCCGGAGGCGGCAAGCAGCATCCCGTGGGAAGCGATGCCGCGGAGCGTCCGCGGCTCGAGATTTGCCACGATAACGATGCGCTTGCCCACCAGCTCTTCTTTGCTGTAGTACTGTTTTATGCCTGCGACGATCTGTCTCTCTTCCCCCACGTCGATAGTGAGCTTGTAGAGGCGGTCCGCACCTGCTATATCCTGGCACTGCGTGATCTGTGCCACCCGAAGGTCCATTTTCTTAAAGTAATCGAAATTGATGTCATCCATAGCCGCTCCTTTCTCACGTTATAAGGCTTTTTCCGCGCATAGAAATTGATTCTATGATGCCCAATTATAGCAGAAGGAAGTCTCCTTTGCCATGAAAAGGGGTCTTTGCCCCTTGATCTCCCTATAGAGGTCCGTGTTATACTCGGTGAAAAGGTGCTTTTTTACCGGATAGAATTCGGGTAGGAGGCCGCTTCCGGCGCGATGAAAACCGCCCTTGTCGTTCTCCTGTGTGTTTACCTCGGCATCCAGGTATTCAGATACTGTCTCGACTACCTCAACCTCAGATACATGCGCCGCCGGGCGCGGCAGGCGGTACCTGAGCTCGATGCCCTTCTCGGCCGGGAGTTCCTCGATCGGATGCAGGTCTATCTGCGCGAAAGGACGCTCTTCGACATGGCTGCCTCCGGCTGGTCGACTATCGCTGTCGTCGTCTTCCTCTTTGGCGGGCTTCTCGACACCTATAACTCGTGGATCGCCTCAATGAATCTGTCCTTCGCCGTCTCGGGATGGGTATTTTTTGTCCTGCTTTATCCGGCCTGGGAGGTGTTCTCCCTACCCTTCACCCTCAGCTTCATTTTCCACATAGAGCAGAAGCACGGCTTCAACACCATGACGTACCGCGTCTGGCTCCTCGATTTCCTGAAAGGGACCCTGCTTTCCTTGCTGCTCCTCACGGCGGTGGCCTTCGGCGGATTTTGGCTGATAGAGACGAGCCCCCGTTTCTGGTGGTTCTGGGTGTGGTGCTTTTTCCTTGCGTTCACCGTCCTCATCACCTATATCGCACCGTATGTGATCGAGCCCCTGTTCAATACGTTCACCCCGGTGGAGGACGAGTCGCTCAAATCAGCCATCGTTGCCCTTGCGTCGAGAGCGGGCATCAATGTGAGCAAGGTGCTCAAGATGGACCAGTCGAAGCGGAGCAGGCACACGAACGCCTATTTTGCCGGCATAGGCAGGACGAAAAGGATCATCCTTTTCGATACGCTCCTCGAAACGATGAAGCCCGATGAGGTCCTCGCGGTGCTGGCGCACGAGATAGGCCACTGGAAGAGACACCATCTGCTCAAGGGGCTCCTGCTGACCGCACTCGTTTCGCTGGTCTTCCTTTTCTGCGCCCACCAGGCGCTGTCGCGCAATGTGCTCGACACCCTGTTCGCCATCCGCGTTGATGCCTTCCCGGCAAAAGCGGTGATCGCCGGCTTTTTCGCCGGTATGCTTTTTTTTCTCTTCGCGCCCGTGATGAACGCTTTCAGCCGGAGCCTCGAAAGGGAGGCCGACCGTTTCTCGTGCGCCTTCGAGGGAAGGGGGGAGGCCATGATCGATGCCCTCGTCAAACTCTCCAGAGATAACCTCTCGAACCTCTACCCCCATCCGCTTTACGCCCTGTTCCATTATTCCCATCCCCCCGTGCTCGAAAGGATCGCCTACATAAGGGAGTACTGCAAAAAAAAAGAGGAGGGCCCGGATTGAGGGAGGACGGCTTTACACCCTTATGATACGCGTCGGCACCTGCTCCTGGGCTGAAAAGACGCTTATCGAGAGCGGGGAGTTTTATCCCCGCGAGGTAAGGAGCGCTGAGGCGCGCCTTCGGCATTATGCGTCTTGTTTCGATACGGTCGAGGTCGATTCCACCTACTACGCGATCCCTGAACAACGGACCGCGTGGCTCTGGGGGGCAAGGACGCCGGGCGCCTTTACCTTCCATGTGAAAGCGTATGGCGCGCTTACCGGACACGGTATCGACCCGAGGACCCTGCCCGCCGACATAAGGGGAGTCGCGGCCGGCCCTTCGACTAAGTCTGTGTACGTGAAGGAGCGGGAAGCGCTTCGGCTGATTGCGGAGCGGTTCAGGGAAGCCCTCATGCCTCTCGCCAGGGCGGGGAAGCTGGGCGTTATCGTTTTCCAGTTCCCCCCATGGTTCGACTGCAAGAGCGGCAACATGGACTATGTGCTCTTCTGCAAGCAGTTGATGGCGGAGCTGTCCCTCGCAGTCGAATTCCGGCACGGAAGCTGGCTCTCCGGCGCAAAGGCGCGCGAGGTTCCGGCATTCCTGAGAGAGCACGCCATCACTTACATCGCTGCTGACGAGCCGCAATATGGGACCTCGGCGACGGTGCCTTTCGTGCCCTCCGTCACCACCGACACCGCCTATTTCAGATTTCACGGGAGGAATAGCGAAAACTGGCTGAAAAAGGGCATAGCAACGTCGCTGAGATACGCGTACACATACTCCGATGCGGAGCTGCGCCGGTTTGTGCCCGCCGTGAAAGAAGCGGACAGGCAGGCGAAAGCAACGTACGCCATGTTCAACAACTGCCACCGCGGCAGCGCGACCGCGAACGCCGCCCGCCTGAAGGAGCTGCTGCAAGAGGCGTAACGTTCGCTTCCTTCTTTCCTCTTCCTTCTTCTCTTGTCGGCCACCCGATCCGGCATCGAGCACAACCATGATCGATGCCGGAATTTAGGTGGGTAAGAGGCGGATTATCGGAGCCACTATCCTAAACCGTTGCCCCCCGATTGTTTCTGAGAAATTCGCCTGAGAGACAAAGCGGCAGGCCGTTACGCATAGCACCTGCTACTGCTAGATAGCCGAGAATAGGCCCCGAATGAAGATTACCACCACAAAGAGCGCAAGGAGGCCAGCCATGACGCAGGTCAAAAAGTGTAAGCCCATTGGGTTTTCCGCTGAGGCGGCGTCCATCGCATTAAACTGATAACATATGGGTATTACTAATATTACGAATATATAAAAAGTAGACATGCCCCCAAAACAGCCCCTAAAACTGAAATCACCTCCGGCAACATGGGCGTACTGCCCTATCCCGGAAAATTATCCCTCATCCGATTCTTGCGTACTTCCTAATACCTATGGAAGAACTCTCTCGTACACCTACTACTTTTTAGTACGGGACAAGGCCCGAGGATCACGGAATGCCACTGAAATGCGGTAACGTCGGGCATCAATCCCGTGGCTCTGCCGCGTCTGCCTGGATGCCATTGTTATGCAGTTGCCTATCCATAGTAGCTCTTGAAGTATGATAGGGGCAGTAAATTCATGTGCGTCTCTGCATCGAGCGGTCCGTGATACAGATCGAATAGGCCTAGTCGCTTGTATTCACCACTTATCAGACGTTTAATGCATGCCCTTGTTCGGCCTTTCACGGTATAAAAAAATGAGAATCAGAGATTGTCTTTTCATAATTGTCACAGAAACGTTGCCTCATGACATCATCTTTTTCCATAACTAAAACATACTTACCCAAGCCTTGCATGACAGCCATAATGAGTGAATACATCGAATAATACTTTACATTGGCTTTGCTTTCTGGAGGATTCGAGGAGCCAACATAGGGAACCAATCGTGAGACGCATCCAGACAATACCTTACGAGAATCATAAGTAGACATATGAAGAAGAGCATTCCTATGCTCCCATAACTCATCAGGAGTAATACCTATGGGAGACAAATCCACATACGAACTTACCCAGTGTTTAAAAAAGGTGCTTGAGCTATCTCCATTTTGGACGAAGGCCATAGTATCAATAAAGGAAACAAGCAATTTTAAACATGAAGTATAACGTTTCTTATTCCATGTTTCCTTTATAGCCAGAACAAAATCGTCATTAATCAGGCCACAAATATCAAATTTCCCCTCTATGACATATCTGTTTCTAAAATCAGTCATGATTTATTCAGCCGAACGCCTGGGTCAGCTATGAGGCCGCTTTGTGGCCGAGTTAGCTGCACCCGGCTATTATGCGACACTGCGTGCCGTCCATCATTTCCGCTTTCGACCTGAAACGGACACCAGCTGGAGAATAGATTTGTCCTTGGCACCGCCAATCAGGCTCTATAGTATCCTGCATGTTCTGTTTCTGCAACCGCTTAATCACAAGGATTCCAAATCTCCGCACCGCTTATCACGCTTCCGCCTTTGTGCGAGAAGGCAACGCTGAAGCGTGCCCGTGTGATGCCGACGTACAGCTTGTTTCGTGAGTCGTCGGTACTTGCATCGTCAAAGGCAGCCGTGCTTCCAGAGAGGAACTTCGCGTGTCTGTCGGGTGGGATTATCAAAACTCGCTCAAAGCCCAGCCCTTTTGACTCGCCGAAGTTGTACACCGTACGGCCCTCGCAAAGCTGTTTCTGAGTCCGACGATCCCATCTCAGGATCACGGGGTTATATGCTTTGATATAGTCCTCAACACGCGAGATAGGCACCGCGAAGACGCCGTGATGATCCGCATACTTTGGCGGCACAATATCGACTAGAGATTTCGTCGGCTCATAGAGACCGTCTTTCCCATGCAGGCGATCGGCCAAGTCGCAGATGCTCTGAATGCAACGCCAGCTAATCGCTAGGTTCTTGATTTCAAACCCCATATCCTTGAACTCAGCGATTTTTTCCGCGCTCGTTTGAGGCTTCTTTGTTGTCTCCGAGGTCTGGTAGACTGCTTGCCGAAAGTCACCTACACAATCGAGATCAGTGATGCCTTCATCCACGATTGCACGAATGACAGCGAAGTCCCAACCCACAAGATCTTGCATTTCGTCGATGAAGACCTCGTCGTAAATCTCGCCAAGCCTGCGCGCGGGCTTACCACCCGTTTGCTCGTGGATAGTCGCGGCGAGCTTTGCCAGGTAATGCGTGTGAGCCCTATTGTCCTCCTTTGTTACGTAGTGCAGCGGATTGCATTCGCCACAGATCTTCTCTGCACAGCGAGGGAGGTTGAATCTCTTGCCGTTTCTGCTTGTGCAAAGATGGGGATTTCTGGAGTTGAGGATGATTCCGGAAATGCGATCAGGCACGATGCAGCGCTGGTAGGGTCTCACCATATCTTCCAGGAGAAAGGAGAACCAGCCCTTCACCGCGACGTTGTGGGGCTGGACCTTGTTAAGGCGGCAGATATGCCGCACCAGCTCGAACTGGTTATTGATCGTGTACGTGAGCAGCAGCACCCTGCCGCCGCTCGCTGCCCGTTTTAGCGCCTCTTTGGCAACTCGTTGGGACTTTCCGGCGCCTGCACTCGCAAGGAGAAGTTTACGTGCCAAACGAAATAGCCCTCGTCAGATATTCGGGGTAGGATATCGTCTCAAACATATCGAAGATGCGGATGGCCGAATCGACCTTCTTCTTTGGGGTGTCATACCAGCCATTCATGAAGGTGCGCTTGGCTGCGAGACCCGTGCATGCCGCATACTCCTTATCGTATGTCTGTGTGGACAACATGACTTTGGCAAGCTTATCGAGCGCCGCTACAGTGTTGCTGTTCGCTGCGACAAGCGCCGGTTCCAGCGAGTACTGCGCACCATCGTCAGGCGAAAAGCACGCGATGAAATCACAGTCCTTGTAATCCTCATTACGCCAATCAACAATGTTTTTCTGGTAATTGCCATCGTTGTCTTTGACGACGCGCACCGGATGTTTTAGCGCCTTTGCGATATCGAGGTATACCTTGAAGCCGATACCTCGCACGACAATGATGTCGATGCCGTCATTTTCGGGCAGGCGTCCTTTTAGCCCGAGATAGATTTTCTTGAGGACAAGTTCGTCGGAAGGACCCTCGACCAGAATGACCTTTTGCGCGAGAACCATGCGCAGCGTGTCGTATCCCGGCAGACGCTTAAGAGTCTTGACAGTGTTCGCATCAATATCTTTCAGCTTTACGTACTCTCTCGCGAGCAGGCACAGCTTATTGATACTGAGTTTGTTGAGCACGTAAGAGCTGTGTGTTGTCAGGAAAATTTGCTTTCCAGTGTTCTTCTGCTCGATGTAAGAGACCAGCTGAATCAAGTTGATGTGGGAGAGGTGGTTTTCTGGCTCTTCGAGCATCACGATATCGGCATCTTTAGCCTTGTTCTGGATGGCGACTTTGATTTGAATCTGGTTCTGCTCGCCCTTGCCGATGTGCGAGAAAGAAATATCATCAGCGGCGAGCGCAAGATTGCTGTCCCAGCTGCCAGACGGCGTTATATCGGCCACGATCTTGAGGCTCTTCGCGGTCAGTTCATGCCCTTCATTTAGCTTCGCGTTGATTTTTTTCACATCGGGCTTTTCGTTGAACTGAATCTTCAACTGCCGGTAGCTCAGGTTGAGTGTGGGACGCGCATACTTATCGACCGAGGCGTTTATGATGCTGTTGATGTAACGCGATCGGCCCAACGTCGGATGCAGGCGCGCCGGATCAACGAATAGGCAGCCGACCGGTCTTGCGAGCTGTACCAATCGCTTCCATGCAAAACTCATCCATTCGATCTTGTACAGCTCGAAGGGAACCGTAAGGATGTTGCCCGATGCGACGAACGGTTCATAGTAGGGCGAGAGATCGGAGTTGAAGAACATCCTTAGCGAAATGCCTTGCGTATCCTCGCCCTCGCTGTTGTTAGTTCCCTTCAGCTCTGGGTCACCATCCAGATACGTCTCGATCAGAAGTTCTGGCAGCGATGTCTGAGACTTGTCGCCTTGGAGATAGGTTTCAATGCAATCATTGTTGAACAGCTCCCCCAAGATTTCTGCCGAGATCGGCCGGCCACGATGGCATAAGTTCAGGCAGAGCTCGATGGCTTCAAGGACGGAGCTTTTTCCGCATTCGTTGTCACCCACAAGGATGTTTATGTCGTCGTTAAACTCGAATGTCTCATCAGCGAATTTCTTGAAGTTCTTAACGTGCAGCTTCTTAATACGTTTCATCAATTCGCTCCGTGTTCTTGTTGGGGGGACCCTTGGGGTCAAATCTATCCTTGACTTTTAATGCCCTCTCTGTTCCCTCTCTGCCCTCCCACATCATTACCACACGTAACGCAGACCGTGCAACAACAAATACAAAAAGTGGAATACAGGAAGTAACATAACATTTGAGACAAGTACGGAAAAACCGGATGAACCACCATTATATCACCTTCGACGCCTCACAGCACGTTTAACCCTCGGCGGTGTCGACGGGCTTTGGCTCACCCTGGCCCTGGTTGCATAAGGCGTCGATGTCGCTCTCTCTCCATGCTGTTGCGCGCGGCCCTAACTTGACGGACTTCGGAAAGCGGCCTTGTCGGATTCCAGCCCACCATGTGCTCTTCGACACAGGGATTCGCTCAAGGACTTCCGGGAGGCGTAAAAAGCAAGTGCGAGGGGGACGGCAAGTGCGAGGGGGACGTAGTTCCGTTCATTCCGTTATTCTTCACCCTCTTCATAATTCCCATCCCTCATATCCTCAACAACGCCCAGCCTTCCCGCCAGAAAACGCCGCATCGTCCCAGTCTCCGACTTCCTCACTATTACCACTTCAAACCGAGTTCTGCAACAAGAAAAACAAAAATG
>Ga0187864_10005025_pt1 | contig 10104 bp, 7 predicted proteins | sample June2016WEW_11_4_FD_132985 | JGI IMG/M metagenome (GOLD analysis project Ga0187864, IMG submission 132985) | Peatland microbial communities from SPRUCE experiment site at the Marcell Experimental Forest, Minnesota, USA - June2016WEW_11_40 | ecosystem: Environmental > Terrestrial > Soil >... | reverse complement strand
TACACGCGTGCGCTCCAGAGTTGAGAGGGGTGGACACGACATTCCCGAGGTCAAGATTCGTGAACGGTATCACCGGAGTCGTCTCAATCTGGTCCGACTGATTCGGAAATTGACGGAGCTTCGGGTTTACGACAACAGCGAAGAAGCAGACCCTCACACCGGCGCCCTTCCGGAACCAATATTGATTCTTCATCTGGACAAGGGTAAGGTCGTCAATTCATGCGATCTCACGACAGCTCCCGAATGGACGAAACCGATCCTGTTGGCGGCGCTGAAATCTTCCAGGTGAGAAGGCAGCAGTGACCGTCATCGAAACCAGAGATCGCCAATCGGCTTGGTCGGAAGGTGATCTCCGACACACTCACCAAGGCAATGGCAGAACGGAAGGCAACGTCTGCCATATACCTGAGCAAAACGGCGGCCGGGCTTGCGGCGGAAATCGGTGAATGGGCCGATGGCACCGCTGGTTGTGGCCCATTTGTCACGTGTACCCACGAGAATTTGTCCGTTGCACTCCGTTGGCTGATCATTCAGAACCGAATCGCTCAGGCGGATAGGAGTACGGCAAAGGTGGACTCCGCGGCGGTCCTGGAACAGCTCCAGCGCATCCGAACATCGCTGGATCGTATCAACGGTGATTGGTGTTGTACCAGATCGCGTCGGTCAAGGCAGATGCCAAGGGACGGACAGCTAGTAACACCTTCCAGACTCACTCCGTTTCACCACCGAAGTACGCGGAGCAGATTGCTGTAGTCATCCGTCCATAGCGGAAGATGTGAGTTTGGCGCGAACTGGGTCATGTGTTCGGCCCCCGGAACTGGGCCGTCTCGGTTGAGTGCCGCGGTTATCACCCACATGCTGCGGCTTCCGGCGATTCCCGGATTCGAAAGCGCCAGCCAAGCCGACATGTTTGATTCTGCGGCAAGCCTCGCAACTATGGGACTGAGGTCGAGTGCCTGGTTGCTGACGTGAAACGCCAAGATCCCGTTTGGTTTGCTGAGGTGCCGGAGATACAACTGAAATGCTTCCTGAGTCAGTAGGTGGACCGGAATTGCATCTCCGCTGAATGCGTCGATCATCAGCACGTCAAAGTCTTGAATCTCATTCCGCTTGAGTTCTTGCTCCAGTGAAATACGCGCATCTCCAAGTACAACCTCCACGTTGGCGCGACTGTCTGTAAGGAAAGTGAACATTCTCTGCGGACCGGAGTAAGCTATCCGAACCACTTCCGGGTTGATTTCATAGAACCGCATGTGGTCCCCGGGGATTCCGTAAGCTGCGACCGTCCCCGCTCCCAAGCCGATAATGCCGATGCGAAGGGGCCTTCCGGCCGCTCTTCCCGGATAGTTCGTTAGAACCAGTCCAATGCCGCTTTGGGGCGCGTAGTAACTCGTTGGTGTTCGCTTCTTCGTCTCCTCACGAAACTGAAGACCGTGAATGATCCTGCCGTGATAAAGCGTCAGCGCAGGAGAGCCACCGAACGTATCGGACTTCACGGTCAAAACCCCGTAAAAGTTGCGCGTAGTTGCAACTGCACCATGCCCCACAACGACAGGAGGATATGCCAGAACTACGGCCAGCATAAGCGCGGTAAAACAGATGCTGAACACTGCGGCTCGCCTTTGTTGCCGGACCGAACCTGTGCCCGTGGGGCTCCCGGAAAGTATGAGAGCAATCAGCCCGGCCAGCGCAAGGGAAAAAAGCAGCACCCGGAGCGGCTTCCAACCAATGATGGCCAGACCCGGTCCTACGAACAACACAAGCACGGAGAACGCGAATAGTAATGGCTTCGGGACATAAATCCAGGACCCGGTGTCCCGCAACAGAATGAGACAGAACAACAGGCAGCACAGCCACACACTCAGATGGAATTCCCAAAATCCTCGGAACAGGACAGGAGCGATGATACTTACGAAAACGCCTCCAACGGCCCCGCCTGCAGCGACGAAAAGATAATAAAGATGTCAAATATTCTTTTGGGGGTTTCAACTGGACCAGTTCGCCGTGACACACCATGCACGATGCGAATAGTGCGAAGGAATAGATGAGGATCTGTCCAACCAAACTAATACCTGGATGGTAGAGCACAAAACACACGAGTAGCGTGGCCAACCCGAGACCGGCTGACCACACAGTTCGCGAATACCCCTTATCGGATGAGAAGCACACCACAAACGACAACAAGTACAAAGACAGCGGCAACACCCAAAGCAGTGGGACGACGGCCACATCCTGGCAGATCCGATTGGTCGTCGCCAGCAGACTGAGCGACCCAGTTGCAGCAAGAAGCAACCAGATGACTCTATGGCTCCAACTGGGAGTAGGTAACTGTGGCGGCATGTCCAACAACTGGAATTCCTGCGGTTCTGGCTGATCTTCTCGAGCCGTTCGCGACGCAGTAGCGATGCAGCCACCACTAAACAGCAGGAAGCCAAGACCCCAGACTTGTGCCTGGACCCTCAGAGGCAGCAGCGGCTCAACAACAACAGGGTAACTAACTAGTGCGATAAGGGAACCCGCATTTGAAAGGGCATAAAGGCGATACGGCGTATCCCGGCAAACGCGGCCGTACCAGGCCTGCAACAGTGGACCGGTAGTGGAGACCAAGAAATAGGGCAAGGCCACGCTAGCGAGCAAAAGGCCGACGATATGAAGCAGAGGCTGACCGCTGTTCGTTGGTTTCCAATTGGAATCTGGCAGAAGCGGTGATCCCCAGGTTGATAGCCGCAATGCCAGCAGCGCAACCGCGATGATGATCAGCATCGAATGAACGACCGCCTGGGCGCGAGGACTCAGCCGGCCATCAATGAGATAAGCGTAGGAGTAGCCAAGCAAGAGGAGTATCTGAAAAAACAGCATGCAGGTGGTAAAAACAGCGGGTGTGCCGCCGAACCATGGAAGAATATATTTTGCGATTATCAACTGCACTTGAAACAACAGAAACGCACTGCAAAACACTGTAAAGCCAAAGAGCGCCGTCCTTGCAGCTTGGGAAGAGGCCAAAGACGTAGTGACTGCCTCCGCCCGGTAGGTACTGCCAGTCAGATCTGGGTCCACTCCGCCCTTCCTGCTCGATCAGCGGCATCGCTCGCCGACTCGATGCCCGTGAAAAGCAAACTTGCACGGACTTCTGGTTTCCTGCGCCGCAGCTCCGGTCTGTGGCAGGAGACACTCCTCATTAGGCGAGCAGTCGCTCGAGAATGGCTACGGCACATCCAGAATCCTCTCGAAGGCTCTTACCTAGTCTAGCAGGATGCTGAAAAAGTACTCCTAATCCACAGGCACGTGTGCTAAGAAAGCAGCATGCGAGGCACAGATCATCAGCAAAGCCACATGTTCAGTTATTTGTCGCCAGAAGCACGGGTGCGGAAGGATCATCCGCTGCGGGTCATCCGTACGATGGTAGACGAAGTTCTGCGGGCACTGTCGCCGCAGTTTGATCGTATGTACGCCAGCGAAGGCCGGCCGTCGATTGCGCCGGAGAAGCTGTTGTGGGCGCAGTTGTTGCAGATGCTGTACTCGATTCGCAGCGAACGGCTGCTGATGGAGGAGATCGACTACAGTGTGTTGTTTCGCTGGTTCGTAGGGTTGAATTTGGACGAGGAGGTGTGGGATCCGACGGTGTTCACCAAGAACCGGGACCGGCTGTTGGAAGCCGAGGTGGCCAAGCAGTTTCTGGCGCAGGTGGTCGAACACGCGCGGGGGAAGGGCCTGAACCTCGGATGAACACTTCACGGTAGATGGCACGCTGCTGGAAGCCTGGGCCAGCGTGAAGAGCTTTCAGTGCAAGGATGACAAGAACCCGCCGTCTGCTGATGATGCCGGCAATCCCACGGTGAACTTTCATGGCGAGAAGCGGTCCAACCGGACGCACGCGTCGCAGACCGATCCTGAGGCCAAGTTAGCGCGCAAGGGCGAGGGCAAGGAGGCGAAGTTGAGCTACAGCGGCAATCTGCTAGTGGAGAATCGCAACGGACTGATCGTGAATGCTATGGCGTGGGAAGCCAACGGGACGGCCGAGTGCGACACGGCGCTGGTGATGCTGGAACAGATTGCCGGCACCAAGCGGGTGACCGTGGGCGGTGACAAAGGCTTTGACACAGCCGACTTCATCTCCGAGTGCCGCCACATGCAGGTCACACCGCATGTGGCGCAGAATGACGGTCGGCGCGGCGGCAGTGCCCTCGACCAGCGGACGACACGTCATGCAGGCTACCGCATCAGCCAAAAGAAGCGGAAACGGATCGAGGAATGTTTCGGTTGGCTCAAGACCATTGCTCTGCTGCGCAAGGTACGACATCGCGGGTTGTTCAAGGTGGATTGGGTGTTCACCTTCGCTTGCGCAGCCTACAACCTGGTCCGCCTGCGCAACCTGTCCATACAGATGGCGTAAGCCAGGGCCGAAGTGTGTCTGCTGAATGCACAAAGCTTCAGCAGATAGTGGAAACAAACTAAAACGAACTCTCTCCCCTTTCACTCGGTGACCGAAGCAGGACAGAGTTCATGCAAATCAGAGATTTTTCAGCAGCCTGCTAGAATTCCGTTTTGGTTCCCAATAGCCACATGAATATGGTACGAACCGACCAATCGATGATACAGTTTTACGCACATACCTGAAGAACTAAGACAAAAGGCATTGCGCCTCGCGTCCGAAGCAATGCCAATAACAATAACAAGGTGATGACCTGTGCGCTACGAGGCTTCGTGAGAAATTCAGGATTGGCGAACATGGATGTTGCCTCGACTGGCGACCTGCGCCGTAAAGCAAAGCTTCGGTTGCTTCAAATGCATTACGAGAGCGGCGTCGGGCACCTGGGGGGGAATCTTTCAGCTCTGGATATTCTCCTTTGTTTGTATCATTTTGTTTTGCGTAAAGACGACCTCTTTGTATTGTCGAAGGGCCATGGTGCGGGTGCTTTATACGTGGCTCTGTGGTCAATAGGAGCGCTGACGGACGACGACCTGCGGCAGTTCCATAAGGAGGGCACCCGTCTTTCCGGACATCCGCCTGCGTTTGGTATTCCGGAGATTGTTTTTGCGACAGGCAGCCTCGGACATGGCCTTGGGCTCGCGTGTGGACTCGCGCTGGGCAAGAAACTGAAAGGCGAAGCTGGCAGGGTCTTTTGCCTGACTTCCGATGGAGAGTGGAACGAGGGTTCGTGCTGGGAGTCTCTGATCTTTCTAACTCATCGCGGACTGGACAATCTTACCATGATTGTCGATTGCAATGGTTTGCAGGGTTTTGGAACCACCCGCGAAGTAGCCAACCTGGAGCCATTGTCAGAAAAATTCCGTGCTTTCGGAATGGACGTGCTCGAGGTTGACGGGCACGCTATACAAGACATCCATGCCGCCGTCAACCAAGGTCATTCCCGTCCTCTTGCTGTTGTCGCAAAAACCATAAAGGGCTGCGGAGTGTCCTTTATGGAGAACCAGATGGAGTGGCACTATCTGCCTCTGAGCGCGCAACAATATGAGCTGGCCTGTAACGAGGTGAAACAAGCGTGCGAGATGTCTTCTGCCGATCATTAGTTTCGCAGGCGGTGGATCCGAGGCTGGTACTTCTGACGGGCGATCTCGGATTTAAGGCGTTGGAACCCCTGCGGGACGCGCTAAGCGAGCGCTTCATCAATGCCGGGGTAGCGGAACAGAACATGGTGTCGGTGGCGGCCGGACTGGCAAAGCTGGGGCTGCGACCCTGGGTCTATAGCATCGCTCCCTTCGTTTATGCTCGCCCATTCGAACAAATTCGTAATGACGTATGCCTGCACAAGCTTCCCGTAGTATTGGTGGGTAATGGCGGCGGCTACGGATATGGGGTGATGGGAAGCACCCATCATGCCCTGGAAGATTATGGTTGCCTATTGACGCTACCCAACCTGCGGGTCTTTGTGCCGGCTTTTGATGAAGATGTCTCTGCGATGGTACCTTTGTTGATGCAGCTTGATAAGCCGGCCTATTTGAGGCTGGGGTTGGCAGATCGACCGGCGGAGTGCACCATTCCGGCGTATTCCTGTTGGCGCAAGTTCATGGCGGGTGATGGACCAACATTGGTTGTCTTAGGACCGCTTGCGGGCGGCCTCTTTCGTGTCGCATCTGCAATGTCTCAGGCCCACCGCCCTGACCTCTGGTTGCTTAGCGAATTGCCAACGCAGGCTTTACCGGAGGCCCTGCTGGACAGCATCAGGAGATCGCAGCACCTGGTCGTTGTTGAGGAGCACACGGCCGCCGGTGGACTGGGACAAATCTTGTCTTACCAGTTGGCTGCGATGGGGCTTGCTCCCCGTCGCTTCTCTCATTACTACGCGCGTGGCTACGTGTCGGGCCTGTACGGCTCGCAACGCTTTCATCGCGCAGAAAGCGGTTTGGATCCGGCCGCCATTGTTGCTTCAATCTGTAAGATATGACCGTCTGCAAGATATGACCGTCAGACTAATGCCATGTCGGAGTCTTGGAAATTGAGCCTCGAAGCGAAAGTCAAGCGCCTGCAAGGCCCGATGCTAGTGCTTGGGGCAAGCGGGTTCATTGGGGCCAACCTGCTTCGAACCCTGTCACGTTACCGCGACGATGTATATGGCACCGCAAGCCGATTGCCCGCATGGCGATTGGAGGACCTGCGCAGCGAAAACATAATCGTCACAGACCTGCTCGTCGATTCGAACCTTGATGCAATGCTCGATAATGTCAAGCCGCGGACGGTTTTCGACTGTGTGGGCTACGGGGGTTATTCCTTTGAGACCGATGCAGGATTGATTTATGAGACCAACTTCAATCTGATAAGCCGCCTGCTGAGCCGCCTTGAACGCCGAACGATTGCGTGCTATGTTCACGCGGGCAGTTCGTCCGAATACGGAGATAACGCCTCCGGTCCCCGAGAGGACTCGCCGACGTTCCCGAATAGCCACTATGCCGTTTCTAAAGCGGCAACTGCCAACCTCATCCACTTTTTTGGGAAAAAGCGGAAACTGCCCTGCGTCAACCTGCGGCTTTATTCGGTATACGGACCTTTGGAAGACTCTTCGCGCCTGATTCCCAATCTCATCCGTTCCGGACTTGCCGGTGAGTACCCTGAGCTGGTCGATCCGCGAGTCTCGCGTGATTTCGTTTATGTTGACGATGTAACGGACGCGTTCGTCACCATTGCTGGCGACATTGATGATAGAGACTTCGGTGAGTCTCTTAATATTGGTACTGGCACAAAGACGACGATCGGAGATCTGGCGGGCATTGCACGCGACCTCTTCGGACTTAAGCAGGAACCGCGTTACACGATGCCAAACCGTGAGTGGGACCTCTTGGACTGGTACTCGGATGCAAGGAAAGTATCCGAACGCTTCGGATGGCAGGCACGAACACCGGTTCGCAAAGGGTTGGGTTTGACGGTTGAATGGTACCGAACGATTGTGGAAAAGGAGCGCTATTGGCAGTCCTCGAAGAAGTTCGGCCTCGATACAAAGCACAGTGTTTCGGCTGTCATTGCTTGCTATAAAGATGAGCAGGCAATACCCATCATGTACGAGCGGCTGAAAGAGACGTTCACAAAGTTGAATATCGATTATGAAATCATCTTTGTGAACGATTGCAGCCCCGATAACTCCGAGGAGGCGATCCGCGCGATCTCGCGCAACGATCGCCGCGTCTTAGGTATCTCGCACTCTCGGAACTTCGGTTCGCAGGCCGCTTTTAGGAGTGGGATGGAGGTGGCTTCCAAGAATTCCTGCGTATTGTTTGACGGTGATTTGCAAGACCCTCCAGAAATCATCGAACAGTTTGTTTCACACTGGCGAGAAGGCTACGACGTAGTCTATGGTCGAAGGGTGAAACGCGAAGCAACCTGGTTCATGCAGGTCGCTTACAAACTGTTCTATCGAACCTTTGACTACTTTTCATATCTTAAAATCCCGCACGACGCTGGGGACTGTTCTTTGCTGGACAGAAGAGTTGTGGAAGCAATTCTGCGGTTCCCTGAACGGGACCTATTTCTGCGGGGAGTACGTGCCTATGCTGGTTTTCGTCAGACCGGAGTTGACTATGTGCGGCCGGAGCGTATGTTTGGTGTTACCACGAACAGCTTCTGGAAAAACCTTGGCTGGGCCAAAAAGGGCATTTTGTCATTCAGTTACGTTCCTTTAACTATGCTCAGTGCTTCTGCCCTTTTTCTTTTCGCGCTCTCGGTGGTTTTGATGGTTGCCCAGGTTGTTGCGAAACTCTTGTTTCCAAGCCTTGCGCCAAAAGGCTTCGCAACCGTTTTGGTTTTAGTTCTTTTCTTTGGGTCTTCGAACCTGCTCGCGATCGGAGTAGTCGGCGAATATCTCGCAAAGATTTTCGAAGAGGTGAAACAGCGTCCTCACTTCATTCGCCGGAGTGTTATCAGAGACGGCGAGGTCCGAGTCACATCTCAGAGCCAGAAACATAGATAGTAGATGATCTAATGTCGGATGTCGGCAACTATTGGCGCAGGCGGACGAACATGGTTGAGACTCCTCCCGAGAGATGGCGCCCACCGCTATTGCCAAACCCAGCAGCGGGCAAATGGGAGCGGTCGCTGGCCCCATTGCGGCGGTTTTTTGATATTCAGGCCGGATCGGTATGGCGGGACTTGGCGGCGGTGCTACCTGATGTTCGCGGAAGAGTCTTGGACGTCGGATCGGGTGCGCAGCCTTATCGACCGCTGGTCCATCCTGATGCGACCTACATGGCAATTGATACGGAGGCTGCAAAATCCCATTTTGGATACGAAGCACCTGATACTCGCTACTTCCGAGGGGAGGTCTGGCCGGTTGAGGATGCCTCGATAGATTTCATCATTTGTACCGAGACATTGGAGCATGTACTGGATACGAAACAGTTCCTTGGAGAAGCTGCGCGAAGTTTGCGAGCTGGGGGAACCATTCTACTCACTGTCCCCTTCGCGGCTCGATGGCACTTTGTCCCTTACGATTACTGGCGCTTCACGCCGTCCGGGATGGATTACTTATTACGAGAAGCCGGATTTGCCGGCGTTCGTGTCTATGCCAGAGGGAATTCAGGAACGGTGGCGTGTTACAAAATCATGGCACTAGTGTTGCCGCTGCTGGCCACAAACAACTCCACTGCGATACTGACGTGGCTAATGCGAATCTTGGGTGTCTGCCTCGCACCCGCGCTGGTTTTGTTTGCGGCCCTCGCAAATGTTTCGCTCCTCGGGCGCGGTGGAAATGATTGCCTCGGATACACCGTAATCGCGCACCGAGCCGGCGACACGAAGCATGATCAATCCTCGCTATGAACCTTACTTGGGAATCCCGCCCTTGTCCGTTATGTGGCAGTACTGGAGAGGGCAAGGTCATTGTTGAATCCAATGTGGAACTAAGCAAGCTCTGATCACGGTAGCGGAGCAGGGGCCGTTGGCAACAGTCGTATGCTCCTTGCCAGCGGGAAACATGGCCGCGGTGGCAAGAAAAACTTGAGGCAGAAAGTCGCGCAGAAAACCAAAGGGCGCTACTGCGGGCAGAAACACGCACGTAACCGGGAAAGAGAAGACGCTGGCCGCCAGGCCGGTCCACGAGGCGCGGGCGGCGGGCGGGGCTGTTCCTGACGGCGCATCTGCCGGGTGCGGCAAGGTGTCCCTTTCGACTGGCCGGTTTTTTTGACCGTATCACAGTCGCAAATAACCGTCTAATATAATTACTCAGTTCCTCCAGTGGCAGGGTGAAATTACTTTCCCATGTCCGCCTCTTCGGCCATCAATGCGAGTTCAGCAACTGAAACCAGGCTCGGGCGGCCCTCCAGATTTCACCTTCCTTCTCCTGCGGTCACGGTTGCGCTGCTGATGGCGTGCGTCTTCTTGCTGCGCCTGCCAAGTGCTCTGGTGCCGCGCGAACTGAATATGGATGAAAGTCAGTTTCTCATTCAGGCCATGAAGTTCCTGGTTGATCCGAGGCCATGGTTATCCGGTGACACCGGATCCTCGGGGCCACTAAATCCTTACTTCATATCTGCTTTTCTGTGGATGGGATTCAAGCCCGGATTTGTCCTGGTGCACATCCTGGCTAGTGTTTTTGTCTGTTTGGAAGTCCTTACGGCGTACCTGACGCTACGGCGGCTTAAATCGGAGGGGACGGC
>Ga0187864_10005024_pt1 | contig 10104 bp, 9 predicted proteins | sample June2016WEW_11_4_FD_132985 | JGI IMG/M metagenome (GOLD analysis project Ga0187864, IMG submission 132985) | Peatland microbial communities from SPRUCE experiment site at the Marcell Experimental Forest, Minnesota, USA - June2016WEW_11_40 | ecosystem: Environmental > Terrestrial > Soil >... | reverse complement strand
GCCGCCTAGCTCCTGCAGGGCGACAAGCCGGGAACCCTGCCCGGTTGGCGGCAACTTCCCTCCAGGGAATCGCAAAGGGAGCGATGCCTGCTGATTACGCCTTTTGGCGCGACCTGGAAGCCCAATTCCGGGATCTGACGGGTCCCATACGATTACAGGTTACTTGGTACGCCGTCAACCCGTCACACTGGTCCAAGATTTCGATTAACGGGCCTAAGGATGTGAGAGAGCGTAAACAGCTTCTGGTTGCATTCGAGGCACTTGCGGAGAGCGCGGCGCGTGCGGCGGGCGCACGTCCGAACACGGTTGAGGGCTGGCTAAACCTTCTAAGAGAAGGGCCGGATTTCCACGTTCTTTGCGGCACTTACAAAGAAAATGGGGTTGAGATTCACGATGAGAGCGGCTGGATTCAGGACCTCGCTCTAGCGTCCGCTAATTATTGCGTCGTGTGCAGAAACCGCGCGGAGCGCTCAACGGTTTGGAAGGACCGTCAGGCCCAATTCGAGAAGTACGCGGGGCAATACCCAGAACTCCGAGCCATTTGGAAGGGGGCTTCTGCGAGTTGGATACTTTGGTACGGCGATAAACCGGAGGGAATCGACGTTGACCACCAATGCGCGGGCGTATTCAAAGCGGTAGCAGGCCAAGCCGCGGCTGGACTGTCCGGCATCGCGCGCGATGCCGAATCCTGGGAGCAATGGCTTGACGCCATGCGCGCGCGGCGATGGGGATTCCAACAGACTGGCCACACTCCCTGCACCGAACAGGAGTGGGATGCGGGCGTGAAGAACGGCAAGCCGCTGACGGTGATCCGGCGCGAACAGAGGTATACGACCGGAGACGAGTGGAAAAAAGGTCTACCGGCGAACCAAGAACGGCAAATTGCGGCGACTTAGCGCACGGGAGCTGCGGGAAAAGAGCAGCAACGATCTTCAGAAGTACTATCATTGGCTCGAAGACGGACAGATCGAGCAGGTGTTCGCGTCTTCGGCCCGCTTCTGTGAAGAACTGGCGGCGCGCGGTGAAATCACCTCTAAGGCGGCGAACAGTGCGACGGCCGACCAGGACGACATCGCTGCGCGTGGATTCGAAATCGAAGCGATAGCGGGTGATGGGCCGATCCGTGATAGACAGGCTGAGTGGCGCGAGGACGCTGCCTTCGCTCTGGAATGCCCAACTTTCCTGCGGCCTGCGAAAGCCGAGAGGCTGGCTGCAATCGCCAAGCTGCGGAAAGATGCGGCGGAAGCTGTTCAGCGGGCAAAGCCGCAAGCACGGCAAGACTTGGAGCAGTGCCTGTGGCCTCTGCTTTCAGAATACGCAGGAAGCATCTTTGACAAGATGGCTGAGGCCGAACTCGGCGCCAGCGGCCCGGGCGTGAGTCCAGCGGACTATGCGATCTGGCTCAGATCAAAGTGTTTGCCTGCGGTCATCGATGATGTCTGCCGGCCTATCTTTGGCCAGTTCGTGATCAGCGTTCGTTATATTGCAGAGATTCTCGGCGACGTTCATTGTCCAGAAGATGTTAGGATGCGCAGCGTTTTGTGGACCATGTACGCTGAGGAACAGATACCGCAGTCCTCGACGAAGAGCCTCGAAAACCGCTTGACCAACGTCCTCCAAGAGGAAAGAGCGCCCCATTGGGAAGCCCGAGCCGCGCAACCGCGACCGGCAACCGGCTCCCGAGTCCAGGAGGTGTCGCCCGGTAAGGCGATTTCGCCCGGGCCTGAGCTGGCAACGCCCAGTTCATCAAAAGGGAGCCCGCTCCCCGAGCACCCTTCCTTCGTGCGTACACCGCGCCGTGTTCCCGATCTCGATCTCAGTCGCGAGCGGCTCCGTTATCGAGATGCATTGGCGACTGAACTCGCGGCCGTGAAGCAGGACCTGGCGGGATACTGCACGGTTGAGGACCTGAAGAGGAGACATCCGAAGTTTGCACTCTGGACCCTCCTCAGTGATCCGGAGATTGAGGAACTTGTGCGCAGTGAGCGCTTTGTCCCTAAGGCATTTGCTGGGGCACTGACGATGCGCAAGTTTGGTTTCACGAGTCGAGAAACTCTAAAGAAGGATCGCAGGAAGCTCCTCAAAGCGCAGCGAAACCAGCCCAGTCCTCCGTCGAGCTAAACCGTCCCCATCTTTACCCCTTAGACCGTCCCCATCCGTACCCGTTTGTACCCTTTTCTCGGCTGTTGTACTGGAACCATGAGTTCTTCTCTAGTACAGCCGCTACTCGATTCCAACAGAGTGGCACGCCTCCTCGGCATCGAGGTTGAAACGCTCGGAGCCTGGAGACGGAAGGGTTACGGTCCTCGGTGGTACCGCATTGGAAAGAACGTCAGATATACCGAGACCGACCTCCGCGTCTGGATGAACGCCCAGGCACAGCGTAGCCTCTCACCGGCAGTGGGCAGCCTCGACGATGGCCGGGCCACGGACGTTGAGCCACTGCACCAAGGCCAGTCCCCCATGTCGGATTGGAGACACCGCCGATGACGGCCCCCAGACTCACGGCTCTATTGGCGCAACGCGTGATGCGATGGACGGTACATCCGGGCCGGTATCTGATGGAAAACCGCCGCTGGACACCGGCTTGGCGTTTTCAGCCAACGAAGAAGCTGGAGGACGCGTTTCATCTATTGGACGCCGCCGACCCGGACGACTACAGCATCAATTACCGCCGCGGTGGCGCCTGGACCGTTCGGGTCCAGATCTGCGGTGTTGCCGGCGAGGCCACCGACATTTCGAAGGCTCGCGCCATTGCACATGCCGTCGCCCGCGCGGTCGGGTTGGACCCAGAAAGCCGGGGGGATTCCAAAACCGGGGTGGAGCGCCGGTGACCACCCCCATTCCCGATCCAGACCGAGTGCCGCCCACCTGGGGGGGACCTCTGACCGAGCGAGATTACTCGGCATTGCTTACCTCCTGGATCACGCCGGAACTTGCTGACCTGGCGATGCTCCGTCGGGTTGATTCCCAGGATGGGCGGGATGTGGTGGGTCAGAAGGGCAAACGCGACTGCGCCGGCATTCTCTTTCCGTACTACTGGCCAGGTGAGCCGACGCCATTCGGCTATCGCCTGCGACGTGACAGGCCCGATTACACCTTCGATAAGGAAGGCAAACCCAAACCCGAGAGAAAATACCTGGGGGCACCTGGCAGTGCTAACCGACTGTACATTCCGCCCGGCATCACCGTGGACCACCTCGCCGATATAAAGACACCAATCGCGATTGTGGAGGGCGAGAAGAAAGCGCTCGCTTCGTGGCGGCTCGCCAACTACGAAACGAATCAGCCACGGTTCATTCCGATTGCGATCGCAGGTGTCTGGAATTGGCGTGGCACGATCGGCAAGACTGGGGGACCAAAAGGCGAACGATTGGATGTGAAGGGACCGATTGCGGACCTTGACCGCATTGTTTGGGACGGGCGCAGAGTATTCATCGTATTCGATACGAACGTACAGACCAACGACGATGTGAAGCGAGCCAGGAAAGGCATTGCTCGCGAGCTTTCGACCCGTCACGCAAGCGTGCAGTTCGTCAATCTTCCTGAAGACTGCGGTGTGAATGGAATCGACGACTTGCTGGCAGCTTGGGGGCCGGAACGGGTGCTCGAACTGTTCGAAAAGCCCATTGCCGCCCCTCGCCTCCAGGTTGTGCTTCCGCCTCAGTTTCAGTCAAGACCCGAAGGCCTGTTTCGCGTGACGACCAAGGGCGAGCAGCTCGTCGAAACCCAGCTTTCGAACTACCGGGCTTCCATCGTCACGAATATCTGCCTTGACGACGGGGTTGAGACGAAGCGTGAATTTGAAATCGAGGCTGAATTGATGGGTCGGGCCGCCCAGTTCACCATCGCTGCTTCGGAGTTCGCCCGCATGGATTGGCCGATTGAACGCCTGGGCTCGGCCGCTATCACGTTTCCCAACCAGCGGGAGTACGCGCGTACCGCGATTCAGTTCCACTCCATGACCGCAGAGGAGCGTTGCATCTACACGCACACGGGCTGGCGGAAAATCGATGGTTGCTGGGTCTTTCTCCACGCTGGTGGCGCCATCGGTGAAAACGGCGCCGTGCTGGGCGTCAATATGCGGCTTACGGGTCCTCTGGGCCACTATGAACTGCGGCTGCCGGCCAACCCCGATGAGCTTCGGAACGCCGTGCGGGCCAGCCTTCGGCTGGCCCAGCTTGGGCCCATGGCCGTGAGCTTCCCGCTCCGGGCGGCAACCTACCGGGCGGCGTTCGGCGACTGCGATTTCTCTCTGCACGTCGCTGGAGAGACGGGCGCCTTTAAGAGTGAGCTGGCCGCACTCGAACAGCAGCACTTCGGCGCCGGCATGGATCGGCTGCATTTGCCGGCGGCATGGTCATCGACCGGCAACGCCCTTGAGATGCTGGCATTTCACGCAAAAGACGCTCTCTTGGTGGTTGACGATTTCGCGCCGCAGGGTAGCGCCGCGGACGTAAGCCGGTACTACGCCACGGCGGAGAGACTAATCCGCGCGGCGGGGAACCGCGCAGGGCGGGGCCGCCTGGATTCCAGTGCCAGACTACGAGAGCCGAAACCGCCGCGAGGGTTGATTCTGTCCACTGGAGAAGAGATCCCGCGCGGCCATTCGATTCGAGCCCGCCTACTGCTCCTGGAACTCCCCAAAGGTGCGATCACCACCAACGAGCTCACCGAGTGTCAAAGAGATGGGGCAAGCGGTCGGTACGCCGAAGCCATGGGTGGCTTCATCCAATGGATCGCCGGGCGCTATGAGCAGAAGATGGCTGCTCTGGTTGACCGCGCGGTCAAGCTCCGTCGCAGCGTATCTGATCCCGCCCATGCCCGCACGGCGGATATGATCGCCAACTTGCAGGTCGGATTCGAGGCGTTTCTGGAATTCGCTCATGATTGCGGAGCAGTGGACAAGGTGGAACGAAAGCACCTGGCTGAACGGAGTTGGGAAGCGCTCCAAATGGTAGCCGCCGCCCAAGGCAAGCATCATTCAGAGACCGAACCCACGGCGCGCTTCCTATCTTTGGTGCGAGCGTGTTTGACGTCTGGCCGGGCGCATCTTCAGACAACAAAGGCCGGCACGCCGGAGCGGTCGCCGGAATCGTGCGGTTGGCGCCTGGACCACCAGAATTGGAAATCGCAGGGGGATTGTGTCGGATGGGTGGACGGCGAGGACATCTACCTGGAGCCGGCCACAGCGTATCGGGCGATTCAGATGATGGCTCGCGATATGAACGAGCCTTTCGCAACATCGCCCCAAGTTTTGAAAAAACGACTCGACGAAAAGAGGTTGCTCGCCTCTGTCGAAACCAAGCGGGGGACGCTTACGGTCCGTCGCACGATCGCTGGTTCACAGATCCCTGTGCTGCATTTCTTTAGAACCACAATCTTGCCGGAAGCGCCGGACGACGAGGATACCGATGCTCGGTGAAGGCCAGAGCGATGTCGGGTTTTTGGCCGAAAATGTCGGGTCGATGTCGGGTTTTTTTGAAGAACCCGACATCGATTTTGCAAACAGAATCAATGGACTACGCGGAAAATGTCGGGAATGTCAGGTTTTTCTAGCAGGAGAGACCTGCGGAGAAATCGAGAAAAAGGCAAATCTCGATTCAGGCCTGCTTAATCCGTTGATAATACTGGACTTGAATGATGTTCGCGACTGAAGGTAGTCTTCACATGCTGGCTGGAGGCCTGCGTGTGAAGGCGCGCGTTCAACATCCGCAAGTAAAGCCGCGGAAGGATCGCCCGGGCTGGCCCTGGGTATTCCGCTACCGAGCCGAGGAGATCCAGTTCGACGGGACGGTAAAGACGCTGCGGAAATACCAGGAGGTCGGCCCGAGCAAGGGCGAAGGTGCCATCACCAAGAAGCAAGCCGAAATTGAGCGCGACAAGTTCCTGGCGAAACTGAATGCGCCTACCACGGAGGAAGCCGTCCAACAGGTGGCCGCCACCGGTGTCGCCCTGTTCGGCGAGGTGGCGCGGATGTACGAAGACGGTTACCTGGGCCGGGAAGACCAGATCGCGAGGCCGACACGCGAGAAGGAGGAATTCTACGTTCACCAATACATCGTGCCGAAGTGGGGCCATCTCCGTCTCCACCAAGTCCAGCCGCAGGGGGTGGAGGATTGGCTGCACACAACGTTCGGTTCCTGGTGGACGATGCACGGCGTTCGGGCGATCATGAACCGCATTTTCCACTACGCCGAAGGTCACGGGTTGTGGGAAGAGGGCAGGCGCACGCCGGTGAGTCGGGCGAAGTTGGGGAAGAAGAGGTACAAATATGAGCGCAGGATCCTTTCGTTCGACGAGACGGCGCGTGTGCTGGCGAGGCTGGAAGAGCCCTGCCGGTTGATCATTGAAACCTGCATCGCCACCGGCACCCGAATCTCGGAGGTGCTCGGCCTGAAATGGAAGCATGTGGATCTCAACACCGGCACCATCAAAATCGAACAGCGCGTGTGGCACCAGGACATTGGGCGGCCGAAAAGCGAGGGTAGCCGGCGCGTCCTGGGAATCGGCGATTTGGTCGAGCGCTACCGAATAAAGGGAACCGAAGGCGGCGCAAACCCGGAGGCGTACATCTTCCAGCAAAAGCGGGCACCAGGCCGACCGCTCTGGGATTCCGGAGTCCGAGACGCTCTGCACCAGGCTGCAGAGGCCGAGGGCTGCGACTTTCCAGGGCTGGGCCCGCACTCATTTCGGCGAGCCAATATCACGTGGCGGCAGCAGGTCGGTGGTAGCGCGATCGAAGCTTCCAAGATCGCCGGCCACAGCGATCTGGAAATGACGGGCGAGTACACCTTCGTCACGCCCGAACGTCAGAACGAACTGACGCGGCGTATCCAACAGAAACTCGCTCAGGCAACCAAGGCGGCCTCTCCGAACACGCCAGATGCAGGGACGCCACGATCTCTCGGAGACATTCCCGAAGAACATCCGATAGCAACAACTCTCCTCCAATGAGGGCAGAGATCCGTGCGTTGCACCTTCAAATCTTTCAGGTAACCTGCCGTGCCCAGCACTGCCGGCAGAATGCGAGTATCTTCTTAGGAGTAAACGGCGACGCGGACACTCCTGCTTGCACGAGTTTCAGCAGTTCCATGGAGCAGGCCTCTCGGCGTTCGGCAACCCGCGCAATGACATCGGCCCGGAGTTGTCGAACATCAACGATCTGAGCGTCTGCATAAAACACGATCGAGGGGTGGCGTATAAAAGGGTGATCCGCGATGCCGAGGGTCACGGTTTGATCCTTGTTGTGTCTCAGCGTCGTCACGCTCACGATGACGCACCTATGTGTCTCCGGGGCCGGCTCTGTGACGATGATCCAGAGGTGCGGAGTTACTTCAGACCCAGGTGCCGGGATCAAGAGGGTGTCGCCGCAACGCATCCCCGCGTGTCAACCGCGACCCACGAGTGCCTGTACCACAGCAAGACTCTCAATCTCGCTCTCGACAAATGCAATCTCCGCTTCGCTCCGATTTGCCGCTCGTAGGATATCGCTGTATGAGATCGGGATTGAACTCCCGTTTGGGTCCTGCCACTCTGGAAGGTCGTGCGTGAATCTTACTAACTCCCAGCGATTCTTTCCCCCATGCTCGGCAAAGACTTCGCTAAGCAGAGATTCTTCTGCCGGGGACAGTTCATCATCCCCAGGGTCGCGGCAGAGCGAAACCTCGAAATTCTCCGGTGCCGAGATGTAATCATGCCAATATGTCTGGATTCCGGGAGGGCTTCCGCCGACGATCAATTCGTAGATTTGACTGACGACCGGCCCTTTCGGCATGGATACATGTCGATCCGTCGTGACAGGCCTTCCCCACCGCAGAAGTGCTTCGCGATCCACTAGGTAGAGAAGTTTAACGAGCTTGAGGTAGCTCATTCTTCCGCCGCGCAACTGCAGCAAGCGGGACGCGGCCTGTGTCGCTTTGGCTTCATTAAAACGTAGCCGCATTCTTAATCCATTCTAGGCCGTTATTGTTGATTTTTCAAGTGGTTTGTTTTCAGTAGCTTCGAGTGCCCTTGGCGCCGTTGTGCCAGCGGAAAGCGAGAAGGCGCCGATCTCCTTGCTTTGGAGTCCGCTAGGAGTCCATACCGCCCGACTCGGCGTTTTGGCGTCCATTTGGCGTCCAAATCGCACCACCACAAGTCTTTGGTTTTCAGCGAGGACCACTCGTAAGTCATTGATATTTCTTGCTTGGGGTGCAAGAGGTCCCGAGTTCAAATCTCGGCGGCCCGACCAAATTCCTCAAAGACTTACAGGCTGCAGACTTTCCTAGACCCTCCGTTTGGAGTCCATTTGGAGTCCAAAATGGACGCGGGCCGCACGGCCGGGCCGCCACGGCCTCCTGAACACACAAAAAACAGCACTTCAAATTCCTGGCACCTCTCTCCTCCTAGAAAAACCCGACAAACCCGACATTTTCCGGCTAAGCTACTGATTCTGTTTCAGAAATTGATGTCGGGTTTTCAAAAAAACCCGACATCGACCCGACATTTCTACCCAAAAACCCGACATTTGGCTGCCGGAAGGGTGCAAAGCCGCCGGGCGCTTCCTGGGCGGGACCGCGCCGCTGGAGCAGATCGAAGTCTTCCAGCGCGAACCTGCGGCACGTAACGCCCAGTTCCCGATACGTAACGAAACTATGTAACGATCAGATGTTACATAAACACAATTGATCGTTTTAAATCATAGTGTTACAATTAACACATGCCAATGCGTTTTGAGGACACGCATAAATGGTTGACATTCAGTGTGGCGCGCCTGGAGCGATCAGGACCCCGTCTGTGGGCGATGCTCGGCGAGTGCCAGTCGAAGTGCGAACACATTGCGGGCGTGCCGCTGCGTCCGGATGTAGCCGACAACCTGCATCGGGTCTACTTGGCCAAGGGGGCGCTCGCCACAACAGCGATTGAAGGGAACACGCTGTCCGAGCATGAGGTATTGCAGGTGCTCAAGGGAGACCTGAAACTTCCTCCATCACGAGAATACCTAAAGCAGGAAATCGACAACATAGTCGGGGCGCTTAATGGGATCTGGGAGCAGGTCGGCTCCAAGACTCTACCCGCTCTCACCGTAGGCGAACTCGAACACTTCAACAAGTTGGTGTTGGATGGCCTAACCGTCGAGGAGGGGATTGTTCCCGGAAGAATCCGAACGCATGAAGTCGGTGTTGCGCGCTACCGGGGGGCTCCTCCGGAGGATTGCAGATACCTCCTGGAACGGTTGACGACATGGCTTGAGGGCCAGGAGTTCCAAACACCGCCAGGAATGGACATCATTTGGGGCATTATTCGGGCGGTGACCGCGCACTTGTACATGGCGTGGATTCACCCCTTCGGTGATGGCAATGGACGAACGGCTAGGCTCGTTGAGTACCGATTATTGCTCGCCAGTGGCGCCCCGAGCCCAGCGGTACATCTATTGAGCAATCACTACAACTTGACTCGATCAGAGTACTATCGCCAGCTTGAGCGCGCCAGCGCCTCTGGTGGAGACTACGTTCCCTTTTTCGAATACGCAGTGAGGGGCTTTCTCGACGGGCTTAGAGAACAGATCGCCGAGATACGGAAGTTCCAGCTAGACGTAATCTGGAGGAACTACGTCCACGAGGCGTTCGGTGATCGCAAGACGGAGGTTGAGAAGCGCAGGCGGGATCTCGTTTTGGCCCTCTCATACGTCGATAAGCCGGTCAGGATGGCGGGGATTCAAAACATCAGTCCGTCCATAGCGACGGCATACCACGGCACGTCAAGAATGTTATTGAATCGGGATCTCAATGCACTCGGCAAGATGGGTCTTGTGGTTAGGAGCAGAAATGGGGTTATTGCGAACAAGCGAATCGTCGAAGCGTTCCTCCCATTCCGAGTTGAAGCGCCGGGGTCCAAATCAGCAGACGCCGCAGCATAGGGGCAGGCTCCGTGCGGGCGCTCAGGGGTCGCAGCGATTCCAGTTCTATAGGGTCTCTGCCCTTAGCCCTCTCGGGAGGATGAAGTGAACCCCTGGAGTGAGACACGAAGTTAAGGGGGTAATCGCCGTTCGATGAGAAATCATTGCACGGCGAGGTTGATGGTGTCCACTCTGGAAGGACCTGAGCGGAGGATAGGGCAACG
>Ga0187864_10005023_pt1 | contig 10106 bp, 12 predicted proteins | sample June2016WEW_11_4_FD_132985 | JGI IMG/M metagenome (GOLD analysis project Ga0187864, IMG submission 132985) | Peatland microbial communities from SPRUCE experiment site at the Marcell Experimental Forest, Minnesota, USA - June2016WEW_11_40 | ecosystem: Environmental > Terrestrial > Soil >... | reverse complement strand
TGGGTGGCAGAAGAAATGGTCGTTGGTCGGTGACGTGCGCAGCCTCGGTGGCATGTGCGCCATTGAGCTCGTTCGGAGTACTGAAACCCTTGAGCCTGCCGACACTGAAACCAAGGAGGTCGCCCACTATTGCTGGGAACACGGCCTCATCACCATTACGGCAGGCACCTACAACAACGTCATACGAATTCTGACACCATTGGTCATCACCGATCCTCAGTTTGACGAAGGTCTCGGCGTCATCGAAGCCGCACTTGCATCCGTCACAGGGCACAAGAATGCGGCGCTTTTTTACGGATCCTTATCCACCTGAGCGTCGCAGCAAGTGTGACAATGTCCCGTTGCCTCCGCGACCTGCTGTCGTACGCAAAAATTCCGTCGGGGCGCGAAAAATGTCCGACACGCGCCTGTCTCCACTCAACCTCGTGGTTGCTGAGAACGAAAAATGGTGTGAATTGAGAACGGCTAAGTCTGGCGCAAATTTATGAAAGGATGGCTGTTTAGGGGTGATCGGGACACTCCGATCCTACAAGCTGTTTTCGCCCCAGATGAGGCGCTGAACGACCAGTACAACCTCGCGAACCAGGACATCAATTCCATATTTCAGTTGTAGCCAACCTGTACCTAAGCTGCGAAACGAGAAGGAATGAAATGGCCATCCTCGGTGCTATTGTCGCCGCCACTACGAAACCTAGCGATAGCATGATTCCGAAGCTAAAAAACAACCACGAATTGAATGAGTTGCTGCGGGGGCCCCAAGGGCCAAAAGGTGACCCCGGACCGCCAGGCCCAAGAGGAGAATCGGGCGTTAAGCAGCAGCTCTCGCCGAGACCTCACAAACGGCATGCAATCACACCCACCCAAGGTTGTCGGTAGTGTTTGCCGTTCCACGTAGCTTCCAGCGCCCAAGCTCAAAACCTTCAGAAGAGAAGGTTCGACACGGGAACAACGTAGGCCGCGCCGGTGGAGCTTGCAACGATCGAAGCCCCGTCGGCAGACCGGTCGAGCCCCGAACCGAACTGACTCGTTCCTTCGCCAACGATCGAGAGCTTCGTAACGCTCGCGACGTCGACGTTGTTCGCGGTCGGCAGCTGGGAAGCCGGAACGATGATGACCTTGCGATGGACAGAGGCTTGGCGATATCGCTACGCTTGGGTAGCCTAGTCGGTGGCCAACCTCCGCAAACTGCACTACCGGACCTCATGTTTTTGATACCATGGGACCCTCCATCGCGAAAAAGTACAACAACCGCGGCGACACCTCGGGAATCACTTTTTTCATTGAACATGCTTTTTCCTATTGACACAGCCTGCCTGTAAGCTATTACAAATACATGAGTTATCAAACTGAGTAAAGGAGGAGACGATGGGCGCACGGATGTCGAATGAAACCGAGAGTGAATCAGGGGAGGACGAATTTGTTATCCGGTTAGAAGACGGCTCGCTGCTCGGTAGTGCAATCTCTGGGCTGCAGAAAATGATTCGCAGGGGCATGGAAGCAGAAGCGTTGGTCTTAGCGCTAGGCATGCTGGACAGTGGCTACGGATTAGCGTTGGCCAGGCGCCTGCCAATCATCGCGGCAGAGGATTTGGGCCTGGCCTCTCCCGAAGCCGTAGCGCAAGCGTGCACGCTATGCATAACTTGGATAGCGCTGAGAAAAGAGCAGAAGCACCAGCCCGACGGGCTTCCACTGGCGATGGCAGTCATGCTGCTTTGCCGTTCTGCAAAAAACAGGGAGGTCGACAATGCCGGCGTCGTGATCCGTGAAGAGCAGAAGCGGCAAGCGGGTGACAAACCACACGACATTATCGAGCGCTATCACGAGCTGATCGTGGATTCTCATACGCCGAGGGGCAAGCAAAGGCTTAGGAAGATCGCAGAAGAGAGAAATGTACCCTACGAGCAGCTGGCTTGGGAAGATTTCTACCAGACTGGAGCGCAGCTAGAGCCTCTAAAGCAGATCGACGGAGATCGGTGGTCGCACCGAGCGTATGCGTTATTCGGACTCGACTATGAGGCCGAACTGAGAAAAGGAAAGAAAACCCAGCACGAGAAACAGTGAATCGGAGGTTGAGCAAGGACCACACGAACATGGACTATTTGACGCCAGACGAATTGATAAATATTTTGCGACTAGCACGATCGCGCTCAAATCGGAATTGGGCCATGATTTTGGTGACGTACCGTCACGGCCTGCGCTCTTCGGAAGTTTGCAATCTAAAGTTGGCCGATGTCGATTTGAAGACAGAGTCAGTTTCGATCCGTCGTCTCAAGGGCTCGCTGCAAACAATCCAACCGCTCTACCGGCATCGGGGTAACCCCTTGTTAGACGAGATTGCTGCGCTTCGAAAGTGGCTGCGAGAGCGACCAAGCGATGGCTCAGATTATTTCTTCACGAGTCAAAAAGGCGGCAGGCTTGACCGCACACAATTTTTTCGAGTGTTCCAGTCGATCGCTGAAACTGTTGGCATACCTAAGGAAAAAAGATATGGTCATATTTTGAAACACAGCCTCGCATCCCATCTGATTCGCGGCAACGTCAATCTGGCTCTCGTGCGCCAAGCGCTTGGCCATCGTTCGATTACTAGCACGATGGCCTATATCGGCACCACTGACGGTCAAGCCGCAGCAGCATCTCGGGCCGCACTGATGAATCTCTTTTGACAACGCAACAAAATACCCCTTCTGTTGCATTCCCCTCGCAGCTTCGCGCATTCTAAATACTTTAAGGGCGTAGCCGAAGCAGCGTGCATCGACATAATGTTGCATTCAACCCACATTTCCTTTTTGAACTCTGAGTAAGAGGCCGTATGATCGAGCCAAGGCCAGTATTCATGCGGCTTTGAGAGCAAAACGAACGCTACGGAGGCTCGACCCAGTGGGTGAGAAACAAAATCAGTCCTTTCAGCTCTCGTTTAACCCGTCTTTGAAAGTTGATTTTCAAGGTTCTCGTGTCACCTCCGACAGTGGTCTGCTTTTGGTGCGCGAGTTAGACGAACGTTTGGGATTGAGTGCGCTCATCGTCGAAAACATCCTGGATGGTCGGCGGGGAAAGAACATGCAGTTGCCGCTCGCGGACTTGCTGCGACAATCCATCTACAGTCGCTTGGCAGGATACGAAGATGTGAACGATGCGGAGCGGCTGTCGCAAGATCCGACCTTCCGCTTGATCGGCTCCGAGAAGATCTGGGAGCGTGGGGCCGCGTTGCCTTCGCGTCTGCATTGGTTCGAGACCGAGGTGCTGAGCCAAGAGGAGAACCTGGAAGGTCTGGGCCGAATCAATCGGGAACTGCTGGCGAAGGCGGAGGCCATGGATTCGCCCTAGCGGACGGTGCTGGATATGGACAGCACGGAGATCCCGGTCTACGGAGAACAGGAACAGAGTGCCTACAACGGGCATTTTGAATCGACCTGCTATCACCCGCTGCTGCTGTTCAACGGGGAGGGGGACTGTCTGGGAGCGAAGCTGCGGCCCGGCAACGTACATAGCGCGGAAGACTGGGAGGAAGTGCTTCTGCCAGAGATCGAGCGCCAACAGGAAGTGGGGAAGGAAGTGGTGTTTCGGGCCGATGCCGCGTTTGCCAAGCCGGAGATCTACAAAGCGCTGGAAGAACGTGGAGTGAAATATGCGATTCGGTTCCCGGCGAATGACAATCTGCTGCGCGACATTGAGGAACTGCTGACGCGCCCAGTAGGGAGACCCAGTCACAAGCCGATGGTGTGGTACAAGGGCTTTCTCTATCAGGCCGCCAGTTGGAAGACGGCACGACGAGTCGTGGCGAAGGTTGAGTTCCATGCCGGGGAGTTGTTCCCGCGAGTGGGGTTCATCGTGACCAACCTGGAGACGCCGAGCCGGGCAGTGGTGCGGTTCTATAACAAGCGGGGTACGGCGGAGCAATGGATCAAGGAAGGAAAGCAGGCCGTAAAGATGACGCGGCTCTCTTGTCATCGGTTCCGCTCCAACCAAGTGCGGCTGGCGCTGAGCCTGCTGGCTTACAACCTGGGGAATTTGTGGCGGCGGCTGGCGTTGCCCCGAGGGATCGAGAACTGGTCGCTCACGAGCCTGCAGCAACGACTGGTAAAGACCGGAGGACGGGTGGTCAAACATGCGCGTTACTACTGGCTATTGCTGGCGGAAGGACATCTGACGCGGCGGCGGTTCGGGGCGATGTTGGGCCGGATCGCTCTGCTCCCGGTACCGACGGGATAAATAGATGGTGATCAGGTTAACAACGGAATCCGTTTACAGCGGGTTGCAGTGAAGAGGTGTCGCAAGAGTGGGCCGCAAATGTCGCAATTTCGGCTGTGCTGGTGCGGATCTCAGACCGTTGGGGGCGCTCCGGATGAAGATTGTTTCACAACATCGCGAACAGGCGGGATGGGTGTAAAATCGGCACCGTGTTTGAAGTCAAAAAGGAGATTCCGGCTAACCACCCATGACCATCGACCGCACCCGCTTGAGGTCCCTTGCCGACCGCGAGCAGAAGCGCTTCGTCGACGACCATCCGAAATCGAAGTCCATTTACGAACGCGGCAAGAAGTCGCTGCTCTCCGGTGTACCCATGAACTGGATGGTGAAGTGGGCCGGAGCTTTTCCGCCCGTGGTCCGCGAGGCCCAGGGCGCGCATTTCTACGATGTCGATGGCCATCTCTACATCGACTTCTGCCTCGGCGACACAGGAGCGATGACCGGCCACTCGCCGTTTGCCACGGTGAAAGCCATCGAGGAGCAGACCAAGCGCGGCATCACCCTCATGCTGCCCTCCGAAGACGCCGTCTTTGTCGCCGAAGAATTGCAGCAGCGCTTTGGCCTGACCTATTGGCAATTCGCGCTCACCGCCACCGACGCCAACCGCTTCTCGATTCGTCTGGCACGCCAGATTACTGGACGCCAAAAGATCCTCGTTTTCAACTGGTGCTACCACGGCACGGTCGATGAAACCTTCATCACACTCCATCCCGATGGCACTTCCGGCCCACGCCGCGGCAACATCGGTCCGCCCGTCGATCCGTCCGTGACCACGCGCGTCGTGGAGTTCAACGACCTCCCAGCTCTCGAACAAGCGCTAGCGCAAGGCGACGTAGCCTGCGTGCTCGCCGAACCCGCCCTGACCAACGTCGGCATCGTCCATCCCGCCCCCGGTTTCCATCAAGCTCTGCGCGAACTCACGCGCAAGCACGGCACCCCGCTCATCATCGATGAGACCCACACCATCTGTGCCGGACCCGGCGGCTACACGCGCGCCGAAAGACTCGACCCTGACTTCCTCGTCTTCGGCAAGCCCATTGCCGGCGGACTTCCCGGCGCGGCGTACGGCTTCACCCAGCAAGTCGCCGACATGATTCTGGAGCGCCACAGCCTCGAAGACTGCGACACCGGCGGCATTGGCGGAACCCTGGCCGGCAACGCGCTCTCCCTGGCCGCCATGCGCGCCACGCTCACAAAAGTCCTGACCAAAGAAGCCTTCGATCGCATGATTCCGATGGCCGAGCGCTGGACCGCCGGCGTGCGGAAGGTTATCGCCGATTTCGGCCTCCCCTGGCACGTAACGCACCTGGGTTGCCGCGCCGAATATCTGTTCAGCTCCAATGAGCCCAGAAACGGAACCGAAGCACACGACGCCATGGATTTCGAACTCGAACGCTTCATGCATCTCTATGCGATGAATCGCGGCATCCTGCTCACGCCATTCCACAACATGGCCCTGATGTCACCGGCAACCGCGCCCGAGGACGTCGACCACCACAGCAAGGTCTTCCGCGAAGCCGTGCGCGAACTGGCGGGATAGAACGGTTGCCAGTGCCCGGCACGACTGCTGTGCCCGCAAAGCGCCACGAGGTAAGGCTGGGTACTGGCAACTATTTCTCTGATACTCTTTTCCTTTCCGCATGAAGCTAGCGCTTGGAAAATTGATTCTTCCGATTGGTAATAAGACGCCACTTCCCGCTCCAAGGCAACCTCGCTTTCGTCGGATTCAAAAATCAACTTTTGCCTTCAAACGTAATTCCGTCTTGCTACCATCTACGGCGCGCAATTATGGCCGGTGCATCACGTTGTAGCGATGTGAAATACCTTCTCGGCGTTCCCGTGGGCGATCTTCTCGACATCCGGCTCGGGCAGCGGCGCGGAATTCATGAATCGCGCCGCTTCCATCGATTCTTGATACGGGTAGTCGATCGCGAACATGATGTTGTCCGGACCCAGAACGGAATGACAATATTGCAACACAGGATGTGTATTCATTCCGCTCGTGGTGATCAGGAAGTTGTCCTTGACATACTCGCTCGGTAGCTTCTTCAAGCGGTGCCCGCTGACGTTGTTATAGATGAGGGTCGCGTTCTTGTACATGTAATCGATGCGGTAGAGCCAGTAGGGAAGCGCTTCGCCCATGTGCCCGAGGACGATCTTCAGTTTCGGGAACTCGTCGAAAACGCGGCCCACGATCAAGCGCATCGCATGAAGCCCGGTCTCCTGCTGGTATCCCCAAATGGCCGCCCAGAGATTGACGTCGGCCTTTAGCAGTTCTGCGGCCGCCGCTGGTGGATTGCGCGGATGGATGTAGATGGCCGCGTTGCAGGCTGTGGCCGCCTCGAAGATCGGCCAGAATTTTGGATTGTCCAGGTACTCGCCGTTCGTGTGGGAATTGACGATGAGCCCATTCAAGTGGAGCTTGTTGATCGCCCGGTCGATCTCTTTGGCGGCACGCGCCGGATCTTGAGGCGCAAAGCTCGCGAGGCCGGCGTACCGCGTGGGATGTCGCTTGACCATCTCGGCCAATTGATCGTTCGCGAGCGTGGCGAGCGAAGTCGCTGTATCGGCGTTGAGCAGTTGCACGCCGGGTGACGTCAGGGACAATACGTGCATATCGACTCCCGCTTGGTCCATGATGCTGATCCGTTCATGATCCACGTCGAGCAGGCGCCGCATCAGCGTCTCTGAAGTCAGAAACACATTCCACAGGTCGACATCCGGATCGTGCCAGAGCGTATCTTTGCACTTGCGGAAAGCCTCGACCTGTTCAGGCGTCGCAAACGCCTCTTCCGTGGCCACGAGCCGGTGTTTGCGATTGGGAGTCATTGGTTGCTGTCCGGCCTCTACGGGTGCCGTCCCCAGCGCCGCTGCCGATAGCAAGAGGGAAGAGTTTCCTAGGAATGTCCTGCGGTCCATGGTCATTTGTGACGTCTCCTCTGGTGCAAAGTTGAGGCCCATGCGGCCGACGGATTCATCAGCGCTCGTCTCGGGCACATTCGCCAACGCCAGCCGGGCGCGAGTATATCCCGAATTTCCATTTGGCTCCCAACAACAGCCTCGCACAATACAGCCATCGTCCGAAGATGCAGAGATAGAGTTCAAACTGGAAATGCAGGTTAGAATGGGGCCGAACTGGATAGCGCCTGGTAGGCCACCGGTGCGCGATAAGGCGGGATGCCTTCCCGCTCCCGCCTTCCGTCTCTTATCGTGAGCGGGGAGAGTCACACGGGAAGGTGACCTTTGTCCGCTCAAGAAGACATCTGGAATCGGATTGACCGTCCGCTCGTGGAGGCGAAGCTAGGTCAGGGACAATTGTATTTACAAGCGGAGACGGTGACGCGGCTTCGCCAAATCCAGGAAGAGCGATTACAACAAGGTTATGCTGCGCCGACATTGATAGAAGTACTCGCCGTTGTTGGCGAGCATCTGGGACGACAGGCAGAGCTAGCGTACGAGGTTTGTGAAAGCGTTTGGAAGGACCAAGGGAATGAACTAACGCCGGACTTCATTCGAACGGTATACAGAAAAGCGATTGCGCCCACTATCGACGATAAAACAGGACCGTCAGTCTCCCTGGCTGAGCAAGCGATTGTCGGAATGCGCATTCGGAGTGCCTCTGACCTAACGCCACCAGACTTCATGGCCGACGCCGCTCGGCAGCTCAAGGAGTTCTGGCAGCGCAAATCCGAAATCGATGCGAAAAAACTCGAGTACGCAGCCGCATCGAATCCACCTCTGCTCAAATCCCGTCGTGGCAGGAAGAAAGGCCAACGGTTTCCTGAGACGCGCGACTTGGAAAAAGCGTTCCAAACAGCGATGGACACACTAGAGCGTAGAGGTAACTTCAGGGCAACCACAAAGGAGATTGTCGCGGAATTAGCTAAACATGGCCACGCGCCGCTACCCAGAGGTTGGAGCGCGAAGTATGGAGTAAAGACATGGCACGAAGTTCTCAAGAGGCCTGAAATGCTGGCGCGGGCCGCGAAGCTTTTCGCCAAAATCAAGAAGCGACGCCAGTCATCGCCGTAGATTGTTCAAAAGCGAAGTGCTAACCCCGGTTGTTCTTCAAACATACAAACTATTTTCGTCGCCTTTTGAAAAAGAGATTTAAAGGCGATGGCTTTCATCTTTCAATGGCCTCGCGACATATTCATAACCCAACGTGTACTTACGGAGCGTGTATGTTGCGCGATTTCGGGGAGGATCTGGAGCGATCGGCTGCTCAACGGCGGGCCGTGAGGAAACTGCGCGTCGATTACGGAAGGTTCATCGCGGGCCTGGCGCCGTGGAGTTGGTTTGTAAACCCGCTCACCTTGCGCGACGACCCTGACTGCCGGTTTAGCCGCACAACAATTCTCAAGCGAGTCGGTAATCACTCCGTGTGCGAACCGGATCCACGAATTGAAAGCCATCGACCTTGGTCACGGTATTCCTTACCACCTGGAATTCCAAAGCCATGGGTTGCCGTCGCTCGCGTCCGTTGTTGGTTGGCTGACATTGAAGCGACATCTGGCGGGCAAATTGGATGGGTGCTCGCGGAGGAATTCGGACGCATCGGCGGCCGTTGGCATTGTCACATTCTCATATCTGGAGTTTCGCATTTGAGCCGACGATATTGGTGGGCTGAAGCTTTTCGTCGCTTCGGCTATACCCGAATTGTGCCGTTCGACCCTGCACGCGGCGCTGCGTACTACGCCGCAAAATACGCAGGCCAGGCGGTGAGCACGATTCACTTCGGTGGAACACTGGGTGGACACAACCTCACCGTAATTGAGCAGTCTGACATCAAGCTCCGCAGCGAAGGGAGAGAAGTCGTGAAGTCTCCGGAGCTGGAACAGGCGTTCTTCAAGCTTGGTCTGCGTCGATGGCACAGGTAAGGGCGCGTCACGCATTGCGCGTTGAACTTCGGGCACGGACACGGACGGAGAGGATGGAAATCGCGTTGAAGACGCAGGAAAGCCTTCTAACTGTGCAAGAGCTTGCCAGCAGGCTCAATGTGAAGCGTAGTTGGGTGTATGACCACGCCGACGAACTTGGCGCTTACAGGCTTGGGAAATACGTGCGTTTTTCTTGGCAGACAGTTGTGGAAAGGCTCGAAAGAAGAGCGATCACTACTCCTGATGTTAAACCTCCAACCCAACGACCCTCGCTAACGCCAATAAATAAGGACATTTCCGACGAGTAGGGAACAACTTGGGAACAAAAATGTTTGACATAGGCAGCGAGAGGATTACAAATACCTTACCATGGATACGGACAGGTCTATTTCATTCGGGATTCTTGACGCGATGCAATCGGGTTTCGCTACGGCTGACGCCCAACGAGCATGCGTTGAAGCGCGTGCTCGTAAGCCGAGGGATCCAGTCGCCTCGACTATTCGGAGTGAAGCGGTTGCTCCATATCCAGCGGAGAGGCAAAGACGGGTCGCGAACGAAAGGAGAGAAGCCAAAGTGACTCGTCAATCATTTCAAAAAGGGCACGTTTCACAACCGATCCGTACGCGGCAGGGAATCGTCTTTAAGGTTCGCTACCGTGTTCGAACGGCTGACGGAAAGTGGAGACAGAAATCAGAAGTCATCCGTGGTGTGGCGGGGCGGAAGGCGGCGCGGGAAGTCTTAGAAAAGCGACTCCGCGAACTCACGCCAGCCCGGATAGAGGCCGCAGATCTAACCTTGAAGCGTTTTGTTGATGCTTACTGGAAACCCTATCTAGATCGGAAGAACGCGAAACCGTCGACGCGGGCCTCGTATGAATCCGCGCTGACATTGCACATTCTTCCCGTCTTAGGTGAGCTACGGATTGGGGAGATTGCCCCTCTGCATATCGAGAATCTCTTGCAGGCCAAACTGACTAGC
>Ga0187864_10005022_pt1 | contig 10110 bp, 4 predicted proteins | sample June2016WEW_11_4_FD_132985 | JGI IMG/M metagenome (GOLD analysis project Ga0187864, IMG submission 132985) | Peatland microbial communities from SPRUCE experiment site at the Marcell Experimental Forest, Minnesota, USA - June2016WEW_11_40 | ecosystem: Environmental > Terrestrial > Soil >... | reverse complement strand
TGATGGTGATGTTCCTGTTTTTGCGCAGCCTGGCCGCGACGATTATCCCGAGCGTCGCCGTGCCGCTCTCGATCGTCGGAACCTTCGGCGTGATGTATCTGGCCGGCTACAGCCTCGACAACCTGTCCTTGATGGCGCTCACGATCTCGACGGGCTTCGTGGTGGACGACGCCATCGTGATGATCGAAAACATCGCCCGGTATATCGAGGAAGGGAATTCCCCTATCGAGGCGGCCCTGAAGGGCTCCGAGCAGATCGGATTCACGATTCTCTCGCTGACGGTTTCGCTGATCGCCGTGCTCATTCCTCTGCTTTTCATGGGCGACATCATCGGCCGGCTGTTCCGGGAGTTCGCAGTCACGCTGGGCGTCACGATCCTGGTTTCCGCGTTCGTTTCTCTGACGCTCACGCCGATGATGTGCGCAAAGCTGCTGCACCGGGAAGAGCCCTCGAAACAGGGCAGGTTTTATAAGGCGTCCGGGCGCTTTTTCGAGCGATTGATTGCCTTCTATGGAAGAACGTTGCAAGTGGTTCTGCGGCATCAGACAATCACGCTCGTCGTCACCGTGTCGACGTTGCTTCTGACGTTTCTGCTCTACTACTACATTCCCAAGGGCTTTTTCCCCGTGCAGGACACAGGCGTGATCCTGGGTATTTCGGACGCTGGTCAGTCCGTGTCATTTTCAGAGATGGCCAACCGGCAGCAGGCGCTGGCCGCGGTCATCCTCAAAGACCCTGACGTCGTGAGTCTGTCCTCCTTTATCGGCGTCGACGGCACGAACATGACTCCGAACAGCGGCCGCATACAGATCAATTTGAAATCGCGCGACGACCGAAAGGAAACCAGCTCCGATATCATCCGCCGCCTGCAACCGCAACTCGCGCAGGTGGACGGCATCACGCTTTTCATGCAGCCGGTGCAGGACATAACGGTCGAGGACCGCGTCAGCCGCACCGAGTATCAGTATTCGATCGAAGATGCCGACGGGCAGGAACTCTCGCAATGGGCTCCCAAAATTGTGGACAAGCTGAAATCCATTCCGCAGTTGCGGGACATCGCCACCGACCAGCAGGACCAGGGGTTGCAGGCGAATCTGGTGATCGACCGCGACACCGCTGCGCGGCTCGGAATTCTTCCCGCGGCGATAGACAACACGCTCTACGACGCCTTCGGCCAGCGTCAAGTCTCCACGATTTTCACGCAATTGAATCAGTACCATGTCGTCCTCCAGGTCGGTCCGCAGTTCCAGCAGAACCCCGATGCGCTCAAGAGTATTTACGTGAAATCCTCGAACGGCACGCAGGTGCCGTTCAGCGCCTTTACGCACTTCGAGCAACGGACAACGGCGCTGGCAGTCAACCATCAGGGACAGTTTCCGGTTGTGACGCTATCCTTTAACCTGGCCCCCAATGCTTCGCTCGGAAATGCCGTTGATGCGATCCACAAGGCTGAACAGGACATCAACCTTCCTCTTTCAGTCCACCCAAGCTTCCAAGGGACGGCGCAGGCGTTTCAGGCTTCGCTTGCGAACGAGCCATTGTTGATCCTTGCGGCGGTCGTGACGGTGTATATCGTGCTGGGAATTCTCTATGAAAGTTACATTCATCCCATCACGATTCTCTCCACGCTCCCCTCGGCAGGCGTCGGCGCCCTGCTGGCGCTCCTGGTCTGCGGGAATGACTTCAGCGTGATTGCACTGATCGGCATCATTCTGCTCATTGGCATCGTGCAGAAAAACGCGATCATGATGATCGACTTCGCGCTTGATGCGGAGCGCAAGGAAGGGAAGCCGCCGGAAGATGCGATTTACCAGGCGTGCCTGCTGCGGTTTCGTCCGATCATGATGACAACGATGGCGGCCCTGCTGGGCGGCTTGCCGCTCGCCCTGGGGAGCGGTACGGGTTCGGAGTTGCGCCAGCCGCTCGGCATCAGCATCGTTGGCGGCCTGCTGATCAGCCAAGTGCTCACACTTTACACGACGCCGGTTGTGTATCTGGCATTCGACCGGCTCGCCAGGCGATTCGCCCGCCACCGGATCGGCAATCCCGCCGAATCGGAAGCAACGGCGGACTGACGGCCAGAGGCAATTGACGGCGGTTAGTAGCAACGAACATGAACATCTCCGAGCCATTCATAAGAAGGCCGATCGCCACCTCGCTGCTGACCTTCGCGGTGTTGCTCGCGGGCGCCATCGCCTATAACTTCCTTCCCGTGGCGCCGCTGCCGCAAGTGGAGTTTCCTACAATCCAAGTGCAGGCCGGCCTTCCCGGCGCAAGTCCTGAAATCATGGCTTCGTCCGTTGCTACTCCGCTCGAGCGCCAGTTCGGCCGGATTGCAGGAGTGACGGAGATGACGTCGAGCAGCCAGGCCGGCAACACGTCGCTCACGCTGCAATTCGACATGAATCGCGACATCAATGCGGCTGCTCGCGACGTTCAGGCGGCGATCAACGCTGCCGCCGGCCAGTTGCCGGCGAATCTCCCAAGCCGGCCGAACTACAAGAAAGTCAATCCAGCTGACTCGCCGGTGATGATTCTCGCGGTGAGATCAGATATTTTGCCGGTAAGCCGCCTCTACGACATTGCCGACTCGATCATCGCGCAAAAGCTGTCGCAGGTGGACGGCGTCGGCCAGGTGAACGTCGGCGGGAGCGCGCGCCCGGCGGTTCGCATTGAGATAAACCCGCAGGTCCTTGCCGGCTACGGCCTTGGCTTGGAGGACGTTCGGACCGCTCTCGGCCAGGTGAACTCGAATGAGCCCAAGGGGGGAGTTTCCAACGGCCTCGTGCGGTGGTCGCTTTACGATAACGATCAGCTATTTGACGCGAATCATTATCGCCCTCTGATTGTCGCGTATCGGAAAGGCGCTCCGGTGCGTCTGGGCGACATCGCCACCGTGGTGGATTCGGTCGAAGATATCCATCAGGCCGGGTTGGTAAACAACAAACCGTCGGTCATGGTCATCATCAACCGCCAGCCGGGCGCCAACATCGTCGGCACCGCGGACCGGATTCGCGCCATGCTCCCGCTGCTGCAGGCTTCGATCCCGTCGTCGGTTGATCTGGCCGTCGCGATCGACCGAACGATCACGATCCGGGCCTCGGTCAAGGACGTACAGATCACGCTGCTCATCACGGTTGTGCTCGTGATTCTGGTCATTTTTGTCTTCCTGCGGACTTTGTGGGCGACCGTGATTCCTGCCGTCGCCGTTCCCGTATCGCTGATCGGGACGTTCGGCGCGATGTATCTGCTCGGCTACTCGATTGACAATTTGTCTTTGATGGCGCTCACGATCTCGACCGGTTTTGTCGTGGATGACGCGATCGTCGTGATCGAAAACATCACGCGCTATAGCGAGGCGGGTCTTTCGCCTTTTCAGGCCGCGCTGCGAGGTGCGAAGGAGATCGGGTTCACGGTCCTTTCGATGAGTGCGTCGCTGGTCGCTGTTTTCATTCCGCTTTTGTTGATGGGCGGCATCGTGGGGCGCCTCTTCCGCGAATTCGCGGTTACGCTGAGCGTGACGATCGTGATGTCGCTGGCGGTTTCGCTCACCACGACGCCCATGATGTGTGCAAAATTCCTCAAGCCGATTCGGCGTGAAGGACACAACCGGCTCTATCGCTTGAGCGAGCGCACGTTCCAACGACTGGTCGACGGATACGACCGGGGGCTTCGTTGGGTGCTGGACCATCAGCCGCTGACCCTGACGATCACGATCGCCACGATTTTCTTGAGCGCAATCCTTTACTACTACGTTCCCAAAGGATTCTTTCCGCAGCAGGACACGGGCCTTCTGAGCGGATCGATCCAGGCATCGCAGGATATTTCGTTCGACGCGATGCGCGTGAAGCAAAATCAGTTCAGCCAAATCGTCACATCCGATCCCGCCGTGCAAAGCAACATCGCTTTCGTTGGCGGAGGCAACGCGTTGAACACGGGGCGCATGTACATCATGCTGAAGCCCCTGTCAGAGCGCAAAATCAGGGCGGATCAGGTGATTGCGCGCCTGCGCAAGAAACTTGCCGTCGTGTCCGGCGCCACCCTGTATCTCCAGGCAAACCAGGATATTCGCGTGGGAGGCCGGCAGAGCAACTCGCAATATCAGTACACTCTGGAAAGCGAAAACTTGGCTGATTTGAACACATGGTCTCCGCGTCTCCTGGCCGCGCTTAAGACGCTCCCAGAATTGCGCGATGCTTCAACCGATCAGCAGGACAAGGGCCTCCAGGAGCAGCTGGTGATCGATCGCGACACGGCCTCGCGGCTCGGGCTCGACGCGCAGACCATCGACAACACGCTATACGACGCGTTCGGCCAGCGGCAAGTCTCGACCGTCTTCACGCAACTCAATGAATACCATCTGGTGATGGAGGTGGCGCCCGACTTCCAGCGGAGCCCCGATGCTCTCAAGAGCATCTATGTCGGCTCGTCAAATGGGACGGAGGTGCCGCTCAGCGCCTTTACTCATTTCGCGTCGAGGACTGCGCCGCTGGCCGTGAACCATCAGGGGCAGTATCCGGCCGTGACGCTCTCTTTCAATCTCGCTCCCAACGTTGCGCTCGGAGAGGCAGTGGATGCAATCAACGCCGCCGAGCGCCAGATCAACATGCCGTCCTCGATACAGGCCACTTTTCAGGGGACTGCGCAAGCATTCCAGGCTTCGCTCGCCAACGAGCCGGTGCTGATTCTCGCCGCGCTCTTCACCGTTTATATCGTTCTGGGCATGCTGTACGAAAGCTTCATCCACCCGATCACGATTTTGTCGACCCTCCCATCGGCAGGTGTCGGCGCGCTTCTCGCGCTGCTCATCTCTGGGACGGACCTGAGCGTAATGGCGATGATCGGCATTATTTTGCTGATCGGCATCGTCAAGAAAAACGCGATCATGATGATCGACTTCGCGCTCGATGCGGAGCGCAAGGAGGGTAAATCACCGCGGGAAGCGATCTACCAGGCCTGCCTGCTGCGATTCCGCCCCATCATGATGACGACGATGGCAGCGCTGCTGGGCGGCTTGCCGCTGGCGCTGGGAACAGGCACAGGCTCGGAACTGCGCCGCCCGCTCGGCATTAGCATCGTCGGCGGGCTGATCGTAAGCCAGATGCTCACGCTATTCACTACACCGGTCGTCTACCTGTACATGGACCGGCTCCGCCTTTATCTCGCGCAGCGGAAAGAGAAGCCCATGCCCAAAGGGAGCGCGCCCGATCTTGGGCCTTCGTCACTGCCTGGTTCTCCCTTAGGATGACTTGTTTGTCCTCGATGGGCATGTTGCCAATGCAGGGAAGAAAATGCACGCTCCCGAAGAATCTTCGCGATTTTCCGGCGGGGGGATCTGCCGAATCGCATTAAGTCATTGAAGTGTCCTCAGTTATCCCTTCCAGTATGGCCGCTTTCTTGCTAGAAGCATGGTGCCCGGTCTGAACCTGCCGTATCGAGGTGAGGGAATGGAGTTGTGTGCCGGGAAAGCTGCTCCGCCAACTCTGTTGCTGCCTGCAATCTCGGTAGCTGGCTCCAAGTCCCGCCTCGCTGATTGCCATTCAGACCAACTGACGCGGTAACGTTCAGTCTTTGGCTAGAGCGATTGAGGAGTCATCGTGGGACTCAGCCTTCGACTCATCCTGTTTCTAGTCGTCGGGATCAGCCTGGTGACGTTCGTCATCTCGAGGAACCAGGTCCGCGCCGAGAAGCGCGGGCTCCGAGCCGACCTGGAAAGACGGGCCGCGATTCTCGCCGAAAGCTTGCAGGAGATCGTGGAGCCCGCGCTCGGAAAAGGTTCCCGCGCCCAGCTCGGCCATATCGTCGAGCGATTCGAGGACCGGCAGCGTCTGGCAGGTGTGATCGTGTACGACGCGAGCGGCCAGGTGCTGGCCGAAAGCTCGAGCCTGGCAAACCGATACACGCTCCCGCCTGTGCCATTGGAACGCGTGGCGACCGCCACTGAGGGCTTCGGCGAGTTCCTCGATCTCGGCGGCACCCCGATGCACGCGTACTATCTGGCGCTACACGACGGTGATTCGCTCGCGGGCGTCCTGGCGATCTTTCACGACGCCAGTTATATCGAGGCGCAAAGCAAGCGCATCTGGCGCGAGACCATCTGGCACGTGATTGCGCAGGTGCTGCTCGTCGTTTTCGTGACCATCCTTATCATACGCTGGACCATCGTTCTGCCCATTTCGCGCACGGCACAGTGGATGAAAGATCTGCGGATCGGCCGCGTGCGGCCCCGTCCCGAGCTGCCCAAGGAAGCTTTTCTCGCGCCGTTCTCTCAGGAGGTTGTGAACTTCGCCCGCAGCCTGACGGAGGCGAGAGCCGCCGCGGAGGAAGAGGCGCGCCTGCGCGAGACCGGAGAGTCGCTTTGGACCCCCGAGCGGTTGCGAGTCAGCGTGCAAACGAAGCTGCTCGGTTCGCTGTTCGTTGTCTCGAATCGCGAGCCGTATATGCACGAGCACCGCGGCAAGAACATCGAGGCATTGGTCCCGGCCAGCGGTTTGGTCACCGCGCTCGAGCCGATCCTGTGCGCGTGCGACGGCACGTGGATCGCCCACGGCTCGGGAGAAGCCGATCGCGAGGTGGTTGACGACCACGACCGCCTGCGCGTGCCTCCCGACAAGCCCGAATACACGCTCCGTCGTGTTTGGCTTACGAAGGAAGAAGAGCAGGGCTACTACTACGGATTTTCGAACGAAGGGCTATGGCCCTTGTGCCACATTGCGCATACGCGCCCGCTCTTCCGTGCGTCCGATTGGCAGAGCTATCAGGACGCGAACCGGAAATTCGCAGATGCGGTGCTTGAGGAGATGGCCGGCGCGGAGCACGCGTTGCTGCTCGCTCAGGACTATCACTTTGCTCTGCTGCCGCGGATCGTCAAGGAGGCGCGTCCGGACGTCCGGGTCGCGATTTTCTGGCACATTCCGTGGCCGAACCCGGAAGCGTTCGGCATCTGTCCCTGGCAGCGCGAGCTGCTGGACGGCCTTCTCGGGGCCGATCTGGTCGGCTTCCACACGCAGGCGCATTGCAACAATTTCCTCGAGACCGTGGACGCGGCCCTCGAGTCTCGAATTGAATGGGAGCGGTTCGCGGTCAAGCGCCGCGGCCACACCACGTTCGTGCGCCCGTTTCCGATCAGCGTCGATTCTCGCGAAAATGGCGCCGAGCCGGGCCGGCCCACCGTATCGTCCTACGAGCTGCGAGCTTCGCTGCTCAAGAATCTCGGAATCGAAGCGAGCTTTCTCGGTGTGGGCGTCGATCGCGTGGACTACACGAAGGGAATTATCGAGCGGTTTCGCGGCATCGAGCGTTTTCTCGAAAGATGGCCGGCGTATCGCGGCAAGTTCACGTTCGTTCAGATCGGCGCACCCAGCCGGACCACGATCCAGCGCTACCATGACCTGTTTCAGGAAGTGCAGAACGAGGCCGCGCGCATCAATGCACACTTTCAGACCGCGAACTGGAAGCCCATCGCGTTGCTCACGCGCCACCATAGCCACGCCGAGATCATGCCCTATTACCGTGCCGCCGATCTGTGCATGGTCACATCGCTGCACGACGCGATCATCGTCAACCCGTACGATACCGAGCAGCTCAGCGATGCGATTCGAACCGCGCTCGAAATGGACGCGGACGAGAGAAGGTCCCGCATGCAACGCATGCGCCGGGTCGTCAAGGAAACCAACGTCTATCGGTGGGCTGGAAGCTTGATCTCGGAGCTTTCGGAAATCCGGATTGATGAGACCGAAGCCGCCAGCGTGAGCGCGTCTTCACCGCATGCGAAGGCTTTCTGATGAAAGGATCATGGGTGGAACCGGACGCACAGGAGGGCGGTGCTTACGCCGCGGAGGCGGCGCGAAACTCTGTTCCCTTATTGGGCGGAAAGGGCGCCACCCCGAGTCGAAACCGCCGCGTGCCACAAAGTGCGTTCGACGCGTGGCCGGGGATCAGCGTCCGGTTGCGCGCCGCGGATCGATGCGCGTTCTTTCTCGATTTTGACGGCACGCTTGTGAATATCCGACGCCATCCCGGAGAGGTCCGGTCGTCGCGGCGAGTCGAGCGCATCCTGAAGCGCCTCATCGCGCACCCGAATTGCTTCGTTGCGATCGTCAGCGGCCGGAGAGTTCGCGACCTTCGAAGATTGGTCAGCGTGGATGGTTTGCACTATTTCGGCCTGCACGGTGCGGAACGGGAGGGAAAGCTGGTCGCGCTCCGCAACACAACCAGGCTGGCTCTTGGCCGCGCGAAGCGCGCCGCGCAGCGGCAGCTCGGAGGTTTGTCCGGCGTCTGGATCGAGGACAAAGGTTTCAGCTTCTGTGTGCACTACCGGAACGCGCACGCCGCCACACGAACCGCGGCTGCCAGCTTGGATAAACTCCTAAGGTCATGGGCCGATCTCTTTTACGTCCTGAGCGGAAAGTGGATCTGGGAGGTCTTGCCCCGCGAACTTCCGGGCAAGTCGTCAGCGGTGCGCGACGCGCTTGCAAAACTACCGCCCGGCACGCCGGCTGTTTATCTTGGCGACGATGACACGGATGAAACCGCTTTTGCAGTGCTTACGGACCAGATCACGATTCGAGTGGGGAAAACACCGAACACGCATGCGCGATACTGGTTGGGCGCTCCGGCGGACGTCCTGCGCTTTCTCACCCGAGTGGAAAGGGAACTCCGTTGACAGCGACCGAACCTTTTCAGTTTGCGACGGCGTCGTATCTCGTCCTCATCGGCAACGAGCAGGCCACGAACCTGCTCGAGTTGGAGGAGGGTCTCGAGAAGTGCAGCGACTCTTCGATCTTCTATCACACGTTCCAAAGCCTCGGGCGTCACCACTTCCTGACGGAGGGCTTCTCCAACGATTTCGCGCAATGGGTCTTCGGCTCCTGCAATCGCCCGGCGCTCGCCGAGCAGCTCGCCTCGCTCGATATTCGCGACTACGTCTCGCTGGCGGAATTGCGGAGCGACTTGCGCCGCGTCGTGAAGGAATACTGCCTGGCGAATCCGCGCGAGGCGTCGCAACAGGCCTTTGAGGCGTTCTATTTTCTGGAGACCGTGGAGGAAGAGGTGCCGCTGGGGCTTGCAGCCGGGAATCTGGAGGAATTCCGCGACGGCCTGAAAAAACTGAGCCACGCGTCGCTACAATTCCACTTCATCACCTCGCGCCTGCGGCTCCACTTGCGCTCGAATGACTTTTCCCAGTGGCTTTCGAAGGACCTTGGCCTGAAGGCCCTGGCGCAGAAGGTGGACCAAATCGATATTTATACGAACACGCTCGACAGTGCTCGCGACAGGATCACGAACCTCGTGGAGAGGGAAATCGGACGATGACCGAGACACAGGTGGCATCACAGGATTCGATTTCGGCGCAGGCCCACGCAATACATCTCGATGACTATGTTGCCGTCGTCGGCGCAGGCGAGATTGCGGAGTTGCGCTCGCTCGCGGCCCCCCTGAAAGGGAAGTCGATTCAGATGGTGAACTCAACCGCGATGGGCGGGGGCGTGGCCGAAATGCTGAATCGTATCGTGCCTCTGATTCAGGATCTCGAGCTGCCGATCCGCTGGGACGTGATGACCGGCGGCGACGACTTTTTCGCGGTGACGAAGGCTTCTCACAACGCACTGCACGGCGGGCCGTACGACCTGCCAGACGACAGCTTCAAGGTGTTTCTCGGCTATACCGCGCAGAATCGCGCCCGCCTCCAATTCGATGCGGAGTTCACAGTCATCCATGATCCCCAGCCCGCCGCCCTCATTGACGCGCGTGCAAATCATACCGGCCACTGGATCTGGCGGTGCCATATCGACCTCTCCCAGCCAAATCCCAAAGTTTGGGGCTTTCTCGCCCCGTTCGTAACGCGCTACGACGGCGCGATTTTTTCGTCGCCGGGGTTCTCGCGCCGCCTGCCCATTCCGCAGTACTTGTTCTATCCGTCGATCGATCCCTTGTCGGAAAAAAATCGCGAGATCGAGCCGGAGTTCATCGCCGCGACGCTCGAGCGCTTCCAGATCGATGCTCGGCGTCCGATCCTGACGCAAATCTCGCGGTTCGACCGCCTGAAGGATCCGGTCGGTGTCGTCCGCGCGTACCAGGTCGTGAAGCGCTACTTCGATTGCCAGCTTG
>Ga0187864_10005018_pt1 | contig 10114 bp, 6 predicted proteins | sample June2016WEW_11_4_FD_132985 | JGI IMG/M metagenome (GOLD analysis project Ga0187864, IMG submission 132985) | Peatland microbial communities from SPRUCE experiment site at the Marcell Experimental Forest, Minnesota, USA - June2016WEW_11_40 | ecosystem: Environmental > Terrestrial > Soil >... | reverse complement strand
TGACCGAGCGTGGGGCGTGGGGCGTGAGGCGTGGAGTGTGATCTGCCTCTCTTCGCATTCACTGGCTACTGACTACTGGCCACTCTTCTCTCGCCCCGCGCCCCGCGCCGCGCCGCGACTGAAGCATTGTCGGGGTCCACCGTTGATGCCGCGCGCCGAGCTGGGTACAGCACTCCCCACCCGGCAGGAGGTCAACATGCGACGAAATTCAAAGTTTTCCTCCCCGCTCGCCGCCGTTCAACCGTTGACCATTCACTCGTGGGCGGTGGCGCTCGACGTCAGTGGCTCCAGGCGTGTCTGCCGGATGGCCATCAGCAACAATGCCTGTCCACTCATCGTCCTCATCGTCCCTGGTTTACTGGGGGATGGATTCAAGCTTCGCGCATGGTAACATGCAGGGTGATCGATCTTCTGCTTTCGATGTGCGAGCAGGATGAACCTTCATCTTTCGTCGATGGATACTCATGGGCGAGGTCGTGACGACTCGCGATGAAACTAAGCCGATGCCGCGGGCTCCCGAGACAGGGCAAATCGTACGCGTCCGGCAACGACAATACTTCGTGGAAGAGGTCGTCCCTCGCGCGGCCGGGGATGATGCCACCCTTGTGCGTATGTCCTGCCTCGATGACGACGCCCAAGGCCAACCTCTTGAGGTGCTCTGGGAGAAGGAGGTCGATTCCGAGCCGATCACGGCCGAATCCTGGCAGAAGATCGCGAGCAAGGGGTTCGACCCGCCGAAACTGTTCTCGGCCTACTTGCACACCCTCCAGTGGAACTGTGTGACATCGACCGACCCGAACCTCTTCCAGTCCCCCTTCCGGGCCGGTATCCGGATCGATGCCTATCAACTGGAGCCCCTTCAGAAGGCCCTACGACTGCCCCGGGTGAACCTTTTCATCGCCGATGACGTGGGCCTCGGCAAGACGATCGAAGCCGGGTTGATCGCCCGAGAACTCCTGCTCCGCAAGAAGGCCCAGGACATCGTGGTGTCCTGTCCGCCCTCGATGCTGTTGCAATGGCACGAAGAATTGGAGGACCGGTTCGGCATGGTCTTCCAGATCCTCGACAAGGAATACATCGCCCGGGTCCGTCAGGAGCGGGGCTACGGAGTCAACCCGTGGATGACCCACTCGCGGTTCCTGGTGTCTTACCGACTGCTGATCGACGAGACCTACACCGCCACACTTCGTGACTGGCTCGGAGACTTCCGGCCTGGTTCGCTGTTGATTCTCGACGAGGCCCACCACGCCGCCCCTTCGAGCGGCGCGAAGTATGCCATCGATTCGAAGATCACTCGGGCCATCCGCGACCTGGCAGGCCGGTTCGAGCACCGTCTTTTCCTTTCAGCCACTCCTCACAACGGGCACTCGAACAGCTTCTCCGCACTGCTCGAAATCCTCGACCCGCAGCGCTTCTGCCGGGGCGTCCCCGTCCGGGCCAAGAAAGTCCTCGACGCCGTGATGGTCCGCCGGCTCATGGAAGACCTTCGCGCCGTCGCCGGAGGGTTCCCCAAGCGGGTCGTCCGCCAGATCGACCTGAGCGGCCTGCCGGCCAAGACGCCCGAACTGCGTCTCTCGGTCCTGCTCGACCAGTACCGGGAACTGAGAGAAGAACGCCTGAAGGACGAGACCAAGCGCAAGCAGGCTAGCGCGGCCCTGCTTATATCCGGGCTGCAACAGCGTCTACTGTCCTCCGTGGAAGCGTTCGCCCGCACGCTCCGCGTCCATCGCCGCACGGTGCAGCGGCAATTGGACGCGACTCGGAAGGAGCAGACCAGGCCGAACAGCCATGCCGGTATGCCATCCCTCTTCGCCGAGGGCATCGACAACGACGACGACCGGGCCACGCTTTCCGAGGAGGAACTCCAGGCCGAGGAAGAAGCCCAGATCGAGGCGGTTACCCTCGACACGACGCCCGCCCGGTCGCACTCCTTCGCCCGCGAGAAACAGCTCCTCGACGAGATGACCGAGGTCGCCGAGACGGCAAGGGGCCAGCCCGATGCGCGGGTCCGCAAGCTAATCGACTGGATTCGGCAGAACATGTGCCCCGACCTGCCGCCCATCGGAAGGACGCAGACCCAGGGCCCGCCGGCCAGGTGGAACGAAAACCGGGTCCTTGTCTTCACTGAGTACGACGACACCAAGCGTTACCTCCATCAACAGCTCACGGCTGCCATCGATTCCACCGACCGGGCCGGCGCGCGCATCGCCATCTACCACGGCCCGACGCCGCAGGCCGAGCGGGAGGAGATCAAGCGGGCCTTCACGACCGACCCGAAGAAGCAGCCGGTCCGTATCCTGATCGCCACCGACGCCGCCCGCGAGGGCCTGAACCTCCAGACTCATTGCTGGAACCTGTTCCACTTCGACGTGCCCTGGAATCCGAGCCGCCTCGAACAGCGCAACGGCCGGATCGACCGCAAGCTCCAGCCGAACGCAGAGGTCTACTGCCACTACTTCGTCTACACCGACCGCAAGGAAGACCGCATCCTCGAAGTCCTGGTCAAGAAGACGGAAACGATCAAGAAGGAGCTGGGCAGCCTTTCCCAGGTGCTGGAAGGCCGGCTGGCCAGGACCCTCAAGCAGGGTATCCGCCACCGCGACATCGCAGCGCTCGCCAAGGAGCTGGAAGGGACCAACCCGGACGCCGAGAACCCGAGAGGTCGTCGAGGAGGAACTGGAAGCGGCCCGCGAGCGGCAGGAGGACCTGAAGGCCCAGATTCAACGGCTCCAGAACCGGCTCGAAGCCTCGCAGGACTGGCTGGCACTCCGGGAGGATCATTTCCGATCGGCCATCTCATGCGCCCTGCAAATGATGCACGCAGACCCCTTGAAACCAATGGCACCAGGGGACGACTGGGACAAGCCGATCGACCGCTTCCATTTCCCGGCACTCGACCAGCGTCAGGGAGCCGACCCAACCTGGGCCGAGACGATGGACACGCTCCGGGCACCCCGCAATCGCGACCAGAAACCCTGGGAATGGCGCCGGGAATCTCCGATCCGGCCGGTTGTCTTCCACGACACCGGGACCATGGACCAGGACGTAGTCCACCTTCACCTCGAACACCGCGTTGTCCGGCGGCTCCTCGGGCGGTTCACCGCCCAGGGGTTCGTCCTACACGACCTCTCCCGTGCCTGCCTGAGCCATTCGAATGACGCGATCCCGCGAGTCATACTGATGGGACGGCTCTGCCTCTACGGCCCAAGGGCGGCCCGGTTGCACGAGGAATTGGTCCCCGTCACGGCCCGCTGGATCGAGCTGAGCCAGCGAAAACACGCCTTGACCCCCTATGGACGAGAAGCCGAGATGAAGACCCTCGACCTGCTGGAGAGTGCCCTTCTGCCAACGAACGCTCCTGAAGTGGATCCTGTCATCCAAGCCAAGCTCCGGCAGGCTGCGGCACGCGACATCGAGGAGCTGCTTCCGCATCTGCAGACGCGGGGGACGGATCTCGCCGAGGGTGCCCGGATTGCCCTGGCCAAGCGGGCGGAGCAGGAAGCCACGGCGATGAGGACGATCCTGGAGGAACAGAAGAAACGCGTCGCGGAGACCGCCGGTAAGTTCAAAGACCCTCAACTGATGCTCGACTTCAACGACGACGAGCAGCGCCAGCTCGAATCCAACAAGCGGCACTGGGATAAACGCCTCCACGCCATCGACCAGGAGCTGGCCACCGAGCCCGCACGCATCCGTTCGATCTACGAAGTCAAAGCCCAGCGCATCGAGCCGGTTGGGCTGGTCTATCTCTGGCCGGTGACGGGGTAACATCATGGCCAGAGACCCGGAACTGATCACGCATCAAGAATGGCTCGGCTACCTCCAGCCGGTCGGCCTGGTAGTCTCGCCGCCCGCGTTGGCTGCCGCTGGAGCGTACCCGAACAAAAACATCATCCCCGACCACGCCCGCTTCCTCGATCTTGTCGAAGAGGTCACCGTGGAGGGCGAGGACGACCCTCAACCTGCCATCCGTGACTTCCCGCGCTTCGCCACACAGATCCTGGGATGGGAGCCGGCCGACTTGCTCGGCAGCCCCGACGGCGATTCTGTCCCCGAGACGCTCGAAGTCGCCCTGCCGGAGTACAACGAGACCCTCCGCCCGTCTTACGCCGTCCCCGAGTTCGATAAGACCCCGGACGGCGACCGCAATTGGCTCATGCTGATCCAGCGGGTCAAGCTCGGCCTCGACCTCGACGACACCCCCGAGACCGATGCCAAGGACCAACGCTGGCAGGCCAGCCCCCAGGCTCGCTTTGAGCGGCTCTTGCGCGAGACCCAAGTCCCGATCGGCCTGCTCTCGAACGGGACGCACCTGCGGCTCGTCTACGCCCCCCGGGGCGAGACTTCGGGCCACCTGACCTTCCCCGTGCAGGCCATGACCGAGGTGGCGGGACGGCCGATCTTCGCGGCCCTCCAGATGCTACTCTCCGCCGAGCGTCTCTTCACGCTCCCGGACAAGCAGCGTCTGCCGTATATCCTTTCCGAGAGCCGGAAGTATCAGAACCTGGTCTCGACCAAGCTCGCCGAGCAGGTTCTGGCCGCTCTCTATGAGTTGCTCCGGGGCTTCCAGGCGGCCGAAGACCAGCGGCACGGCGAATTGCTACGCGACGTGCTGAAGGACGACCCGAACCAGGTCTATGCGGGCCTGCTCCGCGTTCTGTTGCGGCTGGTGTTCATCCTCTATGCCGAGGATCGTTCGCTCCTCTCGAACGGCGAGGTCTACCAGAAGTACTACTCGGTCATCGGCCTGTTCGAGCGGTTGCGCGAGGACGCCGGGCGTTATACCGACACGATGGACCATCGCTATGGCGCCTGGGCCCAGCTCCTAACCCTTTTCCGCCTGATTTACGATGGCGGTCGCCATGGCGGGTTGAAGCTGCTACCCCGCAAGGGCTATCTCTTCGACCCGGACCGTTATAGTTTTCTCGAAGGACGGCCCCAGGAGTCAAGGCGGCAGCCCGGCGAGCGGACCGAACCCCCGCGCGTCTCTGATGGGGTGGTCTTCCGCGTGCTCCAGAACCTGCTCATTCTCGACGGAGAAAGGCTCAGCTACCGCACGCTCGATGTCGAGCAAATCGGTTCAGTCTATGAAACGATGATGGGCTTCGATCTCGAGGTGGCCCAAGGCCGCTCGATTGCGATCAAGCCCACGAAGCCCCACGGCGCACCGACTACGATCAACCTCGAAGGACTCGTCGCCGCCAAGCCCGCCGACCGGGCCAAGTGGCTGAAGGAGAAGACTGACCAGGCCGTGACGGGCCAGGCCGCCGCTGCGCTGAAGGAGGCGGCCACGCCCGAGGACGTCGTGGCGGCCCTGGAGAAGAAGGTCGCACGCGAAGCCACGCCGAACATCGTCTCGCCCGGGGCGATGATCCTCCAACCTTCTGACGAACGCCGCAAGTCGGGCTCGCACTACACGCCACGATCGCTCACCGAGCCGATCGTACGCACTACACTCCGACTGATCCTGGAGCGCCTCGGCCCGAACCCCTCACCCGATCAGATCCTCGATCTGAAGGTGTGCGATCCGGCGATGGGCTCCGGGGCGTTCTTGGTCGAAGCCTGCCGCCAGTTGGCGGAGGCCCTCGTCAAGGTTTGGCACGCTCACGACTGGGTGCCGAGCATCCCGCCCGACGAGGACGAGATCCTCCATGCTCGCTGCGTCGTCGCCCAACGCTGCCTCTACGGCGTGGATAAGAACCCGATGGCTGTTGACCTGGCCAAGCTCTCACTCTGGCTGACGACACTGGCGAAAGATCATCCCTTCACGTTTCTTGACCATGCCCTGCGGTGCGGCGACTCGCTGGTCGGACTCTCCCGCAAGCAGATCGAGGGGTTCCACTGGAAGCCTGAGAAGCAGCGGGACTTTACCCGCAACATCATCGAGGCCCGCATTAGTCAAGCTACGTCCTACCGTCGCGAGATCCGCGAGGCGGCCGAGGCGACACCTGAATCGCTACTGAGTCAGAAGCTCGCATTGGCCGACGAAGCCTTGAATCCGCTCCGCTTCTACGGCGACTTGGTGATCGCGGTGTTCCTCTCCGGCTCAAATGATAGGCAGCATAAGGCCCAACTTGATGAGTCCGCTGAACAATTGAGTGCGTACTTGCATAACGCGCACAAGCTCAATCTGCGTCAGCCCCTCGACGAGGCGAGACGCGCATTAATCGCAGGGGAAAGGACGGTCACCCCCTTCCACTGGGAGATCGAGTTCCCCGAGGTGTTCGGGCGACAATCTCCCGGCTTCGACGCGATCTTGGGCAACCCGCCGTTCATGGGCGGAAGCAAGATTTCTTCAAACCTTGGATCGGGATACCTTGATTGGGTCTTGACTCTCCACGAGCAATCGCATGGTAACGGCGACCTGGTGGCCCATTTCTTCCGACGGGCATTCACCATACTCCGTGGGAAAGGGTGCTTCGGCCTGATCGCGACCAACACCATCGGCCAGGGCGACACGCGATCGACCAGCCTGCGTTGGATCTGCACTCACGGCGGGACGATTTACGAGGCCAGCCGCCGCCTCAAGTGGCCCGGCTTGGCGGCCGTGGTCGTCAGCGTGGTCCATGTCGCCCGGGGTGCAGTCCCAGGCCCGTATCGCCTCGACCACCGCGACGTGCCGGTCATCACCGCCTACCTCTTCCACGCCGGGGGCCACGATGCCCCGGAGAAGCTCAAGGCAAACGAGCGGAAGAGCTTTGCAGGAGTGAAGATCTATGGGACGGGCTTCACTTTCGACGATAACGATACAAAAGGGGTGGCCAACCCAATCGCGCTGATGCACGAGCTAATCCAAAAGGACCCCCGCAACGCCGAGCGGATCTTTCCGTACATTGGCGGTGAGGAGGTCAACGACAGCCCGACCCATGGCCATCATCGCTACGTGATTAACTTCGGGGAGATGGGCGAGGAGGAAGCGCGCCGTTGGCCTGATTTGATGAAGATTCTTGAAGAGAAGGTCAAACCCGAGCGACATAACCTTTCCAAGCGGAGTAGCTGGGCGTCTGGTCAGGCAGACAATTGGTGGCTCTTTGAACGTCCCCGCCCGGAACTACAGAAAGCTATTCTGGGCCTGAAGCGAGTGCTGGTATGTTCTCAGGTCAGCAAGTTTCGCACATTGAGCTTTCTCCCGGCGGATATAGTTTTTGATCAGCGACTGATCGTGTTTGCCTTTTCGAACTACAGTGTGATGACAGTCCTACACTCACAGTCACACGAAAACTGGGCAAGGTTCTTTGGATCGACGTTGGAAGACAGGCCCGTTTACACTCCCTCCGACTGCTTTGAGACGTTTCCCTTCCCCGAGAACTTCGAGACGAATTCCTCCCTCGAAGCCGCCGGCAAAGCCTACTACGAATTCCGCGCCGCCGTGATGGTCCGCAACAACGAGGGCCTGACCAAGACCTACAACCGCTTCCACGACCCCGACGAACGCTCGCCCGATATCCTCAAACTCCGCGAGCTGCACGCCGCGATGGACCGCGCCGTCCTCGACGCCTACGGCTGGACCGACCTGAAGCCGACCTGCGAATTCCTCCTCGACTACGAAGACGAAGAGGACCAAGAACTAGCAACCAGCAACCAGGAACTCCCGACCCGCCGCAGGCGCAAGCCCTGGCGCTACCGCTGGCCCGATGACTTCCGCGACGAGGTTCTCGCCCGCCTCCTGGAACTCAACCGCCAGCGGGCCGAGCAAGAGCGCCTGAGCGGCGCCGCCGCCAAAGGCACCGCCTCCCCCAAACGCGCCAGGAAGGTGAGCCGTGGGAAACCAAGCGATCAGCCGGAGATGTTTTAATTGAAGCAGAATGGCATCAAGCACTGCTCAAGCGCACCGGCCGTCGCCTTCTCCAATATCCTATCTCCACCCAGTCATCACCTGGGCTTGACCCATCCTTCAAGATTCAATATACGCCACTCCGACGATCCATCGTAGTCAAGGCACGAACCGATTAGAACAGGCAGGACCGGGATGAACTTACCCTTGAAATGGCATGGCGGCAAATACTATTTGGCTTCGAGAATCGTGAGCTTGATGCCGCCTCATTTGCATTACGTCGAGCCGTTTTTTGGTGGAGGAGCGGTGCTCTTGGCCCGCAATCCTGAGGATCCCGCCTCATGGCTCTTTCCCCACAAGGGCGTTTCCGAAGTCGTCAACGACATCAACGGGCGTTTGATCAACTTCTGGCGCGTGCTCCGCGATCCTGGCTCCTTTGCGTCCTTCCGCCGCTGGGTGGAGTCCATACCCATGGCGAGGCAGGAATGGGAGGAGGCTCACGGCCACTCCTATGGGAATGATTCGGTTTCCGATGCTGTCGCGTTCTTCGTCGATTGCCGACAAAGTCGATCCGGTTTGATGAACGGCTTTACGTCGGTCACGCGGAACCGAACCCGTCGACGGATGAACGGCAATGTGTCCGAGTGGTTGTCAGCAATTGAAGGTCTGCCTGAAGTTCATTCCCGGCTGAGCCGAGTCTTGATCGAGAGCATGCCCGCGCTCGAACTGATCAGGCGTGAGGACACGCCCGGGACCCTTTTCTACTGCGACCCACCGTACCTCCACGAAACGAGAACGGCAACAGATGCTTATTCGCATGAAATGAGCGAGGAAGAACATCGACAACTTCTCGCTACCCTTCTCGAATGCAAGGGGAAAGTCATGCTTTCGGGTTATCCCTCGGCTCTCTACGAATCTGCGCTGGGGAAGTGGCGCAGACATACGTTTGAATTGCCGAACAACGCGGCCGGCGGAGAAAAGAAGCGACGCATGACCGAAGTGCTCTGGTGCAATTTCTGAGGGCACTTGTTCATGCGGCGTCTTGTGGCATCGGCCAATTGAAGACAGGGTTCAAATCGTGAATCAACTTGCGCACCCATGTCTCGATGGAAACACCGGCCACTTTTCGACCTGCAGCGAAACAAAGGGTAATCGTCTCCAGTTTTGGCTTCCAGAAACTGCTTGCCATAAGCCGGAAGGCGTCCCCCGTACCAAACTGACTCACCGCCGACTGGATATTCTCATTATGAGAGATATAGAGGTACCGGTCGTCCTCCTTGAGTTCAATCAAGCCGGGAGAGACCGGGACATCAGCGAGTTTCACTGTCGACAGACTCACGGCTCCTCTCCATGCGCCCTCCAACATGGCGATATCCAGTGCGTTCAGCTTCTCTCGATCGTCCTTGTCAAACACCCGATTCTTGCGAATGTATAGAGCGCCAAGCCGCAAATCCCGGCTGGAGGTTGAAGGGGCGATTTGATGCGCCAACTCCTCGAAGCTGTCGCTGAGTGATTCATCCATCAAAATATCATCTATGGAGGAGCCGTAGCGATAGCGGAGCTTCACCAGCGCGAACTCGATGACATGCGCGAATTCGCCCACGATGCTGGGGTGAACCACCTTCTTGGTCGTTGGGCTGATCACGATGCCATGCTTGCGATATCGCGGGGAGTTCTTCCGCACGTTGATGAGCCTACGAATGAGGTACGAATGCGGTGCATCCAAGCCCAGTTCCCGACACTTCTCGGCAAGGGAACGGGCAAGCTCCTTGTTCCAGAGCAACTCATCGGTAGGGGCGCCTTCACGAATATCCTCGAAAGCCTGAACCACGACGGCGTCCTGTTCGTAGTCGAACTCCGGCGACTGGACGCTTTGCCGTTCTCCGCGCAAAGCTTTCTGAATCTCCTCCGTGGCGGGCAGCTGAGAGAAGCCGCCGAAGCCTACGGACTCGACCCGCTTGATCTTACTGCCCAGGATCTTGCTGATCGCGAACTGATTCAGATCGTCCATTGTCGCCTCCGAGTCGACTGCCCGAGGTCAAAAGTTGGTGATCTCGTGGAAAACGTTGTTGATGACGACCGCGACCGCCGCCTGCTTTGCCTCTTTGCCCATCCTTTTCATAAACGAAACCAGATCATTTAGGACTGCAAGATTTCTTACTCTCTCGATTTCGGTGTAACTCTCCACGAGTATGGGCTTATCCTTCAAATCCTTACGAGACTCCTCACTGATCTCCACCGCCGTCTTGACGCAAACCACGGTGTAACAGGAAGTTGACTGCGGTTTCCGCTGCTCTCGGTCCGGTCGTGGCAAACTCCCTGGGATTGATCCTCTGGCGG
>Ga0187864_10005011_pt1 | contig 10122 bp, 11 predicted proteins | sample June2016WEW_11_4_FD_132985 | JGI IMG/M metagenome (GOLD analysis project Ga0187864, IMG submission 132985) | Peatland microbial communities from SPRUCE experiment site at the Marcell Experimental Forest, Minnesota, USA - June2016WEW_11_40 | ecosystem: Environmental > Terrestrial > Soil >... | reverse complement strand
GAGGGCCTGATCAATAAAATCAAGACCCTCAAAAGGCAGGCTTACGGATTTCGGGATTCTGAGTACTTTAAACTACGGCTCTACCATCTTCATACACAGAGGTACTCGTTAGCCGGATGAACCAATTTTCGTTGTTCCGAATACCTTAATGAGTGCTTCATGGGAGATTTCCTCTTGTTTGAGCCAAGATCAAGGCGATCCGTCCTTCTCTTGGCTCTTTTTTTTCTCATTTCGCTTAACCCTGGCTCATCACAAGGCCGACTGTGATTAGTTGCCTTCCTGCTGACCGTATGATTGCTCTTCTGGATGGCTCTCAAGTGGATGACGGGACTGCATGGGAGATAGATTGACCTTTGATCGGGCTTCCTCTTAGTCTTGCTTGATTTCATCAGGTTGATTGGGATTGGGGAAAGGCACGCTTCCCGAATCGGGGGGCAGCATCCTTCCGTCAAGCCAAAATGTCATTTTATTACAACCTGTGCATTGAGCAATTCTTAACTCTTTGCCATCAATCACGGCCTTGGTTGGATAGTGTCTCTGCACATTAAGCCAGATTTGTTTAGAGTAAGCACCGCAAAGAGGGCAGTTGAACGCTGCAGCCTGGAATCTGGGAGGGGTATGATGGACCATAAGTTTCCTCCTAGGTTTTTTCAGCTATATTACCAAACATCTTAAACTGAAATCCAACGAAAAAGGGGGCCTCAAAGTTCCTCCGTAGTTTGCGTGGGAGATCGGATATTTCTTTGCCAGAAAGTCACCCGAACAGAAAATTATCGGGATCAGAACTGATTTCAGGCGAGCAGGTGAGAGTGAAGGCGCATTAGTGAATCCGATGATCGAAGTTTCGTGTGATTCGATGGTGAGGTCGAAAGAGGAGCTTGTGGAAATGGTTTCTCAGTTTTTCTAATACCAGGTGTCCCTGCTTTATTTCTTGCATCCACCGCGATTTGACATTAATGTTGCGTGCGTTTAGAAGGTCGAAACCAACAATATGAAAGGATTTGGAGAGTTATGCCTCAAGGTACTGTAAAGTGGTTCAACGATAAGAAAGGTTTCGGATTTATCACGGCTGAAGACGGAAAAGATGTCTTTGTTCACTTTAGCGCCGTCGAAGGTGAGGGTTTTAAGAGCCTTATGGAAGGCGACCGTGTCAGCTTCGAAATTGAGCAGGGTGCCAAAGGACCATCGGCAGTCAAAGTGAAGAAGCTCTAACTGCTCATCCAGAAAGGAATTTCAAGGGCTGGAGAAGCAATTTCCGGCCCTTATGTTTTTGGCCCAAAGAAATCCGATCCGATTTCGGTCGGGCTGATTTGCAAGTAAATTCAAAGGAGAACCATTCATGGCTATGAAAGTCGAAATAAAAGATAACAAACTCTATATAGAGATCGACTTGGAAGAACCCACACCATCTTCATCCGGCAAGACCCTCGTTGTAGCGAGTACGCATGGGAATACCGTTACTACAGCCGAGGTAAACGGCAAACCGGTTACAATTGGGCTGAACGCTTACATCAAACGCTGATCAGGAGAGATGAATTCTCTACATTCCGGCGAACAGAAACTTATCGGGATCCGGACTGATTCTCGCCGAGCAGGAGAGAGTGAAGGCAGCGTAGTGAACGCTATGATTGAGATTTTGTGTGATCTGGTTGTGCGGAGCAGGGAGGAGCTGGCGGAAGCGATTTCTCAGTTTTTTTGATTTATGGCTGTAGAAGCGAGTTCCCTTAATGAAGTTAATTGAAAAAAAGCTAACCGGAGGGGCGAGAACCGATTAGCTTTGGAGGAGGAAAAGAGTTAGTGCCTCTTGTCATTACAGTACAGGCAATATGCGTGCCATAGCTCGAAATTGTGATTTCGGTCGATAATTAGCGAACTTCCCCTTACGCTTTGTTTGGTAATCACAGCATGATCCAGTGATTTTTCCGCGAAATCAGGCTAAATGGGTCTTTTATGAACTGAGGCTTGAGGAAGGATTCCACGAAGTCATCGGCCTTGCTCTTGACCGCCGATTACACGCATTCGGGGACTTTGGGTTTTGCTGACTCCGGTGGTACATACATCCATCGCTTTTTTGTAGCCATTGTTGCTCTTACCTTCTTTGCTGATTGGCTGGAATTTGCCTACGTGTATTGAAATTCGAAACGGTAATTACGGCACTATTTTATGATTGAGTTTAAGCCTGATTTCCGGGCCCTCACCGACAGTCCGAACATCTTCACAAGCCTGTAGTCCTAAAAACTTTATTCAATGCGTCATACTGCCTACCCCTGTCTTGAAATAAGGCAATCCCTACCAGGAATTTACTGTATCGAGCGGATTCCTCTTCCTTCGCGGTTCGGCTTTACTATGCAAAATTCTCACATGGAGGAGGAGGGGTTTATGACCTGCTGTCAGATTAGCCGATTGGTTCGCCTTCACAAAAAGGCCATGATACACTGGGAGAACTATAAGGAGCTTTCAAAAGACCAGAGCGGACAGTCGAAAGCGCTCAATCATCTAATGAAAGCAGACCGGCTTAATCGTCAGATTTCGGGCATGATAAGGGATATCAGTTCCGCTCAGGTGTGGATCAAAGACGAGAAGTCCCCCGGATTCCAGTTCCGCTCATCACAGGTGAGGATGCCGGGGCGCTGTCGTTAATTTCACTTCAGATCTTTTGTTCTCTTGCCGACAATATCGCTGAGGTTTTATGCCTCTTCCTAGAGCCGTGAGTAGGACAAATTGTGGTGCCTTCCTTCTCGGCTCTCACCATTTTAGCGGGTTCATTACCAGGACTTTGGGAGCGAGACTTGGCCGAAACAGGGTTGGCTGTGTTCGAAATTTTGTATTCCTCAGTCACTCTCCACGTTGAGCAACAATGACACCCAGAGCTGTCTCAAGATAAATGAGCGGCAGAGTTTGTCATGCTGCTCCGAGACCTTGACCTAAGTAAACTCGGAAATGGGGAGAAAAACGAAACCATCTAAAGCTCTCCTCGTGCAAAGCCAAAGAGAGGGAGTTCTTCTTTTACTGATTATTGGATAGCTGGCTGTCTGGAGCAGACACACCTTATTTTTCAATCCCGGCCATGATCCTGGCGCACCTTTTTAGATAGTCCATATTGGTTGCTGCCCGGATCATTAGCCGTTGTGTAGCAGGAGGTCCCGCTCCATGCATTGATTCCGTCGGCACAATAGATGACTGCCCAACAAGATACTCTACTAGCCGGACAATCCTGATCCTCTCTTTTGTGGGTATCTCTGCCTTGCCTTTAAAGTACTTTTCCACATACCTGGCAATTTCCGGGTTATCAAAATCTTTGCCACTGGGTGCGGTACATACTACACCTCCAACGATGTCACAGGCCAACCGCGATGCATCCCAAACAGCTTTCACAGCTTGCAGTTTGGCGGCATTGACCATGAGCGTATTTGGCACATAGACTCCCGATGACGTAGACGAAGCAGTGTAGCCGGCAGCTATTGCCGAACCGAAGGCGAGAGTCGACTGGAAGGACATTTCGGTAAGCTTCTCTCTGATGTGAGCAATCTTTTCGCAGCCATTATACTCGGCGGCCACCGATGCTGCCCCGCACAAAAGATTACAGTGGCCGGACTTGCAGGCTGCTGTGGCCAAGCGTTGAAAAGAAGCGAATCTTTGAACGAGAGTGCCGGTATAGGTATATTCCCCGCACATGAACACTCTTTCACGGGGAATGAAAACATCATTAAATACCACTAATGTGGAACCGTGGACTCCGTAACGGAAGTTCCCAAAATCCCTCTCATCGGCCTGAAACCTTCTTGCATTGGGAGCCGGCGCCTCGGCGATATGAACGATCCCAGGGGTATCAGGGGGAATGGCAAACGCTACGGCAAACTTTTCTTCGTCAGGCCCCATACTGGTGGTTGGAACCACGATGTTCTCGTGAGCTATTGCGGCTCCTGACTGATGAGCCTTTGCGCCTCTCACCACAATCCCGTCACCGCGCACCTCGGTCACGTGCAGATAAACATCAGGATCGTCCTGCTTTCCGGGGCCAAGTGACCTGTCCCCCTTGGCATCAGTTATCATGCCGCTGCAGGCAAGGTCTTCTTCTTGCGCATATCTGAGGAATTTCAGAAAACGCTTATGGTAATTGGTTCCCAGTTTTTCATCCATTTCAAAGGTAGTGGCGTAAAGGGTATTGAGAGCACCAGTTCCGGCACATCTCGCGCCTACGCAGGCGCCATGGAGCGGAGTGAGGAAATTGCCAAATTGGGCCCGCTTTATTAGATCCTCAGGCGATTGGCAGATATGTAGAAAACGGTTTACCTTACCTCCCGTAATGGGTGAATCGGCTGTCGTGAGTGCGCTTTGCTCTTTAGCCAAGTCATAAGTTAGGGCCAAGGCATTGACAGTGGGACAAAAGCATGGATGGTTTGTGAGGCTTTGCACCTTTTCGCCGAAGGCATAGACTTCGCTTTTCATTGCCTGAACGCTTTCGATATAATCCTTTCCTGTCTTCATAACTCCCCCTGTGAACTTGTCAGGCTATAGAGATTATTCCGAGCCAACTTCCAAGCTGGGACTTTGTCATAAGTACCCCTCACAGACATCTTTCCTGTCCATTGCGGGCCGGTTGAGCTGGAACTTCTTTATCCCTCAGTCACCCTTCCGATTCATTCCCGCCCGCAAAACACCCGAGCACTTGAAAGTCACCACCTTCCTCGGCGGCAGAGTCATCGGTTTTCCTGTTTGGGGATTCCTCCCTATACGCTGATGTTTTTCTTTCACTGAAAATTTACCGATCCCGCTGATAAGAACATCTTCGCAGTTTTGCAGGGACTGTTTTATCAGCTCGAAAAGGGTGTCGATAATCTGGGCTGACTCGGTCTTTGTGAAGATGTTTTTGGCAAAGAGTGCTTCCACGAGATGGGCCTTGGTGAGAGTCATGTATTGGTCCTCTGAAATGAGCATCAAGACCTATCGAATGTGATGAATTTAATGGGCAAATCAAAAACGGAGCGGCGTCTTATTAAAAATCCATGATGCTTGCTGCGACATGATCCCAATAGGTAACCATACCTTCTTTCCATTTGACTATGCGCACCAGCCGATCTTGAGAGATTACGATAGCAATTGCCTCATGCACGGCATTGCAAAAACGGAACACGGACCGGTGCCGTGCACCGAAGCTTCCGGAGTATACCTGTTCTCTCTTAATGCCCTCTATATCCAATGCGCGAGCCACTGTCTTCAATCCCTTCAGTCCCCCGGATATCATAGCCCCAAACCCCAGCAACTCGAACGCCTCCGTAAATACTACCGCACCATCTACCGCTGTCAAATCTGCAAAGAGATTCGCGAGGTCAAAAACAGCCTCATCCAACAGAGCAAGGGATTCATCGGTGCTAGCCGCATACTCATCCCATCCAATGAGCTCGCCTTTGTTTGCTTTCCGGCCATGCACCTCCGCAATTGTGTTCATAAGGTTCACCAGCAAAGTCTGAAATCTTTTTCGTGTGGTCTCATCAGTCACCATGTATTCAATGCTTAGGTATTGGTTTTCCTGGAACACTTGCCCAACCATTTCGGGAGGGATAGCGAGGATTGTGCCACCGTGACCGGAATTTCTGACAGAACTGATGATACGCCTGACTACTTGTTGGGCAATTGTGCGAGCAATACTGGGATTGAGATCCGCCCATGGCTTCTTGGCTGCATCCTTTGCCGCTAAGTGTAACCCCCACAGCCTGGAGCGAACTGAGGCAGAACCGGCGGAAAGCCAGCCTGAGTCAAAAACTTCGTGTGCAGGGGAAATGATCTGACCACGATTTAATGTTGCAATCGTCAAAGGACCTTTGCAGACGGTTATTCGACCAGGATCAGTCACGTAAACGACCAGCGAAAGGGGCAGCGAGGGTGCGATCTTCCTTCCGCCGTATACATTTTGGACCCATCGAGACCCGGAGTGGACAATGCCCCAGATTTGCAGACCCTCTTGAGTGCCATGTCTTACTCCAATCAGAGATCGATAAAAATCGGTCGCGGGAGATAGCCTCTGTAGTGCATACTCATCAAAAGGTTGCGGCTCGCTAAACGGAAGTCGATGCAGGCCGGCAGGTGGTCCGTCTTTGCCGTCGAAACAGCCGGGCTCTCTCAAAATGAGACGGAACCGCACGGGTCTGTCTTCCTCCCTCATAAGACTCGCCTGGTAACAACATGAGAGAAGATGCTCGAGAATGTTCTGACCAGGGAGAGAATCCTCAGGGCCGCAATCGATTACTCTGCTCAATTCATTTAACCGAGTATCGCCCCAGTGGTCAGTAACATAGCGGGCGAGATCCTGTGCGTTTGCAAGCGACATATCTATTCCTCACAATTCTAACTCATTGGCTGGGAGATACCTTACTCGGTTTACAGTTAGAGGGCAAGTGCCACATAATTGTATTGAATAGTGCAGGTTTCCTTGCCGGTTGAATAACCAACAGCTCATTTCTGACCGAGATTCTTTCAGGAGCCGGAGGGGAAAATGACATCCCCCGCCCATTAGCCGGTCACAACCCTCTCTTCCTCCGTTCTGTGTTATATCCTGTCTTACGGAAGGGATTTTCGAATCATGAGCGCAGAGATAAAGGGCAAGAATGGCAAACAGATTGTGAGCATTACGTCAACCACACTGCATGATGGAAAGGCAACGCCCTAAACAAGCCAGAGAAGCAAGAGGGGTCACACCTACACTCTTGACATATCGCGGCTGTTTTGGCCCCCCCCCCGGACCAGCCGAAGTTTAGTTTTCTCTCCTTGATCTTGAAAAAATCCTGTGCCCAAATCCTTGCCATTTCCGAATCATATACTCGCTCACCACGGGAATGGATTAGGCCACACTGGAAACATCTGCACTGGGTTCAAGGCCACAATGACCGTTACGGTCGGTGGATTGAGGGGCATTGCATATAGTTCTCGATCCCGGTTTGGGGGCGAACGCTGTATTTTCTCCACAAACCGGTATCTGGTAGGCGACCCGAAATCGGCGGAACCTACCGTCCGATTACAGTCCATCAACCGGGAGATTGGGGTTTGCGCCCTATTTCTTCCGGTTTTTTGTTGTGCTAATAATCGCTCCCGTGTTGGCCACCCTCTTATTGGGTGGCGGGGGGCAGAAGAAACAAAATTTCACCAAGGCACAGCATCCTCCTGCCCCTCTGTTCAATACCTCATATCGGGGTCGGGTCACTTTTCCCGGCCCCTCTTTTTTCTCACTTTTTTTCGCGCATATTTTTATCACACCTCGGACTTCCGGCCCCCGAAAATCGACTGCGGTGCACCTGTGCTCTCCATCTCCCACAACGATCTGTAAGCTACATTTCTATGTCTCTCCCGTACCTTGAAATCTCGACGCCCAAATATTTTGCCTTGTTCGGGTCATATATTCAGGAAGTCGAGGCAAGTGGCTATTTTGTAAAAACTTTTTAAGAGCCTCCAGAGCCTGCCTCTCCTGCTCGTCCATGGTATCACTATCCCCAAGGCCCATCCTGCCCGTGTGAATTTGAAACGTCTACTACTATATCTATGCCCGACTTGCAGCGGCATCTTAGTAAGCAATTTGACGTACATAAAAGTGGCGAAAAATTGTATGTTTACAAACGATACAATTCTGAGAGGAGTTGGGATATTGGGAAGAATCCAGCAAGTGAGTAGAATAGTCACAAAGATCGGGTACTGCCGGCAACGGAAGTGGTCGATTAATATGGAGACCATCAACGGGAGGACGCCTCCATCGGCCCCTACGCCAACGCCCTCATAATCAAATTCGACGCCTCCCCGGACTTCAAGCACCTGGTGCTCTACCAAAAACACATGCAAGCCAGTAGAGCCTGAAAAAATAGGGGGCATAGCAACCTCAATGCTTCTCACGCAAAGAAAACCTGTCGAAGGAGCGCCGCGTGAAAGGCCGTAAACGAAGGATCGACCATGTTGCATTACCGGCACAAAGGCGGACTTGAAGACCCGGAGTTTCTCCGCCGCATTGGTGAGCTTTCTGTAAAATCGGACCGTGTCTGGCTTGCGGCCCTGAGTGTCGGTCTCGGTTTTACGCTGATCGCCGCCTATCTTTTTGCCTTCTCCCCGACGGGGAAATTCTTGGCATACGCCGGACTTAGCATTCGCGCGAGCCTCTACTTCAGGGCTGGGGCAGTTCTGGAGGGCCGCGGCGGTGAGGTTTTATCCGATCTCTTCAAGCTTGGACTCGTGGCGGGCATTTTTGAGATTCTCGTGGACTGGGGACTCATCCACTGGATTACCAACGGCCGTTTGGTTTACCTTACCGGCAACGACGTCGTTCTTCTTGCCTCGCCGCTGTGGATGCCCGTGGCCTGGGCCTGCGTGATCGCGGAGCTTGGCTATCCGGCGATGCGCCTGTTCCGATGGCTCAAAGCATCCATGACCACGAATCGAGCGGCGGTCATCGCCTCACTCCTGACCGGACTGGCCGCCTCGGTAACAGTGGGATTCTACGAATACCTCGCCTATAGAGCGGACTTGTGGAGGTATGAGAAAGCCAATGTGATGCTTGGAGATTCCTGTGCCCTGTACATTCCCTTCGGGGAATTTTTGATGTTCCTGGCCATTCTGCCGATAGGAGCGAGAGTATTATCGATGAATCATCGCCGGCAGGCTGCTTTCATTGAAGGAGGAGCCGTATTTGCACTGGCGATAGCGTTAGGCTACGCGCTCGCCTATTTCTTACTGGAGGTCAGGTAGAAGCATTTTGCTTCTCATGTGATTCGGAATTGAGATAGCTCTGTCTTTAAGGATTAGGCTTAAGAAAGAGGGAATTTGCTGCATCTCTCCTATCCTTGAAAAAACGGATTTCCGAAATGCGCAAGTTCTCCAAATCATATGCGGATTGGATCGTTCCAGGAGATCGTGCATGTTGGAAGATCCGAGCGTGGTAGGAATCAGCGAGTGATGGGTGATGAATGATGAATGATGATCAATTATCCTTCTTTGTTCTTTCAGCAAGCAGTTGCACAGTCTGGGCAATTTCCTCAGGGGTGACCTCGCGCCTGAGCTTTTCCATTTTTCCCATCAACCTGGCAAACAGGATGGCTTCGGCAGCGCTGACCCATTCGAGCTGTAGCCTTTCGGGCCTTATTGCGAGCTTTTCCATTTTCCTGCGTATCTTGTCGATACGCTTAACGGTCCACTGGTTGGCGTTTATGTAGTGGCAGTCGCCGATGTGGCAGCCGCTGACCATAATTATCGCCGCTCCTTTTGAGAATCCATCCCATATGAAAGACTCGTCCACGCGGGCCGAGCACATGGTACGGATCAGCCGAAGGGTTGGGGGATATTGCAGGCGCGAGACTCCGGCGTAATCGGCCCCGGCGTATGAGCACCAGTTGCATGCAAAGGCGAGAATCTTGGCGGCCGGGTCTTCTGAGAGGGCGCTGTCAACCTGACCCATGATCTGTTCGTCTGTAAAGTGGTTCATTACAATCGAATCGAAGGGGCATTCGGCGGCACAGGCGCCACAACCGGAGCAGGCAGCAGGGTTTACGGATGCTGCAATTTTGCGCTGCACATCGAGCGAGATCGCACCGTAAGGACATACCTCGGCGCATATACCGCAGATTTTGCATTTTTCGGGAATCACTTCTGCCGTAATGGGGTCGGAGAGCATTTCTCCGCTATGGAGCAGGCGAACGATACGCGCTGCTGCTGCGGACCCCTGGGTGACCGACTCCTTTATGTCTTTGGGCCCCTCGGCGCATCCTGCGAAGAAAATGCCCCTGGTGGCCGCATCGACCGGCTGGAGCTTGGGGTGGGCTTCCAGGAAAAATCCGTCAGGTGAGAGCTGAAGTCCAAACATCTCCTGAAGTTTCCTGGTCGTTTCGGACGGTTTCATGCCGACCGCCAGCACCAGCATGTCAAGATCATGAAAAGATATCTTTCCTCTTGCGCTGTTGTCGACGGCAACCCGCAGTCCGCCTTCGGCGGTTTCAATCACATTGCCGGGCAAACCCCGTATATATTGCACGCCAAGACTTCTGCTCTTTCTGTAGAGGTCCTCGAAACCTTTTCCGAAAGCGCGGATGTCGATATAGAAGACCTTTATGTTTATTTTAGGATAGTGTTCCTTAAGGACCAGCGTGCTCT
>Ga0187864_10005008_pt1 | contig 10129 bp, 9 predicted proteins | sample June2016WEW_11_4_FD_132985 | JGI IMG/M metagenome (GOLD analysis project Ga0187864, IMG submission 132985) | Peatland microbial communities from SPRUCE experiment site at the Marcell Experimental Forest, Minnesota, USA - June2016WEW_11_40 | ecosystem: Environmental > Terrestrial > Soil >... | reverse complement strand
CCGCCCGGATTTCTCTACACTGAAGCCTTTGGCAGTATTGACTTCGTTCTTCACTTGTGACTGATGACTGATGACTCTTGACTGGCGCCTCCGGCGCCCGTCGCAATCCTTTATTCATCAAGGAATTCTTTCTGACTTGGTACGAAGATGCCGACGCCATCCTTGCCCTTATCAGGCATAAGGTCGCAATCCTTTATTCATCAAGGAATTCTTTCTGACGACAACGAGGACCACATCGTTCTAGTGAGGCAAGCTGGAAAGTCGCAATCCTTTATTCATCAAGGAATTCTTTCTGACTATGATTTTTGTAGATGATAGACAGGGAAGTAGGGAGGTCGCAATCCTTTATTCGTCAAGGCTTTTCTTCTGACCCTGCCCCCTTGCAGCCCTTCTGCTGCAACCGTTTATGGACCCGTTTCCTGTAGCCTCCGTCTTTCCGCATTCTTCGGCTCCTTCTACACCCTGATTTCTTAGTTGTCAAAGAACGCGTTACCCAGTATTCGCAAGGGCTTCTATCAGAAGCTGTAACCTACCCCTCTTTTTGCCATCTTGGCAAGGATTACAAGGTTCCCTTGCACGTCATACCGAAAATATCCTATCGTGGTCTCGTCAGCTCCCCGTGCCCCGTGGTGTTCTCTTTGACGCGTTGAAAGGCACTATTCAGGGAGATATGACCAAGGATACGTTCAGGCATAATCAAAATGGATCATGATCAAAAATCACCACATCACCCGTCACGGGCGAGCGGTAAATCAACTTTTTTGCCTTTCCGTGGAGCCCGTGCGCGACTGCAAGGTAAAGCCAGACCGGAGCTTGGCCAGTAAGGACAACGTCGTTTCCCTCGCCAGCGAGTTCCATCGCCCGTCGCAGGTATTCGGATAAGTTTGCGAGCTTTGCCGTATCCTGGAATAGAGTCTGGAGGTCAAGCAATGCTGATCCGGGCGCCATATTACGAAACTCCTAATCCACCAGTGTCAGGAGACGCCAACAGAATATCGTAGCTGATCGCCTTCCACGGATCGTTCGTTTGCACATACTGGGCTTTGATGCTGCGATTGAAGGTGATCGCCGCGGCCACTACTGATGTCACTTTCTGCCCCCCCGTAAAATCTATCATGATATCGCTGTCCGTGAACTTACCGCGTCGGAATTTCCGTAACAGATAGGCGAGCGCATCAGATAATTCGTCAAAGTGTTCAAAATTGAAACCCTCATGGATCTGAGGGTCATACGTGTCAGCCAGACTATAGGCCCAGTCGTCTGTCTTTACCAGAAAGCGCATATTTACTCCTGTCAGTTCGGGATATCCTTGGAGAATTTTTTGAAACCGGCCGGCTTGCCGCATCGACTGGTGTGAACATAGAACAATTATTGTGTCCAATTTGCCCAGGTGGTGTTCTATCGCGCGTAAGGGCATTTCCCAGCGCCAGGGTGGGAAACTTCGTTTATAGTCTATCAGTTTCTTGAGGTCCCCTCGAAGATCATGCCCCAACTCAAGCCCTTCTGGTAAGCCCGTATCCGGTGAAACATGCCTTACATCCAATTCTGAGAGAAAAACAATGAGGCATTTTCGTTTTTCCGGATTCCGTTCAATTTTCAGAAATCTTGTTCTGGGCTGGAAGAACCCTTTACGTTCTTTGATGAACAAACCTACCAGAACCACAAAAATAAAGATATACGTTGCTCTCGGCCAAGAGAACCTCAGGTCAGCCCCGCTCAAGGCGACAGCAACGGATTCCTGAACAGAGTTGGCCGCCCAATTTGAGCTTAACACAACCAGTGCGGCGATGACCCATGGTATTTTCTCTCTGGTCCAGTATAGAAGCCATTTGAGCCCGGTCATTGTTCCTCCCTGATGAATGGCGAGCCATTCTGCCGGATGGCCTTGTTTTAGGCTGTCTCCTCCTCATGCGTATCAAGTCCATCTTCTACCACCAGTGCCACCTTCCAGCCAGGTTGGTACTCCCAGTCGGTGGGAAGGGGGGCGATGAACAGTTTAACATTCATTGCCTCCGCAAGATGCTTTATATCATCACTGAACCCGAGATTACAAACCATAATCATCGAGAAGTGAAATGGATCCCCGCCGAACTCCAATTGTGTCTCCATCAGGGCAATGCCTTTCCTTCCGAACTTGGCAACTTCTTCCTGTTCATCAAACTTGCCGTTGTACCGCATCTTGCATTCACAAATATGAATCTCAATAGCTTCACCGTTCTTTTCGCAGACAACGTCAATCTCGCCGCCGTGCAATTCTATGGGTCTCCAGTTAATCTTCGTTGTGAATCCTTTATTTCGGAAATACTCCGCCACCTGTTCCGTAAACCTTTGTGCCTGCATATTACAAAGTAACGAGCTTAACATCAGGTTCAGTTCCCGAGGGCTCTTAAAGCGTCGCGCGAGCGTTCTCATCTCTTCGGCGAGGATAAAGAAATCTGACGACAATTTATCGTCATATAGTACTCGTCTGGAGAACGAGTCCAGCCTATCTGCCGATTTTGCGAGATCACCGGAAGACTCCGCGCTCAGACTCTTGGGCATTTGCCGCAGGTATTTGGAATGAGCCTTTTTCAGGGAGGCTGAATCCAAGCCCTCCTTTATCAGAGATTCAGTTCTCTCCATCAGGTCGCTTATTTGCTGATCTATAGCCGGATCTGTTAAGTACGGTAAATACGCCCCCATCCTAATGATACCTGCTTCCCCTCCGTGCTTACTTTCCTCGTTTTTGGAGCCGGAGCACGACCCCTTTCGTGAAAGAACGTGTTCCTTATCTCCTGCCGAAGAACCTCGGGCAAGAGAAGATCAACGGTCAGACCGAGCAGACCTCCACCCCACCCAACCCTGATATTGGGTATAGCACCGTCAAAATGGAATGCATTCGAGATATTCAACTTATTCTGAAAGAAAACTCTCTCGGCAGCAATCAGATCGCTTGCCATAATGGCGGCGGCCTCCAACGGTTTTGAGACTTTTTGACAGACCATCTCGGTGTTGATTCCAGATCGTGTCTCGCCAGTCCTTCGGCCGAAATCTGCAAGAAGACCTTGATCCACGACCACGCCGAAGCGTAGCGTGGTTCCGGGCGGGATCACTTCCGTGAATAGTGCAGTTTCCTTCGGTTGGCTCCCTGCCACCACAATTCTGACCTCGACTACGCGCAAAGAATCTTTTTCTAGCGGTTCGGAATCTGTCACTCTGATGGCGCGAAATACGTCGGTGTGGGGATCATACTTCCTCTGGCTGTCAGTGAGAGTGAACTGTCGGAAAACGGAGTCTTCGAGTTCCTCGGAGAAGGTTTTTTTGAAGCGATTCTTAAACCACGCCAGGTTTCTTCTTGGGTCCTTCTTGAAGTCCGCTATTCTGTTTCTGACTAGATCGTCCAACAAAGATTCCCGTTTCTTCGCATCAAGATCCTTCAAGACGCTATACATAACCGCTGTTCGCAATGCCCCCTTTACCGACGAGCCGGGAAGGAACGGTCTTCCGTAAGCATCCCTGATGTGCGGTCTGAGGTACGGTCTGGGGTTTTTCCGGCTCACGCATCTGTAACTTGCCACGGAGGCCAGGAACTCCTTGTTTAACAGTCCTTTCTTCGCAAGGAAAGGTGCCAGCGCAAATCGGGCACCCACCTCCCTTACCTCTGCCAGAAGGTCGTCCAAATATCCCATCTTGGAGAGAAATATAGAGAAGAGATTTTGATTTGCGACATATACCACTCCATCGAGAAAAGCGAAATCCATTGGCAGAAGATTGGTTTCACCACCGCCTATATGAACATACGCAAGTGTTTTCAGTTCGCAGTGCCCCGAGTCGCTTGTCATCGTTAACCTCCATTAGACATAGGAACTGCGAAGGCCAGCCCATTGCGATAGATTGGTTTGTCGCTCCACTCATCCGGCGCCACATTTACAATCTTCCCGACAGGATAACATCGCCCAGGGAGCACCGAGCCCTCTTGCAGGGTAAAAACAGGCTTCCATCTTGTCTGTTCCATGGTCGGATAGAGGGACCAGCCCTTCCTTTCGGCAATACCGTAAAAGGATTCAGGCCCGGTTAGAGCGTTTAGCGCGAGGGCGTCCGGGAGTAGGAGGGACAGGGTGACGAAGCGGTCGGGCGAGTCTGGCACAGAAATAGACAAGACTGATTCCTCGAATTCAAATTGGCCGTAGCCTTTGCTTCGTCTTCCGCCCAATCCCTCTTCACCCAGAAGCCTTAGACAACTGAACAGAATGCCTCTGCAAGAAGGGTCTTTGAAGTCCACTAAAAAGAACAGCCCTGAATCTGCCTTGAAATATGTCTCGCCCACATAATAAAGGTTTGAGGTGATGGCTGTGTGACCCAGGGCTACTCTAGCCGCCACATTATCAGCCACACTATAATTCAATTTGCGGGTACCGCTTTTTATCGAATCCATGTCATCACGTGACAGGATTTGTGCATTAATCCAGGCTTCGAATATGTCCTTTGAAATGAGCCTGCTCTTTTTGAGAGCCTTGTAAAGAGACAGATCAAGGCCATCTTCAACGTTAGGAGGAGAAAGTGGCTTCGCGAAGTAGTAAGCATCTTCGCACCAGGGAAAGGCGGAGGACATGAGGAAGGGTGGGATGGGCGGATCACTCAGGAAACCCTCAAAATAGGCCATGTCGCCGTAAAGTCGCACCAGCGCATTGCATAGGGCGCTCCACAGCGTATCACTATGAGCGACTCTCGAAGTTTTCTCGACCCCGATGCCTGCCTCGCCCAAGTGGACCGGCGAAGCAAATCTCAGCTTAATACAGGTGAATTCTGATCGCACCTTAGCACCTCATTTCCATAAAACTGAGCAATATTGTCAAGATAGCTCCTCACGGCCTCAATGGAAAGAAGCTGATCCTCCTGAGGCCTAGCGTCCGTCTGTCGGCTTATTTCAGCCTCACCTTTTGAAAGCACGTTGCTGTTCGACGCACCATCTACGTAAGCGGCAACCTTTTTTGCGAGCACTTTTCCAAAGTGGAATAGTACCTTGCCCGAACCCCTGGAGCCATGTCCGCCCAGCGAATCGTCCTCCAGCGCAGAGAAGCAGAACATTAGACTCTTGAGATCATCGGGAAGCTGCACCAAGTCTTCTACATCATAGACAACTTCGAAACAAAAATCCGCTCCAGGGGGTACCCTTTCGATCTGTCTCGGATTTGCTGCCGACGTAATTCTGTCTATCGAGTTCTCGTATTTTAGCTCGGTAAAGAGGAATCCCGTGTCCGCTTTGAGCAGTTCGTTTCTTGTATACTGCGGGAAATAGGCATCTCTTACCCTCAGCCGTGAAGGAAAATTCGATCCCTTTTCCTGGGCCTGCGGCCCAGCGGACGAACCGAATAATCTGCAAACCGGGCAAATATGGGCATCCTCCTTCGTTTCACAGACATGCACCCAGACCGGAGCGCTCGCTCGGGCAAGGTTGCGACTAAAAAATGACTGATAGGCTTTGGACTCCCCCGCAACCTTCTTTTCGAGAAGAGAACGGAACTTTCCTTTCAGAGAACTTCCCGGAATATAAGGTTCCTTTGTGACCGGCTCTCGTATAACGGGTAAATCAAGCGCTCCGATTTCGAGTACCTCTTTCGAGCCTCCGATATGGAGGCCGGTAACGGACCGGATAAGTCCACGGAAGACAACTTTACCCACTAACGGTTTTGCGACGGATGGTTTGGTGGTCTCAGCCATGTTTGTCACCCCCTCCTTTCTTGAAGCCTTTTCTCGATCGGCAGATACTCGTTGTACGCAACAACGCTTTCCATAAAATCAAGAAGCGCCTCAAAATCTTTGTCGTCCTCTACTTTGCCTATCGCAGCTTCTAGCACCAGCCCCAAAGGGGCCAGGTCTTCCTTTCTTGCAACTGTATACGCAAATTTCGGTTTTAGAAGAATGACCGGCGCTTTTTCAAAATGATCCTTTTGAAAATCGGCCTCTAGTTTTCTCATGACATGAAGGAATTTCCGCAGTTGTGTTTTTGTCGCGTCATCCCGCGCCCGAAGCAAGGATGCGATTTCCCGGGCGCTGTTGACTAAATGGTCTTTATCCCAGCCCCCTAGTCTGTGAAGCTCTTTAATGTCGGCGATAATTTTGTCAGTTATGCTCATTGGTTGGCACCTCCTCTTGTTAATAGTTCTATCCACCTTAGAGGACCTGATGCAGCTCTAAGGAATTCCGTGTTTAGGGCGTTGTTGAAGATAAGGCTCCACGCTTCCAGCTTGCTTTCATCTTTCTGCCATGCATCGTTGTTGGCTCTCGCCAAAGCATATACCACCGCCGGGATTGCGACACATCCACATGTTTTCCAGTCTTCTGACGCATTCATCAGCCTGTACAGCAAGGCTTTTCCAAAGTCCGGGCTAAAGGACGTATCAGTAAACGTCCCCAGTTTAAGGAAGCTCTCCATGTAAACCAACATTCGCTCCCAATCAGACCATTTCAGGATCGCATCGGCAGAGCTCGCACGCCGGCGAACAGGTCGCCCTTGCGCCGAAAAACCCAACTCCAGGACCGCATCAGCAGAGCTCGTACATTCATTCGGGACAAAAAAGAGCGCTGCACCGTCCTTTCTTCCGAATTCGTCCTCTGTGTTCTTTGCCGCTTCCTCTGCTTCACCCGCATAGGATGCAATACGGTATATCGGAAGTTTCGGCTTTGTGACTACCATTCCTGCCGAAAGCCCAATGTCTGGGTTCTTACACGTATACTTTTTGAAGGACCGTCGGATGTCAAATGCGCTCTCGGCAACCTCGTTCCACGCCCCCGTTACAAAGAGGTCGTCACCTCCTGCGTAAACGATAACCAAATTTCTCACTCCGCTCTGACTGGGGTTCAATCTCAGAGGCTTGATCTCCAAGCGAGGTTGACCGGAGGCTATGGCTCTTACGTAGCGCTTGAAGAACATATTGAGGAGCCTGGACAATGTGGCAAGCCTTGAAAGAGTTATGTATTCGTTAGGTAGCCCTTTCGAAAACAGACGCCCTAAGTTGTCTACGTCCATTCTAAGAGTTCCCAAATAATCAGCCCCTAGGCCCTCCTTGACCAGGTCATTGAATTCAACAGGTTTATCCGGGTACAGTCCCGCATACATCACTTCCGTGCCTGCCTTCCGGTCCGGCGGATTTAAGGAGTACTCCTGTTCGATTCGCTCGGGCCTATGGCCAGCGATGTGCCAGTATTTGTCGTCTATCTGGACACCGACGCACCTTTCATCCCGTGCCGGCATCATTTCACATCTTGCTATGCGTTTACAGTCAGGTAGGTGCTCCCCGAGGATCGCCAAATCGTTGCAGGAGTTGCAAAGAAATAGGGTATCACCAGTGTCGGGGTCCATGAAATGAGTTCGCGCCAGGGCTCCCAGCTTTTTGCATATCTGACAAGGCTCGCCTATGATTGATTGCGGAGCAAAAAATTCCGGTCCCATAAGACGCACAAATTTTCTCGATTTTTGGACATCGAGCTTCCTTAAGACCTTGCCCCATGCGTCGGCAATATTGGGATGCTCTTTGCAGTTCAGATAGTTGGTGAAAGAAGAGGCACATAAGTCCATCCAATCGAGTGCAACGAATAGTCTCCCACCATGTTCTTTAAGAAGCCATTCGTTCAAGCGGTCTCTAATCTTGCTTATTGCCTCTACCGTACTGGCCGTGTTTGCCACAAGAATGAAAAAAGAGCCGCCGCCTTGGAAGATAACATGGCACCTTGGGAGGTGCAATTCTTGCAGAATCTTTGAAACGGTGTGCTCCGTCAGGAGTTCCAGGTAGAACGATCGCCCCCTCAAACCCTTAAGCGCTGCCTTATAGGTTATGGTGTAAAGAAAATCTTGAATTCCAGATACGTCGCCGGCTACCAGCAGGAATCGGCTCTCAGTTCTATCGCAAATATAATCCTTTGATAATTCGGAGATGGGTGTCCCTTTATCTGAGAAGAACTTTGCCAAACACGCTGCTACAGCGGCGGTCAGTCGTGAATGATCGTAAAGAGATACATCTTGATGGCCTTCGATACCAGTAATGCGTGACGAGGTCTCGGACGGGATGAAAGATGTCCACGTCTCGAGTACGTTTAACAATGGATCAGGTTTCAACTGACCTAGCCCTGTCAATTGGTTCAGATCTTGCTCCAGACCATCCATTAGGCGTCTGTAATCAGCGTCGTCTATCCCGATGTCGGGCTCGGGGTAGGGAATCACATTGCCAAAGGGCTGAGGCCTGTATCCCCACGGGATCTCAGCATACTTGTAACTACGCCTAGTCTCTTCGGTAAGGCGAAGGTTCCAGAAAATGGATGTCAGGGCAACAGCTTCGATCCACTCTTCTTGCCACTCCGGTTCCCCCACAGCTACGGCGTCTGCTTCTTCGAGAATCGCTACCTGGTTAGCAAGGGCAGGGTCCGCTGGGGCAGCCCTTGCATCATGGGGGCCATGGTGAAAGAGTGCAAAGGGAGAGAACTCACCGAGTCCCATTTTTGTCAACCAGGCACTGCCCAACTCTGCATGGTTGGTTTTCCGAAGGGATGCATCTGTTCGCTGGATGAGCTTCCCTATATCGTGCAGCAAACCTGCCATTACAAGCATCCTGACGTTCATCTCGATTTCAGCCACGTGTCCTCCTTGCCCCATACCTTCCCAACCCAAAACTCGTGCCTTTTCCCACGTGCAGCACCTCTCCCGCCTCTATGAGCGGCATGAACGGCCGCAGGTCCCCTTCAAATGTGATCTCTCCCACGAACCCACCCATGTTGATGCGCTGTTCCTGGCGGGTCGAATACCGCTCCCAGTCGTACCGGCGCAAGTTCTTGTCGACCGTCCCTACCGCCTTTGCCCTTTCGATGGTCCCCTTGAAGTCAAAGGCAGGGATGGCGTTGCTATTGCCGTGAAAGTAGGAGAGGAGGGAGATCCTCCGCAGGAGGTTTCTGATAATCGTGTGAAACTCGATATCGAGGGTAAGACTCCCGCTGTAGGAAATCCTGGTGGGGGTAAGAAAGGACAGGGTCAGGCTCGTCTTTTTTTGGCCACGGCCCACTTTGGCATCGAGGGGCAGTTCAAGGGCGTTGACCTGTGAGAGCGTTTTGCTTGCCGAATCATAGACGGTCTTCCCGTCCGACGCCACGGACCGCAGCTCGAATTTTCCCCGCCCCTTGCCGATCCCTGTTCTTCCAAGCTCATCAAAGGTATAGATGAAGTAGGGCAGATAGTCGATAGCTCTGCCGATGAGGACGAGGCCGAAGAGCAGCTCTTCCCCCGGCCTGTAGACGCGCTTTCTCTCGAAAGGCGGCTCTATGACGAAGGGATGGGGCGCGGCCTCGTACTTCCGCATCACGGCCGTGTCGGCGGGCGGCGGCGTCTCGAAAATATAGGAGTAGACGCACTTGCCTTTGAGGAGGCAGTCCGAGCACTCCTTGTCTCTGATGATGCAGACGATGCGCCTGAAAGCAGCGCCGAAGCCGCCCCTCAGGGTCGAGCCCTTGTACGGGGGCAGGATGAGGGGCTCCAGGGCTTTGAGGGTGAAATCCACCTGTGCGACGGTAATGTGGATAGCATTTCTCCTGTCAATCCAGGATAAGAGCTTCACCGATTCTACCACTACATGCCCATATGCACAACAAAAAAAACAATCGCATCAAATCAGGGAATGCTCTATGAAGAACTGCCGGACACTTCCCCGTCGCCCATCGGTCATTGTTTTTTTCGAAAACCGCCAAGATGCGTTTTGTCAGTCCTGGTTGTCACCCCTCCTTGTCATGCCTGGTTGTCACCCCTCCTTGTCATTTTGACAGGAGAGGAGGAAACAGGGACAATATTATGAGACCGGGCGGTCAATTTTGATAGGCTGGAGAGATGACATAGCCCGTTTGAACCGGCTTCGGGAGACCCCAGAGGCCGCGTCGCTCTTTGACAATTGAACCTCGACCCACCCCTTCGGCGCACAGGCGGGTGCGACCCAGCAAGGCAATATTGAGCTGGGTACCCCGTCTGTAGCTCCATATTGCCATGGCTGGGTCGCACCCGGCCGTTAGGACGGCCGCGTCCGCTCGCTACCCGACCAACCGCTTTCGCGTCCGGCCGGCTTCATCGATGGGGGCGCCCGCAGTCGAGAAGCTGTGAAATAATCAGGCGGTG
>Ga0187864_10005007_pt1 | contig 10129 bp, 8 predicted proteins | sample June2016WEW_11_4_FD_132985 | JGI IMG/M metagenome (GOLD analysis project Ga0187864, IMG submission 132985) | Peatland microbial communities from SPRUCE experiment site at the Marcell Experimental Forest, Minnesota, USA - June2016WEW_11_40 | ecosystem: Environmental > Terrestrial > Soil >... | reverse complement strand
TGGCAAGACTGATTTCACTGATCATATCACCTGCATGACGGGCCACAATGGTGGCCCCGAGGATCTTGTCGGTGCCGCGTTTCACGTGCACCTTCACAAATCCCTCTTCCTCCCCGTCCGTAATGGCCCGATCCACTTCCTTCATGGGTCTGATGAAGGTGTCCAAAGGAATGCCTTTTTCCTGAGCGTCTCTTTCATACATCCCGACATGAGCGATTTCCGGATCAGTGTAAGTGCACCAGGGAATGTGAAGTGTGCTCAGTTTCTTCCTCCCCATAAAGAGTGCGTTCTGAATCACAATGCGAGCGGCGGCGTCTGCCATGTGAGTGAATTTATACTGAAGGCAGATGTCTCCGGCAGCATAGATCCGAGGGTTTGTCGTTTGGAGATAATCATTCACTTTGACCCCGTCTTTGCCGTCGTATTCGACCCCTGCAGCCTCAAGATTGAGCCCCTCGACATTAGGGGCCCGCCCAACGCCAAGGAGAATTTCATCCACAATCAAACTCTCTAATTTACCGTCTCGCTCATGGGTAATCAGCTTTCCCTGCCGGGTGGGAGTTACTTTTGTGGGGCGGGTCTTGAGGATGAGCTCAATCCCTTCCCTGAGAAAAGCCCTCTGGAGTATTTCAGCCGCGTCTGCATCTTCGCGATTTAAGAGATGGTCAGGCCCTTGAAAAATGAAGACTTGCGATCCCAGCCGATGGAAGGCCTGGGCCAGTTCGGATCCAAGAGGGCCGCCTCCGATGACGGCAAGGCGTCCGGGCCGCTCCGTCAGAGAAAAAACCGTTTCATTAGTGAGGTATCCCGCTTCTCTCAGGCCTTCGATCGGCAGTTCTACCGCTCGTGCTCCTGTGGCGATTGCAGCCTTAGTGAAGTGAAGAGCTTTGTCTCCCACAACGACAGAATCCGGTCTGGTGAATTGAGCCTCCCCCAGAAACACGTCGACTCCCAGGTCCTGAAAACGCTTGACCGAATCGTGGTAACTTATTCCCGACCGTAGTCGTCTCATGCGCTCCATAACGGCGGGGAAATTCACTTCAACCGTATCGGTCTGACAGACGCCAAATCCGGCGGCAGCACGGATATCCGCAACGGCACGTGAGGAGCGAATTATGCATTTGGACGGAACGCATCCTGCGTTAAGGCAATCGCCGCCAAGGAGGTGCTTTTCCACCAAAGCGACCCTGGCTCCCAGCCCTGCTGCACCTGCCGCCGTTACCAGACCCGCGGTGCCGGCTCCAATGACTACGAGATCATAGCGGCCGGAGGGTTCCGGGTTCCTCCATTCAGGCGGATGCAGGTTGGCAACCAAAACATTGTTGTACTGGTCCATTGGCAGAACTTGTGGAACGGTATCCGCTTTCATCGAACTCTCCTAAAGTGCATCAGTCCGTTCAAGCATTCAAAGAACAATAACTCAATCGCACTGTCGCACTGTAGCGCCAAACCACCCGCTCTCTGCTACTTCAGACACTGCCTTTGCCGAAACCGCAATCGGGATATCTGCACGATTCACAGTTCTGGCATAAGCCCCCGACGGCAAGTTCGGCCAAACCATGGGCAGTAATGCGCTCACCTGGCAGGAGGCGGGGAAAGACCAAATCAGGTTACACTGATCTTAATCTCATGGATGCCCCTGGCTCCGTCAGGATAGGAGCGGGCCAGCAGGCTCCCTGATCGATCAGGGTAAACCACCGGCTCTGCCGGTGGACTCCCAAAAGTTTGACATTTGCGGGAGTCGTCATTCCGGCAGTGTTTCTGAGCCGGAATCCAGAGTTTTGAAGCACGCCAAGATCGAAAGGGATGCTATCCGTGTAGCCTTACCCCCCGTAGAAGACCACCTTACTGATTCCCGATTTTGGACCTGCAAGTTCCAGGACCTTTTTCAGCGTCACTCCCTCCCAGATTGCATTCCCAATGGAATCACCCCCCACCGGATTGTCGATGCAGGCGAGTGTTACGGCTTGCGTCTTATCCATCAACTTCTCCATGTCCCCAGCTTGAGGGCCATCGGCTTCTCCAGCAGTCCTTCGATCCTAAGCTGCCAGGTATCCGGGGAGATATCGGCAACACCATCGTATGAGGAAGTTGCGACGGCACAAATCGCCTGGGGTGTCCGGTTGAGTGGATTCAGGTTTCATAGATGCTCCCCTATTCGCCTGAGACCCTCATTTACGATCTTTAAAGGGGAGCAGTTCGCAGGGAAAGGCTATTTCTTCTCTACCGGATATTGGCTCATAACCCATTCATCCCAGCCACCCTTGAGTACCTCGACTTGCTTGAAGCCTGCACTTGCGAGCTGTTGCGCCACACGGGCGCTGGTGGCCTCGTGGGGTCAGGCGCAGTATAAAACGATATTCTTGTCCTTGGAGTATTTGCCCATCCATTCTTTGGCTTCGTCAGGCGACTGCCGCTGCGCACCCTGTATTTTCCACTGGCTGGAATCCCAGTCATGGTCAGTTCGCACGTCAACTACGACCACATCCGGCTTCGTGAGATCTTCTTTCAATTGATCCGTACTGATAAAGGTAATTCCTTCGGCGCCGCCAACCAAAGATGCCGCAAAAATCACGATAAGGCATGCCGAAAGGCAGTATTTAAAGTTCGAGTGTCTCACTTGAATCTCCGTCTGAAAAAGGTTTAGACATGGCCTGAGCCGGGCCGGCAGAAATACGAAATCCCGGGTAACCGATTTGTATGTTATCCAAATCGACCGGTATCGCACTGAGCGGTGCATGCCCCCCTGGCAGGGTGATGAAAAAGGGTTCTCTGGTGGGAAAAACGCCTGAAAATGGCTAATGATTTCGACATTCCGTACCGGCTTTTGCCGGAATGACGTCACCCCGGACCAGATCCGGGGCGGAATCCAGGTCTTTCCTCAACTAATTGATTTTATGGCAAAAGACACTGGACCCCGGCTTTCGCCGGGGTGACATCTATAAGGTTTTTCACCCTGATGTGGGAATTCCAATGCTTTTTCATCACCCTGTTAGGATTGCAGAGAGCTGCCTAAGGGGGTTTTGAATTCCTGAAGAGATCCTGTTCTCATGCTTGAGCGGGCAGTGTTGCTGCTAATAGCCGACGCCGCCAAAAAACCAGTCCAAAGCACCTTGTTTTACGTCTTTTTCTCCAATCTTGCACGTGTCAAGACCGATTGAACATACTGTAACCATTTCCGGTCCCATCTTCTCAACGGCGGCGGTCGTCATTCTCTGTGCATCCAGCATCATTTTTGAGCCACGTTTCACCATTGCCTGGCCTTCAGCCATTGTGCTGCCGGTCATCATGCTATCGCCTTTGGTCACCATGCCATAGCCTTCCGTCATCATCTTGTCGGCCGACGTCAACTCTTCGCTTGCCTTTCCTTTCTTGGCCACTGCATCCATTATCATTTTGTTTCCATCCATCATCTTCTTTGCGCCTTCCATTATCGCCTTCTGACCTTCCTTCAATCCCTGGTCATCAGCAGCTTGTAAATATCCACCGGCAGCGAAAACGCCAATGGACAGAAGGACGATTAAAGAAGTTGCCAAAAACCTGCTGCGACTTTTCATGGTAATATCTCCTTATCTTGCGTTGATGTGAAACCGAAGCTTTATGACGGACCTCTGACTTTTGTCATCCGGCGGCACTATGGTTCTGTAGTGCAATCACCCCCTCTCCAATTACGTGCAGCGTGTGTAATAACCCGGAAAAACGCGCTTTTTGATGCTAATAAGCCTTTTGACAGTGAACTCGCCCTTCATGAGGATTTCAACTTCTACTTCTAAACACGGTAATCCCCAATGTCAATTTAAATGTCAATTCAGGATGGCGCCTGGATTAACGGTTTTTGAAAAAGACCCTGAACCTCCTGCCCGCCGCTTGCCTGGACCGAACGATCAACGGTCCGGGCCTCGGACAATATCCAACAGCTTTGTGCTTTCCTCGGGCGGCAGCAAATCTCCGAGTTCCGCCTGAAGGGCCGCGTAGGTGTCTCTTACTGCAAGATAGCCGTTCAGGCGCGCCGCGGCCGTCGAATTGACAAAGTCCTCTTCGGACGGGTACATCGCCTCGAGTTCTCTTATCAATTCCGGCCTCTGCCTCAGGTAGTACTTCTGGTGATAGTTTTCCGCCCGGTAGAACCTTGAAGCAGGCGATATCTCAGTGTATATCTTCCTGTGTGTTCTTGCCTCCTCCCATTCCATGGATTCAACAGCCAGCTTTTTCTGTTCTTCATTGTGGTAGAAGATTGCGGACATATACTGCCTCGACCACGGGCGGCTTCCCGGATCGTGGCTCTTCCAAAAGATTTCAAGCAATTCCCCGTATGAAATAACGGCCGGGTCATAGTCGATCTCTATGCTCTCCGCATGGTCACCCAAAGCGCGGTAGGTTGGATTTTCTTTATTTCCGCCTGTGTAGCCGACCCGCGTACGAATCACTCCTTTGATGCTGCCAAACTGGGCATCAGAACCCCAAAATCAGCCAAGAGCAAAAGTCGCGGTTTGCATTTCCACCGTCGCTGAAGTTAAGCCGGCGAAGTGCTTATTCTCCACGCTCGTCCGGCTTTCCGATGGACTATTCATTATTTCCCCCTGTTTCATTGGTTGTGGTCCGTCTTCGGCAGGAGGGTTAAATGGACATAGCGCACTGCCCAGAAAAAACCCGGCAAGCGCCAGCCAGACGATCCTGCTCCTCGGAGCAAAGACAAACTCGGTTAGTCTCTTTGGCAAGGAAGTCATTTGTGTTATCTCCGTTCGTCCGGAAGCTCCACCCGTTTTTCGCATGGAAACCGTGTGTCTGATGACCGCTGCTTGTCCGGCGTGCTTCAATGGTAAATGTTTATAATGAGGAAATTTTAAAGAAAAAGTCAAGATACGGTAAAGAATTGGTCGATCAGGGAGATATCGTTTGTGTGAGGTCCCTTAGCAGGGTGAACCAGAACACGGTTTTGCCGGGAGCGCTTTGCACCCCTGTTTTTCCGCCGTGGGCTTCCAGGATTTCCTTGACTATGGCGAGCCCTATTCCAGTGCCTCCAAAGTCTCTGGAACGGGATTTCTCTCCCCGATAGAAACGCTCAAAAATAAATGGCAGGTCTTTGGCTTCAATCCCAGGGCCGCTATTTTCGACAAAGAATGTCAACGCCTGGCCGGAGCTTTCTGTGCGGACAAGTACGGACCCACTTTCAGGCGTATACTGCAGGGCGTTTTTAAGAAGGTTTTCTATCACCCGGCTGATTTTTTCGCGGTCGGCCGGCACAGGGGCTCCGGTTTCACCCAGCTCCGTCCTGACCTGGATATTTTTCTGTCTGAATTCCAGATCGAATTTTTTCAAAGCGCGTGAGGCCAGTTCGACAATATCCGTCTCCTCCAGGTCAAGACTCAATCTTGCAGCATCGGCCCGGGCCAACTGCAGCAAGTTTTCCACAAGGGAAATCAGTCTCAGTGTTTCTTCCAGAAGCAGTTGGAAGGTTTCCTGCGTCGGGGGGACAACACCGTCTTGAAGCGCCTCCAGGTATCCTCTTATGTTTGTTAAAGGTGTGCGAAGCTCGTGAGCGACATCCGAAACCATGCTCCTTCTGAGTTGTTCTACGCGTTCGAGGCTTGCGGCCATCTGGTTGAAAGCGTATGCCAATTCGCCGATCTCATCGCGCGAATCCGCCCGCACTCTGGAGGAATAATCCCCCATGGCAATCAGGCGAGTGGTTTTTATCATCTGGTAAAGCGGCCGCAGTGCCATTTGAGTCAGCAGGAAGCTCAACAGCGCGCCCAGTAACAGTGCGCCGATGCTGGTCCAAAGAAGATAGCGGTGTACGGAGTGGATAAACATCTGGTGTGCATCCGTAGGACTAATCCGGTACTCTTTCATGAGAACCGAGAAGTAATCGGCCGCAAGAGTGTCGAGAACCAGCCAGAGGACAAGTATTACCAGTGCCACCACAGGCACATTGATTGCCAGCAGTTTCAAGAGCATGCCCTGTTTCATGGAAAAGATTCCTCTAGATCGTCTTGGGCGATCCGGTACCCGAAGCCTCATACTGTCAATATGTATCGTGGGTTGGCGGCGTCTTTTTCGAGTTTGTGCGTCAGCTTGCCTATATGCACGTCTATCACTCGATCGACCACCTGCTCACCCAGAGGATAGAGCGCATCCAGGAGCTGTTCTCGTGTAAAGAGCCGCCCTGGCGCATTCATGAGCAATCGAAGAAGCTTGAATTCCGATGGAGTGAGGACGATGGGGCGATTGTCCATTGTAACTTCGTGTTTACGAGTATCCAGTACCAGCCCTGCAACCTTGAGCTTATCGGACCTTTCCCCGGCGGTAATGCTCGTTCGTCTCAACACCGCCTTGATTCGAGCGACAAGTTCTCGGGGGCTGAACGGTTTAACCACATAATCATCTGCGCCAATTGTCAGCCCCAGGACTCGGTCGAATTCCTCACCTCTTGCCGTGAGCATCAGAATCGGAACATCCGAAAATTCCCGTATCCAGCGGCACACTTCCCAGCCGTCAAGCCTCGGCAGCATGAGATCGAGGATGACGACCACAGGATTTTTCTGCCGGACGAGTTCCAAAGCTTCGACACCATCGAAGGCAAGGGCGGTCTCGTATCCTTCGCGTTTAAGATAGAGGCTGATGAGCGAAGCGGTTTTATTGTCATCCTCAACAATGAGAACGGGGCCTGGTTTTGCCATGAGTCTCATCCTTAGGTTGTTTCACCGATCAATCCGGCCATCCGACGAATACATTAAAACTCCTCGTATGATAACTAAGTAAACACCACTTAATTAAAAAAAAGCCCCTTACCGATGGCCTCCCTAAAGCGCAGTGCTTCGCGTAGCGCGGCAGGCATCCCCTGAATGGTCTATCGACGCACGTTGGGCGGTTGCGGGATGCCTGCTGCTTTCCCGCAAGCTCGCGCGGCTGCATGCAGTCGTCTCGCGGAGCGTCGAGATCGGAGATCAAGCCCGCCGAAACCTCTGCGGCCACCGCCGAAGGCAGTGGCCAAGTTGGCTGGCGGTCCCACCGCCCCAGGGCGCAGTTTGAGATCACTGTCTAACCTAATCTTTACATTCCCTTGACGCTTTCATTACCTCCGGGAATTACTTTAATCCAAACAGGAGTTAAACTTAATCGGCCCCATGGTGGAACCTTGGGGGCCGTAAAATGACGGGAGATATTAAAATGAAAATGATCGTGATGGCTGCATTAATCGTATTGGCAGGACTTGTTCTGTTCAAATTTGGATCTTCTAACGGCAAGCAGAAAGAAAAGAGTTTAGCCGTGGATGAAGAGTATTCCGGGTTACCGAGAGCCACATTTGCTGGAGGATGCTTCTGGTGTGTCGAAGCAGATTTCGAAAAAGTAAACGGAGTCGTTGAGGCCATATCGGGCTATACGGGGGGCCGCACAGACAATCCTTCATATGAAGAGGTTTCGTCCGGGAAAACGGGACATGTGGAGGCCGTTCAGGTCATTTACGACCCCGCAAAAGTAACCTACGAGGAACTGCTGGACTTTTTCTGGGAACATATTGACCCCACGGACCCCGGCGGACAGTTCGTGGACAGGGGCGAGCAGTACCGCGGCGTCATCTTTTATCATGATGAGGGGCAGAGGGTAGCGGCCGAAGAGTCAAAGCGCAAACTGGAGAGTTCCGGTCGTTTCGATAAGCCCATTGTTACTGAGATCGTGCCGTTTTCGAAATTCTACAGGGCTGAGGAATACCACCAGGGTTATTCCAAAAAAAATCCGGTGCGCTACAAGTATTACAGATTCATGTCCGGACGTGATCAATTCATTACAAAAGTATGGAGTAAGGATATGCGCATCGCTCAAATAGAATCGGAAACCTCCAGATCAGGCATGCACGAGGTGAAATACTTGAAACCCGATGATGAGACCCTTCGAAAGAAACTCACCGATATGCAATACAAGGTGACTCAGAAGGAGGGTACCGAACCGCCGTTTAGAAATGAGTATTGGGATAACAAAAAGGAAGGGATCTATGTGGACATCGTTTCGGGCGAACCCCTTTTCGGTTCGTTCGACAAGTATGATTCCGGAACGGGATGGCCGAGCTTTACGCGCCCTCTTGAGCCGGACAACATCGTGGAGAAAAAAGATCGGAGTTTTTTCACGGTGAGAACCGAGGTTAGAAGCAGGCTGGGTGATTCACACCTTGGACATGTGTTCAATGATGGACCGCCGCCAACCGGCCTTCGGTACTGCATGAATTCAGCCGCCCTGAGATTCATCCCCAAAGAGGATTTGGAAAAGGAAGGATATGGTAAGTACCTCAGCATTTTCTCAAATTAACATGGGAAGCAGGAAGCGGGGAGCGGGAAGCTTTTGCTCCTCGCTCCCTGCTCTGGCCTGATGCTGCGCGCTGCGTGCTTGACGATACTTTGTATGATGCTAATATGAAGGAGCAGAGGGGTATCCCTCTTTGAACTTGTTGCAATGTTGCAGATTGCCGGTCGATATCTCCATCCCCGCCAGGAGTAGACCCGAAACACCCAATAATTCGAGGAGGTCGACGTGCTGCAAGTATTATTTATGCTTCTGTCCGCGTTTGTTACACTGGCCCCTGCATGCGCTCTGGCGGAAAAACCCGGGGCCATAGAGCCGCTCATCTCGAAAGAAACGCGTCTTATGGTCTTTTCGCCGCACCCTGACGACGAGAGCCTTGGAGCGGCAGGCCTCATTCAGCGCGTCATCAAAACAGGTGGAAGCGTGAAGGTGGTCTTTATGACAAACGGAGACGGCTTCCCGGAAGCAGTGGAAATGGGGGACCATATCTCCAATCCCACCGCAAGGGACTACCGCGAGTATGGTGAAGATCGCATGTGGGAATCCCTGAAGGCCCTGACTACGTTGGGGATGAAGGAAAGCGATGTGATCTTCCTCGGCTTTCCGGACGGCGGGTTGACCGCCCTTCGTTCTAAGCCCGGCGGAAAGCAGAAGGCTTACACATCTCCTACCACCAGGGAAAACCGTCCATCGGCTCTTGCAGTTGTTGTCCCCCAGACAGGTTACACCGGTGAGGGTCTGCAATTGGAGATCGAACGGGTGCTCTCAGATTTTCGGCCTAACATGTTGGCGACCACCGCGCCTGAGGATACGCACCCGGACCATGCCTCGACTCACTTTTTCGTTAAGCAGGCATGGAAACATTTGAATAAGGAACATCCGGAATTCAAACCCACCTGGCTTATCTACCTGATTCATTACGGTCAGTGGCCGATGGCCCAGGGTTCGGGGACCTGGGCAAAACTTGATCCTCCTGAGGACCATCCTCATAAAGAGAAGTGGATCACGCTTGCCCTCACATCGGAGGAAGCGGCCGTCAAACGCAAAGCTCTCCTGGAGTACCAGACACAAATGATCGTCATGGGCCGCTATCTTTTAAGCTTTGCCAGGTCTAACGAACTGTTCAGGCTGGACAATCGGTAATATTTCACTGCTTGCGGCTGGTTAAGAAACCTTCTTTTCATGCACGAAATCGAGAACGAACATAATGTGCTCGCGCATTGCGCTGTAGGCGAGCTGCGGATCGCGGTCACAAACCGCTTTGAGAATATCGTGGTGCTGCCGGATGATTGTTTCGAGAGTGACAGGTTCGGTATATAAGTACTGGAGGTTTGACTTGATCCCGTAAAAAAGCAGATCGTAAAAACTCCTCATTATGTGTATCTGAACCATATTCTTTGTGGCGTAGGCGATGGCCATGTGAAACCGGACGTCGGCGTCGCTTCCCAGTCCTCCGGCGCCTATCTCGGTTTCCATGTCCCGAAGACTTTTTTCCATGTCCCGTATGTCTTCTTCGGTCGCCCTGCGGGCGGCCATCATTACCGCATTGCATTCGAGTCCGAGCCTGACCTCGAGCAGGTCTGCCAGGCTTACATCCAGGTCGTGCGGGACGCCGAGTGAATTCTTTTCCGCAGAAGGCGAAACGACAAAAGTGCCCTGTCCCTGCCTGTGCTCGAGCAGCCGGAGCGCAACCAGCCTGTTTATGGCCTCTCTTACCGTGGGGCGGCTGACGTTGAGGTTCTCGGCGAGTTCGCGCTCCGTCATGAGCTGATCACCCGGCTTGATCCGTCCTTTAAAAATGAGATCGCGTAACTGTTCAAAAACCAGGTCC
>Ga0187864_10005004_pt1 | contig 10130 bp, 8 predicted proteins | sample June2016WEW_11_4_FD_132985 | JGI IMG/M metagenome (GOLD analysis project Ga0187864, IMG submission 132985) | Peatland microbial communities from SPRUCE experiment site at the Marcell Experimental Forest, Minnesota, USA - June2016WEW_11_40 | ecosystem: Environmental > Terrestrial > Soil >... | reverse complement strand
TTCCGCGCCGCCACCACCATCGCGTCCTCGATGGCCGCGACGATGATCTCCGGTTCGATGTGCTTTTCCCGGCTGATCTGCTCGATTGTCTGGTACAGCAGACTCGCCATGCCCGCTTCTCCTGACTCCCCCCACTACAGTTCGACCATCAGATTCGCTTTTCGGATCCCCGCGTACGGCACGGAAATCTCGCGATCTTTCACGCCGAGCTTCACGATCCCATCCACGTACCCCGCGAGGCGCCCCTCGAGGTACTTCTGGTTCTCGACCGGCTCGTTGAGCCAGATGCGCGCCAAGCGCCCAGCGAACCGTTCGTAATCCGCTGGCTTGATCAACTTGCGATCGAGCCCGGGCGAGCTCACTTCAAGAACGTAGCCCGGTCCCGGCACCAGATCCTCGACGTCCAAAATCGCGCTCAACTGCTCGCTTACGCGCTCGCAATCCTTGTGGCTGATCCCCAGGTTTTCCGGGTTTGACGGGCCCGGCAACCGGTCGATGTAGACCCGCAGCAGCCGCTGCTTGCCTACCTTCCATTCCACGTCGAATACATCGAGGCCTTCCGAGCGAGCCACCCGCTCCGCAGCCTCTCGAATCCTGTCCAGGTCCATGCTCTTCTAAGGGCGGCATTTATCCCCGGTAGGGATGCCTGCGCCCATCCGCTTCCCTCGCGCCCAACAAAAAAGTGGGCTCGCGCCCACTGGTTTGTGCGACCTACTTGGAAGCAAACCCAGTATAAGCTTCGTTGCCCTGGAAACGCAAGGCCGGCGCGCGGGCCCGGAACCCGCCTGCGCGGCAACCGGAAGAGCAATCTGCTACCATACGCCGTGCTTGGTCTTGGAACCGGAGATCGGACGATGACCCTGCGCGAAGTGGTCGAAAAGTATCTGGCAGCGGCGGGCGGTTACGGGAAGCCGGTGGCGCTGGCGTCGCTCGGGCTGTCACGCGAGGAGACGGAGCGCGTTTTGGGCCTCTACGACGAGGACTACCACATCAGCCGCTTCTTCCACTTCCAGTGTGCCGCCGGCGCGAACTACCAGATCAACGGGTTTCCGCAGACGCACGTTTCCATCGACGCCGGGATTCAGAGCATCCTCTAGTTCTTGGCCTTACCGCACAGGCGGGGAAAACGAGAATTCAGGGTCAACGTCCACCGGGATGTCCGACCCTTTGGCGAGCGCCGCGGCCAGATCGGGCGGCATCACGGCGTATTTCGCGAACCACTTTTCGGCGCGCGCACGGTCGCCGGTGGCTTCCTGCGTGAGCAGCTCTTTCGCGAGAGAGGCCATCGCGCCGGGCATCTTCCCGTAGTCCGCTTCGTACAATCCGGTCGATGCGTCGCGGCGGATTGCGCCCTGTTCCGCGAGATAGTTGAATTCCATCATGGCGCCGGCGCCGTGCGCTTCGGCGATTCCGAAACGAATCGTGCGAAAAGTTTCGCCGAGATAAGATGAGTAGATTCCGTCGAGTTTTTCCTTCGGGATCGCCCCGTGGTCCACGAGCCACTTTACGCACATCATGCCCGTGATATCGGCCTTCGATTCCTCAAGACCGGAGTATTGTGCGCCGATGGCCTCGCGGACGTCGGTTTTCCCCGCTGCAGTGCGCGCGTACGCAGGACCGAGTCCGTGCGAGATTTCGTGGAGGACTACAAAGTCGAGCAGGCCTTCGCCGGTGACGAGCTTGGCTTGGTCCGCCGGCATCAGGCGCTGGGCCAGCGGCACGATGATGAAATTCACGCGCGCGTCCATGAAGTTCTTCCAGAAGATTTTCTTCGAGCCTTTTTCCTCGTGGATGCGCGGATCGTTCGGGAGATTGTCCGCGACGGCTTGGTAGCCATGAAGCAAGTCGCCTGCACGATAGATTGCGTCCACAACTTCCATGGGCGATTGCTTGCCGCGCTTCGAGGGTAAATCCTCGGGCGCGAGCGGAAGCGATTCCTGCAAGTCGGGAACGTATTGCTGAAATACAGCGAGTTTTTTGCTTTCCGCGTCGTTGCGAATCATGACGGACGCGCCGTAGGAGGTCTTCACGCCGAGCAGGCCGTCGAGATAGGTTTCGTAGGGCGCGAAGATGATGTCGAACTTTGGATTTTCGAGATCGAGCCAGGCGATGTCGCTCGCGTAGTAGTCGTCGGTGAGTAGCGCGTCGGCGCGCAGGCGCAGGAATTTCGCAAATGCGGGATCGTCGCTGAGCGCGGCTGCCTCGCGAAGGTCCGTCGCCATCGGCTCAACAAACTCGCGGTATGCGACGTGATAGGGAATGGCTTCGAGCGCATCGCCCTTGCGGCGAACGATCGTCTGGGGAGCGTAAAGCGCAGCTTTTTGATCAGGGTGAGCTGCGACGTACGCGTCGAATTGCGCCTTGGTCAGATCCTCGGGGAAGAAGCCAACTCCGGGCGGTATGGGGGCGGTGCCGACGAAGGGCTTGTTGTCGTCGATCAGATCGAAGCGGCCGCCGTTGATTTTCAGATATTCGCGCAGCGTCTGGTCCCGCGGGTCTTTGCTATGCGCGAGCGAGAGGTAGAGCTTCAGTCCTTCGGGATCGCTCTGACGCCAGTAGATGCAATCCAGCAGGCCGGCGGCGTCCACAAGCTTCGCCACCATTTCCTTTTCTCTTGCGGTCAGGCCCGACGAATCGAAGGGCATCTTCACCGGCTTGAATTTCGCGATGCGCTGCGCGAGGTCCGGAGCCACCACCAGTTGCGACGACGGAGCCTGGGACCATGCGCTCGTCCCGGCGAAGACAATCAGTCCGGCTGCCAGCAAAAGAAGGCCTTGGCCCTGCGGTTCAGGCTTCATGCCGCCATCTTAGTGCAGAAAGGTTGAAGTGCAAGCGTCCACTTTTGTGAACTCCCTCCTTCGGGTGTTCTGGGCATGGGAAATGCTTGGGACATTTTGACAAGAGTCTGCGCTTGGGCTGGTTCTAGCCCGTTCCGGGAAACCCGTAGAACCGACCGCGGGCCATAGATAACGCAGCCTCTAGATCACAGCGTTGACCAGCGGGGATGGTAAGGAGATTGCCGTACATCCAGATGGGGTCCCGGAGGAGTAGCTAATGATTCAAGGATCGCGGGAAAAGACTGGTCAGGCTGGCTCCAATTTCAAGGAAAGGCGGGGCGCGTTGCGCTACCCGTTCAAGGCTTCCGCGTACGTGGTGGATGCACAATCGAACGCGCGAGTGATTTCGCGTGCGTCCGACCTGAATCTGGGCGGCTGCCACGTCGATGCCGTCACCTGCTTCCCGGTTGGGAGCGCCGTCTGGTTGCGCTTGACCAAGGCGAACGAATCGTTCACAACGAAGGCCAAGGTGGCCGCTGCGCGAGACGAAATCGGGATGAACCTGGCATTCGTCTCGACCGAACCCGAGCAACTTTGGGTCGCCAAGAAGTGGATCGACGAGCTTCGCCAGGAAGAGCGCCCGGCGGCGGAGCCCGTCGAGCTGAAGCAGGATGCCATGGAAGCGGCCTTCGATCAGGAACCGACCGAGATCCTGAAGTACCTGATTTTGATGCTGGTGCAAAAGTCCGTGCTGAACGACGCGGAGGGAAGCGTCCTACTTCAAAGGCTTCTGAGTTCCTCCTGACAAGACTGCTCTACGTGCTCTGATCCTGTGATTGCACGCCGTAGCGTGCCCATCCTCAGCATCTCCTAAGCAGGCGTTTCCAATTGTGATCGCTCCTATCGATCCTTCCCTGAGAACGGACGCAATCTCAAAAAGACGGCGGCTCCGACGGGATACGAGCCGCCGGCTGGGCGCGTCGGGCAAGCGAAGAGCCATTTCGTCGCGGAGGTTGCGCGGGACGCTCCACGGCTAGCGCGAGCTGAGGGCAAAGAGACGGGCGGCGAGGGCTTTGTGTTCCTGGCAAATGGCGTCGGGGAGGCGATCGCCGAATTTCTGGAAGAACTTTCCGACGGCCTGTTCTTCTTCGGTCCAGTCAGCGGGATTCACGCGCAGCAATTCGTCGAGCGCCTCGCGCGAAATCGAAAGTCCGTCGAGCGTGAGCGAAGCCGGCGTGGGAACGCAGCCGATCGGGGTTTCGGTGGCGCTGGCGCGGCCCTCGATGCGGTCGAGCATCCATTTCAACACACGCACGTTTTCACCGTAGCCCGGCCAGAGAAACTTCCCATCCGCATCGCGGCGGAACCAGTTCACATGAAAAATCCTCGGCGGGTGTTCGAGGCGTGGGCCCATCGCGAGCCAGTGGCCGAAGTAGTCGGCCATGTTGTAACCGCAGAAGGGAAGCATCGCCATTGGATCGCGGCGCGTGACGCCAACGGCTCCCGTCGCAGCAGCGGTGGTTTCTGATGCCATCGTGGCGCCCACGAAGACGCCGTGCTGCCAGTCGTGCGATTCATAGACGAGCGGCGCGAGGCGCGCGCGACGGCCGCCGAAGATAATCGCTGATATCGGCAAGCCCTCGGGGTCCTCCCAGTGCGGGGAAAGTGAGGGGGATTGCGAAGCGCTGACCGTATAGCGCGAATTCGGATGCGCCGCGGCGCCGTTTTCCGCGGACCAGGGTTTGCCGTGCCAGTCGACAAGACCGGCGGGCGGCGCGCTGTCCATGCCCTCCCACCAAGGTTCGCGAGACTCGGTTAAGGCGACGTTGGTAAAAATCGTGTCGTGATGGAGGGCCGCCATGACGTTGGGATTCGTCTTACCGTTGGTGCCCGGCGCGACACCGAAGAATCCAGCCTCGGGATTGATCGCGCGCAGTGTGCCGTCCGATGCAACGTGCATCCAGGCGATATCGTCGCCGACGGTCCACACGCGATAGCCCTGATTTTCGAGGGCCGAGACCATCATCGCGAGATTGGTCTTACCGCAGGCGCTCGGAAACGCAGCCGCCATGTACGTCACTTTGCCCGAAGGATCTTCCAGGCCGAGGATCAGCATGTGCTCGGCCATCCAGCCCTGTTCGCGGGCCATCCAGCTCGCGATCCGCAGGGCGAAGCACTTTTTCCCGAGCAGGGCGTTGCCGCCGTAGCCGGAGCCGACGCTCCAGATCAGCTTTTCTTCCGGGAAGTGGAGGATGAAGCGGCGCTCGGGGTTCAGATCTGCAAGCGAATGAAGACCTGGGACAAAGTCGTCCGAACTGCCGAGCCGATCCAGCGCGACCTTGCCCATGCGCGACATGATGCGCATGCTCGCCGCGACGTAGGCGCTGTCCGTGATCTCGATGCCAACCTTGCTGTAGGGCGAACTCGCGGGGCCCATGATGTAAGGCACCACATACATCGTGCGCCCCTTCATGGAGCCGTCGAAGAGCAGCCGGACCCTGTCCTTGGCTTCGGACGGGGCCATCCAGTTGTTGGTAGGGCCGGCGTCGTCCTTCTTGCGAGTGCAGATGAAAGTGAGGCCTTCGGTGCGGGCCACATCATTGGGGTTACTGCGGTGGAGGCAACAGCGAGGGTAGGTCTTCTGGTTGAGCTCGATGAACGTGCCGTCTCGGAGCATCTTCTCCGTGAAGCGCTCGTTCTCCGCCTGCGAGCCGTCGCACCAGACAATCTTTGACGGCTTCGTCAGGCGCGCCGATTCCTCTACCCATTGTTCCAGCGGTGTGGACACCTAACCTCCGACGATTACGCGGGGATGCCGCCTTGTTTTCTGCAGTCCGCGATACGTTAGAGAAAATAAGCCCATTCTAAGAAGAAAAATTCTAGGACACGCGGCCCCGAAATGCAAGGCGTAGTGTCCGGCCGAAACGCCGCGGAAGTGCCTGATGTTATACTTCGACGAAATGTACGCGCGGAAACTGCACGCGGAGATGGCGATTGGCGACGAGCGGCGGCCCGTGCCCCTCGAGTGGCTCGATAGTTTCTGCATGCGGAGCTTCACCGGCTCGGTCGACTTCGACGATACATTGCCGACCGCAGAAGGGCGTCTTGAAGCCGGTCTACGCGTCGATCCGGCGCGGCTGGCGGCTGCGATGAGCGAGTGGTTCACAAAAAGGGGCAAGGGGAACGGTCAGCCTGTGGTTGTGCAACTACGCGAGACCGATTGAAAGTCTGCGCGGGCCCCCGGGGGAAGAAAGGAACCGGACCCGCCCGCGAGTGACTTGGGGCGTTGCAGCGGTCATCGCCGGGGTCCGGCTCCTCACAAATGTTCGACGCCCGCCGCCGGAGATGGTTAGCAGTCAGGCAGCAAACCAGCACGGTGCTGATTTCCTCAGCGGTCTCCAAATCCCCTGGGACGAGCGGCGCGTCTCTCGGGACCCGAGTAGGTAAGTTCCAGCCGCCCGCTGAGGGCGGCCTTGATTTTCGGCAGCGCCGCGCGCGCGGCCTGTTCTCCGGCGGCCACGAGTAGCGGCGTCTTCGCGAACTCATACCACAGGACATGATGGACGTCCGGCTCGATCAGGATGTCGGTCACCGTCCGCCACGGTTGAATCACGTTCGTTTGCATGATCGAGAACGAGCGGCTGATGATCTCGATTGTGTTGCGTGGTTGATCGTCGAGTAGACCCGGATCGAGGTAGACCGAGATCACAAGCTCAGCACCGAGTTTCCGGACGGCCTCCGCCGGAGCCGCCTCCGTCAGGAATCCGTCCGCGAGGACGTGGCCGTGATACTCGACCGGCATGAAAAGCCCCGGATAGGCGCAGGAAGCGCGCAACGGCGGCCCGATCTCGCCATCGGTGAAGTGGACCGACTTCCCGGTGACCAGGTCGGTTGCAACGATGCTGAGAGGAATGTTCATGTCGGTGAAGTAGCGCGCGGGAGTGAATTTGTGCAGGAACTCCTCGAGGCGCTCATTCGAGGCCATACCGTAGCGCGAGAGTGTCCAGCGGCCGAAATCGCGGAAGTGAGTTTCTCTGCCCTGGCGTTCCATGTCTGCGAGGGAAATTCCGCTGGCGTACGTGGCGGCAATCAGAGCGCCGACGCTCGTCCCGGCGATAAAATCGATTGGGATTTCGTGCTCCTCGAAGACGCGCAGAACACCGATGTGCGCGATCCCGCGGGCAAAGCCGCCTCCGAGAGCGAGGCCCACCTTCGGGCGCTCCCCGCCATAGGCGAACGAGCGCAAACCCTGGACAGCCTTCGTCAACCATGTGGATGCCGGACTCATGAGGCGCCTCTATGCCTACTGCAACTTTAGCACTTCACGTACGGAGCGATCGTTTCTGGTTGACCCCCGGTGGCGCTTTTGCAACCATGTGGTGCCGGAAATGTCGCCGCGCCGAGAGCCATCACGATGAGACGCCCAATCGAAAAAGCAGCGGTGCTCGGAGCGGGGACGATGGGCGCGCGAATCGCCGCTCACCTTGCCAACGCAGGCATCCCGTGTTATCTGCTCGATATCGTCCCGCCGGCATTGAATGCCGAGCAAAAGCGCAAGGGCCTCACACTCGAAAGCCCCACGGTGCGCAACGGGATCGTGCTCGCCGGGCTTGAAGCGGCGAAGAAATCGCGGCCCGCTGCGTTCTTCACGCCGGAGACGGCGCGGCTGATCACGCCGGGGAATTTCGACGACAACCTGGCGTGGTGCGGCGAGGCGGACTGGATCATCGAAGCGGTCGCCGAGAATCTCGAAATCAAACGTAGGCTTTTCGAGCGCGTCGAGACCGCGCGCAAGCCCGGAACGATAGTGTCGACCAACACTTCGGGTTTACCGATCCGCTTGATCTCAGAGGGACGTTCCGAGGATTTTCAGACACACTTCGCGGGGACGCACTTCTTCAATCCGCCGCGCTACATGAAATTGGTCGAGCTGATTCCGGGGCCGAAGACGTTGCCCGAGGTGCTCGGGGCGCTCGAGGAGATTTGCGACCTGCGGCTGGGCAAGGGCGTCGTGGCCGCGAAGGACACGCCGAACTTCATCGCCAACCGCATCGGCACGTTCTCGATGCTGAAGGCCATCCACGAGATGCAGTCGCTCGGAATGACGATCGAGGAAGTGGATGCGTGCACGGGGCCGGCTGTCGGCTGGCCGAATTCGGCCACGTTCCGCACGGCGGACATCGTCGGGCTGGACGTGCTCGTCCACGTGATCCGCAACATATACGACAGCATTCCCGATGACGAGTCGCGCGAAATATTTCGTGTTCCCCCGCTCGTCGAGGAAATGATGAAGCGCGGGTGGCTCGGCGAGAAGACGGGCAGCGGCTTCTATCAGCGCGTCAGGAAGGGCGGCGACTCGGAAATCCTGACGCTCGACTGGCACAAGATGGAATACTGCCCGCGAGAGAAAACAAGACTCGGTTCGATCGAAGCCGGCAAAACCATCGAGGGCACGCGAGAGCGGCTGCGGATGCTCGTCGGGCCGGCGCTTGAAGGCAAGGGCGGCGACAAGGCCAACCGCTTCCTATGGGCCTGCGTGGGGGACACATGCCTCTATGCCGCGCGGCGCATTCCGGAAATTGCAAACAGGGTGGCGGACCTGGACCGCGCGATGCGCTGGGGATTTGGCTGGGAGCTCGGACCGTTCGAGATTTGGGATGCGATCGGCACGGAGCGGATGGCGAAGGCACTCGAACGGGAAGGGAAGCGGATGCCGCCGCTGGTCGTGAAGGTGCTCGCCTCACCGAAGAAATCGTTCTACGAAACGGAAAAGGGGAGCACGCGGTATTTCGATTTCGCGTCGGCCGCGCTCGCACCGCTCGAAGAGCCTGCCGGAATCATCCTTCTGAAGTCGCTCAAGGATCGCACGCCGGTGCTGCAGGAAAATTCCGGCGCCAGCCTGATCGATCTCGGCGACGGCGTGCTGTGCTGCGAGTTTCACGCGAAAATGAACGCCATCGGCGGCGACATCGTCGCGATGCTGCAAGCGGGCGTCGCGCGCCTCGAGACGGAATTCGAAGCTATGGTGATCGCGAACCAGGCGCCGAACTTTTCCGCGGGCGCGAACCTGATGCTCCTGCTCATGACCGCGCAGGAAGGCGAATGGGATGACATTCACCTCGCGGTGCGCCAATTCCAACGCGCGAACATGGCGCTCAAGTACGCGCCGCGGCCGGTGGTGGCGGCGCCGCAGGGGATGGCGCTCGGAGGCGGCTGCGAGATCCCGCTGCACGCCGCGAGAATTCACGCGGCGGCGGAGGCCTACATCGGGCTGGTCGAGGCCGGAGTGGGATTGATCCCGGCGGGCGGCGGAACCAAGGAGATGCTGATTCGCGCAAACGAACAGGCGGCCGGCGGCGACAGCCTGGACCTGATGCACCCGTTTCGGCGAGTCTTCGAGAACATCGCGATGGGCAAGGTCTCGACGAGCGCCGAGGAGGCACGATCGCTCGGTTACTTGCGCCCGGCGGACCTGATCGCCATGAACCGCGACCGTCAGGTTGCCGACGCGAAGCAGACCGCACTCGCGATGGTGCGCGCCGGATATCACCCACCGGCTCCGGCGGAGATCCGCGTGCTCGGCGAGGAGTTCCTCGCGGCCGCGAAGCTGGGAATTCACATGCTGATCCGTGGCGAGTACGCGACCGAACACGACGGTGTGGTGGCGCGGAAGCTGGCCTACATCATGGCCGGCGGAGGAATCACGTCGCCGCAGGCGGTCCCCGAGCAATACGTCCTCGACCTCGAGAGAGAGGCCTTCGTCAGCCTCTGCGGCGAGCGCAAGACGCAGGAGCGCATCGCGCACACACTCAAAACTGGCAAACCGCTCCGGAATTGACCGACATTCTCCCAGGCAACTCTTTCATTACTCGACGCGTTCTTAGGTACCGGGTGAATCCTGCGCCGTGGATGTGTATGCTGGGACCTCGCGTGGCAGGTTCGGGGATGGCCACTCGCGGTTCTCGTGACTGCGCAATGAACTCAGAAGCCGCTCCGTAAAACTTCACCGATCGCACAAGCGGTGAACTCATTCTGAATTTCGGGGTTACTGACATGATGACGCGACAAAGGATCGAGCTTCTTTCACTCGCCACAATTGCCATCGCGGCACTGCTCACTTTGACCGCCTGTGGAGGCAGTAGTGGTACGACACCAACACCGCCTCCTCCTCCGAGCAGTTCCGGCCCCGTGACGATCTTTCCGGGGACAGCGAGCGTGCCTGTGAATGGGAAGGCGCAGTTTAGCGCGTTCCTTGCGAGCGCGCCGACGGCGACATTCACGTGGAGCGTCTCATCCGGCTCGGGCAACGGCACGATCAGCGCGACCGGTCTGTACACGGCGCCGTCCTCAATA
>Ga0187864_10004998_pt1 | contig 10134 bp, 9 predicted proteins | sample June2016WEW_11_4_FD_132985 | JGI IMG/M metagenome (GOLD analysis project Ga0187864, IMG submission 132985) | Peatland microbial communities from SPRUCE experiment site at the Marcell Experimental Forest, Minnesota, USA - June2016WEW_11_40 | ecosystem: Environmental > Terrestrial > Soil >... | reverse complement strand
TCGACGTCAGGAAAACCCATTCGGGTGGCCTGCGCAGGAAGCTGTTCGCGCCAGGTTCTCGGGTCACGGCTCCGGATTTGCCGGAGTGCTGCATAGACGATTCGGTGCTCCGGCTCGTGCCATACATGATTTGCGAGCGCGCCCGCGAGTTGCTTCCATCTCGCGCCACTGAGCGCGCGACTGCAAAGCGCGACCAGGATTTTGCGTTCAAGCTGGGTGATTCTCGTGGCCGAACGACCGTGGAGCAACGGTTGGCGTCCGAGATCGCGCATGCCCGCGATTGTAACGGTTTCGCTGGGGTCGGAGACAGAGCGGTGACGCCCACGCCCGTTCCGGTATCGGAATGCGGTGAAAAAGGGAGAGAACCGACCTGCGGTTCAGGCGGCCGCTACGACTGGCCGGACAAAGTCAATCCGGTCGATGCTGGCTGCCACGCCGTAAATAGGAGTCAGCTCACCCTGAAGCGCGGAGACGCGCAAGGCTTTGGCACTAGCGCGAATCAAGACCGAGGCCCCACTGTCCCTCTCGGTGGGCAGGGCGAAAGTCAACTCCATGCCAGCACCCGGTTCAATGGACAGGCTCGAGTGGAAGTAGATCCCCGACCTGGAGATGTCGCGAAGTTGCGCTGTGTGGAATTCAGCGGGCCGTTTTCGCGAGATACACACCTGCAAGGGCAGGTAAACCTCGTATCTTCTTGCTTTTCTGCGTTCCCCCATGTGATCCCCCAAATCAATTCTGCACGATGGCTGCCACGGAAAGAGCTGCGCCGTTATTGAATGCAGGGGATTTAACACGGCTAGTACCAGCCAAATTGACAGAGTCAAGGAAAAATTTCCTTATATGGGAAATAGATGCACACGCTCTTCGCCGTCCTAGAACGAATGCTATCTGTAGGTTAGGGGAATCACGGGGCGCCGAGCGGGGCACTACAGCACAGGATCGTGAAGAATAGACGCGCCCTCCGCCTCCGTGAGGAGCCCTTTGCCAATCAGGGTTTGGACGAGGCGAACGACCACTGCGTGATTGGCTATAGAGCCTACGGCGGCCAAGTTCTGTGACGGCCTCGCGGTCTCGCGGTGCGATCCCTGTCGCCCGGCTGTCAGTTCACTCAACCAAGTGTCCAGGGCCTCGCGCTGCGACGGATCAAGGGCATCGAAAGCAATGCCCATCCCGAGACCGACTTGGGAATAGACCACCGTCCCATCAGCTTCGAACTGCGTCTTGCCCTTGCGCACGCTCACGCGAACCTTGGAAGCTACGGGGAAAGGAACCATCGTATCGACGAAGCAGCCGCCGGGACCGAGATCAGTGGTCCGGGTCGAAAACCGCGCGCCCGAGTCCAACTCGACGACTTCTGCGGATGCCGTGAAGATGTGGCGGTCCGCGAGCCGACGCTCGACGTCCCTTGTCGACGTCCCGCTACCCGCGTTATTGTTCCCCGAATACCGTTTCTCGCTGCTGTCGTAGCTCATTGTTGCGGCCTGCCTTCCCACCTGTTTCGTAGTGACACTTGTTCCTTCCGGAGCGGCGGGATACCAAGCCAATAACATTGTCTCTACCGCATTGGCCACTGACAAGCGTAATCCCGGCGGTTTTGCTCAAAAGGCAATCAAGCCTTGGTTTCCTGCGTCGCCTCAGACGACAAACGGACTGCAATGCCGCGGCAGCTGAGCCAGCGATGCTCGACGCGTACCACGGATCCTGTGAACTTCCGCTGTACCGGTGCTTTCTCTCCGTAAGGAAACGTCACGATCAATCTCATTCCCGGAGCGTAATGGAGCTGGGACGTAGCGAAATACAATCCTTCGTTCGTGAAATCGACGACCTCACCCACGTCTTCTTTCTCCGCAAATCGAGCCTCAAGCGGACGTACGTGCAGAGGAAGGGAAACGACCACCCGCTTCCGGCTTCGGGCATCGTGGCCAGGTTTGCGCGCCGATCCCTTGGGCGGCCGCAGACTAGACCAGCTGCCAAGGCTCATGCGAATTGTCAAAGTTGAACTCATCTGCGCTCTAGTCCGCTGTGGGAAATGTGTACTTTCTCATAGGGCCGCGCCGGGAAGAAGAAGATACGTCTTCAAGATTGCCTTTCGCGAGCTCCGGAATCGCGTGCGACACGCAGAGGAACGCGAGCAGGGCAGTGATTCCAATCATCAGATAAACCATCACGAAGAGTCTCCTGGCGTTTTCGCTTTCGAACTTGAATGTGCACGGTCCATTCCAATTGACCTCGTCTCGTATCCTCCTCATTGCAAGGCACTAAGGTGTGGCTCAAAGCGTGTATGCGTGGCCCGCAGGGAACGTCTGTTGCCCTGGCTCGACGCTTCGAGGAAGAGTTTTTCCTTTATTCGTACTGGGAAGGATGGCCTAGTACGGCGCTCATTTCCGACGCAGATTTCATGCCCCGGCAGACTCGCTCCGAAAGAGCGAGCGGCGGCGGATGGGCACGTTTTCACCAGAAGCACCACAGTCAAGACGTCCTTGACAGAACAAGCGCTCGGGGTTAACTTAGCAGTTGAGACTTGAACAGGCTGGCTCAGTTTTTCGACGCGAACACATGAATCGCAGCGCAAACCGAGGACTCGAAATTGTAGTAGTAAGGCTCGTGTGCGCGTCTCTGCCCGGAGGGCATGACTGAGCTGAGCAACAAGGAATTCTGAAAGGCTCAAGAAACCCACCCGCCAGAGACGCTGGCCAGGTGGGTTTTGTTTTTTGAGGCGCTGAGGGGAGACGAAGATGGGCGGTCAAAAAGAGACGATGATCGGTGCGAGGATTCTCTGGGAGTGTCTCGAGCGCGAAGGGGTGAAAACCGTTTTCGGTTATCCGGGCGGCGCGATCCTGCCGGCCTATGACGCGCTGCAGCACAGCTCGATTCGCCACATCCTGGTGCGTCACGAGCAGGGAGCGACGCACATGGCGGACGGATACGCGCGCGCCACTGGCGGCGTGGGCGTGGCTGTTGCGACTTCGGGACCCGGCGCCACGAATATGGTCACCGGCATCGCCACGGCCATGCTCGACTCTTCGCCGATCGTGTGCATCACGGGACAGGTCGGAAGCAAGCTGCTCGGATCGGATGCCTTCCAGGAAACAGACATTACGGGCGTCACGCTGCCTATCACCAAGCACAATTACCTTGTGACGCGCGCCGACGAGATTGCCCACGCCGTCCGCGAAGCCATGTACGTGGCGAAGTCCGGGCGGCCGGGACCGGTGCTCATCGACATCACCAAGGACGCGCAGCAAAGCTCGTGCGAGTTCGATTGGGAGGCCGCGACTCCTCGCATGCGAGGGTACCGTCCCGACCTCTCGCCCGCGAAGGAAGAGTATGAGAAGGCCCTGAAGCTGATTCACGAAGCGAAGCGGCCGGTGATTCTCGCCGGCCACGGGATTCTCGTTTCCGGCGCGGCGCACGAAGTGCAAACGTTCGCCGAGCGAGCCTGTATTCCCATGGCCATGACGCTTCTGGGCCTCGGCGCGCTGCCCGCTTCACATGTTTTGAATCTCGGCATGATGGGCATGCACGGCGAGGCCTGGGTGAACAAGGCGATTCAGGATGCCGACCTTCTGCTGGCCTTCGGAATGCGTTTCGACGACCGCGTCACCGGCAACCTGAAGAACTACGCTCCCAACGCCAAAAAGATCCACATCGAAATTGACCCAGCGGAGATCAATAAGAACGTCAAAGTCGACGTGGCCCTCGTCGGCGACCTGCGCAAGATTTTGCAGGAGTTGTTACCGCACGTCGAATCCGCGAATCGCAGCGATTGGATCGAGCATATCCATAGCCTCAAGGGCGATACGGCCGTCCGGGACATCCAGAATCTTCCCGACAACGGCCATCTCTATGCCGCGCACGTGATCAACGACCTCTGGCGCGAGACCCGCGACCGCGACACGATTATCGTGACGGACGTGGGACAGCATCAGATGTGGGAAGCGCAGTACTACAAACACGAACATCCGCGCTCGCTGATCACGTCGGGCGGCCTCGGTACGATGGGCTTCGCGCTTCCGGCGGCGATCGGCGCGAAGGTCGCACGGCCTGACGCGGACGTGTGGGTCGTGGTCGGCGACGGCGGCTTCCAGATGACCATGGCCGAACTCGCCACCATCGTGCAGGAAAACCTGAAGGTCAACATCGCCATCATCAACAACGGGTATCTCGGAATGGTCCGCCAGTGGCAGGAGTTCTTCTACGAGCGCAACTACGAAGCCACGCCGCTGCTGAACCCGGATTTTGCAAAGCTCGGGCAGGCGTACGGCATACGGTCTATGACCATCGAGAAGAGATCTGACGTTGTCCCGGCCGTGCGCGCCGCCCGAGCGCACGAAGGGGCGGTCCTGATCGATTTCAAGGTCGAGCAGGAGGACACCGTCTACCCGATGGTGGCGGCGGGAGCGGCACTACACGACATGATCCGGCGGCCGAGTCCCATCGTCGAAACCGCCGCGGACGAATAGGAAACCCATGCTGCATACCTTCGTTGTTTACGTCGAAAACAAGCCGGGCGTGCTGTCCCGGGTCGTCTCGCTGTTTCGCCGGCGCGCCTTCAACATCGATTCGCTTACCGTGGGGCGCACCGAGAAACCGGACGTCTCCCGGATGACAATCGTCAGCGATGCGGACGAGGATCAGGCGCGGCGCATCGTCGCCAACATCTACAAGCTCGTGAACGTACTGCTCGTGGACGACCTGACAAACCAGTCCGCTCTTTTGCGCGACCTTTCCTTGGTGAAAGTCCGCGCGGCGGGCGAAACACGCGCGCAGGTGCTGAAGTTGGCGGAAGTTTTCAAGGCGCGCGTGCTGGATATCGCTCTGGAGTCGATCACCCTGGAGCTGACGGGCGGGGAAGAAAAGGTGGATCGCTTCCTCGAGTTGCTGACGCCGTTCGGTCTGATGGAAGTGGTCCGAACCGGAATCGTGGCGATGCGGCGCGGCGTCTCGAAGTCTCCGACGGAGGTCGCCAAGCCAGCGGCCGCCGCCCCAGCCGCGAAGGACGACACCGTTTCCTATTCCGTGTAGCGCTGGGACACGCTTGAACGCCTCTGCGAGCCATCTGGCTCTGCTGATATTTCTGCCCTCGTATTACAAAACTGTCATTCCGAGGACCGAGCGGCCCGATTTCTGCGCCCATCTTCCTAACGTTGCGCGGAAATCGGGCGTAGTGGCGAGGTCCGAGGAATCTCGGCGCCGGAACGGCGGGGACCTCGGTTCGATTCAAACGCTAGACAGGCACTAGGCGGACTTTCTCTTTGCGTGCGCTTTCGCGGCATGCGGTTTGGGCCGCAGCGCCGCGAGAAACTCCTCGAGCGGCTGGGTGTTGATCACATCCTTCTTTTCGATCCAGCCTCTCCGGGCTGTTTCCACACCGTATTTCATAAACGTCAAATTGCCCGCCGAATGAGAGTCCGTGGAAATCACGATCTTCACCCCGCGTTGCTTTGCCATCCGGAGATGAACATCGCGTAGATCGAGGCGGTCCGGATAAGCGTTGCACTCCATCGCGACGCCGTGCCTGGCCGCGGCGTCGAGGATCTTTTCCATATCGTATTCGAAGGGATCGCGCCTCAGGACGAGACGACCGGTGGGATGGGCAATGATCTGCGTGTAAGGGTTTTCGATGGCCGCAAGAATTCTCTCGGTCATTTCCGCGCGCTCGAGATTCATGTACGAGTGCACCGACGCGACGACCACGTCCAGCTGAGCGAGAACCTCGTCGTCCAGGTCGAGTGAGCCGTCCTTCTTGATGTCGACCTCGATCCCTGCAAGGAGGCGGATTCCCCGGACGCGCTGGTTGGCCGCGTGAATCTTCTTGATTTGCTCGAGCGTGCGCTTCTCGTCCATCCCGTTCGCGACGGTGACAGCCTGGGAATGGTCCGTCAGTGCGATGTATTCGTACCCGAGAGCGCGCGCCGCCTCGCCCATTTCTTCGATGGAGTTCTTGCCGTCGGACGCGGTGGTGTGCATCTGCAGGTCGCCGCGAATGTCCGCGAGATTGACGAGTTTAGGCAGCTTGCCCTGCGCGGCCGCCTCGATTTCGCCGGTCATCTCGCGCAGTTCCGGCTCGATGTAGGCCAGCTTCAGCTTCTCGTAGATTTCCTCTTCGGTTTTGCTCGCCACCACGCGCCCGCCTTTGAGCGTGGTGAGCGCGTATTCGTTGAGCGTCCAACCCATCTCGTTTGCGCGCCCGCGGAGCGCAACGTTGTGTTCCTTCGAGCCGGTGAAATAGAGGAGCGCGGCCCCGAAGCTCTTTTTGTCGAGCAGCCGGACGTCAACTTGCATCCCGCTGGTGAGTTGGACACTGACTTTGTTCTCGCCATGCGCGAGCTCCCGATCGATTTCCGGGTATTTGAGGATGTGCTCCGCGACGGCGTCGACATCCTTCTGCTTGTCGTGCCCGGGGCGCATGGTCACCAGCAGATCGAGGTCGCCGATGGTCTCCTTGCCGCGCCGCAGTGATCCCGCGGGCGTCACCGATTCGACGGCATGGCCAGCCTCGGCGATATAGGCGGCGAGCTTCTGCGCCTCTTCGTCGGCGACGTTCAGGCGGAACCTTCCGGAGCCGGACAGGTGCTTGAACTGCTCCGCCGCCTTCAGGATGTTCTGTTCGCTCTTTTCACCGAAGCCGGGAAGATCGCGCAGCTTTTCTTCGCGCGCGAGCTTTTCCACTCCATCCACCGTGGCGACCTTGAACTTCTTCCAAAGCAGCGCGACCTTCTTGGGCCCGAGCGACTGGAGCTCGAGAAGATCGAGAATCGTCGGCGGGTATTTCTTGAGCAGTTTTTGCCGGAGGCTGTAGTCGCCGGTCTTCAGGATCTCGCGGATGTGCGCGGCTATGCCTTCGCCGATGCCCGGCAGCTCCTTGAGCTTACCCTCGTCCTTCGCGATGTCCTCGATGCGCTCGTGCATGCTCTCGAGCAGCTCGGCGACCTTTTCGTAGCTGCGGTAGCGCCCGATGATCGCGCCGTCGATTTCGAGCAGTTGCGCGGTGTCGCGCAAGATCTTGGCCACTTCTCTGTTTTCCACGGCGATGACCTCCACTATCTGCGAGCGACGAACTTCGCGTAATACAGGATTCCAGCGGCGGATTTCGAGTCGCGGATTCTTCCCCCGTGGATCCAGCGCTCGGCTTCTTTCAGTGTGAACACCCGCTGGGTGATCTTTTCATCGTCCTCCGGCCGGGCCTTGCCTTTCGTCAGACCCTTCGCCAGGAATATCACCATCTTCTCGCCCAACAAGCCTGGGGAGGGGAATACTTCGAGCAGTTTTCGGACTCGCCTCGCTGTGTAGCCGGTTTCTTCCTGTAGCTCGCGATGGGCGCCTGCCACAAAGCTCTCGCCCGGGTCTTTGTGCCCTGCGACTAGCTCCCACAAGTATTGCCCGGCCGCGTGGCGATACTGCCGGATGAGCACGATGCGCCCATCGGGCAGCACCGGCAGGACGACCACTGACCCCGGGTGCACAACGATTTCCCGTGTCACCGTGAGCCCGCTCGGCTCGATCACGCGCTCGCGCTTCAGCGCAAACACGCGCCCCTGATACAGGAGCTCGCTGCTCACCACCTTCGCCCGACGCGCGCCCTTCTTTTTGCTCCTCTGCACCGGATCTCCCCTGAACTGCCCTGGAATTCTACCGCACAGGCCCCGTGTCTGCCTCCTTTGCTTCCTCTACGTCCATCGAGTCCTTTATACTTGCTTCAGGTATCCATGCAGATGAATACGGTCATCGTGGACGACGAACGGCCCGCCCGAGACGAACTCGCGTATCTTCTTAAGGGATTTCCCGAGGTCAATGTGGTCGCGCAGGGCCGGAACGGTCTCGAAGCTGTCGCGCTCATCAAGGAGCACGAGCCCGATCTCGTTTTCCTCGACGTGCAGATGCCCGGCCTCGACGGCTTCGGCGTGATCAAAAAGCTCGTCGAACGCAAACTGCGCCTCCCGCAAATCGTCTTCGCGACGGCCTACGATCATTACGCGGTCCACGCGTTCGAAGTAAACGCGGTGGACTACGTTCTGAAGCCCTTCGACAAGACGCGCATCGCGCGCGCCATCCAGCGCGCCAAGAAGATGGTCGAGGCCCATGCGTCTCCCGTCGAACGCCTCGAGACGCTGGTGGGTCAGCTCGGCGCCGCCGCTCCGAAACCGCGCGCGGCGCAGCCAGTAAAACTGCTAGTCAAGGCTCAGTCGCGCATGATCCTGATTGACGCCGAAGACTTGGTCTATGCTTCGATTCAGGACGGCGCGATCACGATTTTCTCGCGCGACGCTGAAGGCGTCTCGAACTACCGCACGGTCGAAGAACTGATGGAGGCGCTCGATCCCGACGTCTTCTGGCGCCCGCACCGCTCCTACCTGGTCAACATCAACCACATCAAGGAAGTCGTGCCGTGGTTCAAGTCGAGCTACATGCTCAAGATGGACGACAAGCGCGCGAGCGAAATCCCCGTCTCTCGCAACCAGACCAGGCGCCTGCGCGAGCTATTGAAGCTGTAGTTCGCTACGATCAAACCGCTGTCATTCCGAGCGGAGCGAGGAATCTGCTGTTGCTTTTCGGCCCGCGATTTGCCATTTTCTATTTTTCAGTTTCGATGCTTGATTAGGAGATCCTCCGCAGAGTGGCGAAGCGCAAACGAGTCCTGAGCGGCATGAGGCCCACCGGCCGCCTCCATCTCGGCCATTACTTCGGCGCCCTCTCGAATTGGCTGAAACTCCAGGAAGAATACGAATGCTTCTTCTTCGTCGCCGATTGGCACGCGCTGACGACCCACTACGAAGACACGTCCTCGATCGCTGAAAACACGCTGCAAGTTGCGATTGACTGGCTGGCGGTCGGTCTCGATCCCGCGAAATCGACGCTTTTCATCCAGTCGAGCATCCTCGAGCACGCCGAGTTGCACGTGCTGCTGTCGATGATCACGCCGCTTTCGTGGCTCGAGCGCGTCCCGACCTACAAAGAGCAGATCGAGAACCTCAAGGACCGCGACCTCGGCACCTACGGCTTTCTCGGTTATCCCCTCCTGCAATCCGCCGACATCGTCATCTACGACGCCGATTTCGTCCCAGTCGGCGAAGATCAGGTGCCCCACGTCGAGATCACCCGCGAAATCGTCCGCCGCTTTAACTCCGCTTTTGGCCCCGTAAGCTGGAAGCGGCCGAAAGCCAAATTGGTCAGCCAGGTTGAAAAAGAATTGGGGCTATCGGACGGGGAGAATCTTCCGGAACCTGCGAGGCGCGAGAGAATCGCTGATGCTCTCCGGCCCCTCTCGATCGACCATCGATTGTCGATACTCGCCAATGCCGGCATCAAAAACGAAGCGATTCTCTCTGAACCCGGGCATCTGCTTACCGAAACGCCGCGGCTACCCGGCACCGACGGTCGCCGGATGGCGAAGAGCTACGGCAATGCAATCTGGCTCAGTGATACGCCCGAGGAAATCCGAACGAAAGTCCGCAACATGATGACGGATCCGCAGCGCCAGCGGCGCACCGATCCGGGCCGGCCCGAAATATGCCCCGTTTTCGCGTACCACCGGCTAGTTTCGAATCCGGCCAACGGCGCCGATCCAGACACGGTCGCGCGCATCGACCGCGAATGCCGCAGCGCCCAGATCGGCTGCGTCGATTGCAAGGCGCTGATGGCCGATTCGCTGGTCCGCTGGATCGAGCCTGTTCAGACACGCCGCAAAGAATTCGAGGCGCATCCGCGGCAGGTTTGGGATATCCTCGACGCCGGCGGAAAGAAGGCGCGCGCCGCCGCGCGCCGCACCATGAAGCGGGTCCGCAACGCAATTTTCAAGTGGGATGAAGCCCGCAAGTCCGCCGGAGGGAGCTGAGTTGGCGTCCACATCGCCCTATCGCATCAATTTGCCGGTGTACGAAGGCCCGCTCGATCTTCTGCTCGATCTGATCCGCAGGCAGGAGATGGACATCCACGATATTCCCATCGCCAAGGTCACCGAACAGTATCTCGATTACCTCCACCGGCTAGAAAAGCTCGATATCGATGTCTCCGCCGATTTTATCTACATGGCCGCGACGCTGATACACATCAAATCGAAGATGCTGCTTCCGGCCGACCCGCTCGCCGGGCCGGACGAACAGCTCGACCCCCGCGACGAACTCGTTCATCGCC
>Ga0187864_10004997_pt1 | contig 10135 bp, 7 predicted proteins | sample June2016WEW_11_4_FD_132985 | JGI IMG/M metagenome (GOLD analysis project Ga0187864, IMG submission 132985) | Peatland microbial communities from SPRUCE experiment site at the Marcell Experimental Forest, Minnesota, USA - June2016WEW_11_40 | ecosystem: Environmental > Terrestrial > Soil >... | reverse complement strand
TCAAGCTGGCGTTCGAGTTTGGCATCGGCCCCCAGCGGATCCTGCGCATTGAAACTGTAGAGATAAATGTGGGTGTGGCCGTCGCGCCAACTGGTCCACAGAAAGCGGTCGCCAGATCTCAGTATGCGAAAGTCGTCGTTGACATTTACCCACGCATCCGGAGCCGATTCGGTCAGCACTTTGCGCGACTTCCCGGACTTCGCGTCGATAAAATAAAGGTCCATCACATCTTGCTTGCGATTCAGGACCTCGGCCCAAGCCCAGCCTTCGCGGATCCAGCCGAAACGCGGCACATAGGTGTCATCGTCATCGGTGAGTTTGATCCAGCGCACTTTGCCGCCGTTGCTGCCCACCACTCCGAGGCGCACGCTGGGATTCGGATCGCCCGCCTTCGGATATTTTTCCTGCTCGACCCGGGGATGCGTGGGCAACCAGTCGGTGATGGGATAGGTTGGTACGCGGGTCTCATCCATCTGCAGGAAAATGATTTCGCGCCCCTCCGGCGACCAGAAATAGTTGCTGCGGACCTCCAGTTCTTCGGCGTAAACCCAGTCCACTTCGCCGTTCAGGATGTTGTCGTCTTTTTCTTTGTCCCCGCCGTTATCCTTATCCTTCTTTCTCTCTTTTTCGTCGCGCGTGAGCGGACGCTCGCCTTCCTGACCCGAGACCGGATGCAGATAAAGATTGTGCTTGCGCACGTAGGCGAGCCGCTTGCCGTCCGGCGAAAACTTCGGGTCTTCGCTCGGGTCAGGAGACGACGTAAGCTGCACCGCCGTTCCCGTATCCAGGCTGTAATACCAGAGCTGTCCCTGGGAATCGAAGAGCAGGTGTTTGGAATCGGGCGACCACGTGTAGGCGGCGACGTGATACCGCGTCACGCGTTCTTTCTCGCGCTCGTCCTTGATCTTGCTCGTGGGAGGGGCAAGCTGGGATAACTTGGTTTCGCTGGCTAGTATTTTTTTCTCGCCCGTCACCGCGTCCACATACCAGAGTTCGCCGTGCTCGCCAGCGTCATCGCGCTGCACGAAAGACACCTTGGCGCCATCCGGACTCCACTGGATTGTCTCCGGCGCGCGTCCCGTGACTCCTCCCTCCGCGAAGATCTGTTCAATCGTGAGTTGCTTCGGCACAGCGGTCTGAGGCGCGGCAGTCTGAGCCCGCCCCGCGCAAAGCAGAACCAACAGGTTGATGGCGAGGACAAAAAGAAGTTTTCTCACGAACGTACTCCGATTCAGCATGAGGCGTGACCCAATGCCGTGCCAGCATTAAAACTCAAAAGTGTACAACCTGGGAGGAGTTTACGTCAGAAGGATTGGGTGCCCGGCTGCATGGGGGACGGGCTGGGCGCCCGTCACTCCAACGTCAGAATCGCCTTCATCTCCGCGCGCACCGGATGCTTTGCTTCATAGGCCGCGATCTCCGCTTCACGTTGCAGCGTCAGCCCGATATCGTCCAACCCGTCCAGCAGACAATGACGCGAGAATTCGTCCATCGCGAACGTCGCCGCGAATCCCCGTCCGTCTTCCACGCGCAGGGTTTCGAGATCGACCGTCAGTTGGTAGTTTTCGATCTCTTCCGAACGGCGCATGATTTCCGCCACCTGCTCTTCGTTGAGTCGCACCGTCAACAGGCCGTTCTTCAGGCTGTTGTTGGCAAAGATGTCGGCAAATGACGACGCGATCACCACCCGAAAGCCATAATCCGCCAGCGCCCAGACGGCATGTTCGCGCGAGGACCCGCAGCCGAAGTTTTTCCCCGCGACCAGGATCGAGGCCTTCGCATAGCGCGGCGCGTCGAGCACAAAATCGCCGGTCTTTTTTCCGCGCTCTTTTCCGTCTCCCGAGAAGCGCCAGTCATAGAACAGGAATTCGCCGAATCCCGTGCGCTCAGTGCGTTTCAGAAACTGCTTGGGGATGATCTGATCGGTGTCCACATTCACCTTGTCGATCGGGGCAACGACGCCGGTGTGCTTGCGAAACGGTTGCATGATTTAAACCTTTCTGCCAGCCGAGCCAATGGAGCGCCGGGCGTCCCCGCCCGGCCTCGATGCCGCTGAGGGCGCAAGCCGACGGGCGAGACGCCCGTCGCTCCACCGCCAAGATCACTGAAATCGCCAATTCCTTATGTCGGTGAAATGTCCGGCGATCGCGGCCGCCGCCGCCATCATGGGACTGACCAAATGCGTGCGTCCTCCGCGCCCTTGTCGTCCTTCAAAATTCCGATTGCTGGTCGAAGCGCAGCGCTCTCCCGGCTGCAGGATGTCGGGATTCATGCCCAGACACATCGAGCATCCCGACTCGCGCCATTCAAATCCGGCATCCAGAAAAATACGGTGCAATCCTTCCTGTTCCGCCGCGCGCTTGATCGCCTGCGAGCCCGGCACCACCATTGCCCGAACCTTCGGATTCACGTGCTGCCCCTTCGCCACTCGCGCCGCCGCGCGCAGGTCTTCGATGCGCGAATTGGTGCACGATCCGATGAACACGCGATCCACGGCAATGGCTTCGATCGGCGTTCCGGGACTGAGGCCCATGTAGGCGAGCGCTTGTTCGGCGGCGCGCCGGTCGGCCTCTTGCGCAAAGCTCTTTAGCTCGGGGACTCGCGCGTTCACAGCGACTACCATTCCTGGATTCGTTCCCCAGGTCACGAAGGGCGCGAGCGCTGCCGCGTCAATCTCAATCACCCGATCGAATTGCGCTCCCGGATCGCTGGCCAGCGTGCGCCAGTACGCCATCGCGTCTTCCCAATCTTTTCCTTTCGGAGCAAAGCGGCGGCCGCTGACATACGCGAACGTGGTCTCGTCGGGTGCGATCACTCCCGCTCGCGCTCCCGCCTCGATGCTCATGTTGCACAGCGTCATGCGGGCTTCCATCGACAACCCGCGCACCGCCTCGCCGGCGTACTCGATCACATGTCCGGTGGCGCCGTCAGTGCCGATTCGTCCAATGATTCCGAGCGCCAGATCTTTCGCCGTCACGCCTTCGGCCAGCTTTCCGCTGACTTGGATCTGCATAGTCTTCGGCCTTTTCTGCGGCAGACATTGTGTTGCCAGCACGTGCTCCACTTCCGACGTGCCTATGCCGAACGCCAGCGATCCGAAGGCGCCGTGGGTCGAGGTGTGGCTGTCGCCGCAGACAATCGTCATCCCTGGCAACGTGATGCCGAGTTCCGGGCCGATAATGTGCACAATGCCTTGCTCGGCCGAGTCCATATCGAACAACGGGACCCCAAACTCGCGGCAATTTTTCTGCAGCGCCTCAATCTGTTTCGCCGCGATCGGGTCGGTGATCGGCAAGCCCCGCGGAGTGGTCGGGATGTTGTGGTCGACCGTAGCCACCGTGCGCAGAGGTTGCCGCAGACGCCGCCCATTCGCGCGCAGCCCGTCGAAGGCCTGCGGCGAAGTCACTTCGTGCACCAGGTGCAGATCGATATAGAGCAGCGCCGACTGACCTTCGGGAGCAGCGACCACGTGCGAATCCCAGACTTTCTCAAACAGAGTACGAGGAGGCATATTTCCAGTTTCGCCCATAGTTCGCCGATACTTCAAGAGCTGTTGTTGCCCCAGACAGCTGCCGACTTGCGCTCGGCTTGGACGGGCGAGGGCGCCGGTCCCCACACAAGCTGGCTGCGCCTGCAGAAGTCTGCGTTTCCGGTTATGATTCAGGCTAGTCCGTCGAGGAAAACACTGCATGATCAACGGCAAGCGAATTGCCGTCGTGCTTCCCGCTTACAATGCGGAAAAGACGCTGGAAGCGACGGTACGGGAATTGCCCGACCTGGTCGATATTCGCATTCTAGTCGACGACCACAGTTTCGATCGCACCGTCGAGATCGCTCACCAGCTCGGCCTGCAGTCCTTCGTGCACAACCGCAACTACGGCTATGGCCGCAATCAGCAGACCTGCTACCGCGAAGCTCTGGCCGCCGGCGCCGACGTAGTCATCATGGTTCATCCCGATTATCAGTACACGCCGCTGCTCGTAACCGCCATGGCGAGCATGATTGCTTACGATGTTTATGACGTGGTGCTGGGCTCGCGAATTCTGGGAGGGCAGGCGCGCCAGGGTGGCATGCCGGGGTGGAAGTACATTGCCAACCGCTTCCTCACGCTTTTCGAAAACACTCTTTTGGGCGCGAAGTTGTCGGAATATCACACCGGATACCGGGCGTTCAGCCGCACCGTGCTCAAGGATCTTCCGCTGCTGGAGAACTCGGACGATTTTGTCTTTGACAATCAGATGCTGGCGCAGTGCGTGATGTTCGGGTTCCGGATGGGCGAAGTTTCCTGCCCGACGAAATATTTTCCGGAAGCTTCTTCGATTAATTTCCGGCGTAGCGTGAAGTATGGGCTGGGCGTACTGCTGACGTCGGTGCAGTTCCGCTTGCAGAAAATCGGGTTGGGACAATTCCGGATTTTCAATCGCAAAGGCCGCTGCCTGGAGCCGGGTCCCGACGCCAGGTATTACAGTCCGAAAGCTACCGAGAGAACGATTACCGATGGAACGATTACCGACGGCCGGTCCGGCGGCTAACGTTGCCAAACCAACTCGCATCGCGCACGGGGACTTCGTGGCAGAGCTCATGGCAAAGTTTGCGCTGGGTGGCCTTACCGCTGCTGCTGGCAGCGTTTGCCATGCTGGTGCAGGGATATCATCCGGGGCTGGAGGATGATGCCTTCTACCTGGCCGCGATAAAGCACAACCTGAACCCGTCCTTGTTCCCCCACGACGCAGACTTTTTCCGAGTGCAGTTTCAGGCGACAGTATTTGACAAGCTGATCGCGTTTTCCCTGCGATCGACTGACGTGCCCCTGGAATGGGGAATTTTGTTTTGGCAGTGGGGCGTAACTTCTCTGATTTTATGGGGGTGCTGGCGAATCAGCCGGCGGTGTTTCGCGGAAGCACACGCGCAGTGGGCGGCGGTGACGCTGGTCGCGGTCCTGCTGAGCCTGCCGGTCTCGGGCACAGGGCTGAGTTTGACGGACCAGTACCTGCACCCGCGGGCGTTGGCCACGGCGCTGATTTTGGGTGCGATCGTCGCCGTGCTCGGCGGGCGGCGGATGCTGGCGGGCGCGCTGCTGGCGGCGGCATTCTCCGTGCATGCCATCATGGCGGCGTTCGGCGCGTCGTATTGCTTGTTTCTGATGTGGAAGCCGGCGCGGCGCACGAAGACGGAGCGCACGAAAACGAAAGTAGACCAGCGGCGCACGGCGCTGTTGGCAGCGCTGCTGTTGCCGTTGGGATGGATTTTCGAGCCTGCCTCGGATGCGTGGCGGAGGGCGGCGGCCACACGGCCGTTTTACTTTGTGCTGCGCTGGCATTGGTATGAATGGCTGGGGGTGGTCGCGCCGCTGGCGCTGCTGTGGTGGTTTCGGGTGCTGGCGCAGCGCCGGACCGAGGCTGTTCTGGCGCTGGTGGCCGAGCGACTGGTGTACTTTGGCGTTTTCCAGTTAGCGGTGGCGCTGGTTATGTTGCTGCCTGCCCGGCTGGAGCGTCTTCGACCGCTGGAGCCAATGCGCTTTCTACATCTTGTGTATCTGCTGTTTGTGCTGCTATCAGGGGGATTGCTGGGGCAGTACGTGTTAAAGAAACATGCGCTCCGCTGGCTGCTGCTGTTTGTCCCGCTCAGCGTCGGAATGTTTTATGCGCAGCGGCAGATGTATCCGGAAACCCCGCATCTGGAGTTGCCGGGCCTGCTGTTGCGCAATGAAGCGTCGCGCAATAAGTGGGTGGAGGCATTCCGCTGGATCAGCCGAAACACGCCCGTGGATAGCCAGTTCGCGCTTGATCCGCACTACATGGAATTGCCGGGCGAGGACTACCATGGTTTTCGCGCCCTGGCGGAGCGCAGCGTGTTGGCGGACGCGGTGAAGGACGCGGGCATGGTAGCGCGAGTGCCGAGGCTCGCGCCGCGCTGGCAGCGGGAAGTGGAAGCACAACGTGGGTGGCGCGATTTTCAACGCCGGGACTTCTTGCGTTTGCAAAGGGAGTTCGGAGTGGACTGGGTCGTTCTGCAAGTGCCGGGGGTGGACGGATTGTCGTGTCCCTACCGGAACTCGCAGGTGGTGGTTTGCCGGGTGGAATGACCGTGGGGCGGAATTCAGGGAGGGGAGTGAGCGAAACGCGGGAAGCGGAAAAAGGCGAAGTGCGCGCTTATGGGCCGATGGTGGCTGCGGCGCTGGCGGTGCGGCTGGCGGTCATTCCGTTTCTCTATCGCGACTGGCTGGATCCGTTTGTGCTGGAGCATTGGGCGTTCGGTCGGGTCGCGCGTTCGCTGGTCGCGGGGCACGGGTTCGGAAATGTGTTTGCGGACACGGGGCCGACGGCGGTGGTGTCCCCTGTGTATGCGTATGTGCTGGCAGGAGTGTTCCGGCTGTTCGGGACGTACACGCCGGCGTCCATCGTGGCGGCGCTGGCGATAAACAGCGTGTTCTCTGCGCTCACGTGCATTCCTGTGTTTCTCCTGGCGCGCCGGTGCTTTAACTTACGTGCGGCGAAGTGGGCGGGATGGGGCTGGGCGTTTTCTCCGTATGGGATTTACTACGGCGCGGACTGGGCTTGGTCGACGAGTCTGGTGACGCTGCTGCTGGCCGTGCTCTTCCTGTGGGCGCTGGCGCTGGAGGATTCCGGTAGGGCGCGGGATTGGCTGGCCTTTGGCGCGCTGGGCGGCGCGGCGGCGTTGACGGAGCCGGTGGTGCTTTCCGTCGTTCCACTGCTTGGTTTGTGGACGTGCTGGCGGCGCTTGCGGAAGCGGCAGAACTGGGTGCTGCCGATGACGGTGGCAGCGCTCGGGGCAGTAGCTGTGATGGCGCCGTGGTTCGTGCGCAACTACCGGACCTTCCACCAGTTCATTCCCATACGCAGCGGATTTGGGTTGGAGCTGTACATTGGCAACAGCGCCGACTCGCTGCATTGGGTGAACCGCAGCCTGCATCCAAACCACAGCGACGCGGAACTGGCGGAATATGCGCGGCTGGGCGAACCCGCGTATATGGCGCGCAAGGCGCAGCAAGCGAAGCAGTACATCCGAAGTCATCCGGCTCAGTACGTCTACCGGGTGGTGCGGCGGATAATATACATCTGGACGGGGTTCTGGAGTTTTGATCGCGCCTACCTTGCGGAAGAGCCGCTGGACGTGCCCAATATTTTTCTGAGTACGACGATGACGGTGCTGGCGCTGGCGGGGCTGCACCGGCTGTATCGGGCAAACGTGTATCGGGCAAACACGCTGCGGGCGGATGCGGGGCTCGGGGTGCGATTTGCCATCGTGTTTGTGTTCTTTCCGCTGGCTTATTATTTTTCGCATCCGGAGACTTACTACTTCAGGCCGGTAGATCCGCTGATTGTGGTGCTGGCAGCGTATTTCGTGACCGGGCGATTCGGAGGGCGTAGGCAGCCCGCAGCTGGAGCGGGCGTTTTAGCATCTTAAGAATAAGAATTGGTGAAGGTTCTGGACTCTACACTTGTAGATGTGACCAACTCCGCGCTGGATAAAGGGCCGCGCAAGCCTGAGCTGCTGATTAGCGAGAGTCTGCGCTTCGCCTACGACACCTTCCTCACCAACAAGGTGCGGTTTCTGCTGACCGCGCTGGGCATGATGATCGGGACAGCCTCGCTGGTTCTGGTGGTCACGATTGGGCTTACGGGGAAACAATACATCCTGGGCCAGATTCAGGGCATTGGCGCCAACCTGATTTATGCCAGTTATTCCGGCGCAGGACAGCGCATCACGGCGGTGGCGCTCGATGAATTGACCGTGGATGACCTTACCGCGGTGCGCGAGCAGGTGCCGTCGGTGGTGGCCGCATCGCCGTTTGTGTCGCTCAATGACCGCATTAGCCTGGGCAACGGTAAAGAGCAGGACATCCTGGTCCTTGGCGTATTCCCGGAATACCGTCAGGTGCGGAACCTGGTGTTGCTGGCGGGCCGGTTCTTTGACACGGAGGACTCGCAGAGGCGCAACAAGGTCGGCGTGATTACGGAGAAGCTGGCGGTGAAGCTGTTCTTGACGCCAGAGAGCGCGGTGAGCCAGGTGATCAAGCTGAACGGTCTGCCCTTTACGGTGATCGGGGTGTTCAAGGAGCGGGTGGAGACGTTTGGGCAGTCTGAAGTGGAGGAGAACACGATGGCGATCCCGTATTCGGTGAGCCGTTTTTTTCTGCCATCCAATGCTGTCCGGCAGATTTATTTTACGGTGGCGAGTTCGGACGAAGTGACGACAGCGACGGCTCAAATCAAGCGGGTCCTGCAGTCGCGGCACCGGCCGGAGTCGGTCTATAACGTGGAGAACCTGACGCAACTGGTGAACTTGGCGAACAAAACGGCGAACATTCTGACGACGGTGCTGTCGTTGATTGCGGCGGTGGTGTTACTGGTCAGCGGCATCGGCATCATGAACATCATGCTGGCCACGGTGAGCGCCCGCACTCGCGAGATCGGCATCCGCAAAGCGGTCGGCGCCACCAAACGCGAGATTCGCCTCCAGTTTCTCTCCGAGGCCATCCTTATCTCCCTCAGCGGCGGCGTCCTCGGCATCATCATCGGACTCGCCATCCCCTACTCCGTCCGCTTCCTCACCGCCTATCGCATCCCCGTTTCCGGTCTCTCCGCCATCATCGCCATCGTCGTCTGCTCGCTGGTCGGCATTCTATTCGGCACGCTTCCCGCGATTCGCGCCGCCCAACTCGATCCCGTCGAAAGCCTGCGCTACGAATAGCGGCTCGGAACCATGGTGGCACAGCCGAAGAGCGACTGACCCTGCTTGGTTAAGAATCAAATCAGTAACAAGTGGGAAAGAAAGGCACTGGAGGACGGCCCAGGGCCGCACACAGACTCTTCCGTGCCGTCAAACGTCGTCAACTGGCATAAAATCAGAAGGAAGCGATTGCAGAGCTTCGCGACCGGTCATGGTATCGATCTCAATCAGCAACCGGAGCCGCGCCGTGGTCCTGCTAAGCGGCGGCATGGATTCCTGCGTGTGTGCGGCGCTCGCGGCACGCGACCACCAGGCCGCTGCCGTCCACGTCAGCTATGGGCAGCGCACCGAACACCGCGAGCGGCGCTCCTTTGAAAACATCTGCGACCGGCTCGAAATTCGCGACCGGCTGCTCGTACGTAATGAGGCTCTGCGCGCCATCGGTGGATCCGCCCTCACCGATCCGAGCATAGCGGTTCCCGAAGCGCACGGCGTCGGCGTCGGCGTGCCCGTCGGCGTTCCGGTTACCTATGTCCCTTTCCGCAACGCACATTTTCTCGCCGTCGCCGTCAGTTGGGCGGAAGTGCTGGGAGCCGAGAAAGTTTACATCGGAGCGGTTGAGCCTGACAGTTCCGGCTATCCCGATTGCCGGCCGGAGTATTATCGGGCGTTCAATGAAGTCGTGAAAGCGGGCACTAAACAAGGGACCATCCGGGTAATGACACCGCTGATTGCGATGCGTAAACACGAGATTGTGACGCTTGGCCTTGAACTGGGTGCCCCGTTCGATTTAACGTGGTCATGCTATCAGCGCGAAGATCGCGCCTGCGGTGTCTGCGACAGCTGTGTGCTCCGCCGGCGCGCGTTTCACGAAGCGGGCGCGGACGATCCGATTCCATACGCGGAAGCCGCCGCCCCAGTTCAGTAAATTCAGATTCAATGCCGGGAGGCCAATCATGCGGAAATATTTCATCCTTCCCCTGCTGCTCGTGCTCGTCGTGGGGCTGTCCGCTCCACTTGCGTTCGCGCAAACCACGGGCAGCGTGAAGGGAATTTGCAAAGACTTTGAAGGGAAACCAATCGCTCAGGCCGAAGTGCAGTGGACTGGAACCGAATCCGGCCACAAGTACGTCATCAAAACCAACAACAAGGGTGAGTACTTCTCGCTTGGCATCGTCCCCGGCAAGTACAACGTCACGCTCAGCAAGGACGGCAAGGAACTCTTTCACGTCAACGGCGTTTCGGTGACTCTGGACGAAACGCCTCTGGACTTCGACCTGAAGAAGGAACAGATGAGCGCAGCCCAGGGCCAGGGATTGACCCCTGAACAAGCCAAGGCGAGGGCGGAGCAGGTCGCTAAAGCCGAGAACGAAAAGAAAACTGTCGGCACGCTCAACGAAAAACTCAATGCCGCCAAGGCGGCGTCCGATGCCGGCGACTT
>Ga0187864_10004995_pt1 | contig 10135 bp, 4 predicted proteins | sample June2016WEW_11_4_FD_132985 | JGI IMG/M metagenome (GOLD analysis project Ga0187864, IMG submission 132985) | Peatland microbial communities from SPRUCE experiment site at the Marcell Experimental Forest, Minnesota, USA - June2016WEW_11_40 | ecosystem: Environmental > Terrestrial > Soil >... | reverse complement strand
TGATTTGGCCCATGAAGGGCCCCGCGCTGCTGCTCCCGCTGTCGCCATAGAAGGCGTAGGCCAGGGCCGGTGCTCCGCCCGCAACCGGCTGCTTGGCGATCACGTTGTTCATGTTGGCCAGAGTGCCGTCGTTGGCATACGTATTGAACTCAATCAGGAAGGTGCTGTTACCCACCACGCTCGTGTAAGGCTCCCAGGAGTCCGAAGACGGCTCGGCCCCCTCTTGGGCCAGGTTGACCGGCCCGTTGGTCACCATGTTCTTCGTGGAGTTCCACCAGAGGGCCATATCAGGCACGATGTAGGACGATCCGGCAGTTTCCGGCCCGCCCAAGGGCATGCTCAGGACCGTGTACACGGTCGTGTAATCCGAGGATGACCCCAAGGTTGAATCCGGGCCAGTCGGGCTATACGGGTTATTCGTGCTGTTGATCGAGCCTTTGGCGGCGATGCAAATCGCCTTGGTCGTCATGGAAACAGTCGGATTCCCAGTAGTGAAGCCCAGGGCAAAGCCGTTGCTCGCGACGGTGTTGGTGTTGTCGGAATTGATGAACGCGAAAAAGGACGGTGTGAGATAGGTCACATTCGTGCCGTCAAATTGCATGACCCGGCCAATCACTTGGTCTGCGTAGCCGAGGGACGTGTCAGGCTGGCCATCGAAGGCCACGCACACTTGGTTGGACATGTTGACGGCCAAAGCGGTCCGGTCCACGATGAGGGCCCCGGGGTTCAGGTCGCTGCTGACCATGACATTGGTGATGAAGGCGCCGGTCTGGCCATTCCAAATCGCCATCATGCAGGCATTGCTTTGGCCGGCGGTCCCCCCTTGCCCGGTGCCCCCTGCAATCGTAACGCCGCAGGCGTAAAAGACGTAAGGGCTGCGAATGTCGCCCGCGATGTGGTCGGCGTCACCGCGGCCCGTGTCGTACGCTCCCGTGAACCCCCAGCCACTGGGCGGGGCGGCCTGGAGGTTGGCGATGGCGACGGCCTGGTTATTGCTGTGCATGAGATTGCCGTTATCGTCATAAAAAAAGTACGAGCCATGGTCCCGGATGCAAAACCCGCCCTTGAAAGCGCACAGGTTGTCAAAAATGTCGCTCCCGCTCGGATTCGGCGGCACCTCGATGGGACCTTTGACGACCTTGCCGTTGGGCTCGATGATCGCAAACGTGGCAACTTCCCCATGCACCGGATCGAGCAGCCCGGTCTTATCGTCGATCATGACGACGATATTGCCGTTGTCCAGGAAGTCCGGGCGGCCGCCGGTGCGGGCGCACTGCGGAGCATTGTTGTCCGCCCCCATCGTTCCGGAGTAAGGGCCATACACGTAGTCCCAGGCGTTGGTGACCGGCGTTGCGGCCAGGGTCGCCGGGTTGAGGCTGAAGATCTGCTCGGCCGCATAGCGGTCGGTGGCCTGGTAAATATTGTTGTTTGCCCAGGTTTCCCCGCGATTGGCCGCTTGGAATGGCGAAAGTTGGCCGAGAGACGTTTCGCATTCGGTGATGAAGTTGGTGGCGCCAATGCGTTTGTCGCCTGCCACACGCCCGGGGTTGCCGTTCTGGCGCGACAGGTTGATTTGGCCTGGAAAGGGCTTGCCGGTGTCGTCATTGTAGGCGTAGATGACCTTGCCCGGTCCACCGGCAGCCGGCTGTATGGCGACCGCGTTATTCTGGTTCAGGTAGCTGCCGTCGTTGGCATAGGTGTTGAATTCAATCAGAAAGGTGCTCTCGCCCATAGAGCTGCTGTATGGCTCCCAGTTGCCGAGGTCGACCGGATTGGGCTCGTCAGCCAGGCTGATAAAACCATTCGTGACGAAGCCGCTGCCGGCCGTGTCAAACCAGCAAGCGACATCGGGCACGATGTAATGCAAACCCGCAGAACGCGCATCGCCAGGCACAGGGCTGGTCTGGGCGAGGGCGGTGGAACAGAAGGCCATGAGACTGGCCGTGAGGGATACGAAGGATATACCATGTGTGAGTTGTTTCATAGCATTTCGCTCTGTACGAACATTAACCTAACTGTGGATGCTCGACGTGAGGATTACCATGACACCCCGCGAGATGTCAACACGGAAATGAACAGTCGGCAAAGCGGCCCGGGGCGGATCCGAGATCAGGGACTGAACATCTCCCTTAGCTGCCGAAGGATTTCGTCGCCGGTCAGATGGTCCAGCCTGCCCAGTTGGCGGAAAAATCGCCTTTCAGACAGGCTTCGCAAATGGTCCAGCGCCACCTGTCCTGGTTTGCCGTCGAACAGGCACTCCACCCTCCAGGGGTACGGCCCGGCCTTCGAAGTTAACGGCGCGGCAAGCACGGTGCGCACCTCCTGGTTCAGGTCGTCCGGCGAGAGCACCACGCACGGGCGGGTCTTGCGCATCTCGGCCCCTTCCGTCGGGTCGAGGCGGACCAGCCAGACCTCAAACCTTTTCATTGCTGTCAAGCCCGGGCCAGGTCCACTCCTTGTCGTCCCATTCGTCCCGGACACTCTGCCATTCTTGAAGCTCCGGCGTCAGGTCGTCCCCGCGCTCTCGCATCCGACGAGCGGCTTCGGCCCACCCTTGCCGCACGCCGCCCGGCCCAGGCGTCACAATCAGGGTCTTGTTCTGGACCGTCACGGTGGCTTCCCGGCCAAAACCGCACGCGTCCAGCAACTCCTTTGGCAGCAGCAAGCCGAAAGCGTCGCCCATCTTTTCAATCTTGGTCTGCACCGCGCTAAGGTAACCAATTGCCCTGCCTTGAGCAACCGCTTTTCCTGAGAGATGCCCTCCGGAAAAGTTTTTCCAAAAAAAACTGGAAATCCGGCGGCTCATGCGCTAAAAGAAGAGGACGGTGTTTTTTGATTGATATGGACAGATTATAGCAGTGATTGGCACGACTCAATTCCCGGTTCCTCACCCATTAGTTGTGCTTGGTTAGCGGACGTGTCCTCTATGTTGTGGTTTTTGCTTGCATAGAGGCGGATGGTTTGGTTGTTTTAGGAAAATCATGTATCTGAAGAATTTAACTGTTTTGGGATTCAAGTCCTTTTCAGATAAAACGAGCCTGAACTTCGAGCCGGGCGTCACGGCCATCGTGGGCCCCAATGGGTGTGGCAAGTCCAACGTGTCGGACGCGGTGCGTTGGGTGCTGGGCGAGCAATCTGCCAAGGCCTTGCGTGGCGACGAGATGGCGGATGTGATTTTTAACGGGACCGACGCGCGCAAGCCCATGGGGATGGCAGAGGTTTCGCTCACGATCGGGGATGTGGACGACGAGCACCTGAGCGCGGCGGGGGTGGAAGTGGCCTACAACGAAGTGACCCTGACACGGCGGGTGTTCCGCGACGGGGGCAGCGAGTATTTCGTGAACAAAACCCCCTGCCGTCTCAAGGACATCCAGCAACTGTTCATGGGCACGGGTGTGGGGCGGGCCAGCTACAGCATCATGGCCCAGGGCAACATCACGCAGCTCCTCTCGAGCAAACCCGAGGATCGGCGCATGATCTTCGAGGAGGCGGCCGGGATAACCAAATACAAAGCGCAACGGAAAGAGGCCCTGCGCAAACTCGAGTACACCGAGCAAAACCTTTTGCGCGTGGCAGACCTGGTCCGCGAGGTCAAACGCCAAATCGGCTCCTTGCAGCGCCAGGCCGGCAAGGCGCGCCGCTACAAGCAACTTTCCCAGGAACTCCAGTATTTGGATGCCCAACTCGCCCGGCACCAGTTTGACGTGCTCCAGGCCGGCATCCAGGAGCGGCAAACGGCGGCAGAGGGCCTGCGCAATGAAATCGAGGCCGCCTCCGCCAACGTCCTCCGCTACGAGGATGAAATGGCCCAACTGCGCAGCCGTCTTTCGGAGTTGGAACATGAAATCGGCCTTCGGCAGCAGCATGGGCTCGAGCTCAAGAGCGAGAGTGACCGGCACGAAAGCCGGATTCATTTCAACGAGGAGCGCCTTCGCGAATTGGGCTCGCAGAATACCAAGGCCCTGGCTGACCTGGCCCAGGCCCAGGAGCGGCGCCGCGCCGCCGAGGAAGAACTGGGCGCCGTCAACGGCCACCTGGCCGCCTCGCAAGCCGCCCTTGAAGAACATCGCCGGACCCTCGGCGCCAAACAGGAAGCCGTGCGGACCCTCGAGCAAGACCTGCGCGAAGGCCAGGAAACCGTCCGCCAGGCCCAGGCGGCCGCCTTTGCGGCCGCCCAGGACTTGAGCCGGTTGCGAAACGAAATCAACGCTCTCGACCTGCAAAAGCAGGGCAATGTCGTCCGGCTCGAGAAGCTCTCGGCCGAGAAAATCCAGCTTGAGGAGGAGCGGGTGCGGCTGGAGGCCCGGTTGCTGGAGTTCGCCGCCGATGTCGAGGCCCGGAAACGCACTGCCCAAACCCAACGCGGCACAGTTGAGGAGCGCCAACATCGGCTTGGCCAGATCCAGGAAGAATTGAACTCCGCCGCCAAAGAGCTTGACCAGAGGCTCCGGCAGCAGGCCGAAAAGCGGTCGCGGCTCGACGTCCTGGAACAGCTCCAGGCGGGCCACGAAGGCTTCAGCGTCGGCTCTCTGGCTGCCTTGCAGCAGTCGCAGCACGTCCTGGGCTCCCTGGCCGACAGAATCCACGTGCCCGATGCTTATGTGACGGCCATCGAAACCGCCCTCGGCCATCACCTCCAACTGGTGCTGACCGAGCAACCGGAGTCCGCCCAGCAGATTCTGGCCGACCTGGCCGTGAACAGGAAAGGCCGGGCAAGCATCGCGCCCCTGGCATTGGCGCCACCCCCGGCATCCGAGACGGCCCCGCCTGCTCCGAGCGCGACCGGAACGCCGCCTTCAGGCGGCGGGGCGCCGCACTCAACATCCCTGCCGGCAGCGCCGCCAGCGCCGGCATCTTGCGGACAGTACGCCGAGGGCCGGCAGGATGCCGGCGCCCCCGGCGCGCAACATGCAACCGGCGTTTCCGCAGGCGAGCCGGTGACGCTGCCGCCTGAAGGCGGCGCTCCGGGCGGCGCGCAAGAAGCGACCGGTGCTTCCCCGGGCGGGCCGGTGACGCTGCCGCCTGAAGGCGGCGCTCCGGCCCTTGATGGCGCCCCTCTGGCCGCCATTGAAGTGGTGCGCGGCGAGGCCTCGGTCCGCCGGCTCCTCGATCGCCTGCTGGGCACGACGCGGATTGTGCGCGACCTCAAGGCCGCCACTGCCGCCTGGCTCCAGAGCGGCGGGATGTTCCATTACGCGACCCTCAGCGGGGAAATCCTCAGCGCTCATGGCGTCTATACCGGCGGTTCCAACGGCAGCAACGGCGACGGCAAAGCGCCCGCTTCGATCCTCGGCCGCAAAAACCAAATCGCCGAGTTGCGGACCGCCGTCCTGGAGATACAGCGGCAGGTGGAGGAAATCAGCCGGCGCAAGGGGGCCCTTCAGGGCGAGCAGACCGAACTGCAAGCGGGCCTGCAGAGAGCCCAGACCGAGCTTCGCGCGCAGGAAGTGGCCATTGCCACGCATGAAGGCGAATTCAATGCGTTGAGCAATTCCCAGCGGCTGCTGCATCAGAAGATCGACACGGTAGTCTATGAGATCGAGAGCCTGGCCGCCCAGGAACGGGAGGGTGTCGAAAAGCGCGCCGCTCTGGCGGCCAAAGCCGGCGAGCTGGAAGCCCGGGAGCAGGCCCACCAGGGGCGCCTGGCAGAGGGCGCCGCCCGCCTCGAGAGCTTGCGCCAGCAACGCGACACGGCCAACGCCGGGCTGACCGAGAGCCGGGTGGCCCTGGCTACCGAGCAACAGATGTGCGCGGCTTATGAGCAGCAACAGCAGTCACTCGAGCAGCGGCGCCAGGAACTGACTCAACTCATCGAGCAACGCCGGGCCGAACTTGGCTCTTTCGGCGCGCGGCAGGAACAGGCCCAATCCGAGATTCAGGATTCAGGCGCGCAAGTCGAGCGGCTGCGGCACGAGCGCGAGCAGGTGAGCGCACAGGCGGCCGGGTTATCGGCCCAGAAACAGGCGCAGGAGACCGAGATTGCCGCGCGCGAGGAGACGCTGCGCGAGCAGCGCCGCCACCTGGCCGACCTCCAGCAGCGGCGCTCCGCCCTCGAAGTCGAGCTGGCCCAGAAAAGCATGGCGGCCCAGAACCTGCGCGACCGGGTGCAAGAGAAGTATCATCTTCGGCTCGATGACATCCGTAGCGAGTGCATCACCATTACCTTTGCCGACGAAGGCCCTCCCAAGGTCCATGTGATGACCCCCGATGAAATGGCCGCCGCCGGGGTGGCGACCGATTGGACCACGGTGGCCGGGCAGGTCGAGGCCCTCCAGAAGCGGCTGGATGAAATCGGCCCGGTCAACCTCGTGGCGATCGAGGAATACGAGGAAACCGAGGAGCGCTACCAGTTCCTGAGCAAGCAGCATGACGACCTCGTCCAGGCCAAGGCCCAACTGCTCGAGGTCATCAACCGCATCAACCTCCAGACCCGCGAAATGTTCAAGCAAACCTTCGACCAGGTCCGCGAGAACTTCTGCGCCATGTTTGCCGAGGTCTTCGGCGGCGGCAAGGCCGATCTGCTGTTGACCGACGAGAACGACCTGCTGGAGAGCGGCATCGAGATTGTCGCCCGCCCGCCCGGCAAGCAGTTGCAGACCCTCTCGCTCCTGTCCGGGGGCGAGCAAACCATGACGGCGGTCGCCCTTCTGTTCTCGCTCTACCAGGTCAAACCGAGCCCGTTCTGCCTCCTGGACGAGTTGGACGCGGCGCTGGACGAGGCCAACATCAACCGGTTCATCCACATCCTGCAGCGGTTCCTGGCGCACTCCCAATTCATTGTCATCACGCATAACAAGCGCACGATCAGCATGGCCGATGTGCTCTACGGCGTGACCATGCAGGAGCAGGGCGTGAGCAAGATCGTGAGCGTCAGGTTCCACAAATCCGCCGAGAGCGGCAGCGGCCCACAGTCCCCCTCCCAGCTTATGCCCGCCGAACCTGCTCCGCAGGACGACGAGGCCGCTGCGGAGGTCGTGATGGCGAAATAAGCGAGGCGGTAATACAGTTTCAACGGCTTGCGTCCAAGGTGACAAGCTGTTGAAGCGGTGCCCTTTCGTTCATTGGTTTTCCGTGCCGTACCGCCACCCACATCAACGTGTGTCAGGGAGTTGTTTCCAAGCGGAAGAAAAGCTGACCCCAGTCCGCCACGTCAAAATACTGCGGATAAATCATGCTCGGGTTGGTTGCCGTGAAGAATGATCCTCGGTTGGTCCATGTGTTCAAATCGCTCGAAACCTGCAACTGGTAATTCGTCCCGAGCAAGAGACCTGAAAAAGCAGGTTTGACCGCCTTGATTAAACTGATTTGCAACCCGAATGGAGAGTATATGTAAATGTTCGGGGTGCTGGTGTAACCAACACCGGCGTCGGTGATGGTGATGCTGACAACCATGCCATTGCTGACAACTGCGGCCGCTGCGGCGCCAGTACCGCCCCCGCCCAGGATTAGAACTGCGGGCGTATTGGTGTAACCACACCCGCCGTCGGTAATGGTTGCGCCAACCACAAACCCGTTTACCAGCGTCGCTGTGGCAGTGGCAGGATGCGGGATGCAGGAGGTCGCCAGGAAGCCGTGAGTATTACCGGCTGAGTCGGTGAAGCTGCCAACGATCTGGCCGGCGTTGTTGATCCCGGCGGCCCAGGTTTGGGCAGCGTTGGGCACATCAATCGTGGCAAAGGTCTTCCCGTCAAACATAAAGCCATGCTGCTTGCCCGCTGAGTCTGTGTATTGTCCCACGATCTGTCCGGAATCATTGATTCCCGAAGGCCAGTTATTGGCCCAATTCGGGCTGGATCCACCCGAGCCTGGGAAATCAATCGTAGTAAAGACGCCCCCGGAAAGCGAAAAGCCGTGTCCGGCGCCGCTTGCGTCGGTGTAAGACCCCACGATCTGGCCGGCATTGTTGATCCCGGCGGCCGAGCACCCGGCGGCCAAGGGTGGGATAAGTGCGGTGTAAGTCCCTCCCGTATCCAAATAGCCAATGCCCGGCCATTCTGTATTAAAGGGACAGGTCGGACATAAAGCCGTGGGGGGAGACCCGGCCTCATATTCCCCCACGATCTGCCCCGCATTGTTGATGCCATTGGCCTCGGCTGCGAGGCAGCCGCCCGGGGCGCCGGAGAAATCTATCGAACTGAAGACCCCGCCGGAATAAACAAAGCCGTAAGGGAGACCTAAGGAGCTGGGACCATGGTTTCCGATGATGACTCCGGAATCGTTAATCCCGTACAGCACGGTCCCGTACTGCGTGGCTCCGGGATAATCATTGGTCGTGAAGGTCCTTCCGGCAAGCAAAAAGCCGTGGTTCATGCCATTTGCATCATGATAGGATCCGACTATCTGGCCGGCGTTGTTGATCCCCCTTGCCCAAGTCATGGGCTCCTGGGGCACATCTATCGGGGTGAAGGAATACTGGGCGCGAGCGAATCGCGTGTAAGCCACAGTGGCAGCGACCGCAAAAAGCAAAAGCAAGGTTCTTTTCATGGCCCTTCCCATTTCCTGGTTTTGGATAACATTCGTCTTTCCAACTGAATGAGTGCTCATCTTCATCGTGGTTCTCCCATCTTCTGTTTTTTTTGTGTCTGGTTCTCTCAATAAAGCGAAAGGCTGCGCGCCGCTCCGGTTGGGGTGGGTGGGGTGCAGGAATCCGGCGGGCGTTCCGAACGGCTCGATTTCGAGACCAACGGCCTCTCTGCTCGTTCTCTCATGTTCACGACCGCTTGCGGCCCGGATAGCTTTCCCGGATTCACGAGCGCATGAGTTTTACGGCCCCCGCACAGGGATGTCAACGACATTTCAATAATGGTCTCCCAATCGACAGAGATGAGTTGGCGCCCAAGATCGGCTTGGGAAAGGCCCAATTCCGTCCTCATCTCCTCACCGTCAAGACGAATGAACATTTCTGAAAAAAAATCGTTGGGGGGACTTGCAATCTTTCCCAACAGGTGCATAATTGGGTTCGTGAGGGCGGGCAGCCCCCACGTAATTGTGGTTGCATCAAACCACTCAGCCGCCGGAGCCACTCCGGCGGCGTTCTTTTTGGGTGAATGTTCAGCCCTGTCGCACCGGGGCGCCGCCCGCTTTTGCCTCGCCTTGGGCTTGCCTCCCGCACCATCCTCCGCTGAGTTGAATCATGGACGCCGGTGATCCCAATGTGTCTGTCCCGCCTCCCGCTGCCTCGGCCGGCCAGGCCGGTTGGGGCCGGCTCTCGCGGCTCCCGTGGCGCTCGGGCCTGGCTGCCTGGCTTGGCTGGACCTTCGACGGTCTGGACATGCATCTCTACACGCTGGTGGCCGCCCCCTTTGTCGCCCAGTTGCTTGGCGGTCTGGACACCACTGACGCGCGCGTTGGACGTTACAGTTCCATTATCCAGGGGGCTTTCCTGCTGGGCTGGGCCCTGGGCGGCGGCTTCTTCGGCCGGCTCGGTGACCGCCTCGGACGGGCCCGCGCCTTGAGCCTGACGGTCCTGACCTACGCCGCCTTTACCGGGTTGTCCTTTTTTGCGCAGACCTGGTGGCACCTCCTGCTGTTCCGCTTCCTGGCCGCTCTGGGCATCGGGGGCGAATGGGCCGTGGGGGCTTCGCTGCTCTCCGAAACCTGGCCTCGGCGATGGCGGCCCTGGGTGGCGGCCGTGCTCCAGACCGGGGTCAACGTTGGCATCCTGGCAGCGGGCCTGGCAAACTACCTCCTCGCAGCCGCCCCCCCGCGATGCCTGTTCCTGGTCGGGATCCTCCCGGCTTTGCTCGTGTTTTGGATACGCCGGGCCGTGCCCGAACCCGAGGAATGGCGCCGCGCCCGGGACAGCGCCCAACACTACAAACCCAAAATCCGCGAACTCTTCCGCGGGGAAATCAGGCGCACCACCCTTTGGGTCATCCTGGTCTGCGGCGTCTCCCTCACCGCCCACTGGGCCTTCATGTTTTGGCACCAGCAGCACTTGCGCAACCTGCCCGAGGTCCTGGCCTGGACCCCGGAACAAAAGAACAAACTGGCCACCCTCGCCATGTACTGGGTCATCGGCTCCTCCATCCTCGGCAATTTCTTTGCCGCGTGGCTCGCGCGCCGTCTCGGCTACCGCGCGACCATCGCCTCCCTATTCCTGGCCTACTTCTTTGTCCTTACCGGGGCCTATTGC
>Ga0187864_10004992_pt1 | contig 10143 bp, 9 predicted proteins | sample June2016WEW_11_4_FD_132985 | JGI IMG/M metagenome (GOLD analysis project Ga0187864, IMG submission 132985) | Peatland microbial communities from SPRUCE experiment site at the Marcell Experimental Forest, Minnesota, USA - June2016WEW_11_40 | ecosystem: Environmental > Terrestrial > Soil >... | reverse complement strand
GCCGCCAGCGGCGCCATCACCCAATGGCTGTACCGCGACCCGGCCCGCCAAGTGGAGCGCATGGCGCGCGGCGAAGGCTTCCCGCTGACCGGGCGCGAGGTGGTGCTGACGCCGCCGCTGACCGAAGCGCAGATGCGCGCCCTAAAGGTGGGCGACGTGGTGCTGATCACCGGCGAGATGTACACCGGCCGGGACAACGTTCATGCCTACCTCATGAAGAACCCGCCGCCGGTGGATCTCCACGGCGCGGTGCTGTACCATTGCGGCCCGGTGATGCTGAAGGAGGGCGGCGAGTGGAAAGTGAAGGCCGCCGGGCCAACCACCAGCAGCCGCGAAGAGCCCTACCAGGCCGACGTGATCAAGCGCTATGGCGTCCGCGCCGTGATCGGCAAGGGCGGCATGGGACCCAAAACGCTGGCCGCGCTCAAGGAGTACGGCGCGGTCTATCTGAATGGGATCGGCGGCGCGGCGCAATACTACGCCCGCAGTGTGGAAAAGGTCCTCGGCGTGTATTTGACCGAGTTCGGCATTCCGGAATCCATGTGGCATCTCCGGGTAGCCAACTTCGCCGCCATCGTAACCATGGACGCGCATGGCAACAGCTTGCATGCCGACGTAGAAGCCGCCACCGGCGCGGCACTAGAAGAGCTGCAGAAGGCATAGCATGTGTGGGGCAGGATGGTATCCTGCCGCTGGAGTTTGTACATTTTTGAGATCCGCCGCGAAGATTTCTCTGGGGCACAGGCTTCAGCCGGTGAAGCGTCGGCGTCGATCGCAAATCCCCAAAAATCTGCCCAAATCTGGCCAATCGTGCCGCCCGCTCGCAGCCGGCCATCCCGCCGCCATTGCCCTTCCCGACCCGCTCCGAAACCCCGGTCACAGACTTTCGAAATATTGGTTACTCCTGCCGTTTCATCGCACTACAGCCATTTCGCCCTTTCCCGCCACCCCGGTTTTCCCCCTCACGCGCTATCGTGGTTACTACCGCAGGAATCCTACTCCAGTAACCTCATTGTTTTCTTCATCGCCGTTTATCGACGGCTATATTTCTGCACACATCTGCACAAACCGCCGGTCCCGAGCCCAAAGAGCGGTCGCGACCGGACATGCCACCTGCGGCAGCGGTAAAATCTAAGCGCGGCCGGCTCTTCGCCGATGCCGCTGACCGCGCCGCTATAATCGCTATTAGTGGATCTGGAAAAAACTCTGCTCCGCAAAGTCGGCGAGGCCATTCAGCGCTTCAAAATGATTCGCGACGGCGACCGCGTGGCCGTGGCGCTTTCGGGCGGCAAGGATTCCGCAACCCTGCTCGAAGCCCTGCTGCTGCTCGAAAAGCGCGCGCCCATCGAATTCTCCGTCTGCGCCTTCACCGTGGAGCAGGGCAAGTTCCTGCGGCCCATCGAGCCGCTCGGCGAATATTTGCGCCAGCGCGGCGTTGCCTGGACGTATTTCCGCGATGCGCCATCCCTCAAGCTGCTCGAAGATCAGCCCGGCCACGGCTGCGATCTCTGCAGCCGCTACCGCCGCCGCGCGGTCTACGAAATCGCCCATAACCTCGGCGCCAACGTGATCGCCTTCGGCCACACCGCCGACGATTTCTGTGAAGCCCTGCTGCGCAACACCATGTTCACCGGTAAGCTCAGCGCTCTGCCGCCGGTCACCCACTCCCGCGCCCGCGAATACCGCCTCATCCGCCCGCTGGTCTTCGTCACCGAGGAAATTACCCGCGCCTATGCCGAATCGCGCGGCGTGCCCATCGTCCCCTGCGGCTGTTCGCAACGCACCGGCACCGTCCGCCGCTCGCTGCGCGGCCTGTTTGCGACCCTCGAGCAGGAATACCCGCACCTGAAGGAAAACATTCTTTCGGCCATGGGTAACATCGATACCGCCCGCCTGCTGGATACCCGGTTCCTCGACCTCGAAGCCCCAGGAAAAGGCGAAGAATCATCGGATTTGTTTCCCATCGTTGTCCCCTAAAAAGCGTGGCGCGGACTCTTAGTCTGCCGCGTCCCGACCTTTCGGGACGCTTGGTCCGCGCCGAACGTGTCTGCATGAGTCCGGACACGCCAGCCTGAAAGGCCGCTGGCAGCTACACCAGCACCGCAAACGTGGCTTCGCTGCGCTCCACGGGGCGATAGAGGGTATCGCGCTCCACCGGGGTTCGGCCGGCTTTGCGGATGAGCTGCAGCAATTCGTGGCGGCGCAGGCCTTGGGAAGTGGTGGCGCCGGCGTCGTGGTAGATGCGTTCTTCCCACGATGGTGCCGTCGATGTCGTCGGAAGCGCGTGGGTGTCGGCCCAGCTTCTCACGCCGTAACGGCTCCATGCTACGCTCGGAGTGATGCAGGTTACCATTGAGATTCCCGATGAGTTCGTCCGGCACCTGGTGCCTGCGGGTCGGGACGCGGCACGTTCCCTGCTGGAAGAATCCGTGGCCGGCGCGTACCGCGACGGACGGCTGACGATGGAACAAGTGCGCCAACTGCTTGGCTTCGGAACGCGAATGCAGGCGGATGCCTTCCTTCAACTGCATGGAGCATGCGACTACACGGTTGAGGACCTCGACAAGGACATGGCTACGCTGGACCGGCTCCTCGCTTCCAAGACCGAATAATCCTCTACACCAGCACCGTGAACGTGGCTTCGCTGCGCTCTACCGGGCGATAGAGCGTATCGCGCTCCACCGGGGTTCGGCCGGCTTTGCGGATGAGCTGCAGCAATTCGTTGCGGCGCAGGCCCTGGGAAGTGGTGGCCCCGGCGTCGTGATAGATGCGCTCTTCCACGATGGTGCCGTCGATGTCGTCGGCGCCGAAGCGCAACGCGATCTGCGCGATGCGCGGCGTCATCATCACCCAGTAGGCCTTGATGTGCGGAATGTTGTCGAGCATCAGGCGCGCCACGGCGATGTTCCGAATGTCGGTGAAACCGGTGGTCTTCGAGATGTGCTGCAGCGGCGTGTTGTCGGGATGGAAAGCCAGCGGGATGAAGGTCACGAAACCACCCGTGCGGTCTTGCAGTTCGCGCAACTTCACCAGGTGGTCGGCGCGGTCTTCGTCGTTTTCGATGTGGCCGTAGAGCATGGTGCAGTTGGAGCGCAAGCCCAGCTCATGCGCCGTGCGCGCCGTTTCCAGCCACTCGTTGCCGTCGATTTTGTGATCGCAGATGATGCGCCGCACGCGCTCGTTGAAGATTTCCGCGCCGCCGCCGGGCATCGAATCCATGCCCGCATCGCGCAGCCGCTCCAGCGTCTCGCGCACGCCGATCTTCGCGCGCCTCGCCAGATACGCGATCTCCACCATGGTGAAGGCTTTCAGGTGCACGCGCGGGAACCGCTGCTTCAGACCGCGCAGCATCTCGCAGTACCACTCCAGAGTGAGCTCCGGATGCAGGCCGCCCACGATATGAAATTCCGTCACCGCTTCGCTGTAGCCTTCGCCCGCGCGCTGCCAGACTTCCTCGAGCGACATGGTGTAGGCCTTCGGGTCGCGCACGCGCTTGCCGAAAGCGCACAGCCGGCAACTGGCCACGCACACGTCGGTGGGGTTGATGTGGCGGTTGACGTTGAAGTAGGTGGTGTCGCCATGCAGCCGCTCGCGCACCAGGTTGGCCAGGTAGCCCACGCCCAGAATATCGGGCGACCGGTAGAGCGTCACTCCCTCTTCCAGGCTCAGGCGCTGGCCGGCCGCTACCTTAGCGGCAATCGGGATCATGCGGGAATCGTCGAAACGCGGCTCCATAGGTAACGTCAGATGCCCGGCTTACGCAGGAAGATATCGGCGGCCCAGAAAATAAAGAATAGCACGCTCACCCAGCCGTTCAGCGTGAAGAAGGCCGCATTCACGCGCGACAGATCGTCGGGCTTCACCAGAGAATGTTCGTATACCAACAGCGCCACCACCGCGGCCACGCCGGCCATGGCCAGTGCCCCGAGTTCGAGCGATACCACCAGCGCCGCCAGCGCCGCCACCATCAGCACGTGAAGCAATTGCGCCACCCGCAGCGCGCGCGCGATTCCCAAGCTGCGCGGGATGCTCGCCAGGTCTTCGGCGCAATCGAACTCGTAATCCTGGCAGGCGTAGATGACGTCGAAACCGGCGGTCCAGAAAGTGACCGCCGCGGTGAGCCAGAGAATGCGCGGGTCGAGCGAGCCCCGCACCGCAATCCACGCGGCCGCTGGCGCCATGCCCAGGCTGAAGCCCAGCACCAGGTGGGAATAGCGGGTGAAGCGCTTGGTGAAGGAATAGAAGAAGACGATAGCCAAGGCGATCGGCGCCAACCGCAAACATAACCGGTTGAGCTCACCCGCCGCGAGGAAGAACACCACCGCGGCCACACCCACGAAAACCCAGGCGAACCCTGGCGACAGCATGCCCGTGGGCAAATGGCGCATCTTGGTGCGCGGATTGCGGCCGTCGATGGCGGAATCCACCAGCCGGTTGAACGCCATCGCCGCCGAGCGGGCGCCCACCATGGCCACCACGATCCAGCCCACTTTGGCGGCGATTCCCGCGGTCTGGTAGCCGCCCGCGCGAAACGCAAGCAGAGCGCCCGTGAGCGCGAACGGCAGCGCGAACACGGAGTGCTCAAAGCGGATCATTTCGAGCGCCAAGCGCAAGCGTTTCCAAAGCATAGAGACAGTATCATTGTAACGGCTACCGTGGAGCAGGCGTTTTCGCCTGCACTTCAGGCCCGAAATGCCCGCTTGCTTTGCGAGCCTGAGATTACGCAAGATGAAATAGTCGCAAGAGAGGTCCCCATGATAGGGAAGACAAGGAAGACAAGGTTTGTCTTTGGTGGCGCCACCTTAGTTGCGCTGGCGATTGGCGCAAGATCCCTGTCCGCCTCCGGGGGTGAGCCCATAACACCCTCGAACATGCCGCGCGTCGCCACCGTTGACGAGCGCTTCCAATCGTTCAATGTAGAAATGGTCGAAGTGACCGGCGGCCGCTTCTGGGCGCCTTACCACTCCCGCGCGGCAGCGCCGGAATCCGGATCCTCCGCGAAGCTTTCTATTCCGGGCATCGACCCGGCCGCCTTTCGCACTCGGCCGCCTATCGATCTGGCGAATCCGCGTTTGCGCAGACTGGCGGCGGCGTTGGGGCCGGCGTACGTGCGGGTGAGCGGCACCTGGGCCAACTCCACCTACTTCCACGATTCGGACGCTCCGGCTCCCGCAACGCCGCCGCCCGGCTTCGGCGCGGTGCTGACTCGTCAACAATGGCGAGGGGTGGTCGAGTTTTCCCGCGCGGTGAATGCCGGAATTGTCACATCGTTCGCCGTGAGCGAAGGCGTTCGCGACGCCAACGGCCTCTGGACCCCAGACCAGGCGCGCGCCCTTCTTACCTTCACCAAAGCCATCGGCGGCAGCATCCGCGCGGCCGAAATGTTCAATGAACCCACGTTTGCCGCTCTCGGTAGCGCGCCTAAAGGCTACACCGCGGCGATGTACGGGCGCGATTACTCTGTGTTCTACGCCCTTGCGAGGAAGACCGCCCCCGATATGTCGATCCTCGGTCCCAGCGCCCTGGGTGAAGCGACTCTCGTGACGGCGGGATTCCCTGTGGTGAAAACCGAAGACATGCTGGCGGCTATGACCAGCCCGGTGGACGCGTTTTCCTATCACTTTTATGGCGCCCCTTCCCAGCGCTGTGCCTCGATGGGTCAGTCTGGCCAAACCACCCGCGAAGCGGCACTATCCGAGGACTGGCTATCGCGTACGGATCGCGACCTGGCGTTTTACTCGGCTCTGCGCGACCGCTTCGAGCCGGGCAAACCGATTTGGCTCACCGAGACCGGCGAAGCGGCCTGCGGCGGCAATCCGTGGGCCGTGACGTTCCTCGACAGCTTCCGCTACCTGGACCAGCTTGGGCGGTTGGCCAAACGCGGTGTCCAGGTGGTCATCCACAATACCCTGGCTGCCAGCGACTACGCGCTGATCGACGACGCCACCCTCGAGCCTCGGCCGAACTACTGGTCCGCACTGCTGTGGCGCAAACTGATGGGTACGACGGTGCTCGACGTGGGGAGCTCGCCGGCGCCCGCTGTGCATCTCTACGCCCATTGTTTGCGAGGTCAACCCGGCGGTGTAGCCCTGCTGGCCATCAACACCGATCGAACAGCCTCGCACGACCTCGCGACTCCGATCCGCTCGGAACGCTATACCCTGACCGCCAGGAACCTGCTCGATAGCTCCGTCGAATTGAACGGGCGCGAACTGAAAATGGGCCCCCACGACGGTATGCCGGAGATGAGAGGCGAGCCTGCCGCGGAGGGCAGGGTGAAGCTTGCTCCGGCAAGCATTACATTTCTGGCGTTCGGGAACGCAGGCAACGCCAGTTGCCGGTAGGCCCCGTATTCAGGCGAGATTCCCGGATCGGTGAAGCACCCCGCCGTGGCTTCCGCGGCTCGCCGGTTTTGCCATGTGTTACCATTCTGTATGAGTTGCGCGGTCCGTGGCGCGCGTCCCTCCCTAAGCGGCGGAACCATCGAAATTCATGAGTTTACGTTCACTGATCAGCTTATTCTCCTCGGATCTTGCAATCGATCTGGGTACGGCCAATACCTTGGTGTATGCCAAGGGCAAGGGCATTGTGGTCAACGAGCCCTCCATTGTCGCCATCAATAAGAACAATGGAGAGGTGGAAGCGGTCGGCAAGGAAGCCAAGGAGATGCTGGGCCGCACGCCGGGCAACATCGTCGCCATCAAACCCATGAAAGACGGCGTCATCGCCGATTTCAAAGTCACCGAGCGCATGCTGAATTATTTCATTCAGAAGGCGCACGGCCGCAAAGTCCTGGTCCATCCCCGCATCGTCATCGGTGTTCCCAGCGAAATCACCCAGGTGGAAAAGCGCGCGGTCATGGATTCCGCCTATCGCGCCAAAGCCAGCGAAGTGCACCTGGTGGAGCAGGCCATGGTGGCCGCCATCGGCGCCGGCCTGCCCATCACCGAACCCTCCGGTAACATGGTGGTGGATATCGGCGGCGGCACCACCGACGTGGCCGTCATTTCGCTCTCGGGTATTGTCTATTCCCGCTCGGTCCGCGTGGCCGGCAACGAAATGGACGATGCCATCATGCAGTACCTCAAGCGCAAGTACAATCTGCTGATCGGCGAGCGCACCGCCGAGACCATAAAAATGGAAATAGGTTCGGCTTTCCCGCTGGATAAGCCGCTCACCATGGAAATCAAGGGGCGCAACCTCATCGAAGGCGTCCCGCGCACCATCACCGTGGACGATTCGGAAATCCGCGAGTCCCTGGCCGAGTGCGTCGCCATGATCATCAATGCCATCCGCGTCGCCCTCGAACGCACGCCGCCGGAGCTCAGCGCCGATATCAGCGACCGCGGCATCGTCCTCACCGGCGGCGGCGGCCTGCTGAAGAACCTGGATAAGCGCATCCGCGAGGAAACCGGCCTTCCCGTCTCCATTGCCGACGATCCGCTGGCTTCGGTTGTGCTCGGTACAGGACGGATGCTCAGCGATTTTAGGCTCCTGCGCAAGATTTCGATAGACTAGAGGTGGGACAGGCCTCCCGGCCTGCCGGCCCTATGGAGTCCTTTCTTAACCGCTACCGGAATATCACGGTCTTGTTCCTGGTGATCTTCGGACAACTGCTATTGTTGGCCGTCCAGGTCAAGAGCGATCGCAACGTGCCGGTGATCCGCGTTTGGACGGTCACCGCCATCACGCCGTTTGCGCGCGTGCTGGAGGCTGTGCGGGGCGGGGGAGTGGGCTTCTTTCGCAATTACATCTTCCTGCACAATGCCGATGCCGAGAATCGCCGCCTTCGCGACGAGGTCAATCGCCTGAAGATGGACAACATTTTCCTGCGCGACCAGCTTAATACCGCCGACCGCGCGCACGCCCTGGCGCTCTTCCAGCAGACCACCCAATCGAAAACCCTGGCGGCCATCGTTATCGCCTCCGGCGCCGGCGTCAATTCCAAGGTGGATTTCGTCGACCGCGGTTCCGGCTCCGGCGTCGAGCGCGGCATGGCCGTGGTCACGCCCGATGGCATCGTGGGTAAGGTGGTAGCCGTCTATCCCACGGCTTCCCAGATCGAGTTGATGACCGATGCGGATTTCGCCGCCGGCGTGATTTCCCAGAAGAACGGCGTGCGCGGAACCTTCAAGGGACAGGGGTCTCCGATGGGTTTGGTGGATTATGTGTCCAATTCGGAGAAGGTAGAGGTGGGCGAGCGGTTCTACACTTCCGGCGACGACCGCATTTTTCCGCGCGGATTTCCGGTGGGCGTGGTGAAGTCCGTACACCCCGGCGCGCCGTTTCAGCAAGTGCTGGTCGCGCCCAGCGGCTTCGAGCACGGTCTGGATGAGGTGTTGATCGTGGTGGAAGGCGTGCACCGCGAGATTCCCCCGGTGCAAACCGCCAACCAGCCCGTATACATTGCATCGCCGCCGCCCGATGCCGATGCCGTGCGGAGCGAGGCCGCCGCCCAGGCTGGCGCCGCGCCCACCGAGGCGGATAAACTGCGTGCCGTTTATGAGGCCGCCGGCGAAGCTCAAGGACATGTTTACGGGCAGGGCTATAAGCCGCCGGATTTGTTGAAGTTGCCGGCGCCAGGCAGCGCTCCTGCACCGGCCGCTGCCGGCGGCGCCAAGGCCGCGCCCGCCGCGCCTTCGCCGGCCGCGGCGACGGCCAGCCCTCCCACCGTTCCGCCGGCCGCTGGACATTCTCCCGGGCCTTCGACGGCGCCTGCCGCCGGGCCTGCCGCAGCCGGGGCCGGTGCACCCGCTCAGAAGGCCGCCCCCAACCCGCGGCTGGCCAATCAAGCCGCGGGCGCCCAATCGGGAACGAGCGGCCACTGATGGATTACCCCGGCGGCCGCGTCCTCCTCAGCAGTCAGCGTGAGGGGCAGTCGACTCATTACAGCCTGCGCGTCCTCATCCTGGTTCCCCTGGCCGCCATCCTGTTTCAGGTCTACGTCCCGCAGTTCTTCGATTTTCTGCACTTCCTCGAATTGCCCATGCTGGTGGTGGTGTATTTCGCCCTGATGCGCCGCAGCCAAATGGGAGGCTTGTTTCTGGGCGCCCTGGTGGGGATTGCCCAGGATTCGCTTACTACCAAGCCGCTGGGAATGTACGGCATTGTCAAAACCCTGGTAGGGTATTTCGCCGCGTCGGTGAGCGTGCGTTTCGACGTCGAGCATAACTTGATTCGCGGCATGCTCTGCTTCTTTTTCTACCTCTTTCATCAGTGTTTGTACTGGGTCATGGAACGCGCCCTGCTGGGCCACCAGCCGCCCTTTGAAATGCAAAGCTGGCTGGTGCAAGGCGGTCTGAATGCGCTGGTTGGGCTCGCCTTGTTCCACTTTCTGGATAAGCTGCGTTCTTCCACTTAGGGCAGCGCATGAGCCACGGATGGACACGGATGAACACGGATAAGACACCAACATATCGATCGGCCTTCATCCGTGTTTATCTGTGTCCATCCGTGGCCATATCGCTTCGTGCTTGGTTACGGCCCTGACCTCGTCCCCGACGCCTCTTCACGCTTTCCCGCTTCCCGCCGATAAGACGTTTGAGGCCCGGTGCTGTCTTACCCGGGAAGACCATAGCTATGAGACAAGCGGGTAGAATTCTGCTGGTGGACGAGGATGAGAATAACCGCGATCGGTTGGCGCACGAATTGACCTGCCGCGGTTTCGAGGTGGCGCCGGCTTCGAGCGGCGCCGAGGCGCTGTCCTTGGCCGCCGCTGAGCCTTTCGACGCCGTATTGCTCGATCTCCACGTCGCCGACATGGGCGGATTGAACGTGCTGAAACGCCTGCGCGAGCGTCATCCCGCCGCCGATCTGCCCATCCTCATGGTCGCCGCCGATCACGACCGCGAAGCCACCGTGAAGGCGTTGCGCCTGGGCGCCAACGACTACATCACCAAGCCGCTCGACCTTCCCAGAGTGGAGGCCCGCATCGAAACTTGTCTCGCCCTGGCGCATAGCGGTTTGCGCCGCGCCAACGAGATGTACCGCCGCGCCGCCCATTTGGCCGACGACGGCCTTTGGGACTGGGACTTCTGCAGCCGCGAGATTCACTATTCGCCGCGCTGGAAGGCGATGTTGGGCTTTGCCGAAAACGAAATCACCGCGCGCACCGAAGAGTGGTTCGGGCGCGTGCATGCCGAG